>FRDC01000286.1_pt1 | contig 84120 bp, 105 predicted proteins | sample 1106171 | NCBI WGS metagenome assembly FRDC01 (sample SAMEA3930566, study PRJEB13176) | freshwater metagenome | biome: Drinking water system; feature: drinking water; material: water | place: Singapore | collected 2014-12-20 | reverse complement strand
TATCTCCTGATTCTGGCCGGCGACCATATCTATAAGATGAACTATGCCGAGATGTTCCACTGGCTGCTGGCCAAAGGGGCCGACGCCGTCGTGGGCGCCCTCGACATCCCCATTCAGGACGCCACGCGGTTCGGAGTCATCAGCGTGGACGAAGACCTGCGCATCAACCGTTTTGACGAGAAGCCGGAACATCCCACGCCGATCCCGGGCAATCCGACGCACGCCTTCGCCTCGATGGGCATCTACCTGTTCAAAACCGAGGTGATCAAGCGGTATTTGATGGCCGACGCCCGGGAAGGCACGGCCCACGACTTCGGCAAAAACATCATTCCCCGCATGATCCGGGAAGGCCGCGTCTACGCCTTCAAATTCCAGGACGAAAACAAGAAAGCGGTGAAATACTGGCGGGACATCGGGACGCTCGACGCCTACTGGGAAGCCAACATGGACCTGGTCGCCGTCGATCCGCTGTTCAATCTCTACGATCCCAAGTGGCCGATCCGCACTTATCAGGGCCAGTTTCCGCCGGCGAAGTTCGTGTTCGCGCAGGATTATCAGGGCGGCCGCATGGGCGTGGCGCTGGACTCCGTCGTCTGCGGCGGCTGCATCGTGTCCGGGGGACGGGTGCAGAACTCCGTGCTTTCTCCGAACGTGCGGGTCCTGGACCACGCCGACGTGCGCGAATCCATCGTCATGGAGAACGTCGTGATCGGCGAGCACAGCCGCATCCGCCGGGCCATCATCGACAAGGACGTGATCATTCCGCCCCATACGGAAATCGGGTACGATCGGGAGGCCGACGCCCGGCGATTCACCGTCACGGAATCAGGCCTGGTCGTCATCTCAAAGGGAATGAAACTGCATGCCTCCCTCGATTCATCCGGTTGATCTCATCGCCGCGCTCCGCGAGAAATCGCTGACGCCGGCAATCGTCTTTCTCACCTCACGCCGTGCCTGCGACGAAGCCATGGAGGCGTTCGATCACGCCCGCACGGTGCTCCCGCCGGCGCGCCAGGAGGCCATCGCCGCCGCGCTTGAACGGGTCATCGCCCAATATCCCAGCATCGCGGAACATCCCTTGATTCCGACCGTCCAGCGGATCGGCGTCGCGGCGCATCACGCCGGGCATCTGCCGTCCTGGAAAATCGCGATCGAAGAACTGATGCGGCAGGGCTGCCTCGATGCGGTCTTCGCCACCACAACGCTGGCGGCCGGCGTCGACTTTCCGGCGCGCACCGTCGTCATCACCCAATCCAGCATCCGGAAAGCCCGGGACTTCATGGATCTGACCATCGGAGAAGTGCAGCAAATCGCCGGACGGGCCGGCCGCCGCGGGAAAGATTACGTCGGCTTCGCCGTCGTCACGCCGTCCCCCTATATCGATCTGCACGTGCTGACCAAGGGATTCACCGGCAGTCCGGAAGCCATCGACAGCCAGTTCACCATCAGTTATCCGATGGTCCTGAATCTTCTGAAGGCGCATCCGCATGAGCAGATTCAGGCGATTCTGGCCAAGAGCTTCGCCCAGTTCCAGCTCAACCAGCGCGCGACCGTGCTCGAAGGGAAACTGGACGTGCTCCATACCCAAATGGAACCCTTCGGCCCGCGCGTCTGCACCGACTGGATCACCCAGTGGCACACCTTCGATCAGGCCCGGCGGCAAAAGCCCCACCGGCACCAGATCGCCCGGAACGAATCCCCGGAAGTCACCGCGCGGTTCCACTTCATGACGCCGGGCCGCGTCGTCGGCTTCAATAAAGGGCGGGGCATCGTCCTGCGCCAATACCGGAGCAAAGGGCAAAAGAGCCCGATGGTCACCGTCCTGCGGGCCGGCGGAGCCGTGACCGAATCCCCCGCCGGCATCGTCACCGATGTGTTCGACCGCCTGTTCGAATGCACGGAACAGCCGAACTATCCCTGGTGCACGACGGAATCGTTCGACGAACTGCTTTACCAATTGACCGAATTGCCGACCAGGCTGCCCCTGCTGCCGATCCTGGTCTCGAAAGAATCCGAGCTGATCCCCGATGCAATTGTGCAGACCCTGGGAGATTTCCCCTGCCCGACCTGCTCGTCCCGACCGGCCTGCCAGAAAGACTACCTCATGGCGTCCCGCCTGCGGCAGGAACAGCAGCGCCACATCAAATCGATCCAGGCGCTGCGCACGAGTTTATGGCACCGGTTCCAGGAGCGGATCGACGTGCTCCAGAAATTCGGCTATCTCAGTCCCACCTCGCATCTGACGGACGACGGCGAATGGGCGCGGCTGATCCGCATCGATCACTCCCTGCTCATCACCGAATTGATCCGGGCCGAAGCCTTCGCCGGCGCGGATCCGGCCGTGCTGACCGGCGTGATGGCCAGCATCGCGCACGACGACGACCGCCCGGGCGCCTTCCCGCGGGTCAGCACCGGACTCAGCTCGCTGCTGGGGCAGGTGCGGAAGCTGGCGGAAAGCCTCTCGCCGTATGAAGATCCGCCGCTGTTGCGCGCGGACATCGCCGCGGTCGCCGAACGCTGGGTCTCTGACCCTGGCCTGACCTGGATCGGGCTCTGCCGCTCGACCACGATGGCGGAAGGCGACATCTACCGCCTGTTGGCCAGGACCCTCGAATTTTTATCCCAACTGCACACTCTCAAGGACACCCATCCGGGCCTGGCCGACTCGGCCTCCAAAGCCATCGACCTGATCCGCCGCGGTGTGCTGGAGGAGCTGCCGTGAGCACGATCACCGCCATCAGCGTTCAGCCGGCAGATGAACAGCACCAGATGAAGGATTTCGAATGACCACCGACGAACTCACACAGCTGCTGGTCCAGCAACCGATTGCCGTCCTCCATCGTCTGGCGCGCGGGCGCGTCCACCGGCATTTCCGGGCAGGCAAGCGCCGGCTGATCGAACTGCTGCTGCAACACTCATCGCAAAATCTGGCCGGACTCGAATCAGACTTACAGGCCCTCATCGGCGAGCGGGAGACCCGCGCGCAGGCGGCGCCGGCCCGAGCGGCCGCGCCACGCCAGCCCGCCCAGCGCCCGTCCGCTCCTCCTCCCGGCAGAAAACCGCACCGGCCGCATGAACCGGAATCGACCGAACCGGCGGTCTCGCTCGCAGCCTGGCTCGAAGGGCTCGGCGTGCCGACCCCGCAGCCCTTCGTGCCGGACCCCTGGCAGGGAGAAGCCCTGGCCGGACTGGCTGAAACAGACGTAGTCGTCAGCGTGCCGACCGGCAGCGGGAAAACCTATGTGGCCGTGGAAGCCGCGCGGCGCGCGATGGAGGAAAACCGGACTGTCATCTACACCTCTCCGCTCAAAGCGCTCTCGAACACGAAGTTCACCGAATTCTCCAAAATCTTCGGCAGCGATCGCGTCGGCATTCTCACGGGAGACCGGCAGGACAACAGTCAGGCGCCCCTTCTGATCATGACGACGGAGATCCTCCGCAATCTGCTCTACGACGCAGCCAGCGGCGAGATCGACGTGCGGCTGGATACGCTCGGGCTGGTGATTCTGGATGAGTCGCAATATCTGGCGGACCCGGAACGGGGCGTAGTCTGGGAGGAAACCATCATCTTCTGCCCCTCGCAGGCGAAGCTGCTGCTGCTCTCCGCGTCGATCGGCAACCCTCAGGACATCGCCGACTGGCTGACGTCCATCCGGCCATCGCCCTGCCGTCTCGTGCGCCACAGCAAGCGGACCGTGCCGCTGCGCGCGGGCTATCTGCATCCGGACGGCAAACTCACGCCGCTCTTCCGCACGGCGGGGATTCCCTACGGCCACCCGGGACAGCTCCACCCGGAAGCCAAACGGCTGTTCGTGCAATATGAAGAGGATACGCTGCCGTCCGGACGGCCGCGGCGCTGACCGCGGGACGGCAGCAGGACCGGATCAGAACGAAGCGGTCAGACCGAAGGTCGCGCCGTGGCGGATCGTCTGCAGTTCTCTAATCGGGGCCGTTTCCGAGCCCGATCCGACCGGATGGTTTTCCCACGTGCCCCCGTAGGCCCGGTTCCACCACACGCGATACCCGCCGGTCAGGGCCAGATTCCTGCTCAACATGAACTTGACGCCGGCATCGGCATTCACGCTGGCTCCGATACCCCACATGGTAAAACTCGGCTGCTGAAGATCGGTACGCAAGACGTGCTTATCTTCGTTATACACGATGCTGATCGGACTCACCGCCGCGCGGCCTTCCAGACTGAACCACCGGGTCAGCCGGTATTCCGCCTGCGTCCCCACCCGAATCGGCGTGATCCAATGCGTCGTGTTCACGATCGCCAACACGCTCCCGGGGCGCACCGTCCCGCTGCCGCAGGTAAATACTCCCGAGGGATTACAGACCTCCTGATAGACGCCCTTCGCTTCATACTTGGTGTTCCAGTACTGAAACCCTCCATAGACATCCAGATACCCGCGATTGCCGCTGAACTCGGCCACCCGCCGTCCGCCGTCAAGATTCAGGTACCAGGTTCCGCTGCCGGTGACGTCGCTGTTGGTCCGTGAAAAAAGATGCTGCCCGCCCGTTGACAGATAGTCGTCATCGACCATCTTCCCGCGATCGAAATCGACGGAAAATCCCAGCTCCCCGCGCAGAAACCACCGGCGGGTCAGGTTCACCTTGGCTGCCAGCTCGACGATCTGCGTATTATTGTCCTTGTAGGTCAGCTTCGAGGTGGGATTGCCCAATCGCGAATCGAGCCCCGAGGCATCGTGACTCCACTTTGTTTCGCCGTTGGTAAACATCCAGGATCTGAGCGAGAGTTCGACGCGCTGCCGCGATGCCGGCTCGCCTTCGTCGGCCTGAGACAACAGCGGAATGGACAGGAGACTTACCCCGAACAGAATCCCGGCAACCGCGCCCTTCCACAGCGTAGCTTGACTCACCGTCTCATCCCTCCTCGCTGAATAATCACCGTATCCACGCACCGCTCAACCGTCTCCGGCATCACCCGCTGACAAGCCGCCCGGATATCGTCCTCATTGCGCTTGTGCTGGACCATGAAAGAAAACCACACCAGCCAGGTGCCGATCAGGCCGAGCAGGAGCGCGCCGGCCAGCAACATCGCCCACGAGACTCCGTGAGCCGCCGTGGCCCGGCAGGGTTGCAACTGCCCGCCCTCTCTCTCCTGCGCTCCGCCGGACGCATCCATATATTCGAGACTCTCCTTGATCGCTGCACACATGCTGCCAGACGCACAGCCGAATCTTAACCGACATCGATACGACTGAATAGCAATTTACCACTCTTCTCAGCATTCCTTTCCTCGCACGCCTGCACGCGGAGCGGATCAGCCTGAGCAGTACCGCGATGTGCTCCCTGCTGCGCACCGTCGTGAATGGGGCCGCCTACAGAGCAGAGCAACCGTTCCACTGTAGGGTTTTCCACTCGACAGCGTCGCGATGCCGCATTCCGCGCGGCGATGGAGCTGTAGGAGTTTTCTTAGACGCACCGGCACAGCCATTGCTGTACGTAGCGCAGCACCGGCGCCGCTTTCCCGAATCAGAGGAGAGCCGGCTTTATGAAGGAGAGGCCGCTCATGAACAATCGCACGCAATCGACTCAAACCGATAGACTCCGAACGCCCTCGCTGCTGCGCCCTGCGGCAACAGGCGAAACCGGCCTGATGACACTGCTGATCGCCGGCATCCTCCTTCTCTGGGCTCCGGACGCCTTCAGCGCAATGTCCACCAGCCCCGCGGCGCTCAGTTTCAACGGCGCGGCGGGCGGCGCCAATCCTCCCGCTCAATCCATCACCATCACTAATACCGGCACCGGCACCCTGACCTGGACCGCCAGAGCCAACGCCACATGGATCTCCTCCATCTCGCCGCTCAACGGCACGAATACAAGCACCGTCACCGTCGGAGTGAGCCTCACAGGACTCGCCGCCGGGACCTACAACGCCCTCGTCGCCGTCGGCGCCTCCGGCGAGACGACCAGACTCATTCCGGTTTCGCTCACCGTCACCTCTACGACATCAACCTCCACTCCGGACATAGGACTGAGCACCACCGGGCTGGCTTTCGGCGGCACCGCCGGCGGCGCCAATCCGGCCGCACAGTCCTTCACCATCTCCAATACCGGGTCCGGCACGCTGAGCTGGACCGCCAGCGATAGCGCCGCCTGGCTGGCTCTGACACCCGCCTCCGGCACCAATACCGGCACCGTGACGGCCTCGGTCAATCTCTCGGGCCTGGCCACCGGCACCTACAGCACGAGTATCGCCGTCGGAGCATCCGGTACGACCACGAGAACCATCCCGGTCACGCTCACCATCAATCCGGTCGCCAGCACACCGACGCCGGTCATCGGACTCAGCACCACGAGCCTGACCTTTACCGGCACCGCCGGCGGGGCCAACCCCGCAAACCAATCCTTCACAATCTCGAACACCGGCTCCGGCACCCTCACCTGGAACGCCAGCGATAGCGCCGCCTGGCTGACTCTGACACCGGCTTCCGGAACCAATACCGGCACCGTGATGGCCAGCGTGAATCTCGCCGGCCTGGCCGCCGGCACCTACAGCGGCACCATCACGACCTCAGCCACCGGCGCGACCAGCAGGACACTCCCCGTTTCGCTTACTATCAACCCGGCCACCACCTCGACGACTCCCGCGATCGGACTCAGCACCACAAGCCTGGCCTTTACCGGCATCGCGGGCGGGGCCAATCCCGCCGCGCAGTCCTTCACCATTTCCAATACCGGGTCCGGCACGCTCAGCTGGAGGGCCAGAGCCAACGCCGCCTGGATCTCCTCCATCTCGCCGCTGAACGGCACGAACAACAGCACCGTCACCGTCGGAGTCAGTCTCGCAGGCCTCGCCGCCGGCACCTACAATGCCCTCGTCGCCGTCGGCGCGTCCGGCACCACCACGAGAACCATTCCGGTCTCGCTGACCGTCAATCCCGCTTCCACATCGACTGCACCCACTCCCGTGATCGGGCTCAGTGCCTCGAGCCTTACGTTCGGCGGCACCGCCGGCGGGGCCAATCCCGCCGCGCAATCCTTCACCATCTCCAACACCGGTGCCGGCACCCTCACCTGGACCGCCAGCGACAACGCCGCCTGGCTGACCCTCTCTCCGGCCACCGGGACCAATACCGGCACCGTCTCGGCCACGGTCAATCTCGCCGGCCTGACCGCCGGCACCTACAGCGGCACCATCACGGCGGCAGCCACAGGGGCGACCAGCCGGACCATTCCGGTCTCGCTCACCGTCAATCCGGCCACCACCGCAACTCCGATCATCGGGTTGAGTCTCGCCAGTCTGACCTACGCAGGGACGGCGGGAGGCGCCAACCCGGCCGCACAGTCCTTCACCGTTTCCAACACCGGCGCCGGCACCCTCACCTGGGCGGCCGGGGACAGTGCCAGCTGGCTCACGCTGACACCGGCCACCGGGACCAATACCGGCACCGTCTCGGCCAGCGTGAATCTCGCCGGCCTGGCCGCCGGCACCTACAGCGGCACCATCACCGTGTCCGCCGCCGGCGCGACCAGCCGCACCCTTCCGGTCTCGCTCACGGTCGGCTCCGGAACATCCGCAAGCAACTCGGCGACACTCACCTGGGTCCCGAATACAGAGACCGATCTGGCAGGATATAAAATTTATGTCGGCACGCAATCGGGCGTGTACGGCGACCCGATCGTTCTGGGACGGGTGAATACCTATCAGGTCGCGAATCTGGTCGTCGGAACGACCTATTTCTTCTGTATCACCGCCTACGACAACGCGGGGAACGAGAGCGCGCGATCCGTGGAACTCACCAAAAGCATCTTCTGACCCCTGAACAAACACGATGGCCCGGAATCGCCGCGCGAATCCGGGCCATCTCCGCACTTGACCCTCTCTCCCCGACAACTGTATAACTGCGCTGCCGATAGTCGGTCTCGCATACCCTCCCGCGCACTCCTCCGTGGATCAGCGTCCGGGCTCGGCGAAGCGACGTTCCCATAGGCGCCCGTAGCTCAATTGGATAGAGCATCTGACTACGGATCAGAAGGTTACAGGTTCAAGTCCTGTCGGGCGCACCACTCACAAACCCCTCAACCCTAGCACCAATGCCGCGATTCATGCGGCCACCTGTGTTTTTCCAGCTAGACAGGCAATGTCTGATAACTGCGTATAAGTGCCGTTATTTGGCTTGAAAAAGTCGGCGACCGTAGCAATACCGTAGCAGGCCAGAACTCTCAGTTATTCTAATTCTTCGAGCAGCTGACCAGGAATTTTGATACTAGGCCTTCAGTGGTAAAGGATTCTTTGACAACTGAATTTGATATGGAGGATGATATTTCTCTGACCGATCAGGGAGGTGCCCCATGAGCCCGCTATTCCTATTCCTCGCCCTGTTCATATTTCTGCCAAACTCGGCCGTTGCCGGCGACATCCAACTCTATACCGTGCTGGAATCCGGTCTGTACGCCAACCCCCGCTATTACTCGGTCAATCCCCGCCTCGGGATCGTCTGGGAAATTGGCAGTTCCGAAACGCCGGCGATCGTCGTTCCTCCGCCCGGACAATCGTCTTCCGTGATTCTGCTGCCACCGCCTCGCACACGGCGCTCGATGGCCTCTACGATGAACGTGGAGGCGTGGGACGCGGAGTTTGAGGCGATGAATGCCGATCTCGATCGGGACGATCTGATCATGCGACAACTTTTTATGATGCAGCCGGAGTGGTAGCGCATGGCGATGCGTTGGTACCACTGGCTCCTATTGGTTGGGATGGCGCTCGCGTCTGATTGGTTTGTGCGTTAGCGGGATCCGGTCGGCCGGAAGTAGTCCATGATGGGATCCGGGGTGGCATTGTGTTCCCGTTTTTTCTGCATCTTCTCTTCGGCATTCGCGCGCGGCGGATGCGCTTCCCACCGTTGCCGGAGCGTCTTGGCCGCGGCTCGCACTTCTTGCCCCAGCTGCTCCCGTTGTTCTGCCCCCTCAGCCTTGTGATACTGCGCCTTGAGGCGTTGAAACCGCTTCCACTCCCTGGTGGCGGTTGCGCCTCGTTCGACGGCCGTATCGTGGACCCATTTGACATCTAAGGCCGTCTCGACCGGATCGCCACGCAATACACCGGTTGCCGAGGGGCCAAACCCGTGCCGATCGGTTCGGCCGATATCCGAGGCGGCCGTGAGATAGCGCCCGAAATACCCCAATTGGTTCTGCACCACGAAATCAATCTTTCGTGCGTCCACGCCGATGGCCTCTTGCAGAATCTGGCCCATGCGTGACGCTCGATGGGTCGTGCGCAGGCTGAGATCGAGATTCTCCTCGTGCCGCGGGACGATCGCCCGATCCCGGAAGAAATCGTAATTGGCCACGGCGGCGCCGATCGACTGCAAGGGACCGAACAACGCCGCTTCATCGATCGGCAACAGGCTATTGGCCAAACTCTTCCAGTGCCCTTCAAACGCCTGGTCGTTGCCGTTCGCTTTGTCCACCATGCGTTCGATGGTGGTGGCCGTCGAACCAAGTTCGAAGGGTTTCGGGATCGTCAGCCACAGATCCGGCCCCTGTTTGAAATTCCAGAACAGATCCCGCTGGTAGGCCGGCAGCTGGCGATATTCGTCCAAATCGCCTTGCGCTTGGTTCCAGAAATAGGTGAGCAAGGTCGGAATCGCGACCCAGCCAAACCACAACGCCGACGTGCGGAGAGGGTTCGAGTGGATACGCTTCCCGGCAATGCGTAGCCCTTGAATCGCGGCATTGACGAACGGGATAAAGCGATTGATCACGCGGACCGTGTTGCCGGCGACAGCGAAATCCAGCAACTCACGGGCCTGGCTGGCCGCATACAGGGCGGCATTGTAGTCGTCATAGCCCAGGTCCGTCTTGGCCTTCTTAAACGCCCGGCGATATTCGGCCATGCGGCCTTGCCGCTCCGATCCTTCGAGGATGGTGTTGTATCCGCTGCCGAGCTGATCAAGTCCCACGACGACCATGTTGCGTTGCTTGCCGAGCTTGCGCATCGCCTCTTTCATGACCTTCTGGTAGCTGCGATCATCCCGGTAGTAATAGCCGGCCTGATCGCCGCCGGCGAGGGCCATCTGATCAATCTCGGCCTGCGTGTATTTCTTGAGCGAGTCCCATGGCTTACTGCCGTTATTCGAGACGACGGTGCGCTGGAAGGCATCACGAATCAGGTTGCGCAACGCAAAGGGCGGCGCCTTCGTGATCCCGACGCGCATGATCCTGGCCGGATAGGTCAGCACCTCCAGGAATGCCGGCAACTGCATCGCGAGATCGTCCACGCCTTTGAGGGCCTTGTAGACATCGGGATGGAACTGCCACAGCTCTTTCTCGCCATTCTTGAAAATCGGAATGGTGTTGGCCTCGCCCGGCTTGGCGAGACGGCCGACGCTGGTCAGGTCAGCGCGCTGCGCCTCATACATGCCGCGTCCACTGGTCAGCAAATCCCGGAAGAGACTCATGACATAGTTGCGATCGGCTTCCCGCACGGCTCGATAGGTAGCCTCCTGCAGCGTCGTGTAGGGATTCCTGATCGTACGAGTCGAGCCCTGGAACCCGTGAATCGGTTGCCCGACGGAGCCGATCTTTGCGCCGCCCTTTCCGCGCATATTCGGGACCGCCAGCTCTTCGCCAGGGCTCACTTCCATGATGCGGTTCATGGCCACATAGTAGTCATTGTTGGCCTTGATCTCGTTGTACGCCTCTTGGGAATAGCGTCCGCGGTCGACCAGATAGCGCAGATTGGCGTCGGCCCAGGCACGGTACCTTGTGGCCGCGTCCTCGATCCGCTTCAGCTTCGCGGGATCACCGGCCTTCATGTCTGCGATGCGCTGTTCCGCGACCGTAATATCTTGTTCGAGACCAGCGCCGGCGCCGGAGACTTTCTTGCGGCGGATGGCCATTCTGGCCTTGGAGATCTCGCCAGCTTCCTGGATCGGCGACAGCTTCTGAGCTTGAATCGCCTTCACGGCCTGATCCACGTCTTTGCCAATCCGTTCGATGGTCCGCTGACTGATCATGTAGGAGGCGACTTCCTGCATCTCGGCATCCAGATTCTTCTTATCGAGTGGATCGATCAGCCATTGCAGTCCGCCCTTCGTGACATGCTTGCCCGTGGCGTCGATCATGCCCTTTTCAAAAATCTGATCCATCTTGGCGTGAATGCCGCTGTAGAGCCGCACTAACAGCTCCGGATCGTTCATCGGCAGCGGCTTTTGTCCCAGCCCTCGCTGTTTACGGGCAAAGTCGATCGCCTTCACGAACGGATGGAGCCGATCCGTCAATTCTGCCGACGCTTTGTCGGCCCAGGTGAGATTCAAGCCGGGTTGCTTCCCGCCACTCAGCCAGTTCAGCACCGACGACTTCGGCGCCTCCCATTGCACATTGGCCATGGTTTTTTCGTGTGCCGTTGCCCCGGCATGGGTTCGAATATCGATCGAGAACTGATCGAGCGCCGCGCGCGTCGACGTATCGAGCTTTGCCAGGGCATGTTTTGCAAACTGCGGGGCCGCCGCTTCGGCCTTCGTGGGATTGACCAGCCAGGCCCGGAACCATTCCGCCACGCCTTCTGCGCGCACGTATTTGGGGGTGGCGCGCGGTCCGCTCGCTTGGATCGAGCCATGTTCGGCAAAGGGACGCAGTTCAGTATCGAAGGGGGACGTGGGTTGATTGGCCCAGTCTTTGACGATGCCGAACTTATCATCGAGCGCATGGGCCAGCTCGTGCGCGGTCGTGTCGAGATCGCCGGCATAGCGAATCGTCGTGGCCGTGGATCCTGGAAAGTAGGTGCCGAGCACGCGGCGGCCGAGCTTCGCCTTGGTGAGTTTTTGGCCTGTGTTCGTACTGACGTCGACCAGGATCTCCGTCAGGGGTTTGGCGGGTTTCCCACGGATCGGATCGACGGGAATGCGGGGTGTACTGGGTTTCTGGACGGCATCCAGGCTGTCGCCGACATCGGCTTGATCGAGGTTGGTGAGGCGGTCGGTCTGGGGTTCGGACTTGAGCTCTACAGAATCGTGACGCCCGGATAGGCCTTTTGCAGCGAGTCGTTGATCTCGTTGCGTTTCTGCTCGAGCTGCGCGAGCTCGGAGGGCGTCAGCATCTCGGAAACCAGTGAGGTAGCTGGCTTCTGAGGCCGTGAGGGCCGCGGGGTCAATGTGGAAGAGTTCGCGGATTGCATCGCCAAACCTCGTTTCCAGTAAGCGAACTTGCTGGCGTGATGGGGTGAGCTTCGCATCGCGCGAGGCGTTTGTCAAGGTAATGACTCCGGCGACCTGTCCGCCGTGGCTCTGAATGTGATGGGCCAACTCCGCCAACGTGCCCCCCATCGTGGTGACATCATCCACCAACACGTAGCGGCCGTTCTTCTCGACCGGTCCATCGAATCGCGGTGGGGCAATCAAGCGCTGCATCGGGTCAGCCCCCGTGTGGAAGGGCTTATTCACTTGTTGGATGCGTGTCTCCGTTTGACCCTTGGCGGCCTTGGCATAGTGAATCGCCAAGGCACTGGGGATCGCGTTGACGCCGCTGGCCTCTATCGCCAGAGGAGCCACGAAGGTGTGGCCAGGAAAGCGCTGCGTTGAGTCCTTCACGGTATCCGGATTCACCAGCTCGCGTACGAGTCGCACGGCCGCATCCGGATCTCCGGCCTTGGCGGCTTTATAGTCCTGGTGGGACTTGACCGTTTCATTATCTGAATAGCTGGAGATCGGCTGAGATGCGGCTTTCGGAATGCCGGTCGAGCGAATGTCTTTCGAGCGCTTCTTGTTTGGCTCATGATCTGCGGGGCGGTCACCCGATAAGAACGCCTCCGGCCCGGTCGTGGTGTTCTTTGCTGCCTTCGTGGAGGACTTGCTGAATGGCTGGTTCATCTTGCCAGACTTCAACCAGCGCTTAAAGTCTCGCATCGGTACGGAGCTGATGGCACCGAGTCCTTTCCAATCCTTTGCGTAGTTCGCCTGGTAGAGTTGCCGGGCCTCTTCGATCGAGTCCGCTCCGAGCACGATCTTGTGTTCGTCAAACGTCTGACTGCCGCCCTTGTTTTGATCGACGATAAACACCGGACCGCTGTAGGTGTCCGGCGTCCCCGGCTTAATGAATACGTCCAGGTGATCTTTGTCTTTTCCCTTGGTGCCCTTGATGTAGCCGTAGTGACTTTTCATCTGCACGGACCAGGGTTTCCCGCTCGCATCCGTTCCTGATCGCGTGGACCCTTCGGGGTTTTCGATCGAGATATCCATTCCAGCGATGCTGACATGGCCTTTTTTGTAGTTGCCGGCATCCTTCTGGGCAGGCGTCGGTTCTATCAAGGCATTTCTTGGCGAGCTGGCGGCTTCATGCGCGGCCGTATCGACGATGGACAATTGCGTCGGAGCCGGCTGTTGTGCCGCCTTGCTGAACAACGGCGCTTCTTCCGGCGTGGCCTCTCGTCCGATGATCGGCCGTTCTCCGCTGGTGGGCGGAGGCACGGCGATTTCCATCTGTTGCGGTACAGCGGTCTGTGGGCGAGCCGTTCCCGATGCTTTCAAGGACAGCGGCAACTCGTCTGCTGGTTTCTCCGCTTCCTGTTTTTCGACCGGCGTTGAGGCTGTTCGAGACGTGAACGCTTCTGGTATTTCGGGGGCTGGTTCCTCGCCCGGTTTCGGAATCCAGGAAGGCCATTCCCCCTGCATGATCGATTCGGCGTCTTTCCCCCACGGGGTCGTCGAGAACTCTCGATCGCGCAAGAGCGCGTCCTTCACCTGTTCCACGGCCTTGCCGGTATCGACGCCCTGATCTTGGATAATCTTCTGAATCGCCGTCTCGATCTGCTGGCGCTTGAGGGGACGCGGTCCGGTAGTGAGGTCCTTGTACCAGTCGGCTGTTGGCGACTTGAGGCCGACCACGTCAGACGAACTCCCCTTGCCCTCCTGCTCGACGAAGAATCGGCCGCCGCGCTCGTTGCCGGCAATCTCCAAATCAGCCTGGCCCTTCTCGGCTCGCAAGAGGAGATCCATACTCTGTTCGATCGGCAGATTCGATCGCGGTTCAGCCAGCACCGGATCGGGCGGTGACGGTGGAACCTCATACTTCGCGGCTTCGGCGGCCTTCATTTCAGGCGTAGCTGGTGTAAAGCGGTGCCGGAACAGCTGCGGATCCGGTCGGCTGATCTGGAATTCATCCGGCAACTGCGCGGCGACCCGTGCGGCTTCGGTGTTCGCCTTCAATTCAGGTGGCGGCATCACCGGCAGCGGTTCGGCCCCTGCCTTTAGGGGAAATCGACTGGGCGTCGTGCGCGACGGTTCGCCTAAGAGCCGTCCGGTTCCTGGGTCGAGCACATCGAACCGATTCGGATCCGATTCGACCGGGCCCTCTCCATAGACAACATTGCCTCGCACTTCATTGGGCTGGATCGGGCCTGGTAACAGGAGCCTCTCCGGCGGCGCTGCGGGTGTCGTCGGTGGAGCCGGAGCGCTCGGTTGCAGTTCCGGGATCGGCACTTGTGGCAATCGACCTTGTCCCGGTCGGAGGACATCGTAGCGAGATGGATCAGGCTCGATGGCGCCTCCGCCATACACGACATCTCCGCGCAGTTCGTTCGGCTGAATCGGGCCCGGCAACATGGTGGGTTCCTTGCCGGGAGGGAGCGCGGCCTGTGGACCGCTCGGCTGCATTTCAGCTGGGGCAGGTGTGGTCTTGCCCAAGATGGATTCGGCGGCTTTGAAATCACGGCGGAGATCATTGAATTGCTTCGTGAACGCCAGTCGTTCAGCGTCCGTTTTGGCGCTGACCGTCGCCTCTTTCAAGGACCCGGCTCGATCACGAAACGCGAGGCGGACATCGCTGATGGTGGCCGTCTCCGGATCCACGCCGAGATTTTCAAAGATGTTGCTGCCGGCGGGACGTGCGCTTGAGGCTTGATAGCCTTTCACGCGCTCACCGAACGATTCGCCCCGCACCGGGCCCGGCGCACTCAGGATCGCTCCGGTCAGCGCATGCCCGGCCAGTTTCCCCGGATCGCGCTCTCCTTCGGCCGCGGCCTGCGCCCCGAATAACGCTCCGCCGGCCGTCGCCCGTTGCCCCATGCCTAAGCCGTGCAGGCCTTGAAACGAGGCACCCGTCAGGAGCCCTTTAAATCCTTCAACCAATGCTTCTTTCGTGCCTTTCTCAGCCCCATCTAGGACGCCCATCCCGGCAAATCCCCAGATCGGCCCGAGTGAGCTGGTAAACGCGGCAATCTTCGGCAAATCCCGTGTCGGCACCTGTCCCAGTTCAGAAAGGAACTGCGTGCTCCAGGACGGATCCAGCGGCTGATCCTCGGCTTGGGCACGCGCCAGATCGGCAATCTTCTTGTAGAGGCCGGATCCGGAGGGGGTAATCCCGACGGCCTTCGCTGCTTGCGTCGATTTCCGATCGAGCCAATCAAAGAAGGCGACCGGTCCACGATAGACGGCGCTCTTGCCGAATTCCTTGAGGGGTTCGGTTACATACTTCTCAACGGGCGAGCGGTTGGCCATGAGCTGATCCGGATTCAAGCCGAGTCGAGTCGCTTCCATCGAGGGACGGAGCTGCGGAGGCGGCAGCGTGACAGGATTCGTGGCCACGACCTCGTCAGTGATGGTGCGTTCCTTGGGTACCGGATTGGTGGCCAGGTGCGCATCCAACTTCGGCAACCGGAACATCCGCGATTGAAACGCCTGATTGCGCTCGTCAAACGAGGGATCAGCTTGTAGGGCTTGGGGTAGTGAGGCGGTCCCCGACTGTGCGGCCGGAGCGTCGAGGCTATCGTCATCGGCGGTCTGTTGACCGACACGGCGAATCACTTCCGGATGTTTCAGCGCCCACTGATACGCGCGTTCAACTTCTTCTTTCGTCGCTTCCCGTTTACCAAAGCGCTTCCCGCCTGGAATCGGATTCCCTTGGTCGTCCGTTTCCGACGCGAACACTTCACGCCCCGCCAATTCGTTGCCCGGTACCAGCAAAGGGATTTCGCTCTCTCCTGGACCGAGGCGCGGATCATCGATCCCGATCATGATCCGGGAGGAATGGCCACCTTCCGGCCGGTCGATCAACCCGGCTTGCGGTGTCGGCGGTCCTTGCGGGTAGCGTGGTGCGGGTTTGGTCGCAGTCGGTGAGACCGGAGACGGAGTCGACGGATCCAGGTTCATCACTGATTCAGGAACGGAGCGGGACGGCGTAAACCAATCTTGTACGGACTGCGCGGCCCGTTCGAGACGCGGGAAAGGGTGAAACTCGGCTTCCTGTTTGCGGGCTTTCTGGACTTGTTCGAGTACCGGCCGGCGCTCCGCGGCTAAGGCGTCGAGGCTGCGCTTCGAGCCACGCTGGACGGTCTTGGTGGCCGATTCATCCCCCGGCCATTTGCCGACTTCGAGTTCGCGGCCGAGGGTGATGCGCTCCTGCTCGGGGACCGAGAGGAGATCGTCAAGATCCTGGAACTGTTTGAGGGCGTCCTCGGTGTTCATTGCGGTTCATCGTCACCCAGCACATCGCCAAAGTCGTCGTCGGTGTCGTCGTTGATAAACGCAAAGAGGCTGACCGGATTCGATAAATACTGCGAGGGAATCTTGTATCGCTTTTCAATGATGTCCCGGTACCCGCTGGCCAGCTGGCGCTTGGCTTCCATCTGTTGCTTGGAGGCCGACAGCTGATCGCGGTACTGCATCAACTTCTCTTCATCCTTCTCCACCATAGCGGAGGCGATCTTGCTTTGCAGGCTTTGGCTTTCTTTGGCAAAACTCTGCTCGGCCGTATCGCGTCCGACCAGGGCTGAAAAGTACTTTGAGAGCGCCGCCTTGGATTTCTTATCCATCTGTTTCGCCAGGCGGCCCTGACGTTTGGCGACGGCAAACTTGGTCAGTTCCTCCAGGCGATTGTCGTCAACGGCAATCCCCATCTCGTCATACCGGGACTTGAGCATATTCCGCATGGAATCATGGAGCTGCTCTGGCGAGAGGTGCGCGGCCGGGCCCGACCGTCCCGCTTGGGCTGGAACCGGACGAGAGGCCACGGACGATTGGGCCGGCGCTCCCATGGAGACCGGGCCCAGACTCTCGGCTCCCATCGCACTCGGCGGCATCGACGCCTGGCGCGGCATGGGTTGGGCCGGCTGGGCCCGCATTGGCATCGCCTGTGGTCCCCCAGACATAGGTGCAGCTTGAGCTAAAGCCGGACTCAACCGACCGTGCATTTGCTGGGCGGTTTGTTCGGCGATCGCTTCGTCGTCCAGGAGCGCACTGGCATTGGGAACAAGTCGAGGGTCCATCGGAAATCCTCCCGGTTACTCCATGAGTAAGGCCGACGCGCCCGGTTGCAAATAGCGCGGATCGCCTTGCGCGTCTGGTAAATCCGGCTGCTGGAGCGATTGCGAATCGACGCCGAGCCGACTGGCTTGCGGGCTGCCAATCCCGCCGGCCGCCGGTTGTCGTACTTGCGGAGTCGACCACTTGGCCGGGTCGAAGTCCTTTTCGAACCGGCTGGCCATGTTGTACTGCATCATCTTTTGATAGATGTCCGAGTTCTGTTTTTTGATGTCGAGGGCCTGTTGTTGAAGCTGTTGGCGTTGGTGCATTTGATAGAGATTCAACACGCCGGACACGCCTTGTTGAATGCCTTGACCGATCCCGCCCATCACACTGCCTTTATAGACGCCGCTCATGACTGGCCTCCTTCCGTGCTCGCCCGAAACTGAAACGTACATTCCGGCAGAATTTCGATCGACAGCGGATGATTGGGGAACACCCGGCAGAGATCCGGCCGCTCGTCATAGATCGCGCACACCGCCTGCCCGTTCCTCCAGACCAACTGGGCACACTCTCCCCGCTCGTTCTCGCCCATCTCGGTAAAGAAGGCCTGCAGCTGCTCGGCAAACTGGGGATGTTGCCGCCAGCGGGCAACCGAACAACAGCGGCCGCAAAACCGATTGCACTGCCCGATCCGCTCAAACGTCGTGGGTGGCACCATCGGGAGTTCAGAGGTGTGCGACATTTTCTGTACTCCGTGGGTCTCCCTTCACCTCGCAATAGACGGCGGCCTCAACCAAGGCCTGGCGAAATGCCGCGTGCTGCTCCGGCGTGCGGGCGACATTGGGAATGGGCGCGTGATATTTCGGACAGGTCACCACTTGCCCGGCCAGCTGGGTATCGAGACAGCGATAGCAGGTCGGGTATTTATCGGGGCTGACCGTCTCGTCCCGTTCATCGTATCGCTGTCGGTCATAGGGCAGATCGTACGTGCGGATATAGGTCCAGATATCGTCATCAGTCCACTCGATAAACGGGACGACCAGCTGTGTGTCACCGAGCTGACTGACCGGTCGGACAATCGAGCCGACGGCGCCGAGTTCCGGATCATCGGTCCCCTTGTGTCCGTGAAAGGTCACATCCCATGGATACTGATAGTCGCGGGCGACCGGACGGCAGAGCAGATCCTCCATCCCGCACAAGTAGCGGGCTTCGTCGTCGCGGCGCTTCCGGATCCCGGAGAACAGCCAGATCGTTCCGCCGTGACCGGTCTGATAGCCATGCAGCACCTCAAAGAATTCGCCGTGCTGATAGTCCATCGTCCGCATCGGCCAGAGGTCATACACTTCCAGATCCCAGGCCTGCATGACAGTCAGCGCATGCACGTGTTTCTCGTGGAACTTGGGAAAGCGGAAGAACAGCACCGGCACCTTGCGAAACCGCAGACAGAGATGCAGGAGGACGATTGAGTCCTTGCCGAACGAACAGAGGACGACCGGCCGTTGCGCGCGCGCCAACTGGGATCCAATTAGGGACAATGCCTGCGCTTCTTTGTCGTCAAACGTCATCATGGTTAAATCGCAAACGCGGTGGCACCGACGATCATCGCTCCGCCGCCGATCCCGGCGCCGATCATTTGACTGCGGCCCTGGCCGGCGGCCATGGAATCCTGCAGATTGAATCCTGCCGTGGTCATGCGTTCATCGCGATAGCCTCGGCTGATGTCCCCATACAGGCCTGCCCCTTGGTTCAATAAGGCGGCCGATCCCGTCAATCCGCCTCGGGCCTGATCCACATATTGCCCTTGTTTGCGTTGCAATTCCATCTGGCGATTCGTGGCCAGGGCGTCGGCGCTGGTCATCTCCCCACGGCGGACGCCGTATCGAAGCGCGTTGGCGCCGCGCTGGTATTCGGCAATGGCTCGAGTGTAAATGTCTCCGGATCCCGGGCGAATGCCCCGCCGGGCGAGTTCTTCGTTGAGCTGAGACTCTCCGCGTTGAATGTCCTGCTCGACTGACGGATCAACGGGCAAATCGCCCTTGAGAGCCGCAATCTCGCGTTTGTTGGCCAGGTCCTGGATCTCCCGACGTTGCAATTCGGTCGCATCGGGCGGCAGTTCTTCGATCGTATAGGTCGGCGCCATCGCGCGGGCCGTATCTAAGCGCTGCAGGAGGTTGGTGTAATTGGGGTTGACGATATCCTGTTGCCGATAGAGCGTATTGCCGTCTTGATCGACTCCGTTTTCCACCCGTCCCGACACCACCGTCGGCGTATTCTTCAACTCGGCTTCCAGGGCCGCAATGGTGCGTTCTCGTTCCCCATCGACCTGCTTCTTGGTCAATCCCAATTGCTTATAGAAATACGGCTCCAGCGCCTCAGCGGTCGCTTGTTGCTTCTTGGCGGTCTGGATATAGAGATCGGAGGCCTCGGCCTGCTTGGCATAGGCCTGGCGTTCTTCACTGGACGGCGGCGGAGGAGTACTGCCTCCCCCACCGCCATCGCCGCCGGCGAAGCTGGGAATGATCTCTCCGGTCGCGACAATCAGGAGATGGAACCGGTCTACGACGATCAGTTCGTCAGTCGTATAGGACTCATTACGCATGGGCCACCTCTTTGACGGGAACCGCTCGAAGCATCTGTTGAATCGATCGCCAGCTCTCCGTTGGATCGTGGAGAATATGTTTCACGTAGAACACCCGTCCGCCCTCTTCCTTGTAAGCCTTCGCGCCCACCGCTTCGATCCATCGTCGCATACGGTGATTGGCCGCCTCACAGGCGCAGTACCAGCCCATCACGCCGTCTCGCCAACAGGCCTGCTCTAACGTCCGCCAGTCGTGGAAGAGTTGCTTCCAAGCTGTCCGATGCATGCCTAGCTCCGGCAAATCCGAGATGTAGGCCCAGACAATCCCTGGTTCGTTGCCGATGCGCAACGTCACCGCGAACAGATCATCAGGGCCCTTGAGATGCTCAGCAAAGCTCATCCATTACACCTTGACGATCGAGTCCGGTTCATTCGGCAAGCCATTCGGAAACAGCGCGGCCAAACGCGGATACTGCGCCGGATCGAGGACCTGGCCCTCTTGCCGGATCCAGCCGGGAATCGTGCCTGTGCCGGGATATTTCACGCTCATCCCCGGTTGCGCCCCGGTGAGCGACCAGCCGAGCACATCATGCACATAATGCGCGGCCGTCACCATCTCGCCCGGCGTCGGCAGTGTAATCGCCCCCTTGTTCTCGCGTTTCGCCTTGAGCAGTTGCTTGTTGATATCTTGCAGGGTGAGCGTCATCGTCTCCTCCGCGCGGCCGATCGGTTCCGCGTTCTGCCAGGCCAGTAAGTGACTCGCCCAATCATGCCGGGTCAGCTGGGTGCCTTGCCGATACCGCCAGGCCTGCTGTAGCTGGGCATCGAGGCCCTGGAGATAGCAGGTCACAGCTTCCATCGCATGCACGGACGCTATCACACAGTCCGCACAATGCAAGACGGAAAATGTCACCACCTGATCCAGGGCCGGCAGCTGCACTTGCATCGGCGTCTGTCGGAAATGATCGAGCACCGTGAACGTCACGGCGGGCTGCCCGGCAATCTGAATCGGGTTCCGGTAGTGATCGAGGGCCAGGCGCCAGGCCTTGATCTCCGTCCCGCACTTCCAGCACCGCACCTGCGTCAACATATGCCCCTGCCAACTCATCCAGGATCCGACCCATTGCTGTTGTTTGGTCTGCGGATCGACGGCGAACCGCCAGAACTGGCGCGGCAGCGCATGATAGGGAATCCCCGCGCCGCGCTCTTCGGTGACGCGCGGGAGTCCGGTCACGGAACTGCGTTCAGCCTGAATCACGACGCCCTCCGATCCCCGCCGGGGGTGAATTGTACATTGATCTCCTGCACGGAAAAATTCTGTCCCGCGCCGTCGTTGTACCCGATCAATTTACAGCGGGCCGCATCGCCACCTACCCGGCGCCGTCGGTTCGCGATCGTCGTCCCGCCCAGGACATCGCTATCGAACGACACGGAGCCGACGGCCGAGCCGACGGACTGCTGAGAAAAGGCCACGGTTTGACTCAGTTCGCCGTCCCGATGGACTTCGACGTTCAGGTCATAATTGCCCTGCTCCTGAAACAGGACCTCGACATATTCCAGATTGCCCATGCGGAGCGCATCGGGGAAAAACGCCTGCGGGCCGGTTTCAAATTGGCCGCGGTACCCGGCCCCGCCCTTACTCCGGGTCGCTTGATCGAGACTCCACACCACCCCGGCGTCATCACCGATGATCGGTTTGAGCGGGCTGGTTGTCGTCGCCCGACGCAAGGCCAGCGAGACCGCCACGTCCCGCCGGGACAAATGAAACTGGAGCCGGTTGCCATCGTGCAGATCCGCAATCAACCGCCGGGTATTGACCGTGCTCCCGACTCCGGGCGCGACCACATGCAGCTGGCGCTTATGCGCGTACCACTGCATCTGCACGAGATCCAGCCGATCGGTATTGAGCTGTTCCTTGATGAACGTCCCGGTTTCGAGCGGCAACAGCGGCGTCGCCCCTTCCTCGCCCTGCGTTTGCACTTGCGAGAGGGAATAGAAATACCCGTCCGTCGCCAACAGAATCACATCGCTATCGGTGGCCGCCCAACAGCCCGGCCCGGGTAACCCGATCGCTTTATTGACCCCGACAATCTCCCAATTTGCCAAGTTCGGATCCTGATCGAGCAGGATATAGATCCCGATCGGCCGCTTGGCGACATAGGCCTTTTTGTTCCAGGATAGGCCGGCCACGATCCGCTCGCCGACCCCCGGCTCGACTTCCTGCCGAAACGCCTCGGCATCCTTGAAATTGCCATGTTCGGCCGGAAGCGAAAGAAAGAGATCGTGCGGCCGGCTGGACATGCCGAAGGCCCCCAGGCGGGCGCGATGTTGAAAGAGCCCGGTCGGAAACCCTTTTTCGACGGTCCAGTCCGGATTCGGATTCGGAATATCGCTCGTCGTGAGCCCACCCGTATATTCCTGAATCGGCCCGGTCCCGTTGGTCACATAGAGGGCCTTCGTCGCGCCATTCCAGCCTTCCGCAAAAACCGGAAACCCGTCGCCGAAATTCGCCTTGAGGATTTTGACCAGGCCAGAGGGGTCCAGCGTCCCGAGACGGCCGTCGGACAGGGCCGCAACAAGTTCTTGAGCCGGCGGATTCGCCCCGCTCCAGAAATCGAACAGGCCGCGCAGCTGCACCGCTCCGATCGAGGGATTGAACGGGGTCGCCCCGCCTTCCTTCTGCCAGGTATCGAATTCCGTCGTGAGGCTTTCCGACATGGTGAGATCCGTCGCCGGAAAATCATAGAGGTTCTTCGAGCGATTGATCCCGCCCCGACCGCAAGGGAATCGCAAGGCTTGAAGCGCGTCTTGACTCATCGGGCTCCGAGTGAATGAGGGTGACGCACGTACATATTTTCCCGGCTCGCCATGCTCAAATGCGCCCGTTCCATCTCATCCTGCTTCCTGGAGGCCTTCAGCTCGGCCGAATCGGCCAGGGTGTTGTTCTTGTTGCGCCAGAGGGTAAACAGCGCCCGTTCGGCCAGCACCCAGCGATCGGCCCGAGGGAGTTTCGGTGAATCCGTGGCCACGTTCCCGGAAAAGTCGAGATCGTGAAACTCGGTGTACTCCCCTTCCAGGACCATCGCCACATCGCCCCACGGCGCGACCCGCAACACCGGCGCAATGAGCCCGGTCGCCGGATCCACCTGGCCCCGGACCACATAGGCTGATTCGACCGGCCCGGTTCCCGAGAGGAGTTTCCAGTCATAGCGATGCTTCCATTCACGTTCGAGGAGGATATCGACCTGCCGTTCGTAGACCCCGCGCGACTTCAGCGGGCCCCACGGTTTGAGACAGGTCGCGGGACACACGTACTCGTCCTGAAACAGCCAGGCCGCGCCGGCGCTCGGGGTTTCGACATAGGGCGCATCGAGCGTGAGCTGATTGCTGCCGGCGACATGCGCCGCCACGATATAGGGAATCGCGTTCGCCTGAATCGCGAGCTTCTTATTGACCTGCGACGTGGCCGGGTTGCTGGTCAACGTCACGACATTGCCGACGATCGATTGCACCGTCACGGTTTGTTTCGCCTGAATACTAAGCGCCATCGGACGCGCGGCTCGGGCAAACCACCAGGGGTAGAGCTGCAGGAAGTCCCAATACGCCTGCCGGATCGCCGCCTTTGCATGGGTCGCGTAATCGTCATTCACGCCGCCCGGCTGGTTGGCAAACGACAGGACGTAGTCGAAGAGATCCTGGCCCGTTTTCATGTCCTCCAATGGCATTAGGTCATCTTGCGGGATTCCCGCAACTCCTCCATGTCCTCAGTCATCCGGGACGGGCCTTTGGTTTTGACAGAAGAGAGACTCATTTCCAGATTGCGGCCCCATTCATCGGACCGCATCGCCGTCACCGTCCCCTTGAGAGTGATCGTGACCTCTTCGTCCATGTCGAGATGGGGAATTTTGAACTTGTCCCCGAGCTCGATCCGGGCGCTCGGCTTCGGCCGCTTCGGGCTGTCAAAGACCGGAGCCGTCATCGCAACGGACGCTTGTTTCTTCTTCATGCGTTACCTCGTGAGTTCATAGGTTTCATAGAGGAGATCCCGGCTCATCTGCCGGGCGCACTCTTGGGTCTGGATCAGATCCCCGGCCTTGACCTCCAGGCGATGGGACTGCGCCCGGAGCAGCATGGCCGTCTCGGAGTCCAGTTGGCCCGGCCAGCAGGGGCGGCCGTCAGGGCCGTTTGGCGCGGGCTTCGTCCCGCACCCGCCGCTGGTCATCGAGAGCGCGATTAGCAGCAAGAAGATCCCCGTCGTCCAATGCCTCGATCGTGTCCTCATGGGCGGTTTCGGCCTTTCCTTGGATCGTGTTCTGATCCTTCGTCCGTCCCCCGGTTTTCCAGGTAAAGACGGCGAGAAAGCTCTCAAAGAACGCCTTGGCGGCGCCGACGATATCCATCAGTGTCCGTCGTGGACGCCTGGCCCCAACAGAAAGGTTGAACCCTCTCCTGGTGTAATGGTCCCCATCGCATTCGGCAGTGTGACATTTGGCGTGAGTGTCGCGCATGACCGGCACTCCAGCGTCATGTGATCCCCCTCATATGGTCCCACCGGAAATAGGAGTTCATGCCCCTCGTACATCGGTGTCGCTTGGGAGCGCGGCAGCGGCGGCATGGGTGCAGGAGTTTCCTCCTGCGAAGCCGGGACAATGACGCGAAGCGTCTGCTTCGGGCTTTCCGGTGTCATGTTGGAATAGTTGAAATCGACCGGGCAGGCTTTCTTGAGCGTGCTCGGCCAGGACTCCGGGACCAAGGCCGTGATCGATTCCGGCGTGCAGACCTTTGCGGACACGGACACGCACCCGGTCATCAGGCAGACCAAGAGGACAACCGGCACGGTTTTGGCGGCCTGAGTAGCCGTCCCTCCAAACAGGCTGGGATTCCGTTCTGCCAGCCATTGCCCGGTCAGTCCCGCGGTCCCGCCCATATTGGCGGCCGATTCGCTGGTCAGCGGAAAGGCGTCCACGGTTCCGGCAAGTGCCCCGGTGGCGGTCCCAATCACCGTTGAGAGAATATAGCGAAACGTCGGAGAAAGCGTGACCACGAAACGCGAGATCGCGCCGGTCAGCATCGGCGAGAGCGCCGTCCACAGGGGCGGGAAGATCGCCTTCAGCATGATCTCCCAGAGTTTCTGTTCCGGAGGCGCATCGCTGGCGAGCGTTTGGGCGATCGATTGCCCGACCCAACACACCAGGAGCACCAACACAGCGAGTCGAACTGCGAGCCATAAGCCTTTCATAGAATGATCCTCCTGGTTATTTCATGCAGGTGGCTAAAAACGTCACGAGGGCTCCGATAATCATGCCCCCAAACGTCATCGTCCACGTCGCCCACAACGGAAGCCGATCGCGGACCTTTTCAATCACGTCCTCCAGGCGTTGCAGCGCCTCTTCCGACGCATCCGCCCGACGCTCCAGCACTTCCACTTGTGCCGTTAATTCCACCGGTCGGCTCCTTTCTGGCCTCGGCCAATCGAACCGGACACACCAGCCAATGCGCGCGTCCCTCGGCATGGGTCATGAGCGGCGCACCGCAATCCTGGCAGCGATACGACTTCATCGAGGGACCTCATACCGGCACCGTTCCGGCTTCGTAGTCCTGATCCATATCGTAGAAGTAGAATGCCCCGATCTTCCCCCGGTACCGGCCGGGATTGTCGCGGGCCCACTTCGGCGGATTCGCCTCCCGCGATTCGTCATAGTAGGAATCCGCGCCCGGTATCGGATGCTGCGAGTGCCCGGACAACGTCAGTTCCACGGTCGTATAGATCGCCTCAAAGACCTTGTCACCCCGCTGCGGCCAGCGGCGCAAATTAGGGTCATTGGTCGCCGTATTCATCGACGTGAACTGCTCGCGTTTGGTACACACCTCGATCACGTTCCGGCCCCACCAGGACGGCCGCTGCGCCCGATTGAGAATGCAGTGGGCAATCCCGACCCAGGCGTCCGGCGGCTGATTGCTCGCCTCGCGCCAGATCGTGAGCGCCGTAATGAACAGGTCCATTTGTGCCCAGATGAGTGACCGGTCAGTCATGGTTATAACTCCGCGTCGGCCGTCCACAAGACCGACAATAGTTCACCCACTGCCGTGCCCGCCGTGCCCGTGGTTTGCACTTGGAAACTGTATTCGGTCCGAAGTGTCGCCGATGAACTGGAGAGCGAAGCGGCATCCGTCGAATTGAACACTTGTCCCGCTGTTCCGGTCGGCGCGTAGAGCGTGACCGTGGGGGCCTGCCGCATTTTCCCACCGGGATAGGTAAACGTGGGAGACTGATTGACCGCTACACCCGCCACGTTCGCGTGCCATCGGACTTCTCCCACGCTACCCGCAGAATCCACGGGGGCCACGGCATAACCAAAGGACTTTTGATAGTAGCGATAGCACCGGCCAATCTCCTGCTCAAATGAGGCAAACTGAATCGGGGTCGCTACCGTCCCCAGCTCCAGCTTGATACCGGTGACACGGAAGAAGTTGGCCGTATTATCCAGGACGTTCACCTGACTCGCCGAGACCGGATAATTCCCAAATCCGATCGTCTGCCAGGATCCGGGACTGAGCTGGAAGGTGCTGCCGCCGGCCAGGATAAAATTGATCGCGACACCCGTAGTCTGTTGATAGCCCCAGGTGCCTGTCGACGGCGAGGACGGAATGGTGATGGTTTTATATTCCCATGTATCGGCGGCCAGGATCGTATATTCCCCCACGAATCCACGATCGAGCCCGGAATTGGATAACGACACCGAATGCACGCCCGTTTTGGAACTGGAGACCCAGAACGACAGAACGACGGGACGCTGGGCGAAGTGCCGCCAGTTATAGCCTTCGATACTGTGCTGGATCGTCGCGAGATCGCCGGCGGCGATGGAGGCATCGGCCGTGGTCACATCCACTTCAAGACTGTAATTAAACAACACTCCAGCTTGTGCCACCGTGGGCACATTCGTTGAGCGATTGATCGTGACAATCCCGGAAGTCAGATTATTGAAGCGAAATCGATCTGCGGAGTAAGTTCCGCTCGCGATCGCGGGAAAGCTCGTCCCTCGCTGCCAGATCTCCAGATTCCCGTTGATAACCGGATTGAGCTGCCCTGACAGCAACGTATTGGACGCGGAGGTATCGACGTACCCTTTCGTCGCCGCTTGCAGGCTCGTCGTCGGATTGGCATCGAGGCTGAAGTTCTTGACGGTTCCCCCGAACTCGATTTGATCCGACGCATTGACCTTAGCCAGGGACACATCGGCCGAGTTCGCCGCATTCCGACCGAGATAGTAGGTGTTGTTCGGCAGTCGGATCGTGCCACCGAAGATTGAGGCCCCGGTGATCGTCGGCGTGGCGATGGTCGGACTATTGATCGTCGGCGTCCCGCCAAGGGTATAGGTGCCGGTGATGGTCCCGCTGAAGATCGGCGCGGTAATAGTCGGGGACCCGGCCAGGGTGTACGTGCCTGTAACGGATCCGCTCAAGATCGGTGCGGTAATAGTCGGACTTCCCCCAAGGGTATAAGTGCCGGTCATCGTGCCAGAGAGGACGGCGGCGACCAGGGAGGGAGAGCCCCCAAGCGTATAGGTGCCAGTGACCGTTCCGGACAAGACGGGGGCGCTCATGGTCGGGGTGGTCAAGATCGGTGCCACGAGCGTTTTGGGACCTGACAGCGTTTGAACGGAGGTCGTATTCACCTGTTCAAAATCCTGGCCGAAGGCTGCGCAGGCCGTCAGGAGCGTGGCCCCTACTATCGTCAGAACCGCTCGCATCACATCCTCCCTCTGTTAGTTATCCGTGGTGTAGCAGAGATAAAATTCCACCGAAGTTCCGTTTCCAAAAATGGCTACACTTTGCGAGAGCGATGCGCTGGCGGCCGTAGCCGCGTGAAAAATGATGGACGAAAATCCGGAGTCAATCATCGGAACCAGCTGCACCACACTGGAGGCCAGCGAGAGATACCAGGCGGAACCGGGACGATGAATAAACTCCCCCGACGCGGACGGGAACGGGATGGGTGAAATGGTGTTGGTGGACCCGGTCCCAATGGTGTTGACAATGAGCCGGCCCCACAAGTGGATGACGCGCCCAATTTTCACATAGCGGCCACTCTGGCTGGTGTACGTGGCCGTCCCACCGAGGCTTGGTGTCCATGTGCCTTCTTCGTAATCGTCCAGCACATTCACGTCAGTCGACGCATTCTGATTGCTCGGAAACTTGATCTGCCCGCCGGAGACATGATTGAGATCTAACTGATTCCGGACAACCAAGGGCCCTGTCATCGTGGCTCCGGCAAACGTCGGACTGGCGGCACTGTGCAGGTCCTGGGGGCCATTGAGGGTAATCGAGCCCGCGCCGTTGGTCACGGTCACGCGATTGGCGGTCCCCGTCAAGGTCGCGAGGGTATACCCGCTCCCATTCCCGATAAGCAGCTGCCCGTTGGTCGGGGTTCCGGCGAGTCCTACCCCGCCGTTGCCCATCGTCAAGGGAGTCGAGAGGGTCAAGGCATTGAACGTGGGGGATGCTCCGGTATGCAGATCCTGCGGACCGGTGAGCGTGATCGTGCCTGCTCCGGGCGTCACCGTCACCCGATTGGCCGTCCCGGTGATCGAGCCCAGGACCGGGACACTCCCGGTCGAACCGATCAGGAGCTGGCCGTTCGTGGGATTGGCGGTACTGGTCAGTTGCTTACTGCTATTCAACAGCGGAATACTGTTGGCGGTCAGCGCAGAAAAGGTCTGGGGGCCGCTATAGGTGCCGGTCCCGATCGTCCCGTTAAAGGTGTTGGTGCTGTCAAAGGTCTTATTGGAGACATTCTGGGCATCCGCAGTGTTCAGCTGGATCTTGGTCACCGCCTCGATCGGGCCAACCCCGTGGACCGTGGCGATCGCCAAGATCACCAGATAGAGACCGAAGAGAATCCCGAGTCGTCGCCAGTCTTGCATGATTACAACACTCCTGCCGATACGACACCGGCCAACACGGTGATAGTTCCCGAGTTCTGCACATCAATCCGGGGGCGGGCATAGTTGAATCCGATTACATTGCACCGCCAGGATCCCGCGACCTGAGTCGACGTCGTGGAGGAAGAACGATTCGCCGTGTTGAAACATTCGAGCGACGTAAACCCCAGGTTCTTATCGATCGCCGCCTCAAACTGCACTGATCCGGAAAATGTCCCAAGGACCTGAAAGACGATGGTCGTATAGCCCTTCACATCCACGACCGGGCAATCGGTGACGACGGTACAGTTCTGTGCCGCCGTGGCGTTGACGATGAGCTTGACGCTCTGCGTGGTGACGGCATGGGCAAACGGCAGCCATACGAGGCACAGGACGGCCACCGCGACTAGGGCCAGCACCGCCCCCACCATCAGCCGTTTAATTATTTGATCGCGCCAATTCCACATAGCGATCACTCAGATACAACAACGACAACGTATCGTATTGGCCCATCGAGAAGGCCCCGGCCAATTCCGTGACGCCGCCCGTATCCGCAAACGACACGGCAGGCGCCGAGATATTCACAATGCGCACGGTCGCACCCATCACGGCCCCGGTTTCACTCACGGTCGCCGTGCAGCCATCCGGATCCAGGCAGGTCAGTTCGATAAAACCGCTGCTTGGGGTCAGCGTAAACGCCGCAGGCGATGCGCCGACGGCATTGTCTGGCACGCTGACCTGTTGCCGGGTCTCGATCACATACCCTGCTTGGAGATGGGCATCGCCACTATCGTCGGCCAGCCGAGCTTGCAAAAACACCCCGCTCCGCTGAATCGCCGGAAAGCTGGCGGTCGTGCCCCCGAATTGCAGCCGGGTATAATCCGTCCCCGCCTGGTTCTGGAGGACATGCACCCCGTCGGCACTGGCCCCCAATCCTCCCATCCCGCTCCAGGTCAGGCGATAGGAAGAACTGAGATTGAGTCGGGCGGTATTGAAGTCCCACCGCAAGCCGCCGCCGGCCGCGGCCCCGAGGTTATCGTTTCCGATCCGGTACCAGCCGAGATCGGTATCGGCCGTGAAGCTGTAGCTCGGGATCGTAGCGGAACCGTCCCCACCTTTGACCTGGCCGGAAAACGTCGGCGAGACCGTATTCCCCGATGGATCAAAGATCTCTTGCGCGTGAGTGGTGAACGCCACTCCGAGACACAGCAGCCAGACTAGGATCCCTGCGAGGATTGCGGGCCGTTTGTTCATATCGTTACTGACACGCCTCCTGCTTTCGGACCGTGAACTTGAGATAGTCATAGAGCTGCTTGTTCGTAATCGTCTTCCTACTATCGAGCGCCTGCTCTATTGTGGCGAGAGCTGCAGCCCAGTCGGCGCACTCAGAGCTGCTCCCCGAAAAGGGATCGCCACCGATACCGGGCTTTGATTCCCGACGGTATCCTCGGCCTTGTACCCAATCCGTCCAGACAGCGTCGTCGGGACCGTCTTGCTGGGGCGACCGGTGGCCGGTTGCGGAATATCCAGCGCCGGCGCCGGCGTGGTCGGATCGCACGTTGCACTGGTATTACAGGTCATCGCTCGATACCAAGCCACATCAGGCTCCGGGTTGCGGTTCAGGGAAATCGTTTCCGCCTCAACCAACCCGACGCAACCGAGCGCCATCACTGCCGCTGCCATTCCTACAATCATCGCGTGACTCTTCTTCATGTCGCTCTCCCTTCTTGGTTTGTAAACGGCACGCCTCACACATCCCTGAAAAATGTTTGAGCAGCTTCTTGTCCGTCACATGCCCGCACTCCGGACACCGCGCATGATAGGCACTGATCCCGGACTCGCACGTACACGAGGGACAATGCGGCATCATGCCTCCCCGGACTCACTGAATGCGGAATCCCCCAGATGCCCGGATTGGTCCCGTCCAGGCCTGTGTCGATCCAATGGGCGTCGTATCTGGCCCTGGATCCTGGCTACCCTCCATCGCTCCAAGTTCACCACCAGTCGATGACGCCGTTTTCCACGGATGGTTGGTCGTGAGGTTGTAGTTCCCGTTCGCGCGATCAACAAACGGACTCGTCGTGACCACCTGGCTGTTGTCTTCAAATACCGTTGCCCCTTGCCACGCGCCCAAGGTGTCGTACTGCGTGCCGTTGTACCAATGCTTCGCCGAAGCGCCCTTGTAATGGCCGATATAGTCCAGCTGATTCGGGGAGCCGTTGTGGGTGTAGAACTCAAACCCGTTGGACCCCGCATCAGAATCACAGATCGAATCCCGGATGTTGACCGCGCTTCCGATGCCAAAACTCGATGACGATTTCGTAGACATGCAACCCTGATAGTTCAGGCTCGTACTGTCGCCCTTGGCCACGGTCAAGTGATGGAGGGTGAGGTTGCGGACGTTGATCGTTTCCGCAGAGAAATAGACGGCAGAATCCTGCCGTTGCGTTTCGCAGATGATGTGATGATACTCGCTCACATTGGTGGCGTGGAGCGCGTTGAACTGGAGACAGGCCCCGGTGTTCTTGATGATCCCGTAGCGCACCGTCCCATAGTTGTACATCGTGTTAGACACCGCCGAGCCCTTCAGGTAGATCCCTCCGGGAACTTTCGTCGTGGTCGGGAACTCGATCAAAAACTTCTCGATAAGGAAATCCTCGTCGCCGTATTGATCGCTGAAAAGGCCCTGCTGATTGAGCGACCCGCTGACCGGCTCATTACTGAAACCTGACACCCTGAAATTCGACACGATCGTCCGCGTACACCCCTCCGGACGATACACCACCACATTGCTATCCATGTCCGTGATGCGGCCCTTCACCACGAAATCTCGGAAGTGAATATCTGAGGTAGACCAGCAGTTGAACACACCAGAGTCGTCTCGAATGTGCGCGTTAGCCATATTGACGTACCAGCCTGCGAACGTGATGTAGTTTTTCCCATTCGCGCCGATGATCGCCCCGGAGTTACTTCCCGGTGTAGCTCCGATACTCTCCGCCCCGTTGTGCCGCAGCTCGCACCGGTTCGCATTGCTGTCGATCGTCGCGTAGTCCAGGCTGATCGCCGGATGCTGACAGACATAGACAATGCGACTGCCCGCCGTCCCTGAGTTGGCCGGCGTGAACGCTGCTCCCGTTCTATTTGATGGACCTGTCAATAAGACACTCACCCCTGATTTAATACCGACCACATCGCCCGCCACCGGCTGCGACATACAGCGCGTGGCGTTCCACGGATCGCCTAGCGTGCCTGAACCGGACGGCGCTGCAATTGAGAGCGTGAGGTCGCAGTAGCGCGTTGGGGGACCATATGTGGCTGATTGGTACTCTGAGGTGTCTAGCGCATAGGCTACGATTGGCTGCACGCCGATCTGCAGCATCACCAGTAGCGCGATCAACACATGAAGAAAAGTGGTCAGCATTTGCCAACCCTATTCATCCGACGTTCGTGCATCATCATTGCCCTCTCCGCCGAGTCGTAAGCTCTGGCGTGCCTGCACTGGCCGCATTGATATTCCAGGCCCATTGCACCGCCGCCACGGTCGCTGTATCCCATGTCCAGCCCAATGTTTCCGTTGCCGCCCCAGCCTCATAGGATGTGCCCATCGAGTTGAGGCCGCCGGCGCCCCCGGACCGTTGCTGTAATTGCGTGTTCCCGTTGTTGACAACTAGATTAAGGATGCCGTTCGGCAGGACGACCACATCCATAATCATGTCGCCTGTTGCACTTGCAACGCTCCGCGAGATGCTCGAAACCCCTCCTCCGCCATCCGTCAAGACGTAGGCATCTTCCGGCGTCGTCTGATTGACTCCGGTAAAGCTCGCTAACGCGCAGGCAAAACTTCGGTTAGTCCCACCCCAATCAAACACGGCGTTATTCGTACCCGTCGCAGGAGCAATGAGCCGAAACACCACCACATGCCGATTGCTGTGCGTGGTCGTGTCCGTGATGATGGGCGTCATTGGCACCCCGTTAAAGGTAGCGGTCAGCGCGGTCACATCATCTCCGCCAGGACTATGCACGCAGGGCGCATAGAGCGCCCGGTTGGCCCCGGAGACCGTCAAAGGGATTGTCAAGCTCGTGCTCGGATCAACCTCCCCCTCCGCTGTCGCATCTAGGGCGACCTGTGCCCAGCACGGATTTAGGACCACTAAACTTAGCAATACAGCAAGATTGAAGAGCCGAGATTTCAATGGGTCACCCGTGCCGTGAAAATGACTTTTTCCACATCGAGCGCCGCATTCAACGTATCGCTGGCTTCGGTCCGGTTCCGGAAGAACCGAATACGTATGAGCTGATTTGCCGCGCATCCCGTGGTAGTAATGCCGGTCACGGTCACGCGATTCGGCCGTCCGGAGGTGCCGGCTGCCGCGGTCACGATCGAGGCGGTATTGAACGACCCGTCATCGGCCGCATCGCTGTCGTAGCACTTGGTCGCCACTTGGAAGCGGGCATTGCCGGTGCCGGTCGTTTTCCACCATACCGTGGCATCGAAGGAACCAGTCCAGCCGGGAGGCAGAAAGCGGGTAATTTGCCGCCCATAGTCGCCATCCACGTCAGGAAACGTACAGACGCCCGTAGTTCGATTCGTCCCCGTCACCGCGAGCGGCGTGCAGGCCGTTGAAAGCGGATCATCGTTCCAGATATGCGCGGCCGTCCCTCCGACCACGCCCACCAGATCGAGATCCCAGTATTGCGGAATCGTGATCGCGTTCCCGGTGCCTTCGGCATCGATCGTGGTATTCGTCAGGGTCTTGGTCCGTGCATCGTTCGCGGCCAACGCGCCGTTGATCGTAATCTGCTTTTTGGCATTGGCCGCCGCCGCATCTTCGATCAAGAGCAGATCGCTGGTCGTCGGCGTGGCTTTCGACGTGATCGCATTGATTTCACCCGCCCCGGCCGTGATGACGTTATTCCCGCCTTTTTGCAGATTGCCGCTGGTGACATTCACGACGCCGTTCCCGAACGTCACTTGCGGATCGCCCGCCGAGAGATTGAAGTCCCAGACCAGCGAGGCCGAGCCGCCGGCGCTCCAGGTCAACGCCCCGAGTTCGGTGGCATCGAAGGTAAAGCTGTGATCGTTGGCGGCCGAACTGCCGCCGATCCCGACTCCCCGGGTAATCGTTTGTCCGGCACCGGTCTGACTGGCTAACGAGGTAATGCCGCCGCCGCCCCCGCCGCCGTCCCCTTGGAGGGTCCAAGTATTGGTGGAGGTGCAGAGGTAGAATTGCTGGCCGAGCGTGGCATCCGTATCCATGAACTCATCGGCAACCGTACAGGTCGCCGGGAGCGTGGTTCCGCTCGGGATGCGAACGGTTTTGCTGGCCAGGTTGACGGTAGACGGCAGACTGAGAGTGATCGCCCCAGTCGACGCCGAGGCGGCGACTTCATTGGCCGTGCCGGTGATTGAGGTCGGAAGCGGGGTACAATTTTCCGTAGCCCCGCTGGCATCCACCCCGAGCGGAAATTGCCCGGACGAACAATTCGCCGGATTCGAGGCCAGGGCCGTTGGTAGATTGGCGGTCGAGTAATAGGTGACCAACGAGCCGCCGTTCTCTCGACTTTTAAGAAGGGAGTCCGTATCGAATCCGACGTTGTGTTCCCCAACATTGGTACCGGCCGGTACGACAGTCCCCTCTTTGAGTGTGATCATACCAGGGCCTGCGCCCGAGGAAGTAAAGCCGTTCGGACAACTCATCGCCCCGCTGGATCCGGTACACCCGCTATCGAGGAATCCCCCGGAGCCATTTGCCGTTTGCACGGCATTCGCACTGCCGGTTGAACTGCCGCCGCCGCCCCCGCCGCCATCACCCTGCAACACCCAGGTATTCGTCGCCTGGCACAGATAGAACCGCTGGCCGCTCGTCGCGTCGGTATCCATGAATTGCTGACCGACCGTACAGGTCGCCGGCAGCGTGGTTCCGTTCGGGATGATGACGGCTTTACTGGTGAGATCGATGGTGCTCGGCAGGGCAATCGTGGGATTGCCGCCCGTCCCATCGCCGTTACTGACGGAAATCTCGTTGGCGGTCCCGGTTAAAGTGCGGGCGGTACTGGCGTTGGCGCCGGTCTTGGTCACCAACCCATTTGAGGCCGGTTCTTCCAGGAAATCGGTACAGCTTTCCGCAGCGCCGCTCGCACTCACCCCGAGCGCCCCACTGCCGGCAGCGCAGTTCGCTCCATTGGCCGCCAGGGCTGTCGCCGTCGCCACGTTCCCGGCCGGGATCACATAATCCGTTCCCGCCACCGCAATCGACAGGACGCCTGTTCCGGTAGTATTCAGCAGGATACCGGTCGCCAGAGACGAGAGGGCTTGCTCCCCCAGCAAGGTCGCATTCGGAATTTGGGTGATGTAGGTCGCGGTATCCGGTGCGCCCCCCGTCGAGCAAGACCCCCAGGCGGGCAATCCGGCCGTCACCACGAGACATTGGCCGTTGGTGCCGATCCCCAACCGCTGCCAGGTCCCGTTAAAGCGGATGATATCGCCGTTGACGCCGCTGCCCGTCGTACTGTCGGAGTGGGTCGCGGACAGCAGATTGTGATTGGTGCCGCCGCTGCCGCCGCCCGGAGGTCCGACCGGCGCAAAGAGCCCGCTATAGAGCAGCGTCAGAACCAGAAGCGCGAGTGTGATCCCACGGTGGCGCATGATTACCCCCGTAAGCGATACAGCACACTGACTTTGTTTTGATTGTTGGGAATGTTGGCTCCGGCCATCGCCACCGCGAGCCCGTCGCATTGGGGTGGAAGCAGTTCTTCCGCGCTGCCCTGATATTCCCAGTAAGCAAACTGGTTATCGGCGACGTTCTCCGTCGACTGCACCAGCACTCCCGGAATCAGCTGAGTGGCCAAGGCCGCCGTGATTGTGGGGGCCGTGGTGGCCCGGAGCCGAATGCCGTAATAGCCAGTGGTGATCCCGGTCGCATGGCCCGCTTCGGTGACCGCCCAGTCCAGCGGCATCTCCCACCACGCCACATGCTCCCCGGTGGTCGCAAAGACCGGCAGCGATTGGGCATTCGCTCCGATCGAGGTCCAGGTCCCGCCTGCCTTGCTGTATTCGATGTCCCAGACCGGTGCCCCGTTGGCCGCCTGGCTCACAATGACACTCAGGATGTTGAACGGGATCTGGCTGAGAACGATGAACCCATCATTATTGACGAGAGTGGACAGCTCGAAGTCGCCGGCGGCGCTGCTGTGCGCGTCGGCGGTATCGTCGGTATAGGTGCCCGGGGCGCCGGTCACATACTTGCCGGCCTTCCAGAGTACTTGATCGTCCGGCAGCCGTCCCCCGAAGCCGATATTGCAGGGGGCTCCGCTCCGGTTCTGCACCTCGATCCGCTTGACCGCGAACCGCGTGGCATACGGACCGAGTTCGCGTTTCGCCAACAGCGCGGTATCGAGATAGCTTGGGAGAAACTTACTGCCCCAGGCGACGTTTTTCGACGAATACATGCGCGCCTCCCCTCTCTCACTGACCGGTCAATAATCGCCTAACCGCGCCCCTTCCCTTTGCTTTTCCCGGGGCCACCCACCTGCCGCTGTGCCGTCCGGGTGGCATTGGCTGTCGCGGCTTGAATGTCCTCGTGGATGCTGTCCGGAGGCTCCGGCTCGGCCCCGACGGCGACCAGTTCGCCCTCTGGCTCCTTGCCATCGAGCGCCTGCTCCTGTTTCAGGATCTCGGCCATGAGCGCATCATCATCCGGAACAAACTCCCGGCTGCCATCCTCGCGCTTGACCAACACACCATGATCAGCTTGGCCAATCACGTCCGGCGCAGGAGCGGGCACACCCTGGCCTTTATTGAGCCGTTCCCGGAGCATCTCGATGATTTCTCCCTTCAACTCGGGATCGCCAAGCTGATCGAGGAGCGAATCCACTGTGCCGGGGGCTTTGGCGGCCTGCTCGGCCATAATCAATTCGCGCTTTTCCTTGTGCGCGCGATTGACTCCGCCCGCTTCCAGCCACGCCTTCACCTTGTCTTGAATGGCCGGGGCAAAGTGCGCGACCTGCTCCATTGAGGTGACGATGGTCGACTCATCACCGGCGCCGAACTGAAAGTTTCCGCTGCAGAGTTCATGGAGAATACTGTCCCCTTCCTGAAACGACTGATGAATGCGATCGCGTCCGAGTAATTGCATAACCTGTCTCCTTCTGTGTCTGCGCCCACCGACTCACGCGCTGAGGCGTTACCAACCGATCATCACGACCCGCAACGTGCGCGGGCCCGGCACTTCGGCTGCATCCGCTTCCGGCAACGGTCCTCCAGCCGCCACGGCCTCTTCCTCATAGCAAAGCAACTTGTGATTCACGGGATCGTAGGCGTAGGTGTAGTTCGCCACGGTGCCGGCCGTGTTATCGACACCCACCACATCGAATGATTCGATGATCTGCTTAAACCCGAGATTGGCGATGGCCGGTAGTGGGATGCCATTGTCCGTGTAGGTATCCACTCCCGGGAGGGCCAGATCGGCGATGACCATCCGACGTGGAGGGGTACCTAGGATTGTATTTTTCCTAAAGGAGACCGTCCAACTGTTGGCTGTCAGAGGGGGCATATTGAGACCTCATTCGGTGAGGGGATCGGCGCGACCGGATGACCCAGACGCGCCGACTCCCGGTGAGACTGCCTACCCAGCGCCCGCGCTTACGGGTTCTGGTAGATCGCCGTGGCGATGTTCCGGTAGCTCTCCGCGCGGGGATATCCCAGCACGAAGGGCATGCCGTTACCGGCGGTCGTGGTCGTCGTGACGATCGCCTGAATGCTCTGGCCCGCTGTCACGTCGATTTCGCCCTTGTTGTCGCCCAGGTCCTTCACCCACATGTTGCCAGCGGCTTGCGAGGCAATCGTGAAGGTCCCTCCGCTCAGGACGCCGTCGGCGCCGTTCAGTTTGTCTGCTAACAGCGTCGAGGCAAAGAGCCTGGCGTACAAGTCAAAGTCCATGACCATCGCGGTCACGGTCCCGGTGACGGTCCAGTAGAATCCGATGTGCGTCACCGCCCAGAAATCATAGGCGTTGAAGTTCACCGTATTCGCGCCGGTCGTGGCGATCGCGGCATCCGAGGCCGGATTCATCCAGCGCCGACTTTCAAACGCATGCCCGGCGCCGCAAAGGCGCGGCCCGAAGAACTGCTCGCTCAGTTGGAGCGCATCCTCCGGACGCAGCACCCGTTGCTGCACGGCTCGAGCCAAATCGAAGGCCAAGGGGAGTTGGTGCCGATGGGACACCCGCTCCGCGATCTCCTTCGATCGCCCCTTGACGGCCTGCCATACCTGATCCAACACCCTCGTCGGGGTGCGGAATTTCGGAAGTAAAAGATTCATGGTCTCATCTCCTTGTTGTCCGTGAGTCGGTCCGGTTCTGTCTGACTGGTCAGTCAGTTCAGGACTAGGAACTGGTCACGTAGATGATCCGCGACTCGCCATCGTTTGCGGTCGGCCACACTTCCCCGAAGGCCAGCATGCCGTACCAGGCGATCGCCCGCTGTAAGCCGAAGTTGCCCGGAATCGCATAGCGCAGTTCCGGCGTGAGGGCCTCGGCTAGGACCACGGGATCCTCGCCGAAGATCGCCATTTCCCCGAGCACGTTGCCGGTGCCTTTGGCCCCGGACAAGCCGTTCCCGTTGGTGATCTCGATAAGCCGGATGTGCTCGACCATCCCGGTTTCGCCCCGGTAAAAGGCCATTTCCGGCTGGATGTACTGCCGCCAGGCCAGGAACTCGGAATCATCTTTGACCCCTCGCAAGGCCTTGGTGGCCGCCAAGCCGATCCAATCGTCCCCTTCATAGGGTTCGGTATGGATCGTGGCAGCCAGGTAGTCGCGGAGGAACTTGAGATGCGCCACGCTGACATTGAATGTCGCCACGGCGGGCGTGGTTCCCGCATCCGTGGTGATGGTGCCACCCGTCGGACTCTGCGGACAGAACCGGATCTGACAGCCCTTGAACGCGGCAAAGGCAACGGCGTCCAGGACCAGCTTCATTTGCTTCATCAGCGTCTTCTGGATGTAGTCCTTCGGATCGAAGACGTTGAGGATTTCGGTCTCCTCGTCGAACTCCACCCCACGGCCGAACTTCTGGACCGTGATCTGCGTCTGCGCGAGGGCCATCTGATCGATGGGAATCTTTTGATTGCGGCCCAAGACCGCACTGGTCGGCACGTTGACGTTCCGCACGCGCGGAATGGTGATCGTCTCGCCCATGTGCCGGCCGTAGCCGGGTTCCGGCTTGACGAATTGAATCGCCTTCGTCTGGGCGATCGAGGCGTACCGGAGCTTCTTGCTCAAGGCACGGTTGCGCCACGGTCCTTGCGGCGTCATCGGGACCCATTGTGTCGCTGCCATATGCGTCTCCTCCCTTGATGAAGCGCCCTCGTCGGCGACTCACGACAGATAGACTGACCGGTCAGTCAGTCTAGCGGCGTCCGGCGGCGACCGTGGCGAAGTGTCGCCCGCGGGTCCGCAACCGGTTCTGATCAGCCACGAGGGCATCCAGCATGGTGCCCCCTTTGGCGTCATCGCCATCGTCCGTGTCTGCGTCTCGACGAGTGCGGGACACCGTGCGCGAGCCGCTTTCGAGTCCGTCGGCCTCGGCCCGGTGTCGGTCGTTAGCTGCTTTCAATTCCTGGCGGGTCGTCCCGCCCAAACTCTTCACAAACCGCACCGCCTCTTGCGCCAGTTCTCTGAACTGGACCGACGGCGGCGTGGTCGTCACCCAATTCTGATAGGCCTGCGGATCATCGGCCTTGCGTTTGCCGATCACCATGCGCAACACATCCATGTGCTGCGGGGCCGTCAAGCCCACGGCTTTCAACGCCCCTCTCGCCATCGTTTCCGCGTCCCGCACGATCTGCTCGCGCGTCACGGCTTGCGTGGCTCGATCGGTGGCGATGCGATCGGCGACCTTCTCGGTCATCGGCTTGACGGTTTTCAGGACCTGCTTGACGATCGCTAGCGTCGTGTTCCGCAATCCCTGTTGCTCTTTCGGGAGTGCGGAGACTTCCGCATCGACCGCTTCGGCGATCGAGCGGGCAATCGCGGCTTCATCAAGTCCATCCTCCGGCTGAGCCGGGACTACCGTCCGCCCTTCGGCCAGTTGCCGGCGCAGGGCTTGATTCTCCTGCTCGACACGGGAGGCATGGCTTTGGAGTTCGACGTACCCCTCTTCGGCCGCCTCATGCGAGGCAAACCGGGTGCGCCGCTCCTCCTCCGCTCGGGCTTTTCCCTCCTCGGTTGTGTCCGCTGCCTTGCCGTCCTCATCCCCCGAGTCCTCCTCGGAGTGGTCGAGCTCGGTGTCGTCGAGCTCGTCGTCGTCGTCCGTGGAGTCACCGGCCCCGCCGGCCAGGTCCTCGTCGACGTCGTCGGTAGCCTTGACCATCAGCGGGCTTCGTCGTCCGAAGGTCGCCGCTCCCCAAGGCTGCTGAGTCAAACTGTTCCACATAGCATGCGCTCCTCTCTCACTTGCGGGGTCGCCGGATCACCGGGCCCGCAAGGTTGGCCCATGAACAAACCGGTCAGTTACGCCTGACCGTGCTGCGGCTCGCGGGTAAAGAACCCGCCGGTCACCGGCATGGTGCCGAGACACTTGAAGCCGGTTTCACCCACATCGTAATCCTGGGGGGGTTGCACACCCGCACCGGAGGCCCCCCCCTCCTCCTGACTGCCGATATCGCCGTCCGTCAGGCTCTGGCCGTAGCTTTTCATGCGGAACTCCTTTCGTTACCCCATCGTCCGTTCGACATGCTCCCGGAGCCGGTCGAAGTCCTCGCGACTGATCCGCTGCCCCGAGTCCACCTGTGGCTGATCGCGTGGATCCACGCGCTCCTGTTCCGAGCGGATCCGCATTTCCTGCTCGAGGTAATCGCCTTGGCGACTCTTCCCCACATGCTGCACTTGAATATCCGACAGACAGCCCCGCAACTCGGGATCGCCCTGTACGTCCGGATAGTGGGCCCGCCGGCAGTTCCGGCAGAGGAGGCCTTTCACATGCCCGCGGTCATCGGCCTTGGGATGATCCGGCTTGAAGAGTTTTTGTTCCCGCCAATCGTGCCGCCCGGTCACGACCTGTTGAATGTTGGCCATACAAACAAAAACGGCGAGTCCCTTCCCGAAGGAAGCAACTCGCCGTTCCCATGATGAGGATCAGGCGCTCCGCTGAAGCCGGATTACTTCATGGTTGCCCGCTCCATTTCCACTCCGCTCTCCATCGCATGCTGACACCCTCTTACCACATCACCGACAATTTGCAAGTCACCGCCGCGTGAGCGGTTCCCGCATCCACGTTTCGCTATGGACGGCCGTCACCAGCCCTTGATCGTTCAGATTGAACTCAAACAACACGGTGACCTTGCCCGCCAGCTGCTTCGGCCGGGGCAGCCGATCCAGCTTGTCGAGAATCTCGCGCTTCATCGCGTCGGGAACCGTGAGTGTCATTGGCCCTTCTTGTTCAGGGAAGTCTTAGGCGAGGACAGCACCGGCATGGTGCCTTTCACGTCATAGCCCTTGGCCATCCCGGCTTTAGAGACCCCCCCTTTAGCTGCCTCGTGATTGACCGGCGCGCGCGGCGTCTGGACGGTCTTATTCCCGGTCTGTCGTTTTCCTGCGATCGAGCGTTTCATGGTCCCTCCTCCTTCCGGGCCTGCGGCCCCATCCCCATGCGTTCCCGCACGGCGCGTTTGATGAGATATTGATGCGCACTCTTCACGGAATCGCCGATCTCCCCCAAGGCCCGCAAGGTCCCGCGAATCTCATGGAGCTGCCCGAGTAATTGCCCATCGGTGAGCGGGTCGAGTAACAGGATTTCCATCCGCGCGACGAGAAAATCGGCGACGACGCCCGCGATCAATTCGACGGATTGTGTGCGGACCGCTTTGGCAGTTTCCATATCGAAGTGGAGCTGCTCGGCAATCTTCCGGGTCCGTTCAATGTCATCGATCGTCGTGTCATTGACTGGTTGTGGCATGCTCGCTCCTGGTTACGCGCCCACACTCAGCGGCCGTTTCTTCGGCATCGTCGGGGCTTTCCCGCCAGCGGGCCGGGTGCCCTGGACTGACGCGAGGGCGCTAGTGATCGCGTTCTGAATCAGCATCTGCTGTTGCTGTTGCTCGGCTTCCGTCTCGGTCAGGATCAAATCGTCTTGATTGAACTCGCTGAAGAGGCGCTTGCAGATGTCATAGTCCTTCATGAACATGCCGAAGCGCGGGTTGTCGCCGACGGCAATCAGGAACTGTAGCCGTTCGATCAGATCGGCCCGATCGAGCAAGCGAGAAATCCCCTGCACCTGAATATCCGTATCGAGCGCCATCTCCTGCATGCGAGCTTCCGGCAGTAACAGGCCGAATTGCTCCATCAGCATCAGTTCCTCGGACTGTCGGCCGAACACCTCCATCAACGTCGGTTGTTCGTTTGGATTCTCCATGTCCCAGAAGGTCGTGAGCACTTCCTTGATCGCCCACAGGACCTGCACGGCGCCCTGCTCGACATCCTTCCCGATCGAATCGAACACGCCCATCGACTGGCTGAACTTCATTTGCAGTTCACCCAACGTCCGGTCTTGATCCGGCTGTGCGCCCTTGAGCGGTTCGGTGACGAAGGAGCCTTCATCCCAGCTCCTGGTGGCCAGCTCCCAGATAAACTGCACGTCCTGGATATTGTTCTCGCCCTTCATCAAGGGCGTGACCGCGGGACCTTCGCCGGCGTTCTTCTTCCGGATCCAGAACTTGCCCGGGTAGGCTTCGCGATCGTTCATGTCCTCCAGTTTGGAGGGATCCAGTTCGAACATATTGTGAATGCGCCAGTTCTCGTTATCCCCGAAGAGATTCAGCACATTGTTCTGGAACTTCCACATGGCCATGACGCCTTCCCACAGGCCATAGCCCGAGAACCGCAGGACGTGGGGAATCGGCGCATGCTGCATGATCGGCCAGCGGAGCCGGGGGAACGGGACCTTCTTCGGCCGTTTAATCACAACCCCGTTGGCGATCGTGTAGCGGGCGTTCGGCATGATCAGCTGCCCGTTGTCATCGAGGATGCCGCCCCACAGCTCCCGGACACAGACGCTTTTCCGGTACCGGTTGCGATGGACCAGCTGGCCTTTGCGGCGCCGTTCGTCCTCGCGATCCTCCATGCTGTAGCCGGCGGCGTCTTTGTAGTCGCGGCCGGTCCGGACCAGGCTGATTTGTTCTTGGTCATAAAGCCCGCGCTCGGCATCGGTGTAGAGATCGTGCAGATCGCGCCATTCCTCATGCACAAGGAAGAGTCCGGATTGCGGCTTGCGGGGTTTGCGGTCGGGATCGTCGTACAGATTGCGCGGATCGATGTTGTCGAGCACTAAGCGATAGACGCCGTTGTCGTCGCGCCTCCAGAGGATCTTGGTGCCCATGCTGATGCCCAGCGTAAAGCCCATTTCAGAGGCGTCGGCAAACGTCGTCGGGAGATGCGCGTCCTGAGTGCTGCACCAGTACTTGAGGGCCTTCGTCCAAAACTTCCCCTTGAGGACCTTGATGTCATCGCCCTTGTCGCTCGGATCCAGCGAGAAGTAATCAGGCCGTTCCATGAAGCCTCGACGGACCAGCGTTTTCGCCTGCACGGTCGTGGTAAACGGCTTGTTGAGGACGATCGCATTTTGCCAATCCTCCTTATCGCGGTAATCACTGATCTCGTTTTCGTGGGCTTCCCAGAGTTTCTCCCATCGGTCCCGCCGCTCGCGTGAAGCCTGATAGGATTCCCGGACGCATTCCTCCGCATAGGCGACCAAATGCCCGTCGTCCAGATCATTGCTCGTGTCTTCCAGTTCGGCGACCAACCGATCGAAGGCCTCCGGGTCCTGCTGGGCCATGGTTTGCAGTTCCAGGATCATATCGGTCAGGCCGTCTTGCGGAATACCGAGTGCCATAGGGGTTCAGGCCTCCGTCGGTGGTTCAGGTTTGAGATCGAGTCCGAGCTGTTGCAGTTGCGTGCGGATCTCTCCGACGGTGCGTTGTCCACAGGTGCGCAACGCACAGAGCCGGGTGGGAGTAAATCGAAGCAGCTCGGCGATCGTGTCGATGCGATGCAGGCGGAGAATGTTCTGCGCGCGCATTGAGAGCGGGAGATCTTCCCAGGGAGACCGACTCAACACTTCTCCTTGGAGGGTGTGCGACAGCGCCCGTGCCAATTGAGCCGCGTCAGTGGGCGAGACAGTATCGAGATCCAGCGGACAATGCGGTTCATCCAAACTGAGCAGCATCACCATACCCTTTCCCTCGGTTACCAGGGACTCCGGATCACGCCCCGCCCGCTCCGATAGCCCCCCACCGGAGGAGGGAAACGGGTATCGACGCAATAGAGCGTGCCGGCATAATCAGCCAACAGGAGCGGCCATTCTTCGCCTTGATCGATGGCGTCCTGCCATTCGGAATCGAGGTACAGCACACCAGACGGATCGACACGCAGGAGCCACCGCGTCCCCGTCGGCCCGAGCAATTCGGCTTCGTAGAACGTCGCATCGGTCGGATACGGGAGATCGGTCACCGAGAGCACGCCGGCTGTATCGACGGTGATTTGATAGGCTTGTAGGCCGTCCTGGGTTTTGAGCCGGACCATGCGGCGATGCACTTCACTGGCATCGCTGGTGACTTGATAGACGCCGTCATCCCCGACTTCGAAGCGCCACGGGAGACCGGTTGGATCGGCCAGGATCGGTGTCCCGGCCTTCGGCCAATCGGTGCTGAGGGCTTTCACGCGATAGACGCCGTCTTGCGTACAGGTCAGTTCCCATTCTCGGCCGTTCGGACTGAACAGCGTGGTATAGGCTCGCCCGAGCAATACGTCCTGCTGCCGCAGGACCACGAGAGGATTGTTCAGATCGGCGTCGTTGATCTCAAAGGAAAAGGCTTTGGTGCGGGCATCGTTGACGAGGCAGCGATCGCGGAAGGGGGTGACGGCGTCGGCAGTGACAGAGACACGACTGAGAAAGAGCCCGCCGGTATTGCGCAGGGCCAGTTCATAGGTCCGGCCACTCGTGCGACTTTGGAGGATCATCCGGGGTCTTCCTCATTGACTGACCGGTCAGTACCTTGCAAGGCTTCTACCACACTGTGGGATTTTTGCAAGGGGGAGTCGGGCACGCGATAGCTGCACACCTCGATCGGGCCTCTGGCACTCCAGGTAAAACATCGAATGATCGGCAGCTCGGACATGAGGCTGACCACAATCATGGGAAGCTGAATCAGGTGCATCGCCTGTTGATCATCCAGACTCAGCGCCGCACGAGTTCGGGGATGGGAATGCCACAGTGCATAGCCGTACGCCCCATGGAACGGTGAGACATCAGACCAACGCATCTCGAAGGTGTCGGTTGGTCGGTCTGAGATGTTGGGCAAGGCAATGACGTCGCCGGTAGGATTAATAAAACCACAGGCTTCAGACGGCAGGGCCGCCCGGCTCAACGACACGAGGGCCGATTGTACCGTCGTTGTAAGCGTCATCGTCCACGACCTCCTGGGCTGTACTGGTGGGATGCTGGGATTCAAAGCGGGCTATCTGCTTGTCTAGCTGATCGACTCGGGCAGCCACCTTCTCGACGGTGCGCATGGTCTCCGCCAACAGATCGGCCACGACCGCCAAGAGCAACACGCGATCGATCAACGGCGAGATCTGCGCTGGCTTGTGGTCCAGGTTGAGATGATCCGCCGGCGTCACGGTGTCCGGTTCTTCAAACGCCCTCAGCACAACCTCCGCATCGGCATCGGAGAATCCGTACCAGGCCTTCGTGAGCGTGAGGCGGGGTTTTAAGGAGTTCATCTGGCCACCGCAGATACTTCTTCCCAGACGCGATCGAATTCATCGACGATCATTGCTGGCATTGGGCATCCCTGCGCGACAAAGCTATGCCACTGACTGACGTTGTAGACCGTCAGTAAGTACGTGCGTCCATCAATCTGACGCTCAAGCTGTACTGGATTCATCGCACTGCGTATCCTTTCGCGCGGCCCTTGGGATTGCCCTGATCGACCCAGAAGCCCGGCACCTGAAACGCCACACGATCCGTCACGGATTCGGCCGCCGGGCATTCATGGAGCGCGTGCACGTCCTGCAGCTGATTCCCGCAATCGAGACACATCCCATGTCGCTGTTCGCGATCGAGCAGCATCCGGAGCGTGCGGAGGAGTTGGTCCTTGTCGCTCATGACTTAAAACCCCTTCTGAACCACACCGCAGTTCGGGCAGTAGCAGCCGTCCACGAGGATATGAAACAGATCGTTGCCGCACTGGCAAATCCAATGCTGCTTGGCTTCTCGAATCGGATAAACGTACCGGGCTCGCAAGAGCGAGCAGCTCGGGCATTCCATCCACGTCACCCCCACTGGCGCAACGGCCACCCACTCATGCCGGCAGTCGAGACAACGCGCCTTGCCGCTGATATGCGGCTGCCGCTTCTCGCGTTCGGCCGTGAGATCAATAATGGGAAGATCGTCGTTCATCGCACCGCGTACCCCTTGCTCCGCTGCATCGACCTCCCGCTCGACGGCTTCGCGCGTGGCGTCTCCTTCGCCGGAAACAACAGGATCGGGATGCCGTGACTGATCGCATCGCCCACATGGCTGTGCTCGTTCTTCACCGGTCCATCTCGGCTGACTTGCCCGGCGGCGTTGACCGGATACTGATACCCGCCACTGAAGGCCATCAGGATCCGGTTGAACTCCTCGCCTTCCGTCACGCGAGGATTCACGCGCACCATCGGCTGCCCATCGACGTTGCGATAGAACATCTCCTTGAGGCCTTCCCGCCTGGTGTCCCAATCACTCACGCCTTTCTCAAATGTCGTGCCGAGTTCCTCCTCGATCACGAAGGCGGCACGCTGATCGCTGTCGGACGAATCGCGGGTATTCAGCGCGGGGTCGCCGAGATCGCGCCAGCGCGTGATGCGTTCATACCGTGGCCGGGCGAGCACCTTCTTGAGCCGGGTGCGGATCATCTGCCGCATGCCCATGCCGACGCCCATCACGCAATCGAGAAAGTGCAAATGCCCCGACGGAGTGATTTGCAAAATGACGCACGTCGGATTCAATCCGCCGTCCCAGAGACGAATGCACTCCAGCCCCGGAATCGGAAGCAGCCAGCGCCCGATGCCGGTGTCTCGATCGTGATTGATGTGGAGCAGCTCGGAGAACTCCGGCGTGATGCCGATACCCGCCCACACAGCGCCGAATTCGCCTTCGTCGTAGCGCCGAGCCAGATCCGGACGGTTGCGGAAGGCAAATACGCGGGCCTCGCGATCCTCGGTCGAGAGATGCGGGTTCTCGCCCTTCTTGATCCGGAACACTTCCATGCCGGGCAACGGATTCTGAATGAACAGGTTGTAGGTCCAATGATCGGTGGCGGCCGGGTTCATCGTGACCTGCAACCGCTTCGGCGTTTTCCGTCCGCGGATCCGGCGCATCGAGTATTCGTAGACGGCCCGCCGGATCCCGGAGTTGCCGGTATGCAGAATCGGCGCGGGCTCTTCGATCCAGATCAGGTCGTACTCTCCGCCCTGCATGCGATCGAGCGCGGCCTCATCGTCCATGCCGTACAGATCGCATTCGATATCGGGCAGGTAGAGCTTGCGGCAATCGTCGACGAAGTGCGCATGCCCGCCGCAGATCCGCTTGATCGCCTTGACCCAATGCCGCTTGAGGTTGGTGTGGGTATCGCGAATGACGGCCGCCGACATGGGGAACGGCACTCCGGATTCAGGATCCAGTTCCTGAAACGGTTTGCAGCGGGCCGCGTGCTTGAACAGCGCGGCGAGGCCGCAATAAGTCTTTCCCTCTCCCTCTGGCCCGATCAACGTCGGGTACCGGGAGGTCGAATCAGTGAAGGCGGTTTGCGTGGGCGTGAGGCGGAATCGGAGTTGCGGCAGCCCGTCCGTGTGACTGACCGGTCGTTCAGGCACCTGCAAGGCCGGGTTGGCCATCAGCAGGTCCGGCCTTGTGCGGGAAGCGGATAGTGAATGCTCGGGCTACTCGTGGCTTGCTGGGCCAGGGCCTCCCCGAATTCCTGCATCGTTTTCGTGGTGATGTTGCCGATACAGTCAAAGGCATTGGTACCGGGCACATTCCACAGAATGACAAAGCCCACGCCTTCCGGAAGTTGGGCCTTGACCGATTCGGCCATGGCGATCCGTTCGGCGTGGGTCATGGCTTCACCGTGATGGTGTTCCACGTGTTCGGAGGATCGCAAAAGAAGGCCTTCCCGTTGTCGAGAACGATCGTATCGCCGTGCTCACAGTTCTGGGACAGACGATTGAAGGGGAGCGTGTGTGTCTCGATGGGAATGGTAGAGGAGTTGGTGGCCGTATCAGCCACAACATCATCATAGGCTTTGTGCAAGATGACGGCGTCGATCAGATCAAACGCGCCCTGTTTTCGGTCCTCACTGCGCGACTCGAAGGCGGGGCTTTGCAGATAGTCTGCGATTTCCCTGGTGATGCGAAGATGCTCTTCGAGCTTCCCGTTTTCCTTTTCCTGCACGGCCAGAATGATCAGACACAGAATCGTGAACAGATTCAGGACCAGAATGATCAGCGACCAGCGAGTTTGTTTCATGACGCCTCCTGCTTCACCAACAGCTTGCAATGCGGACAATACGCCCGCTCTTTGAACTCGTCTTTGATCCACACCTTGCCCGGATACAACGGGCCGGGACTGCGAAACTCCCATCCCATCGTGAGTGCCGATTGCCTGGCTTCCTCGGCCGTCCCGAAGAATTGCCGGTCATGGCCGCAGTTCTGACACGTCGTTACGTAGCGCTCACTCAGCGGCGTGTCGACTTTCTTGAGGGCCTCGCGCTCGTGCATCTACCCTCTCCCCGCCGGACTCACGAACGGCGGAATAGCGATGTTCCCCGGCTGCAGGATGCGCGACTCTTCGCGCTGGACCAATTCGGGCGAATAGCGGATCGCTTGATGCAGCATGATGATCCCGCCCGTGAGCGTATCGAGGAGCGTGAAGGCCTCCATCGTGCTCCCGGAGACGACCGGGCGAATCTCCCCGCCCCGTGTGAGATCCTTCACGAGAATGACCATCGCGCACCCTTGCGGGATCAGATGCTTTTCGAGTTTCGCGGTGTGACTGTACTCGGCAATGTTGGGATCGTCGTCCGCTTGGGCCGCGGCGTCCTGCTTCTGTTGCTCACTCATCCGTTGTCTCCCTTCCTCGTTGGTGTAGGTAGTCCTGGCCAATGCCTTTGCGGCATACTGAGCGACGCCGCCCTCTCGTCGAACTCGTCCCGGCTGTTTACGTTTGATCTTGAACATCACCACCACTCGACGCGAAGCGACGCAAACCTGTCGATCCGCTGGCCGTGATCATTCCATCGCACCTGACACATCGGACACGGACACGCATGACCGTCATGCTGCCGATACCGATCTGTCGCTCGCCAAAACTCTTCTTCGTCGTTCGAGGTTTTCACAGTCGCCATCGTTTGACCGACGTGGTAGACCCTTCCCATGCTGTCGTGGGCCCACACCATCCCCGCGGGACTCGTATGCTCGTACATGAGCTGGCGAATCCCTCGTCGCTTGAGCTTCGCGCGATCGGTTTCATAGGCGGGCTGTTCAGGAGCTGGTACGGGTACCGGATCGCCCTCTGTCACCGCACGAAATGCGGACAGCAGGCACTGATCCATCATGCGCCCAAGATCCGCGACCATCCGTTCGGCTTCGGCTCGACTGGGCTCGTTGAACGGAATCGGTTCGATTCGATCCAGCGTCACAACGACAGGAGGAATTGGACGAGATCGCGGAATAGTCACGACCGGGTTAGACTCGATCGGCTGCAGTTGCCACGGTTCAAACGAGGCGATGATCTCGTCCCTCATGCGTCGTGGGATGATCACGTCCCACATCTCCTCACTCAGCACCAACCGAAACGCCGCCTCCCATTCGCGCGCTTGATCGAGCGAGTCACAGACCTGCAGGACGACGGAATCGAGCGGCAGCATCGGGATCACCGAGGCCACCGCCCGCTCCAGCCGCGTGCGCCAGGGCTCGTCGTCGCTGGACGCGGGAGGCCGCCACACGTCCAACCAGTCGGCGAGGAGACGCACGTCGCTTAGTTGCCAACATCCTCCGGCGCTGCGGGTCCAGTCGCCGCAGCCGGCGGCAACTCCTCGATCACTGGCGCTAGCGGAGGCACGGGTGGCGTGGTTTCTTCCGGCAAGGGAACCGGAGCCGGCGTGGGCATCACTGGCATCGCTTCGACGGGAATCCCATCGGCCGCCATCCGGGCCCACAAGCCAGCCGTATCGACGTGGGTGTGTGCGATCGCGGCCCCGCGCTGATCGCCCCCGGCTTTCTTGACCCCATCGATCGCATTCTTGAATTCCGTTTGGGCTCGCATGAGCCGCTCGATACACGTCCGCTTCTGTGTCTCTGACATGCCCTACCTCCTGGGTGAATGAATGAAGAAACGGCCGCCAGCTCAGATCTCTGAGTCCGGTCGGGGTGAGAAACATTGAGAGCGCGTTACTGGCCACCGGGCACCTCCTCGAAGGTCACTTCGACTGTGCGCGGCGCAGGCTTCGCCCCTTTCGCCTTCTGCGCGGCCGCCGCCGTCTGCCCCTCTTCAAACACCACGACCAAGCCTTTCGAGCCTGGCACGCGGCGGTAGAGGTTGTGGTACTGCGCGAGGGAGTCGAGCGCCGGTTGCTTCTTCGCCAGCCGCAACTTGATCGATTTACAAAACTGCGTTTCGTGCTGTTCGACCGAATCGATGCAGTAGGCTTGCTCGGGGGTGAGGTCTATGGAGTTCTTCAGTACGACCTTGTTGTCTTTGTCCCACGTGAGGTAGTCGCGAATGTCGGCCGACGCGATCAAGCTCAGGCCCTGCACGACTTGCTGCGCATCGAGCGCATAGGCGCGGACAAACTGCTGCGTGATAGGCTCGATATACGCCTGAAGTTTTCGGTAGAGCTGCTGGCCCTGCTCCATGCATGTTTTAGGGCTATACCCAGCCGCGCGCGCGGCTTTCGTCTTGTCGCCCTTGTGCGTAATCATGCCGAGCACAAAGAGCCGATGCTTCACCGGGAGCTTGTCGAGCGGTTTGAGTAACGCAGGATCCATCGCGGCCTCTCTCTCCTAGCCTGGCACAGTCCACGAAAAAAAGAAACTGACCGGTCAGTCAGCTGTGATGCTTGGCCACTTCGGCGTCGAACGCGGCCATCGTGTTGAACGTCTGGATGGCCGGCGGGAGCGTGAGACTCCACTCGGTCAAACAGCTGGTAATCACTGCCGGTCCGCCCGCCATGAGCGTGGAGGCGGCCAGCAATCCGGCTTTCTTCTCGTCGACGAAATGCGCACAGCCTTCATGCCGGTGGAGTTGCGCCATGTGGGCGAGATACATCGCCGACAGGACCAGGAGCACGGAGAGCGCCGCCGGTTTATCGAGCCCGGATTGCTCCAGGGTTTCCTTGACCTGGTCGATCGTGGGTTGCAATTCCTGGGACAGTTTCTGAATCGTGTCATCGCTCAGGTGCATCGGAGGCCTCCTCTTTGAGTTGGTCAAGGGTCACGGTGGGATCCAGGATCAGCTTGTCTTTGAAGATGTGCTGCAGGGTCGAGGAGAGAGCCGTCATCGGTCCCCCCGATCGGTCCCCCTCTGACTTATCCCCAGAATCCCCCTTCCGAAAGAGGGTAGGGAGATTCTTAAACTCTTCTGAAGAAGAAGAGGGAGAAGAAGAGCCGGTGTTACTTTTGCGTTTGTACGCCGTTATATCAGGCGTTACAGTGCCGTTACTCCTCCGCTTCTCCCTGAAGGTTTCTTGTCGTACATTATTGTTTTTTCTATATTCTTCCTCCCTGGACATGCGCCGATTGATGACCGTTATTTCGACGTTACTTTTTCCAGATCCTGAGTTTTCCGTTTTTGAGTTTGGCACGGATCTTTCGTGGATCGTCCCGAGGTCATGGCGTTTGATCTCACTGACGGCGGATAAAAACTCCACTTGTCCACAGGCACACCAGCGGGTCCATTCATCGAGTGTGAGGGTGATTTCTCCCCTCGTTTTTGACTCATGCACTCGGCAGAGCATGTCCATCCAGACCCCTCTGGCGGAGACGGAGAGCAGCCGGGTATCCCGGTAATAATCGTTCCAATAGAACGGTGATGATGGGGTCGATTTGGGCACTTAGAACACTCCTGTACAGGCCTGTAAGGGCCCTTCACGGTGATCCTCAAGCAGCTGGGCGTTGCGCTGATGACAACTGCGCTCATGGGTCGCGTCGGCTACCCAAAACAGCTCCCCGCTGAATGCCATGATCAAGACTGTGATGAAGATGTACATGATGGACACCGGTTCGTAGAGCGTGAGGGATCGGTCGATCATAGGGTCACCTTCTTGAATGAAATGGCCCACACCCAAGGGTTGGATTCCCATGATCCAGCGCCGTTGATGGACTCCCAGAGCTGGGCGTACCAGGAGCGTGAAAAATCTATATACCCAAATTTTCGTGAAAGGCTGTCAATGGACTGATGGCTCGGCGGCCCACCCTCTGCGATTGCATCGGCCTGACTAATATCCTGCAACCGCTGCACACGGACCTCGGTGATCTCCACCAGTGTGCGACAGGCCCAGCGCGGCATGAAGATGCCAGGACGACGCACCCAACCCCAACCAAGTTCACCCTTGCGACGAATCTCTAGCGCAAGAGGTGTGATGAACGTACATTGTCTTCCACGTGAGGCAGGCTCGAATGCCCACCGCTGGCGCTTTCCACGCCGACCGTTCGGCTTCCATCGGCCGTAGATCCAGCACGCTTCTCGGATCCATAAGCGATCGCCCTCAACACCGTAGGGACACACGAGACGTTCACCGGTTGCTTGTTCCCAGCACTCTGAATCTCGCGCATCGCCTTTCATGGGATACCAGCCAGAATCATCAGGTTTTGCCGCGAGGTAGCCAAACCATTCCGCATCCTGCGCGGGCTGTGGATCGATAATCCGTCTGGTCTGCAGCTTCGTCGCGAGAAAACACTTCTCCCCGTTCTCTGGAGTCATCAGGATGCCGGTTTCTTTCATACGCTCGGCTCCTTGTCTTCTGCTGCTGCCTTGATCTCAGTAAGCATCTCAATCGCGTCCGGATGGGGCCATAAATACTGGCCAATTTGTCGCCACTGATATGCGGGTGATCCATCCCAGCTTTTCGCCAATCTGGCGCACGCAATGAAAAACTCAGCTTGTCTCTTTGCATCCATCTCGCAAAACGCGGTCGCCAAATCACCTGAGTGCAACGTGACGGCGATCAATTTTTCAATCGTGACGGGTTTCATGCTTTCAGCTCCTTCTCCGCCTCCGCCATAGCCCAATTCAGTTCGGCCATCTTGGCTTCGGTTCCACCGCAATCCGGATGATGACGAAGGCTCAAGCGCTTGTAGATCGATTTCACCGTGACCAAATCGACGGGCGTCCCCTCCTCGATCTCCAGCACCGCCCGCCACGTGTTCGGCGCCGGCAGGGAGAGGAATCCGGTAAACGCCCGTTCCAGAATCACCGCCCCGCCGTGCCGTTCGATCGCGCGCATGGCGTCCAGCGTGGCCGCAATGGCCGCCAGGTTCTGTTCCACGCGGCTATAGCGATCAATCGCCATGACCTTGTGCACCTCCTGGCGATCCTTCCTCCAGTAGACTGCCACGCCTGGATCCGACGGTTGACCTTGATTGCTTTTCGGCCGACCGGCCAGCGTCGGTTCCACATTGGTCGAGATGACCGGGGCCATCCAATCTCGGATCCCCATGCGCTCCAGTTCGAGAAGCACACGGTCGACCGCATCCGCAACGGTCAGTTCTTTGCCCGGACGTTTGTCGTTGCGGAACGGACCGGGCTTGCGGGCATAGCTGGCCGTCCGTTTCCATCCCGCGGGCCAGGTCAAAGGGTAATTCGTCATGGTGTGTCCTCTTAGTGCCCGTAGGGCGTGTCGATGTAATGATTCGTCGGTGTTCCGGTCTCAATCAGCCACCAGGCGAGGCCGCCGAACAGGACGGCCCCGCACAGAAATCCGATGACAAACCACAGTACCGATGAGTGTGCTACGCTGCGTGTAACCATGATGTCGGGCCTCCTTCGCCCGGGGTGATGGCCAGGGTTCTCGATCGGTTGCACCCGGTCGAGGACCCGACCTTGTTATTCTTTAAGACTGCCTTTCATGAGCAACGCATAGGCATACAGCCATAATTCCGTAACCTGGTCGAGCGAAGCACAGCCGAGATCTGGAAATTCTCCGTCGGCTCAGGCTCCCACCGCCCAGGGCAAACCTTCATCCCATTTCGCAATTCTGATCCCACCGTCATAGGTCATCGCGGCCACTCCCGAACACGCAGATCCGCCGGCCACTCGGTCATGTCTTTGCCATTCCGGTCTTTTAATGGAAATCGAACGCCGGTCTGCTCGATCGGAGATCCGGATACACAGTGATGTAAAGGCTTCGCCCCGAGCTGCTTCACGAACACCGGCACACACTCGGTCTGACATTGCTTGACGATGTTGCGGATGTGACAAATGTCGTACGGCCGCGCTCCAGGTCCGCTTTCCCCGCCGACAACGACCCAATCCAGGTACCCCCACTGGCCACATGAACAACACTTGGCCACCTCCTCATCCCACCAGCAATCGCAATGGGATTTATCTGCCCGCATTGAACAGATGCCTTCGCCGACATGCGCAGATAGATCCACCGGCCCCAGCAACGGCTCGGCACTCACCCACCGGACGGCTGCCGGCGTCTTGAGGAGTATGGGAATGCGCTGATCGGCCGTTGTCTGATCCTCGATCGACACGCCGAGCCAGACGTTGTTCGGTGGCCAGACACCTTGATGGATCACCGTGAATCGCTCGTTGTAGCCCATCCGATCTTGCATAAAGGCCCGCATCCGTTCAGGTCGTTTTGTCAGAATCTGATAGGTATGTGGCGTCGTTGCCATGATCCCGAAGACTTGTTCAATGAATGACTCCGGCACATCTTCGTGAAACAGGTCACTCATGGAATTCACGAAGATCTTGCGCGGCGTCTTCCAACGCATCGGCTTATCCAACCAGTCCTTGACCAGCGTGATCTTCCCCGTCCACCGTGGCCCGTGCGGGCCCAGCTCGGTGAGGCCTTCATATGGCATCCCCTCTCCGCTGAACCGATGCGCCTGCTTCATGGCGTAGCAGTTCTGGCAGCCTGCGCTGACCAGCGAGCATCCGCGCACTGGATTCCAGGTGATATCGGTCCATTCAATCGAGGTCTGTGTGCTCATCGCCTGACCGTGCTTTCCATCTCCGCCAATTGCCCGGTACAAAATCGCCGTTCCGTCGAACACGTTTCGCAGACCACCAGGACAAGCGGATCCATCACGCGCACAGTCATCTCTTCGTCGGGCCCCACGACCTGCGCGATACTGACGTGTCCTCCGAGCATCATTTCGAGGCCTGCTTGCCGTTTCACCGCGTCCAACTTCACGCCGAACCGTTCAATAGTCAGCCGGTAGAACAGCGGCATTCCGGTTGCCCCGATCTTCTTCATGCAGAGCGAACAAATTGAATGGGCCCGCAACTCTTGTTCTTTCATGGTCTTCCCCTCACCGACGCCGGTAATAACCTTTGCCGGTGTGCTGTCGTGGGTTCATAAAGATCTTCGTCATCTCTGGCATAGAGACGTTCTGCCGAAACAATTGGGTTTTGCCTTTCGTGGGATGCTCTAACGCCGTCCCGACCGTCATGGTCGTGTGATACACATTCACCTGGACGTTTCCCTTCGTGAAAATCAGCAAGGCGATATTCTTTTGCTCCTGTTCCAGCTCATAGCCGTGCTTGGTAGCCAGCTCTAGAACGCAATCCCGTACTGTCTTGACCCCGCGCTTAGTCCCCATATGGTTTCCGTGTGGCCATCCGCTGTTGTTCTTCATCCGCCAGCTGCTTCAGAACCGCCTCGATCGCCTGCCGGCAGGCCTTGAGATGGGACGGTCCGCCTCGTCGCGATCGGAAGTAATGATTCACCGCCTCTTGCATCGGTCGTGGGACCATGGCCCAGTGCGTGCGGCACATCAGCGCCCACGGGGCCATGGAGGCGATACATTGAGTGATCGGACAGGGTTTGGAGGGCTGCATCGGCGCTCTGTTCCACCATGGGCGAAGTGCTGGCCTATTCCAGCACCTCGCGCCACAGTCGTTTTGTAGTTCACCACCCCCGCGATTGCAGTCTCCCAAAGAGACCAAGGCTGCGAGGACTCGCCTACGTGGGTACTTTTGAAAAACGCGCCTGCTTGAGCTTCGCCAGCGTGAGGATCGCGGGCTTTACCTCCGGTGCGGACTGGTCATAGTTCGGGCCGCGATGTCCGTTCAGGAACGGTTGCAAGCTGCGTGAGATCAGTGTCCAGTTCGACGGATCGGTATTGCTCCTGTCGCCGTTCAAACATTTCAAGCAATGCCCCTTCGGCAACGGACCGTTGACCGCTTCCCAGTTGATCAGGTGCACGGCGCGCCATCGGCGCTGCAGCGGAAGCCCATCATGAATCTTGCGCTCGATATACCCGTCACGCGTCACGCGCTCGGTCCCGATTGGCTTGTAGAGTTCGACCGCGATCCCCTGGCGGATGCCCTTCTTGAATTGCGTCCGGGCCGTGTTGGCATTGAAGGGCATCTTCTTGCCTCGGTTGTCGGGAACGTGCCCCTTCGGAAAGGTCCCGGTGCGTCCAGTAACCCAACCCTTTCGTAAGCAGAGCGCCTTGAAATGATCGAGCGACACGTCGGAGCGGTTAAACTTCTCGCAGAACCGCGCGTGCGCCTCACGGCGTGGCGTCGTGCAATGCCGCTCGATCCAGGCGAGCTGCTTGGGCGAATAGACAATCCCGCGGCCTCTCACTTCTTCGGCCCCTCAATGGCCTTTTTGGATCCACCCAGCATTGGCAGCATTCCCTCCAGGGCATCCTTCCCACAGTGCTCCGCGACCAGCGACGCGCCACGTAACACGAGATTGGCGTTGGTGATGATCTGCTCGCTCACCTTCACCAGCGCATCCGTGCGCGTCATTTCTTTTGAGATGTCATCCGCCGTCAAGCTCTCATCACCCAACCGTTCCAGCTGTGCAAAGAGATGATCGTTCAGGTCACTCAGTTTGTTTTTCACATCGCCTCCTCGTACCCGGGCAATCCCAACACCTCTGGGTAGTCGTCTTCAGGATCCTCATCCATCTCCGGCCCGCACGCATGCGCACAGGCCTCGTAGGTCTCATCCGTATCCATCAGGCAATCATCGACATCGCCTGAACAGGCACAGGCCTGCCCGCATTCCGGACAGGTGTGCATTACTTGGCCTGGCCGTTCTTGGCCTTGCCCGCCGGCACGGCCGTTTTGCTGTCGAGTTCCGCCGTGACTGCCTTCTCGATCGCTTTCAGATCGATCTTGTAGCGAGCGAGTACCTTCGCCAGCGCTTTATCTCCATCGCCATGCCAGTTGTTGCTTTGACTCATTACGCAGGCGAGAAACATCCACCCCAGGACATCCTTGGTTTTTCCGGCGACCGCGTCGACCGCTTTGGTATTGGGGTACGTGTCCTTAAATCCCAGCAAATCGAGTTCATCGTGATCAATGAAATCATTGGTCGCGAGCGTCATATAATCCACGGCCAGCATCCGCAGATCTTCTGCCTGCAACGGGCTCTTGATCTTGGTGGCCAACTGTTCAAGCAGGGTCCGGCGCACCTTCTGTTTCTGTTCTGCCTGTCGTTTGCGATCGGCTTCTTCAGCCTGCTCTTTCTCCCGCTGCCGCTGCTGGGCCGAGGGACCGGCCTGCTCAGCCTTGGATCGATCCAGGCGGCGCTTCGCCTCCTCTTTCCAATGCACCGTGCACTTGTCCTTCCGGATGCACACATCGAAGGCCTGGCCCTGCCCGATCCCGGAGACAATGACACCCAAGACCGCATGATCACAGGGCTTGGACCCCTGTTTGCCGTCCGCCCGTTTCCAGGCCCGTTCCCCGTAGACTTTGGCCTTGGTGTTGGCGTGACGCACATCGTCCGACGCGAGATACTCATGCGTGATCTCGATCACCTTCCGCTTGGTTTCCACGGCCTCGGTCACTTGCGCCACGGTGTCGGGGAAGAGAAAACTATCGGCCTGCTGTGCGTTGAATCGGATATGCCGCTTGATGTAGGCCTCGACCTCGCGCACGCTGCGCGCCTTGATCGGAGCCCGTTCGGCTTCGGCCAGCGACTCGGCCCGGTAGAGATCCATCTCGGCCTGAAACAGCCCGCCGTCCAGATAGTCTTTCTTCTTAGTCCCGATCACCTTCGTTTGTTCGGCGCCGGACAGCCGGGCGAGGACCACGGCATGCCCCTTGTCGATCAGGCCTTGCCAGAACAACTCTTGCGCCTCCGGGATCAGCTGCAACAGCTTGCGGGTGGCATGGATGTAGTCGACCGGTTTGCTGACCTTCTTGGCCACCGTATCGACCGTCCAGCGATAGGGCGGATCCATCATCGCGTCAAAGGCGAACGCTTCATCGAGCGGATGCACGTCCTTGCGTTGCAGATTTTCGATTGTGACAATTTCGAGGAACTGCTCGTCGGTCAGGTCCCGAACCACGCAGGGCATCGCGGTCTGAGCGGCTATGGTGCCCGCCCGGTACCGGCGATGGCCGGCCGCGATCTCATACTGTTGAGCACTGCCTTTCTTTGTGGTCGGGCGCACAATGAGCGGCGTCAGAATCCCGACGGCCTGAATGCTGTTTGCCAATTCCTGCAACGCCGCTTCGTCGTAGTGGTGCCGGGGATTGAGCGGCGATTCATGCAGCGCGTTGAGGGGAATCATGTGTACCATCAGCGTCGTCATACGGATCCTCCTGTCGAGACCCCTTCGACCAGCACCTGTCGGGCTTTGGCGAGGGCCTCGTGTTTGGCGGTGAGCTGGCCGACCTGCGTGAGGACGGCCGCCATTTCTTTATCGAGTAACTTCACGAGATCGTGTTCGATCGAAAACACGGGCGGCCGGAACGTGTCCGGGATCTCGACCGTGATGGACGGGGCTGGTTGTGGAGATGTGGAGAGTGCCGATTTCCGTTCGCCCAGCGGCACTCCTTTGGTTTTCTTGGCGTACCGATCGCGCTGCTTCTGGGCGACCACGTCCGCGCACTCCTGGCAGGAGTAAAAGCGGGGCCGCGCCATCCGGCCGCATTTGTAGTGACAGAGCTGTTTCGGGAGCTTCGCGTCCCGGTCCTCGCTCGATGTTGCCGATCTGGTCTCCTGCGTCATCACCATCTCCTTGGGATAACTCCGCCCGCAATTGATGCACTTCACGTAGGCCGGGAACTCCGGCTCTTCGAAACATCGCCCCTGACAGCGCGGACAGGTCATGGGTGCGTCAAATGCCGTTCCTGAAAATCAAAGCCGCATGTGGCCAATTCGATTGGATACGCCCGAATGATCACGCTCGGACTCTGGGCATAGAGCTTGACCACGTCCGTGGCCACCACCTGCGCATCATCGAGATAGAGCACGCCCTTGAGCGCGTCCTTGATGTTGCGGAGGAGCTTATCGAGGTCCGGCTTCTTCAAATGGAACGAAAACCGGGTCTTCGGCAGACTCTTGGGCCTCGGCATCTGAAAGCGAATCTGCAACGCAACCGGTCCGTCCCAGATCTCCTTTGGCCGCATCTGTTGGGCGACCAGCTTGACCATCTGCGCCCAGGGTTTGGTCTTGTCGTTGTCCGCCGTGACAATCGGAAACTTCATGCCCGGCCGCATGAACGCCTTGGTACTCCCCTTGGGGATCGGTACCCCGAACACTTCGAATTCGATCATGATCAGTCCGCCAGCTTGCGCCCGGTCCATTCCGTCATGGCGGTCGCAATTCGCGCCGCCCCATCCAGCTTCTCGACGCCGAGAATCGGCGGATAGGCGGGAATGCCGAGCTTCTTCCGAGCGTCCTCGATCGCGACGGCGACCGGCGTGCCCTGCTTCACGGCATGCCGCACCCGCAACTGCACCAAGATCCAGAAGTCGATGACGAGATCCGCCGTGAGGTCCTGGGCGCGAAGCGTAAAGGTCGGCTCCTGGTTCGTCTGGGAAGGAGCGGGAGCGGTCGGCTCCGGTTGCGCGTGCGTCGAGGGCGTGGTGTCTGGGGTGAGCTGCTGCGTGGTCATGAAGGGCCTCCTTCGTGGTTGAGAATGGGTACACCGGGCATGCGGGAAGATTTCACCCGGTTCCGTTCCGGTCCACCGCTGAACCGCTGTGTTGAACGTCTGTTTCCCGCATGTCGGCTCCCGGTTCTGGTGGTTAGTCCTTGACGTAGATCTCAAACGGAATCCCGGCCTTCTTGGCCTGGTCCTGCATCGTCAGAATGAAATGCACCCGGCCCTCGCCCTTGAGTTCGCGGAGATTGCCGAGCTGCATTTTTTCTTTCACGTGCTTCTTGAGCTGGGCCCGGGCGGTATCGTCGTCCACGTAGTCCACAAACAGCGCCCAGGTCTCATCGGAGACCGTGCCCGGTGCGTCCGTCTTGGGCGGCGGCTCTTTGTCGGATGCAGGGACCGGATCGGTCACCTTGGCGGCTGCTTTCGGCAGACTCTCCGTCGCTTTTGACGGTCGTGGTGGCGCCTCCGGTGTGGAATCAGCCTTGGTCTGTTTTAATTGCTCCCGAATGTCGTCCATCTTCTTGTCCTCGGCCGACGTGTCCGCCGTCTCCTCTTCAGGCTCCACGTCGCCTGCCAAGGCCGACAGCCCCTGCGGCACGCCGCTTTCGCCAAGTTCGTCCAGCATCACGGCTTGCTGCAGCTCCACCGACGCGGGAATGTATTTGCAGACTTTCCGCAGGCAGGTCTTCTTGGCCATCTCTTCGAAGTTATCGACCCACGGCCCTTGGTTGGCCGCTTTGGAGAAGCGTGTCCGATGCTCCTGGACGTCCTCCATGCTGAGGACGACAAACTGCACGCCGCCATCCTTCATCTTGCAGATGGCATAGAAGTATTCGATTGCGCCCCGGTCCTTCTTGGCCGGTTTGTGGATCAGCTTTGGATCCGTCCCGTAGCTGAATTCGAACTGATCGTTGGCATGCACCTCATGGGCATCGATCACGGAGATTTCACCCGATCGCCTGGCCAGCGCCATCAGGCCTTTGTAGCCAGGGATCAACTGCACTTCCATCCGTCTCATCCTGGTGTTGTTGAACGGCACCAGATAGGCATGGCCGAGGATGCTGTTCGGCTCTAACCCGAATTGGGCGCATTGCAGCAAGGCACCCATGAGCGAGCTGGGCGTGCATTCCATCAGCTTCGGGTTTTTGGAGATCTCGTTGAGGGCGACCCGGATAAAGCGATCGACCTTCAACACCTTCGGCATCATGGCGGCCAAGGTCTTTTGATTCTTAAAAATAAAGTCCCGGCAGGTATCGAATCTGTCCGGCACCTTCGCGGCACTGGGGGCAACGGCTGTCGTCATACGGTCCTCCTCGTTCGTGATCTGACTGACCGGTCGGTTATGGCGTGACGCAGGCTAACGCCGCGTCGACTCGTTTCTGGGCAAAGCGACAATACTCACATGTCGGGTCCGCATCCGGCTGTCCGCCTTCCAGCACCGCGACCGCTTTGGCCACGAGGGTGAGCGCCCGCTCCGGATCGGCCGTGAGTTCATAGAGCACATTGCCCCATTCCATCGGTCCTTCCGTCATCGTCACGGGATACCAATAATCCAGGAACGCCCGCCCGCTCGGCGGCATGCCGTTCTCCCGGAGGAACAGCGCATAGATGTCCAGCTGCGCCTGGTAGTACTGCGCCCCGTCGTCTTTCGGCACATCGCCTTTTGTCTTCGTGTCGAACGGCGAAAAGGTGTTGTTGCTATGGACGATCAGATCATCCAGCGCGCCGATCAGGCTGACAATGGTTCCGCCCACATCGACCGTGGCCTTGAGTCCTGATTTCCAATGCCGGAGCTTGCCGATCTGTTCCTTGGTGCCCCACAGCTGGGCGTCGGCCAAGAGATGATGATCCAACAAATGCGTCGGCAGCTGCGGGCGCCGCTGATCGCACACCTCTTTCATCACGCGATCGACCCCGCCCGGCAGCGAGGGAAAGATCCCCCGCGGACGCTCGATCTTGAGCTTGTTGGCATCGTAGAAACAGCGCGCACAGTCAGCCAATAGACTGAGCTTGCTGGGACTGAGACTGTAATCAAATCCGGACATGGGAGGCCTCCTTGTTGGGGATTGATGGAATCCGATGCTTGCGAAACTGCTCGCGCTCCTTCGGTTCGAGGGCGCGCTCCTCGATTTTCTCCTCGGTGTCGATCCGATAGACCCGGATCGTATTGGTGGCAAAATCGATCTCCTGCCGGCAGCCCACCTCCTTCATTTCGAAGCCATTCGTGATCGCTTCAGCGGCATTGGTCTGCCGGTTCTGGGCGTCCTTGATCTGCGCCTTGTAGCTGTCCTGAATCCGCTTCAACTGGTCGGTGATCCGCATTTCCTCTCGACGCGCTTCGGCCATTTCGTGCGACAAGGCCCGCTCGCGATACTCGTCGAGCTTGACTGGTAAATGCCGCATCACCATCAGACCTCTGGGTTCATCCGACATGAGGAATCTCCTTCTTCTTGCTAAAGTGTTGCAGCACGCCCTCGATCGTGAAGGGCGAGGTGTCGTACTTCCACTCAAACACGCCCAGACCAAGTGCCCCGCTTCTGATCGCGCCCGACGGATCCGGCTTGCCGATCCAGTAGTGATCCACTTTGATGCAAGCCGCTTGATTCCACGCGTTCGCCATGGACCGGTCCATTGCCCAGCGAATTCCTGCGACGATCGCGCTCAACTCGGTCTCGCACTCATAGAGGATTTCGATGGATCGTTCCTCCACATCACCGTGTTCCGTGAACAAATAACTCGCTGAGACTCTGAAGATCATTGGTTCAACTCCATTTCAAGTTTGGATGCGTCTGCAAAGGATAGGCGAAACCCGCTCGCATGACGATGACCACCACCGCCGTATTGTTTGGCTACTTCCGCAACATCGACACCGCCGTCCGTGGAACGAAGACTGAACACACGCCCTTGTGGGGTATCCCAATAGCACCCAGCAAAGGGTTCATCCTTGGCAAGGATATGACCGGCATCACTGGTTAAGGTGTATGGAAGATTGGCGACCGACACGTTATAGCCCCCGATGGTCATGCGCCTGGTCACCACACCGATCAGTTCACGAATGTCCTTGAAGTGCTTGCGCTCGATGGCTTCCCCTTCGACGGCCAGTTGTTGCAGATCAGCCGACATGAGGTAATCCCATGTCTTAAAGTCGTATGGATAAGCGAACACGGCCGCTTGAATCTCTCGGGTCTTCCGAATCGCAAAGCGCCAGAGGTCCCGATCCTCGATGTGGAGCAACAAGGCGGGAGGCGCGATGTTGGGAAAGAAGTAATCCCAGGTGATCCGGGCACCAGAGCGATTCAGATCGAAGACCGCATGAATGCCAGGTAGATCCTTCAAGTCCGCTTCGGCCGTCTGATGATGATCGAGGATCGTGACACTGGCGGCTTGTTCGCGCAGGACTTCCAGCACGGATCGCTTATAAGAGAAATCGACAAGGTATACGTCCCTGCCCTCTACGTCGGGAGGATGGTCCTGGTAGACACCATGATGAAACTGAACGTCCTCGCCGAGCGCCTTCCGAACCACCCACGCCGCGGTGAATCCGTCTGCGCAATTTCCATGATAGATACAGAGCTTTTTCATGCGGCTGCCCTCCAACGTAAAATGTTGACGCCGTTCTCCAGTGCGGCCACGTGCATCGGATCACGAGGAACTTCCGGATCGTCATAGGTCCCATCCTCGTGGATGTAGAGGGACCGCATGCGTTGCACGTCCTTGGCATCCTCAAACGTGCGATAACAGTTCAACTGCGCCTCGTGGATCCGGAGCTTGCTACGCGTCGTCTTGAGATCAAGTAGCTCCATCTTGCCGCCGATGATGCCCTTGAAATCCTTTGTGCCGGCCACACCCCACTTGCGATTGACCGACGGCTCCTCCAGGAGGATCGGCACCGGCTTCCGATGCTCCGCCCAGCGCACGATCGCATCGTAATAGCCACCAAACTCCTCAGGCCGTGGAGGGACCGGACACAATCCTCGAAGCGAGGCCATGTAGTAGAAAAAAACCTTGTGCAGATCCGTCCCACGCTGCCGGGCGAATTCCATGACCGCGTCATCGACTCCGGCATAGACATCCGGATCCAGGACACGCAGGAGTTCGCTCGTGCTCCAGAAACGTTCCTTGGTGTCGAGGAGTTCATATTCCTGCGGTCGTCCTCTGGTGACTGTGAATTGCATAGATCCCCTTCCCTTTCGGGGGCTGTTGCCGCGTGAATAGGTTGCCATCCCATTCCAACAGCAACAGCCTGGCCCTTTGCTAACCTGACCTCCGGGAGTAGGTAGGCCTCAGGTCCGTGCTTTCCACAGCGCCGAGCAACTGGCATGTGGTTATCTCCCTGCTACTTCGTTCCCCCAGTTCACCTCCGGACGCGCAAGTCTCGCGTCCAGAGGGTTCGTGGGCCATCGACGCGGCTGACAACCTCAGACGCGGACGGCAAGCGGATCATGGATCGGGCACTTAAAGGCAAACCGGTCGCGCTCCCGACAGATACATTTCCCTGCCACCACCAGTTCAGCCAGGCGCGTGATGCCCTGCACCGCCTGCTGATCGCGCACGATCTTCTTGGCCACTTGAAAATAGGGACTGTCCATGTTCGATTCCTCCCCGTCGGTCCTCTCGGCATTGCACGATGAACCCGTGTTGCGCATCAAAAATCAGGTCCACCTGGTACCGATCCATCAGCGCGTGTAAGTCGGCCAGGAATGCACCTGGTCGATCGGCCCCCGACTTATCCACGGCTGTTATAGTCAAACTCTTCGTCGATCGTGATGCCTTGCGCGCGGAGATGGGCATGCAGCGCCGGACTCTTCACTTGCTTCTTGATTTCGCCCACGTTCAGCACAAAGAGGGCGTCGTCGATCTTCGCCAAGCGCGGATCGCTCCCCAGCAATTTCGCCAGGTCCTCGTCGGGCCCGACGCCGGGAATCCGGAACACGTAGACCGTTTTGCGTGAACTGGATTGGCCCTCGTCGGTTTTCACCGTCTTGGGCGGCGCCACCACGACCGCGGGCGCTTTGAGCACCGGCTTGATGCCGAGTTCTTCCGACTTGGCGACGATCGCGTCATTCTTCACCTCGGTCTTGGCGATCGCGGCCTGTTGCCGCTCCCGTGCCCGTTGCATCTCGGCCTTGTCGTAGGCGCTGAGCTTCTTGGAAATGAACGTCTCCCAATCCTCCAGCGTCTTGAGGGTGAGCGTGTACGGGCTACGGAGTTCGTCCACGCGCTTGATCGCGGCCTGCAACTCGACATCCTCTTTCTGTTGCCGGGCCGTCTCGCGGCGTTCCGCGCCGAGCTTGGCGTGCAGCTGGCCGACGTCCGTGCGTTGCTCGTGGGTCTCAATCGTCGTGACGGCTCTGGCGAGATCCACGAGACGCCGAATCGGGGCCGGGACCCGTTCATCGATAATCTCTACTTCAGTCACCGGCTGTGCCTTCGTTAGGACAACACTCATGATGCGGCCTCCCCTTCGTGTGTGAATGATTAGTGCGTCTTATTGCCTGACAACGTGAGATACCGATCGCGGGCGCGTTGCCATTGCCGGAGCCGGATCCAGGCCGGCTTGAGGTCGTCGCGCACGACGCGCCACCCGAGCCAGACCACAGCCCCGACTAATCCCGCTTGAACCAAGGCCGTTAGCATCCGCATAGCCATTTCCCCACCAAGAGCAGGACCAACACCACCAGAGCCAGGCGCATCGCCCGATCGGTCGGCGACACAGGGAGCGGTGGGCGGGACGGTGGTTCATCGTGGCCGGCGGCCTCGCGCTCCCATTCTTCAATCAAGAATCGAGCATCCGGAATCACTGAGGATCTGCGCGTGCGAATCATCGTGCATCCTCCTAGTCGTTGAACTTGCTGAGTGCCAATCCGCTGAGCCCCTGCCGATACCGATTCATCCAGGCATCCAGATCGCGCCGCCGAAACCGCAACTCTTTGCCCGGCTTGTGATAGGGCAGGCCCTTCAAGCGGATCCATTGCCGCAACGTGCGCACCGGCACCTTGAGATAGAGCACCGCCTCGGCAAACGTCAGATACCCGCTATGTTCAGTCGCCTGTGCCATCGTCCTGCCCTTTACTGACGGATGACGGAAACCGGTATTACCATCGGCTCGCCGGTAGTACCGGAATGCGCTTCCATTGCCCGATCGATTGCGAGCAAGTTGTACACGCCGATCCGCAATCCCAAGAGGAGCACCATGCCGAGTTCAGCCCGTTCCTTGATGACCTCCGACGTGGAGACCCGTCCCGCCGACGGGGTGCGCCGCTGGCTGGCGGTCGTTCGCCGTGCCGCTTCCTGGTGGAAGGCCTGCAGAAGATCGGCGGGCCATTTCGTGGGGTACGGATCGACGGTGCATTTGGGACGGACGGACTTTTCCATGACACAACCTCCGGTGTTACTTGCCCTTGGTCTGCGTAAAGAACGATCGGGGATCAATCCCGAACCTCGTTCCCAGGGCGCAGAGTTCGTCGGCCGTCATCGGGGACCTCCCCGATTCCTTCAGCCGGTACGATTCTTCGGTTTTGCCGATGGCCCGCGCGCAGTCCTTCTTGGAGAGCTGCTTGAGTTCGCGGAAGGTCAGGAGCTTGGTGAGATCGAATTTCCAAGTAGTCATGACGCAGATTTACACTAGCCCTTATTTGCATGTCAAGGGTAAATTTGCATCATGACGAAAATATTTTGTTTTGAGTACGCTAAGAAATTATGAAAACGCTTCCTCCGTGGGGTCGAGCTCTTGAAACACTGCGAGCGGAGCATTCGCTCCGTTCGATGCAAACATCCGGACTGATCGGAATCCCTCAATATAAACGCATGATTTCGTCGAAACTGGGCCCGTCGATTGCCCTGCTCGATCGATGGCTCACGGGCATGGGCTATACCTGGCATGACTGGGCAACCGCCTATGAACAGGCTTCAGCCGACAAGGCCGTTTCTCCGATTCGGCCATCGCCACGGAGCAAAAAAAACCCGAAGCTGGTCGCCAACGGACACCAACCGTGATTGTCGATTGGCAAGGTCAGCTCCGGCTCTTTTGCTTAGAGGATTCTGATAAGGTCTGTGAATGCCCGACTCGATTCGGGCAATAGCTCACGAAGGGGGAAGATGTGAGGTTTATTCGTACACTGCTACTGATTCCCGCACTCCTTCTTTCCGGATGTGTTGATACCGATCACTTGCTGCTGACGCAGTCCCCTCCCGCACGGATCTTGGCGAAAGGTCCGATTATTGTGCTGGATGCGCCTCCGACCCGTCCTTACGTCAAAATCGCCATGATCCAAACGACCGAAACGGGCCAGGGGTATGCGAGTTTTGAAACGCTACGCCGGGAGCTTCTGGCACGTGCGACCGAACTCGACGCTGACGCGGTCATGGATCTGACTGTCGGCAGCGAAACCGGCGGATCCGTGATGGGCGCGCCACGCATCGGGCTCATGGGCTCAGTCGGAGCCATTAAGCAACTGCGTGCTGTGGCCATCCGCTATACCACTCAGGAATAAGGAAGCGCTTCTATGCCCACCGCCCTCGCGAAATTGATCGAGCAGACCCTTGCCAAACAGGATCTGTCACGGACCGACCTGGCCAAGGCGTTGCACATCACGCCGGTCAGCGTGTCCCGGTGGCTCCGGGAGGAAGGCGATTGCCCGGTGCCGTGGCGACACTATCCGGAGCTGTCCCACGTGCTCGATGTCCCGCTGAAGCGCATTCTCCACGCGGCCGAACAGGATCATCCGGAGCACGTCCGCCTCTTTCATCGGTTTGTCTTTTTGGTCCGCACCCAATTGACCGGTCAGTCACGGCGCCGCGCAGGATAACCGGATGAGCACGCTGTACCGTCGGCCGAGCAGCTGGTATCTGTCGTGGTTCTGCGCGCCAGGATGCCCGTCCCATCCGACCGGCTACGGACGGCATTGCACCTCGCTCCGCACCAAAGACGGCAAAAAAGCCGCGAACCAACAGAAAGAGAAGGACCGGACTCTGGCCGCGGCGAAAGCGACGGCCGCACTGGCCCTCCCCGACCGAGCTGAACCGGTCGAACCCTTAACTCTGAAGCAGTTCATCGACAACTATGAACTGCGCGTGAAGGCCGACCAGTCCGTCAGTCTGGCCACCTGGGAACGCGCTGAATCCTGGGCGCTGGGATGCCTCAAGAACTACGCCCCGACGGCTACGCTCGACCAGCTGACCGCCGAGTGGCTCGCCGACTACGAGCGCAGCGAGCGGGCGCGCCTGTCCCCGCACAGCTGGAACAGCCAGCGCCGCACGCTGAAGGCCCTCGGCACCCGCATCGTCGGCTGGAAGTGGATCCCGGCCAATCCGTTCCTGTGCCTGACCTACGCCAAGGCGAAAAAAAAACGACCGAAACGCCTTCTCCAAGAGCAGATCCCGCTTATTCTTGCCGCGATTCCGAATCAGTTCTGGCGACTGGTGACGCTGTTCCTCTATGCGACGGGCGTGCGCCGGCAAGAGCTGTGCAATCTGGAGCGGAGCCATATTCGACGGCAGCAGGGCTTTATCGAGATCGAGACGAACAAAGAAAATGAACCGAAGATCGTCGCGCTCACTCCGGAGATCGACTGGATTGTGACCGAGGCCGAGAAGATCGCCCCATCACAATATGTGTTCTCCCGTGACGGCAAACAGCTGCACTATGAGGCCGTAAAAAATTACTACCGCTGGATCAGCACCAAAGTAAAATTCAGAGTCAGCGCACATCGGTTTCGACACTCGCACGGGACGCACCGCATGGAGGCGGGTGACAATCTCAAGACCGTCTCCGACACGTTGGGCCATGCGGACATCAGGACCACTGCCAATTTCTACTTAGACATGGATTTGCCCGCCCAACGGGCCGCGCTCTCCCGTCTGCCCATCAAGCAGCTCATCACACTGAGCCGGAAAACGACCCTCAAGAAGGAAAAGAAGCCGAAAAAGATCAAACCTGTAGCAGGACCGTAGCATGTGCCTCCTAACCCATTGATCTCAAATCAATCCCCTCTACCTACGGATCAGAAGGTTACAGGTTCAAGTCCTGTCGGGCGCACCACTCACTCCCCGGTTTGCATCTCCGCCACACTGTTCCGCCAAGCCGCTGTAGACTCATCCTGCGCACCGAAGCGTCTCTCCACGTGATGGATGGACACAGGGCCAGGAATCGTTGCGTGATCTCAAGAACAGGTCTGAGGAAAGACAAAAACAAGTCAGACACGGCCAAGAAGGATCTGCCCGGCACTCAGGACCAAGGACTCAGCACTTCTTGGAAATGTCCCGCGAGTGGTCGGCGGGATTGACGGGATGATCCGGCGCGAAGGCCGGCGCGGGATTCAGAGGAGTGTCGGGCGCGTGATGACTGGCCGGATTGAAGTCAGAGGAAGAGAATACCTCTATTGATTACCGTTTAATACTTATTGAGTGCTGTCGCTATAAGAATTATTCCGGGATAGGTTCTTCCCTCTTTTTCGTGTCGTGACTCAGCAATTTTTCGCCTTGATGGATCAACATAGTAGACGCCTACAAGGTTCGACTGCCCCAAGAATTGAGCAGAGAAATCCATCAGAAATGAGCGCTCTTTATTAGAACTCGCTCGGAGCCACGGAATTGCCCAACAGAGTGCGACCCCATCCTCAGCTCGCTCACCTTTAGGAATGGCTCGCAATTGACGCGTTGCTTCTCTAAGCCGTGCTTTAATTCTTTGCGCATCCTCCTTTGTGTAATCAGATACCCATTCCCGTTTGGCTTCTACGACACAATCAAGATTTTCCAAACTAAAATATAGGTCACACTGGCCGAGAGAAGACTCTTCACCGTTGCGTGAATTATTATGTTCTCGAAATGTTGAAAACTCCTCAACGGCTATGCCTCCCATACGCCATACAGCGGCAGTAAGAAATCCGGTATGACTCCGCTCGTTGTACCATTGGGGCAGATCATCCCCCTCCATTCCGTCCAAATATTGGTTCAGAACCGCACACCAGTGGTCCAAAAGACTGAGCCAGGTCTCTGATTCTGGAAACCGCTGTCCAGCAGTCTTTGAAAGAAGGCGACCAGATATCACACTCATTTTTCCAACAATTCTCCCCCTAGATCATTCGCAATCAGCCTAAACTGTTCTAACGCTGCTTCGAGGTCGTCAACGATTTCTTGGGCGATGATGTCGGGGTTGGGGAGGTTGGCGGAGTCTTCGAGACTTTCGTCCTTGAGCCAGAAGATGTCGAGGCTGGCTTTGTCGCGGGCCACTAACTCGTCATAGTCATAGGCGCGCCAGCGGCCGTCCGGATTTTTCTCTGACCAAGTGGCTTTGCGGGTGTGGCGATTCGCCGGGTTGTAGCATTTCACGAACTCGTCGAGGTCTTCGCGCTTGAGCGGATCGGTCTTGAGGGTGAAGTGTTGGTTGGTGCGGAGGTCGTAGATCCAGAGCTTCTTCGTCCAAGGCGTCTCGCTCGCAGGCTTCTTGTCGAAGAAGAGGACGTTGGCCTTCACGCCCTGCGCATAGAAGAGCCCGGTCGGCAGACGCAGGAGTGTGTGCACATCACACTCGTGCAGGAGCTTACGGCGGACGGTTTCCCCTGCCCCACCTTCGAAAAGGACGTTGTCCGGCACCACGACTGCGGCACGACCATTTTGCTTCAGCAATGTTTTGACGTGCTGGACAAAGTTGAGCTGCTTGTTGGAAGTCGTCGCCCAGAAGTCGTCACGTTCAACGACGTCCCGTTCCTTGGAGACCTGGCCCTCTTCGCCGACGATGGTCGTGCTGCTCTTCTTTCCGAATGGCGGATTAGTCAGCACAGTATCAAACCGATCTCCGGGATCGGCGGCCAAGGAGTCGGACACGGCAATAGGTAGATCTTTGTCACTCCCGATTCCGTGGAGCATCAGGTTCATCGCGCAGAGCCGAGCCGTGCTTTGAACTAATTCCCACCCCTTGAAGGTGCCTTGCTTGAGCTGCCGCTTTTCGTCCTTGGTCAGGTTGGGATAATGCTTCACGATGTAGTCGTGTGCAGCCAAGACAAATCCGCCGGTTCCACAGGCCGGGTCGCAGATCGTATCGCCAGGCTTCGGGGCGATGGCTTCCACCATCGCGACAATCAACGGACGCGGGGTGAAGTACTGGCCAGCGCCGGACTTGGTATCCTGCGCGTTCTTTTCCAGCAAGCCTTCGTAGGCGTCCCCTTTCACATCAGCGCTCATCGTGGACCAGTCTTCCTTGTCGATGAGATCCACAATCAGCCGCCGGAGCTTCACCGGGTCCTGAAACTTATTCTGGGCCTTCGTGAAGATCAGGCCAAGCATGCCCTTCCCTTTGCCAAGCTCTTCAAGAAGATGAAGATAATGGGTGAACAAGTCATCGCCGTCCTTCTTGAGCAGGCTAGGCCAACTGTACTTATCTGGGATCTGGCTAGGCTGGTTGTACGGCGGCTTCGTCCGCTCGTCCGCCATCTTGAGAAACAGCAAATACGTCAACTGCTCGACGTAGTCGCCATAGCTCATCCCGTCGTCACGGAGGACGTTGCAGTAGTTCCAGAGTTTTTGGACGATGACTGTATGTTGCATGACCCTCGATTACTTATTGAAATAATGTTGGTTGCTCAGAGGGCGGAACTAGCTTCTTTGCATCCTGAAACACGCGGTCTGCGTTAGGAGGGAACCCAACTTGATTCAATGCACTCTCAATGTTTTGCCTGCAGACAACCGCTATCCCATGACTTCCAGCAACCGCAAGGTCAGCTGCCACCTCTTCGCGTGACAATGGCGTAACTATTGCGGGTTGTATTTGCAAGTGACCGTACCGTGCATCAGACAACTTCTCTTTTATTAGCCTCGTTCTCTGGACTAGTTTGGCCAATTTGTCACTCTCATTGATTAAGCCAACTGTGCATTCAATGACTCCAATATGCCCAGATGGTGTGACCGCAATGATGTCTGGTCCCTTCTGAAGTTTTGGGATGCGACCATAGTTTGCTACCGAAAATCCGAGGAGAGTCAATATTGTTGAAACAGCGCCTTCGAATGCGTACGGTTTGGCAACATCTGGCTCGAAGAGCATTTTCTTCAATAACGCCAAGTCCTGATCGAAGATCTGATGGATGGCTTGCCATGGGTTAAGATTCTTTTGAGGATCGGTAACCCACCATTGATGCAATGCAATTTGATCATAGCTCAAGAAGGCCTGCAAAACAGAAGCTTCACCTATTGCAATTCGATGAATTGCAACCTTCAGATCTTTGTCATCACGCCATTCAAAGCTATTTCCAGTCACGCTTGACCGAACAATCTGCTGGTCCTTCTGGAGCATTCGATAGCCAAGTCGCAGTTTGCCGGGATCTAAAGTTTTGGCCATTCGGCACTCGATAATAGCTTCAGTTCCTTTAATCACCGTGTTTACGCCAACTACAGCGGGCGTTCTTGCAACAATTTCAAGAGTGGATAAGTCTCCCATCTGCATAAGAGTTGGTAAGGCACAATGGCTCAGGAGTTCATCCAACGAGTCAAAAGGGGGATTGGCAGCCTTCAGCTCCCAGTCAAACTGCCTGCTATCCCCTGACGATGTCAGAAGGTTATGTTTTGCAGTTCCATGAACAAGGAGACTTGGCAATCTTGGACCATCTGAGATTAACGGATGGTAAATTGGAGCAAAGTAGGCAGAAGTTGACCCCGAAGACTCTGTGACAAGCGAAATTGGACCTCTATCTGTATCCATTCTCCCAGCTTTTGCACTCACAAGAAATTTCGCGAGAGAGTCCGGGGTCACCGCCTTTACAAATCGACCTGCAACTATATGTTCAGTCTCAAATTGAACAGGAGTCTCATTGACCCCATCACGTGTTGGCTCCAACAGTATCCGCCCAAATAAGAGCCTAATTCCCTCCGAACTCTTTACCGCCACATACGAATGAATTGAACAAATGTATGCTCCAACCCACCTCGAAAGCAGTGATTCAAAACCCGCAAATGCCTGTTCCTGTGAAATGCTCATTGGAGAGTTGTTAACCCACCACAAAATGCCTTCGCCAAAATCGACTGCCGCAGGCGGTCGGCGCGGGTGAGATTGGTCTCGACGGTGGCTTCAAGTTCTTCGATGACGGACAGGCGGCGCTCGACTTCGGCGACGATCTGCTGCTGCTCAAGAAATGGTGGCAGCTTAACTGGCACCTTAGTAATAGCCCCCATCCCCACATTGCCTTGTCCAACATTGCCAGTTTCATAAGTAAAGAACCGATTGCGATAACCTATGTCCTGCATCGCAAGCGCAAGGTATCCGGGAACGACTCCATCAGCGGGACGAAGACGCGCAATTCGCTGATTTAATAAGAGCCTCTTGGCGTTTCTGACAATTGCGACATAGCCATAGTCTTGTTTCTTCCTTGTTCCAGTTAACGTCACAACGAGATCACCCTCCAACAGGCCATACTTCGCTATAACATTGTCCTCAACATCCTGAATGAAGGATGGCTTCTGGCCGAGGTCAATGCGGCCCATGCGGATATTGGCTATCTTGAGAACTTGGTATCCCGTTGATGTGAATTTCTTGCTTTCAAAAGCGAAGCCCCCGATTGCGTCAGAAATAGCCTCCAATGGTGCCCATGTCCATCCCTCAGGCAAGATCGGAAGTGAATCAGTATCCGACTCGACAGGCTCCTGATATTTCCCTCTGCCCTTCCACTTCTTGCGCCGCTCTGTGAGAATACGGTCGAGGAGCTTGCTGGCTGGCTCGACGACGGGATGCAGCTTGCGCCAGTCTTCGGTGAGCTTTCCTTCGACGGCGGCTTTGAGGACGGCGGCTTTATAACGCTTGAGGTTGGCCTTGACGCGCTTGAGAATGGCGATGGCTTCGTCGAGACGGGAGAACTGCTTTTCGATCTCCGAGACGATTAACGCCTGTTCCATAAAGGGCGCAAGTGGAACAGGAAATACCCTCGACTGTTCAAGTGGAAGAGTTAGTCGACCTGAACCAGTTGCCCGTTCGTGCGAGAGTTTATAAATGTACGGATGGTTCATCCAATACTCAAGATACTTGGGAAGAATCATGTCCTTCTTGGGCTTTAATAGTCCTAGCCCAACAAAGAGTGAAACCTCTTCCTTGAAATCAATGCGTTTAGCGAACCCTAACGTTCCTATTCGTGGAAATAGAATGTCATCGAATTCAGGACGGCATCTTTTGACGAGCTCTTCGTGTTGTTTAGGGTCGATAAACTTTTCGTAACGATCCCAATTAATGGGCTGATATGGACGAATATTCTTGATAGAAATAAACCGGACACCTGAATCGCGGTAATTGGGTGTCTTATGCGTGCCATCAGTAATCTTGTGACACACATCCTGCAGTTGCAGGATCTTCCAATGGCTTGGAATCTTGAGCCCCTCTAAATTGTTAGTCATTTATGCTGCCAAAGCCCCATTCAATTCTTCAATCAGCCTGTTCAATTCGCTGCCAAAGACCTGATGCACTTTCCCAAGCCCACCCTCCTGGGCAAAGGGGGCATACTCGAAATCGTCCGGTTCAACGACAAGATTGGCCGCGACGTGGTCGCGGATCATTTCGAGCCAATGGCGTTGCTCGTCCGTAAACTTCTTCCCACGACCCACTTGCTCCCCTAGCCACGCCTTGAAATTGGCGTTGACCTTCTCCGGAAATGGCACCAACTCGTTGTCCTGATGTGTGGCGAAACGAACGAGGGAGACGAGGTCCGTGAGGATACGCTTGCCACTTGTGTCTTTCACCTTCGACTTCTCCAACGCCGCATAGGCCTGCCACAGTTGGGATTCGTTCCAGAGATAGGGCGGCTTTTCGATGGCGTTGGCCAAATCCTTGATATCCTCAAACTTTAGCCGCTGCTTGTAGGGCTTGCTGTAGAGGACTTGCAGGGCGGTGATCTCGTCTTTGTGCCGTGTGATGAACTGTTCGAACGACTGCACGATGGTGCGGGCACGGGCCAAGGCATCGGCGCTGAAGCCTGCTTCGATGACTTGATCCTGACTCACATGGTCAATGGTCAGTTCGTTCTTCTTTTTGATCTCGACGAGAAGTTCGCGGAACTTCGGATCTTGAAACGGCTTGGCCGCTGCTTGCATCAACTTGGCGGCGACCTGCTGAATCTGCTGCTCAGTCGGCTTGCTCGTCCCCAATTGTTGCGCAGCCCGCTCTTCCTGCCGATCTGGATTGACCGCTTCCACGAGACCCCGGCTCAGGTCTTTGAGCGAGAGGCCTCCGCTGGCTTTGCTGATGGCCTGTTCATCGGCCTTCGTGATCCGGTGCTCCATGCGGGCCAGCCGTCCGGCGATGCTGGTGAGGACATCCTCTTCCATATTCCCCAGCGCGACAGCTTGAAGCAGCTTTTCAAAAGCGACGCTGGGCTTTTTCTCCATCGGCCGCGCATCGGTCTTGTCCTGCTCGCAGACGCCGACGGTATCGACGATGACGAAGTGATCTTTGGTCGTGGCATCAGGCGTGACGGCTTTCAGGTCATCCGGCTTGATGACGCGGACACCCCGGCCCTTCATCTGCTCGAAGAAGGTGCGGGATTTGACCGCGCGCATGAAGACGACAATCTCGACCGGCTTGATGTCGGTGCCGGTAGCGATCATGTCTACGGTGACGGCGATGCGAGGATGGTAGCTGTTGCGAAAGCTCTTGATGAGGTCCTTGGGGGTCGCCCCGGTGGTGCGATAGGTAATCTTCTGAGCGAACTCGTTGCCTTTGCCGAATTCCTCTCGGAGGATTTCAACGATGTTCTCCGCGTGGGCGTCGTCCTTCGCGAAGACGAGGGTCTTCGGCACCTCGGTGCGGCCGGGAAAGATGTCGGTGAACAGTTTGTCCCGGAAGGCTTTGACGATGGTGCGGATCTGGTCCGGAGCGACGACGTCGCGGTCGAGCTGGTCGGGATCGTAGGCGAAGTCGTCGTCGAGCCGTTCCCACCGCTTTGTCCGCGTTTCCCGGTTCATCAACTGCACGCTATACCCCGCCTCGACCGTCGAGCCTGCCTGCGTAATCGCCGTACGGATGCGGTAGACGTCGTAATTCACATTGACGCCGTCGGCTACGGCCTGCTCGTGGTTATATTCCATAACCAGGTTCTGATTGAAGAAGCCGAAGGTCTGCTTGTTGGGCGTGGCGGTGAGACCGATAAGGTGCGCATCGAAGTATTCCAGCACCTGCGCCCAGAGGTTGTAGATGGACCGGTGGCATTCGTCGGTGACGATGATATCGAAGGTTTCAATCGGAATGGCCGGATTGTAGTCCAACGGCTCGGGTTTCTTGAACAGCCGTTCGAGACCGGAGACAGAAGCTTCTTCGTCCTCATCCGACAGTTCCCGCCCCTTGAGCATGGAGTACATGCGCTGGATGGTGCTGATGCAGACGCGCGCCGTGGTATCAAGGGTGTTGCCCGCTAGCCGCTGGACGATGAACTCTTCGGTGAACTTGAAGTTGTTATAGGGCGAGACGTACTGCTGAAACTCTTTCAATGTCTGGTCGCCGAGATTGCCGCGATCGACGAGAAAGAGCACGCGCTTGGCCCCGCCGAACTTGATCAAGCGGTAGATGAAATTAATAGCGGTGAAGGTCTTGCCGCTGCCGGTGGCCATTTGGATCAGTGAACGTGGACGATCCTGGGCCATCGACTTTTCGAGATTATTGATAGCCGTAACCTGCGCGGGCCACAGGCCAGCGATGCTGAGTGGCGGCAAGGTTCTCAGGCGGCCACGGAGCGTGGGCGCGGCTTCTGCTGCGAGCGATGCGCCATGCAGATCTCTGGGCGCCTCGCTGTGCTTCGGGATAAAGGCGGCGAGTGTTTCGGGCCGATGAAAGCTGAATACCGGACGGCTGCGCGGTTGTGGATCGAGGCCGTTCGTGAAGCGGGTTTCCACGCCGGTGCTCTGGTACAGAAACGGCAAAGGCCGGGTATGGGCCGGTAAGTCGGACGGGAGCCCCTTGCTGTATTTCTCGGCCTGGACCTCCACGCCGACTAACGGGAATCCTTCTTTCTTTGCCTCAATAACTCCGGCCGCTTTCCCATCTATATAGAGGAGATAGTCCGCAAAGCCGTGCCCGCTCACGAGTGGGAAATTTCTGAGGACGACTCCCCGCCCGGCATGAAGATGGGCACTCTTGTAGTCTTGAACGTGCCAACCCGCCTGCTCCAGCGCCTGGTCGATGTGTTCACGCGCCTGTTCTTCTGGAGTTGGCATGGGGCGCCAAGGATACCTTGTTACTGACAGGAAATCACCCCGCCTTTGGAGGAACAAGTCCTTGGTATTCCGTCGCTTTTACTGGTAGTCCTACTAGGGCCATGACCGCCTCACTTCCCTCCTCAATCCTCCACCCCTCCCCCATCCAGCTTCTTCAGCTGATCGAGCTTGAAGGGATTTCCAGCGCCAAATTGATTATTCAGCGAGACAGATGAGAAGGGCGAGCCGTGGCGGTTGAACCGGTTGTCTGTGGAATCGGGGTCGACGGGATTCGCGCTCAGCTTGCCGGGGCATGACCTATTCCCCTCTCTCCCCTTTAGGGCATGACCGCCTGCACCATCCGGCAGACCGGCTGGGGCCAATCGTTCAGCACACAGGACAGAGGGATGGTCAGCAGGGCTGCAACCGTGATCGCGAACAGGACGATGGCGACACAGGCGCCGAGCTTCCAGCTGAGCGGGATCTCAGACTGCGCTGCGCCGACATCGCGGAATTTGTCCGGTTCTGAACCCGGCATGATCTGCCCGCTCCATTACGCTGATGGTTTCATCGTTCCTGCGTACCCTCAACCTGCTCCCCCTACGGCCAGTAATTGCGCTGCATGAAGGTCGAGGTATCGGACGGCCCGCACCCCTCGATCAGAGCCAGCGTGAGGATCCGCATCGTCAGAATGGCGAAGAGCGCGAGGGCCGCCCAGAGTATTTTCCACCAGGGCAGTTGCTGACCCCTCACATCGGCGCTGTGCATTCCAACCACCTTTCTTCCGGTCGATCCGGCAGGGCGCCTTCGTCATTCCCCCGGCAGCCCCATCCGGATAACCAGCAGCGCGAAGCAGAACAAACAGACCGCGACTACCGCCGCGAGGCCGAGCGCCCAAGCCACTAGCGCGGCTAGATTCCAGAGCGACGGTCCGAGCATCAGCCGGCCGCTGATCTTCATCGCGCGCGCACTTTTTCCCGGCCAGTTCGGCCAAGCCGGCGGTTCTCGATCGCCGGATCGTGATGCCTGTACAGGTGGAGGCACTTTGGAGACGAACGCATCGGCAGCATGCTGCCCGTTCTGCCTGTCGTCCATGCGATCACCTCCAGGATGAATTGAGATGACCGAATCGTAGGCGATGACCGTGACAGAACAGGTCACACCCGACACAGAATATCGATCCGGCAGAAGCGCCGGTTCTTGAGGGGAATTAGGCGAAATCAGGCGCGATCAGATGCCGGCGCCCCCGCCCGCGCGTGACATCCGGGGTCACAGAAACGAGGTAGATTGCGGAGGGCGTCGCGCGGCACCCGACCCTAGGCAGCCCGGTGACTTTTCGGCCCCGGCTCCATGACAATATCGAGTCGCCCTCCGCAGGCCAGGACGATTCGCTGAAGCGTACGGAGTTCGTAGCGATCGTACTCGGCGTTTTCATAACGGCTGATGGCAGAAGCCGTGGTCTTCGCTCGCTGCGCCACTTGTGCCTGAGTGAGTCCCGCCTCCTGGCGAAGCCGGGAGAGCTGCTCGCCGATTGCCAATTTCTGCACTTCTTCTTCAAATCCTTTGCGGAACCTTGGACTTGCCAGTTTTCTATCCAGCCATCCCTTGCGCACCCGTGCCGGTTTAGTTTTCATGCTTCACTCTCCCTTCAAACTCTCTCTTGCAGGCTTCGGCTCGGTCGATTTCCCGTTTAGGCGTTTTGTCGCCGGCTTTTCTGAATCCATGCGTCAAGATCAGTCGCCGAGCGATGAAGAAAAAACACAGGACTCGATCGGCCTCAACCTTGAACTCAAAGATCTGGTCCGTTTCGGTCAAATGCTTGAACTTGCGTTCATTCCATATCTTCCCCGTGTCTCCCATGCGCGCAAACAGCGCAGCAAACTTCTGCTGTCCTCCAAGAGGAAGCCGTTCGAGCCATACTTCTGCCGGCGCCGCCCCGCCCGGCGCAACGTAGAACTCGATCCGGAATACCGCACCGTCATAGACCAGACGACTTGACGGCAGTTTGCTCGATGAATCTGCCATGTCTCCCTCTTTTGAGAAAGTAGCATATATGCTACTACAGAGACAATCGCTCGCGGGCCGCAGTCACCGTCAGAACCCTTGATATGTGCACATACAATGCATACGATTGAGGCACATTCCAGAGGACATGCGCATGCGTACGACGTTAGATCTCAACGAGAAGCTCATCCGGGAACTCATGGACGTGACATCCGCCAAAACCAAGACCGATGCGATCCACCAGGCGGCCGCGGAACTGATCCGAAGAAAAAAACTGAATCAACTCAAGTCCCTGAGCGGTGTGATCCATCTCGACCTCGACTTGAACAAGCTGGAACAGGCTGAGATCCGCCAGCAAGATTCCTTGAAACCTCGCCGATCCAGCCGTCGCTGATACTGCTGTCTGGATGCTCACTTCAAAAGGATTCCCGGGGTGCATCTCTACGTACCGGCTTCCCCCTGACCACGCTCAGAGTATCTGCCCTGTTCCTGCGCTCCCTCGAAGAATCGCGCCAGCCTCTTCCGCGACGGCTTTCTGCAGCCGCTCGGGCTTGAGGACCTGAACCCCGCTGCCGAAGCTCAGGATCCATCCGAGCAGCTCGCGGGTGTCGGCCACTTGCAGCGTCATCAGCAACTGCCCGCCTTTGACCGGCGTGAGCTGCTGGCTGGGATGCCAGATCCGGTCCTTCACCCAGGCGGCCGTGGCCTTGTCGAACCGGAGTTCGACGGTGATGCGTTCGCCGCGCATGACGACGAGCGCGTCCTCCACATAGGCCTCGATGTCGAAGTGCAAGGGCATTTGATAGGGATGGTCGGTGGGCGTGAGGGACGTGATCCGCTCGACGGCGAACATCCGAACGTCTTTCCGCCAATGGCAATAGGCGATCAGATAGAGGCCTCCGTCCACATACCGTAAGCGATAGGGATCGACTTCGCGCCGGTTGGTCGCGTTCCGCCCGGCGGAGAAGTAGCGCATTTGGACGGTTTTGCGCTGGGTGATCGCCTGGGACAGGATGTCGATGGTCTCCCGATGATGCCGGTAGTTCTTGTGCGGCCCCAGGCCGACGGAGAACCATTGATCCAGCCGTTCAAGATATTCGGTTGCTCCCTCCGGAATGGCGGCGGAGATCTTGGTCAGCGCGGAGTTGAGGGAGGTCTGAATCAGGGTGCCCTGCAGCGGCGTCATCAGGCGGCGGCTGAAAGCCAGGGCCATCAATTCCGTCGGCGAGAGGCGGAGAGCCGGAATGTTTTTGAATCCGTCCAGCAGGCGCCACCGGACTTCGCCCTCCACCCGCTCGGTCAGCAAGGGAAAATGCGAGGCTTCGAGCGCGGCCAGATCCCGGCGGACGGTGCGGGGATGCCTGGTCAGGCCGGTGGGAATCGCTTCGACCAACTGTGCCAGAGTCAGCCCGTTCCGCGCCGCGCTCAGCCGCTGCAGCAGATGCCATTGCCTGGTGACCTGATCATTGCGGGGCATCGGGTTCCCTCATGTCTTGCCGGATCAATCCTCCGGCTCTTGTTACGGATGACCGACGCTCAGGATGCCACAACTGCCTCCTTCCGGAAAATCCCGCCTTCGTAGAGGCATCACCGCCGGCTTTGCCGGACCGTGCCTCTCCCACCATTCACGTTTTCCTCTTCCTTCTGCTCCAGTGACGCTTTAGGATAGACTTATGGCCACTTCTACCCCGCTCGCGCAGGACGACCTCGACCGCCTTCTCTCCGGCACACACTGGAATCCGCGGGCGATTCTCGGCCCCCACCAGACCGCCCGGGGCCTGACCATCCGCGCCTGGCTGCCCTTTGCCGACTCCGTCGAGATTCTGCCTGCCGGTCAAACGGCTCCGGTCCAGGCCGGGCGCCTCCACGAGGCCGGCCTCTTTGAAGCCTTCCTTCCCGAGCAGAGCCATCCGGTCCGCTATACGATCCGTTCCCGGGCCACCGACGGCATTGTCACGGAATGCCGCGATCCCTATGCAGTGCCGCCGCTGCTCACGGATTTCGAGCTGCATCTCTTTTCAGAAGGCACCTTCTATCGGGCCTACGAGACACTCGGCGCGCATGTCCGCACGATCGACGGAGTCACCGGCGTGCATTTCGTCGTCTGGGCGCCGAACGCCGCCCGCGTCAGCGTCGTCGGGGAATTCAATCGCTGGGACGGCCGCTGCCATCCGATGACCAACCGGGGTTCATCCGGACTCTGGGAACTCTTCCTTCCCGATCTGCCGGACGGCAGCCTCTATAAATATGAAATTCGTCCGCGCGGACAGGACACCCTGCTGCTGAAGGCCGATCCCTATGCGCGCGCCGGCGAGTTGCGCCCGCGCACCGCCTCGATCGTGCGGGATCTGTCGGATTTCACCTGGCACGACAAAGACTGGATGGACGCCCGCGCGCAGTGGAATCCCTTGAAGGCTCCCGTCGCCGTCTATGAAGTGCATCTCGGATCATGGATGCGGGTGCCGGAAGACCACAACCGCTGGCTCACCTACCGGGAGCTCGCCGAGAAACTGATTCCCTATGTGAAGAACCTCGGCTATACCCATCTGGAACTGCTGCCTGTCACCGAGCATCCGTTCGACGGCTCGTGGGGGTATCAGGCCACCGGCTATTTCGCCGCCACCAGCCGCTACGGCGCGCCGGAAGACTTCATGGCCTTCGTCGATGCCGCCCATCAGGCCGGCATCGGGGTCATCATGGACTGGGCGCCGGCGCATTTTCCGGATGATGCGCACGGGCTCGCATTCTTCGACGGCACGCATCTCTACGACCATGCCGATCCGCGCCTGGGCTATCACCCCGACTGGCACAGCCGGATCTTCAATTACGACCGTCCGGAAGTGCGCAACTTTCTGCTCAACAGCGCGCTGTTCTGGCTCGACACCTATCACATAGACGGACTGCGCGTGGACGCGGTGGCCTCGATGCTCTATCTCGACTACGGGCGCAAGGCCGGCGAATGGATCCCGAATCAGTTCGGCGGCAACGAGAACCTCGGCGCCGTGACGCTGCTCAAAGAACTGAACGTGCTCGTCCACCGGGACTTTCCCGGCGCCGTGACCATCGCGGAAGAGTCCACCTCCTGGCCGGGCGTCTCGCGTCCCACCTACACCGGCGGCCTGGGCTTTACCTTCAAGTGGAACATGGGCTGGATGCACGACACGCTCGACTACTTCGCGCACGAGCCGGTGCACCGGCGGTATCACCAGAACCAGATCACGTTCGGCCTGCTCTACGCCTTCACGGAAAACTTCGTCCTCGTACTCTCGCACGACGAAGTCGTGCACGGCAAACGCTCGCTGATCGGGAAAATGCCCGGCGACCCCTGGCAGCAGTTCGCCAATCTCCGCACGCTCTACGGCTATCTGTACGGCCATCCGGGGAAGAAGATGCTGTTCATGGGGAGCGAGTTCGGGCAGTGGAAGGAATGGAACCACGATACCAGCCTGGACTGGCACCTCTGCGATCAGCCCTACCACCGCGGCCTGCAGCGGTACGTGCAGGATCTCAACCGGCTCTACCGGCAGGAACCGGCGCTCCACGCCGTCGACTACGAATGGAACGGGTTTCAGTGGATCGACTTCAACGATACCGAGAACTCGGTCATCGCGTTTCTTCGCAAGGGGGAAACGGCCGGGGAGACGCTGCTCTGCGTGGGAAACTATACCCCGGTTCCCCGGCATCACTATCGCGTCGGCGTTCCGGCGGCCGGACGGTACCGTGAACTGCTCAACAGCGATGCCGGTCTCTACGGCGGCAGCAACACCGGAAACTCAGGCGGAGTGCACACCGAGGCCAGCCCCTGCCACGGCCATCCCTATTCGCTGAGCCTGACGCTGCCGCCGCTCTCGTTTCTATTTTTTAAACTGCATACCGACTAGATCCCGCGCTACTTGGTCTTGGCCTCCGCGCGGATGTCGAGAATCTTCACGTCGAAGTACAGGGTTTTCCCGGCCAGCGGATGGTTGAAGTCCAGCACGATGGTATCGTCTTTGACCGCCGTCACATGGGGAAACAGCGACTGTCCTTCCGGTCCCCGCGCTTCCAGTTCGGCTCCGACCTTCCACGCATGTTCCGGCACCAGGTTCTTCTTCACTTCCTGAATGGCCTTCTGATCCACCTCGCCGTAGGCGTCCGCCGGCTTGACCGCGACATGCTTCTTCTCTCCGACCGCCATGCCCTCCAGCGCTTTCTCCAGTCCGGGAACGATTTCCTCCTTGCCGTGCACGTAAGTCATCGGCTCGCCCCCGACATTCGATTCCACTACGTCCTTCTCGTTCAGCTTCAGCGTGTATTCCAACGACACGTGCTTGCCCTTCGAGACCACGGCCTTCGTGGCGCCGTCGGCCGTCTCGGCTTGAATCAATGCCGCACCGCCGAACAGTCCCAGCACGGCGGCCAGGCACATACCTCTCAGGACACGGAGACGAACCTTCATACCATCCTCCTCAAGGAAAAAAAGCGTCACGCCGGGGGGGACACAGCATCAGAGGATACCGCGATGCCGGCACGGAAAACTACAGGTATCTACCAGGACCGGAACGCTCCGGAATCCAGGTGCACAAATTTCGCGCGGGGATAATAGCCGACGCCGCCGTAGCCCAGTTCGAGCGCGGCCTGCCGGATGACCTTGGGGTGGATCCCGGGAATCTGGAGATCGATCGCCTGCCCCTGCATATGCAGGCTGTTTTTCGCCGCGCGCCGGCCGGCGCGCACCAGCTGCGCGTTATACTCCGGCGAACGGTACCCGGAAATGATGTGGATCTCCCGGTCGCCGCCCAGCTTCTTCTGCACCAGATTCACGTGCTCCAGCACGCGCACATCGATCGCGGAGACTTCTCCGGTCGCATGGCAGCGGAGAATGTGATTGATGTCGTCCAGCGCCTCCAGATCGTACTCGCCGGCCTCGTTCCGGTAGGTCACATCGAGACGCTCTTCCGTCCAGACGTTCAACAAGCTCAACCGTCCCTCGGGAAGCGCCTGCGCCGCCGCGCGCGGCGGCATCAGCGCATGCAACGCGCCCAGCATCAGGGCGACGGCGGAAGTTTGCAGAAACGTACGGCGGGTCCAGGCCCGGTCTGAATCAGTTGTCACGAAGACGCTCTCCGGAGAAGGTGCGTTGCAGATTGACCC
>FRDC01000986.1_pt2 | contig 84385 bp, 78 predicted proteins | sample 1106171 | NCBI WGS metagenome assembly FRDC01 (sample SAMEA3930566, study PRJEB13176) | freshwater metagenome | biome: Drinking water system; feature: drinking water; material: water | place: Singapore | collected 2014-12-20 | reverse complement strand
GCAAGACTCTGTGAACTTTGCTTGGCGCACATAATTTAAAAAGGAATCTATAAAGAATGTCTTCAGTAATCAAGGCGATTCTTTTGATTCGCATCGTAGAAGCTTCCAGTTATTCATTCTTTTTAAAAGTCCGGTTGACTCTAACGATAGTAGGGAGTCGGGCAACATAGAATACTCCACTATGCAGTGTTTTCTTAAAATCTCAGCGTCCGCATTCAAGTAGAAACCATTATGGAACACCCAAATTGGGGGTTGGCTCTGCTTAAAAACCGTGGACAGTTTCTCATATTTTTCAATGGAAATGAGGTTAAGGTTTTTAGGCCTATAATAATGGATTGGAATTCCAATTACTTTGTAGGGGGGTTCATTCTCTAGGTAGTAAAGTGATGCTGGAGGATGGTGATAAATATATTTATAAAACCAAACCGGAACCCAAGCAGGAACTAGGGTGGTTCCTGCTAATGCGATCCAGTTAAAAATCACCACAGCTTTTTTAAGTAGAATGCCAATGCGGGAAATATGAAAAAATCGAATTGGATAAAGTGCTTCAGAAAAAAGTAAAGGTCCTACAGAGGCAATGGGAAAAATGAATCGTAGCTCTTTATGCCCGATCATGCAGTGTATTAGAAAAAATGGAACATTGGTCCAAGTAAGTACGTGTTTTAAGTTTTTAATCCAAGCAATTGGAAAAAGCAGAAATAGTATTCCACCTAAGAGGGGCCAAGTTTCGGTAAAGGCTCTACGAAAGAAGTCCCACCAAGGAAAGATGTCTATGGCGTTTACTTTCCCTTCGACTAAATTGAAGCGAATATAGTTCCAAGGAGAAAACGTCCATTCCCCATAGCCCCAGTGATTGACATAGATGCCACAGGCTACGATCAAACACATACCGGCAGCCATTGTTACGATTTCTCCGATTTTCTTACTCAATCGAGTTGTATCGAAAAAAAGCAGCCATGCCCAAAACCCGGCAATCATTATTCCCATTTGATAGCGAAACTCAAACGCCAGACCGAATAAAATTCCAATTCCAAGTCGAGATCGAAACGATTTTTGAGTCAAAAAATAAAGCCCTAATCCGATCCAAAAAACACTCCCTCCCCAGTTTTCTGATGAAACACGAGCATGCAGTGCAGGTAGATACCAAAAAGTTGCTAATCCTATGAGGGCAGTTTTTTGCCAACGAACATTTTTGATCCATAAGGGAGTGCATTGTGCAAGGACAACAATGCTAAACCAACCTAGGATTGCTGAAATCAATCGAAACGCAAATGCCCACTGAAATGGGTCTTGAATGCGAATGAGTTTCATAAATTGGGTAATGACCCAAAGAATCCAGATTTGTAACCAAGGCCGGATTTTTTCTGCAAATTCAATAGGAAGATCTGCGGTAGGTGTAATGCCCAGTTTGTAGCCTAAGAACTCGTAGATCTGAAAGTGTTCGTCCCAGTGATAGTAACCTTCGCTAAAAACCGCTGCAAGGAGATGAAGGACTAAGCTGACTCCTAACCATCGCCATATCATATTTAAGCTTTGGCTTCTTGTTTGAAGCGGTCAGGCGCTGAAGCTAAACAGCTCTGAGTTGCTCCAGCTTCTTGGTAAATTTTGTTTATTGCAGGGAAAGACTCAAGGGATACTTCGTTTCGAATTGCATTATAGCATTGAGGAATAAGAAAAAGATCCGGGTAAGAAATCTCATGACCCATCGAAAACTTTCCACATGTTTCTTGAACTAGTTTTTCATATGCCTCTAGTCCATTTTTGATCCAATGTTGGTTCCATTTTTTTTGTTCATTTGGATCTGTCGAATGATGTGTAGTTACCGAAAGGTTCTGGATAGGTTGGGTGCCTGCGTTAATGATTTCTGCAAGTTGCCTGGCGCGGGCTTTGAGAAGAGAGTCTTTTGGAAAAAGGGAAGGAGTAGGAAAGTTTTCCTCTGTCCATTCTATTATCGCTACAGATTCTCCCAAGAATCGAATTTTTTGTTTTTTTGTTTGATCGAGAAATTCTAATACGGGAACAAATCCCATAGGATTTCTACTTTTATGTGAATCACTTTCCGCCTCATCTGTGAGTAAATTAATGGCAACGAATTCACATTCTATTTTTTTTAGGGCGAAAGCCCATCTGACGCGCCAACTACTTGATGATCGCCAATAGTGGTAAAGTCGGTACTTCAAGTGGGTGTTTCCGGAGCTTCGACGATTTTGTTCTCAAGTCTTCCTAAGAGATCAATTTCTAAGGCGACTTGATCACCAGGTTTGAGCCATTGGTTGTCTGTAATTTTCGAACCGTTGAGCTCTAAGAAGCAGCCTGTTCCTACCGTCCCTGACCCGATCACTTCTCCAGGGTAAAGGGTTGTTCCATAACTGGCGCGTTCAATAATTTGAGCGAAAGTCCAATGCATGTCTTGGAGGTTTCCTTCAGAAACTTGTTTACCATTCACAAAGGCTTTCATTTTAAGATTGTGTCTTTCTCCATGAGTGCTGGGAATGGAGTGAGATTTCATTTCGTCTCGCGTAAGAATATAAGGACCTAATGAGGTGGCGAAATCTTTTCCTTTAGCTGGACCTAAGTTCAGTTTCATTTCTTCCATCTGCAATGTTCTGGCCGACCAGTCATTCATGATTGTATAGCCAAAGATATATTCATCCGCTTTTGAGGCAGGTATGTTTTTACCTTCTTTACCAATAATCACTGCTGCTTCGAGTTCGAAGTCGAGTTTATCGAGGGCCTGTTTTTGAACTCGAACATCTCCTGGTCCAGTGACGGCCATATGATTGGTAAAGTAGAAAATAGGAAAATGATCAAACTCCGGAATCATCGGAACTCCGCGGTTGCGGCGGGCAGCTTCAACATGTTGTCTAAAAGCATAGCCGTCTCTCATGGAGGTTGGACGAGGGATGGGGGAGAGTAACTGTATAGCTTGAGTCTCAATCAGGAATGAGGGGGAAACTTTGCCTTCAGAGTAAAAAGTGAGGAGTTGCTGTATGGCTGGCAAGTATCGATTTTGTTCGCGAATCAGGGTTAAGATATTCAGTGGAGATTGAAGAGCTCTTTCAACATCTATCAGAGTTTTATTTTGGGGATCCACAAATACCCCAAGGGCTTCGGTATGGTTAGGTCTCAAAAAAGTAGTTAGGCGCATAGTCTCTTATTTAGCAAAAAAAAACGGGGAATTCCAAGAAGGAGTTCCCCGTTTTAAAGAATTCACGAAAGTGTGAAATTACCAATTTCTCTTATTAGCAAATGTATCCTTCAAAGAGCGTGGGAACGACCAGCGTGGTTTTTTGGTAGCTGGACGTGCTTTAATTTCCATTGGCTCACCGGTGAAAGGATTGACACCCTTTCCAGCTTTACGAGCTTTCACTTCCTTGCGAACTAGCGTCCCAATGATTGGAAAACGAACTCTTTCACCGCCAGCGGCAGCTGTTGCGCCTTTGACGAATGCTGTTTCGAGTGTTTGTTTCAAGTTAGAACGTTTAATGCGAACGGTACCAGAACGGGTAACTTCCGCTTGTTTCATAATGCCTTCGTACAATTCATTAATAAACGAGAATTTCTTTTTTGCCATTTTTGTGTCTCCTGAATTACTTGTTTTAGGGTGATTTTTTAGAAGTCGCAACTTTTTTTTTCAAAAAACAGCATTTTTTTAGGCTTTTTTTACGTATCGATTTTTTGATAAACCTTGACACCGAGATTTTTTTGCTTTAGTCGTGCGCGCGCGTTAATGCATCAAACGTTCTACTAGGTTTCGAATAATAGCTAAAACTTCATCTGGAGTGTCGACGAGGTGCACGAAATCTAGATCACTAGGAGACACTGCACCGCTTTTGACTAATGTACCTTGCACCCAATCATAAAATCCCTTCCAATACTCTTTGCCTACTAAAATCACGGGGAAATCATAGAGTTTACCAGTTTGGATGAGCGTCATGGCTTCGGTCATTTCATCTAGAGTTCCAAGCCCACCAGGTAAGCAAATGTAGGCGTAAGAGTATTTGATCAACATGACTTTGCGGACAAAGAAGTAATAAAAAGTAATGACTTTATCTAAGAACGGATTGGGTTCTTGTTCGTGGGGCAGAATGATGTTGCAACCAATATTGGTGCCACCTTTTTCTTTTGCGCCACGGTTGGCAGCTTCCATCATGCCTGGACCCCCTCCTGTGATGATCGTAAACCCTTCGGCGGCCAACGCAGCGCCTACATTTTGTGCCAATGTGTAGTGGGGAGAGCCTTCTTTAAAGCGGGCAGAACCGAAGATGGTGATTGCAGGGCCAATGTTCTGAAGCGCTCGGAACCCGCGGATAAACTCAAGAGCTATACGGAGCAGGCGGAGGGTCTCTGAGGTGCGGGAATGTCTGCCTGCAAGGAAGTGGGCCTCGCCTTTGAGCTCCTTTTGCATTTGGTTTCTATAGGCCTGGATAGTCTTAGGGGCTGACCTACTTCGCTTATAAAGGAAGGCTAAGGGTTCACGAGACATATTATTTGACATAAATTACATGTTTCTTACTTGAAAACCAAGTGGGTTACGAGTAATCGTTTGATTTCTTGTTCATAGGTGTCCCCATCGTCTAGAGGCCTAGGACATTGCCCTTTCACGGCAGTAACCGGGGTTCGAATCCCCGTGGGGACGCCAAATTTTCGCCCAAGGCGAAGAAAATAGAACTCTCATTCTTCGTATCCCCGCATTTCCCGCCGAGCGACATTCACCTCGGAGATTGCCAAAGCTACCCGGCGTTGTATGAAAGAAGATCGAACAATCTTTGGCAAAAGCCTGCCTCGGATCAACCTTACTGCCGTAGTTTCTGGAAGAAGAGCCATTTTAAAAACGAAATCGGTTCCACGCACTACATTCTTCGCAACAGGAAGTCGCTCACGCTCATAGGTCGCCAAATGTTCAATCGGGATTTTTCCATCCAAGAAACGCTTGAGTTTGTGCGCGAGATTCAGAGCGTCTTGAACACCAGTATTCATTCCCTGACCTCCCGCGGGACTATGGATATGGGCTGCATCCCCAGCCAAAAAAATGCGCCCTTTCTGAAAATTCTCAACCATACGATGATGAACTCTAAACCGCGTCAGCCAAGTTGCATCCGTTGCGCGAATCTGACCCTGACTCAAAAATTTTAGGATGGAATTGAATTCCGTAAGGGGGATCTCAGGCTTATCCGAAGCAACGCTGATATTTTCTTTTGGAATGAGAATAAGGCGATACTTGCGATCGCCTTTCATCGGAAAGGACGCGATGACTCCACACTTCGATACAAATGTCTGGATTGAATCATATGGCCAAGGCCAATCGATCGTTACATCTCCTAAGATGAAGTCGCCAGTGTACATCGCGCCGTGAAATGGAATTCCCGTTTGTTGTCTTACGATGCTGTGAGATCCGTCGCATCCCACCACAAATGAAGATGTGACTGTCTCAGATCGTCCGCCGGAATTCTTTAATACTGAAGTGACTGAATCGCCCGTCTCTTCAAGTTTGACGAGTTCGGTTTGGCGTTCCACTTGAACGGAGAGCCTAGCAAGCTGTTCTTCGAGAATTCTTTCCGTCTCGCTTTGGGCAAGTATTAAGATAAAATTGTAAGGGCTCGGAATTGTACTCAAGTCGACTCGAATGGGTGCAGCCTCGTTAAGATGAATCCACGCTTCACGAGCCGGTAGTCCTGACGCTATCATCTGATCAGCAATCGTTTTATCGATCGCTTTGGCAAGGCACTCCAGAGTTCCGGCCTGCACACCCAATGCTTTGGATTTATCGGATCGAGAAGAATTTTTATCTACGATGCGAACCCTAACGCCCAATTTCGCTAGAGCAAGGGCGGCAGTAAGCCCAGTGGGTCCAGCGCCAACTATGAGTACTTGGGGATTCATGTTCCTTCCTTCTCAATCAATTGATGCTTTTTTAAAAACTCATTGACCTCTCTGATCACTTCCAAAATATCTGCGTTTATCTCAGCAACGACTACTCCATCAAGGGCCCCAAGATATGCCTTCCAATAGGATTGAAGCCTTTTGGCATCTTCCCCAGAAATGTCGATGAAACCAAGTTTCGTTCCACGATTAGCGAATGTCGCTTGAATGGCTTTTTTGAGCTTTGGATGCTCAACGACATTGCCTCGCATAAGGCAAATCAAGTCATGGTAGTCCTTCATGCGGCTATTTTCTTGCGAACGAGCAACTGCGGTTTGAAGTTTTTCGGCGAAAATGGATTCTACGGGATAAGCCCAAAGCTCGATGTCTTTCTCGAAGAGAGGAGCTTTATCGGTGCCGAGAAGACGCATCGTGATTTCAGTCGGCTTGACGGCATCGCCCATACCGACATCAATGAAAATTTTTGTTCTTGTTTTCCCGAGATGCGCCACCACTGAAACGGAATAACCAGGGTATTGCATATGCGTATGAGAGAGAAGTTGAACATCAAGCGACTCAAACGTGAATCCGTCATCAATGGAAATAGCCGCGACTTCTCCCAGATAGTTTTTTACGTCTTCGATGCTGCCTTGCAGATCTCTGAGAAGAAAATCCAAGTCCTTTGTTTGACGTTGCAAATCCATGTATCGTGCAAGGCACATGGCGCCTTTAAAAATAAAATTCTTTCGATATTTCGATTGAGCCAAGCGAGCGAGCCATCGTTCAAGAACAACTTCTTGCCATATCTCTCCGAAAGTTCGTCCCTGTTGATCGGCGATCTTTTTTACCCTGTCCTTGACGGACTGTTCTTTGCCTTGATTCATGTGAGAGCCACCAGATAAGGACTGATGTCCATGCGAAGCGCATGCGCATATTTGCCGAGTTTTGCAATGTCAGGCCTATGATCCTTTGTCGCTTTGAGATACTCCTTCAGCGAGTGGATCGCAGATTCAATGGATAGGTAACGAAAAGCATCCACAACACATCGCTCTTGATCGAAAATATAAGTTTGGTACTTATCCACCCTCAGTGGTTCCCGCCCCAGCGGGAGATTACGCATTCGGAGGATCTTTGTTTTTGGTCGCCGTGGAGTTCCAATGGAATGAGGAACAGCGATCCAAAACTGTCTCGGGACCTCAAGGGTAAGACCGTAATAGTTGAGGGCTGAAACTCCGCAAATAGTTCCTTCGGGAATGCTTTGAGCTGTTTCGAGAAGATCCTGAATTTCAAAAGGTGCATCGGTGACGACGTTGGGATTACGATAAACTCCACGAGCAACTCGCTCGAGCACTCCCGTTTTCACGTAGTATGGCAGGACATGAGGATCAATCCCATGTGCTTTGGCTTCCTTCCCTGTAAATGAAGGGAGAAGGAGGAGTTTTTTAAATCCTGGTCTATACATATCCCATATTTTACAAATTACACCCAACAAAGTCAATTGGGTGTAATTTGTAAATAAAAACGCAAGTAAAATCGTATATTTAACATTTAAAGCAACGGTTTTTACGAACTTTACCCATAGGTAACTATTGGGTAAAGTTCGTAAATCGACCCTATGGCGCGCAGAAAGAGTCCTTACAAAAAAGAGTTCGCCTTTATGAAAATGTTCGAGCCGATGGGTTCTGTTTTCATTCCCTTGGGCGAGATTTTTGGTGAACTTGAAAGTTGCTTTTTGAGAGCATTTCCTCAGAAGTTCCATGGTCTTGTCTCGTCATACACTTCCGTGCTCTCGGTTATGAAATCGTACACAAGGGCACGCCACTTACTCCGACGTAGTACCCCTTCTCTAGGGGGCTCGCTACAGCGCTATCCCAAAATCAAAATCCAAAAATCCTTTCAGATTCAGTATTGACTTTTATTTAGCATTTTTGCTAAATGTTCATGTGTCCAAGGGCAAAGCGGAAAAAGAACTAGAGGATTTTGAGTTGGTGTTTTCCGCCTTGTCTCATGAGGCGCGAAGGAGAGTTCTCATCGTTCTTCTGGGAAGACACGGCGAGATGACTGCAGGGCAGATCGTTGAGCGATTCGATTGCAGTTGGCCGACGATGACCAGACACCTTTCGGTCTTGGAAGAGGCAGGTCTCATCCGAGTCGAGAAAGTCGGTCGCGAAAGACATTACGTATTAAACCGCCAAAGGCTCCTGCACGTCGCAGGAGGTTGGCTCAAATGGTTCGAGGAGGAAAAGAGTCATGAGTAAACCAGAAGTAGTAATCGCGATGTATTGTCCAAAAGAAGGAAAGCAAAAGGAGCTTGATGCCTTAGTGCAGAAGCACTTTCCCATTCTCAAAGAATATGGCCTGACGACCGGCAAAGATCCGTTCATCGGTCGCTCTTCTGATGGAACCATTTTGGAAGTTTTCGAATGGGCTAACCCAGAATCGGCGAAGAAAGCTCACGATCATCCTGCTGTCGCAAAAATCTGGGAAGCAATGGCAGTTGTTTGTGACTTCGGAACTCTTTCGCAGATGCCCGAAGCCAAGAGTCGGTTTCCTCATTTCACGAAAGCGTTTTAGGTCGTCTATGGCTAAGCAAAGCATTGCAGAACTCGAAGAAATTCTGAACTCAGCGACGACTGGATTATCCAAGGTAACTTCTAAGAAGATGTTTGGCTGTCACGCACTCTGGGTCGACGGCAGCGTCTTTGCTCTTGTTTGGAAGCATGGTCGGATCGGCGTAAAGCTCCCGGAAACCTCACTTTATGAGTCCCTCATGGGTAGTTCTGGAGCAGAGCCCTGGAAGGCCGGACTCATGCAAATGTCTCATTGGGTTCTCGTTCCAGAATCATTCCATAGCAAGACTTCCGAACTCAAAAAGTGGGCAACGAAGGCTCACGATCTCTGTTCGAAGCTAGAGAAAAAAACAAGCAAAGGATCGGCAAAGAAATCTGCTGGGAAGAAACCAGCGAAGAAGAAAGCGAAGTGACGTATGTATTCTAAGAAAAGTCTCGACGGATATTTTTATACAACAAAAGGCTTCTACGTTTTTTTTATCCCAGTCAAAGTTCCATACAAACAGGTCTATGGAATGGCGGATGCCAAGGGATTGAAGAAAAAGCAGGAGTTCGGTCCTATCCTGGAAAAAGGAAAAATGTTTGGCAGTGGTTGGATCGGCGTCGAAATCGAAAAACCCAAAGACGACAGAAGCGATGTCGTTCACATCAAGGGCGACTTCAAGATGTACGAACACAAGGGCGCGTACAAGACGCTCGGCAAAGTCTATAAGAAAATTATGAAAGACAAGCCAGGAGCCAAAGAGTATTTCAATCTCTACTTGGATGACCCTGAGAAAACGAAGCCAGAAGACTGTCGGACACAGGTTTTCTTTCGCTAGAGTTTTCTTTCTTTCGTTCAGGTGGGCGGCAGGGGCGCGAGGGGTGGGCTACCCCAGCTCTAGCTCCAGAAGACCCTCCTGAAATTGTGAAACAGTTAGGGGTACACGGTGTTGGACTGCTTACTGTCTCTATATGAGGACTAATCGTTCAACAACTGATAGTAAGCATTTACTCATGGTTGCACGGTTAGTGGCATGAAAGAGTAAAACCTGCTTTGGAAACATTCTGGCCAATCTTTCATACTTTCTATCTACGTAAGACAAAACGATTAATTCAAGGCCTGCGTTTCGAAGCTCTTCAGTCGCTTTTCTTACATCAGCCATTCCGTAGCCACCTTCATATCGGTCAACATCAGTGGGTTTGGCATCAGTCAAAAGAACAACGCATCGTCTTCGAGCTCTAGACTTTTTCATAATCTCTATGGCATGACGAATAGCTACACCAATTCTAGTGTAACCCTGGGGTTTACAATACTTAAGTTTTGACTGAAATTCTTCCAGAGTGTCTGAAAAATTTTTCAGTACTTTGATGTTGCAGTTTAACCTTGTTTCACTAAAAAACGACATGACTGCGAGTTGCTGATAGGAGTTTTCAAATGCTTGAGCTAAGTCGCTTACAGACTCTTTCATCATTTCTAATATTGAGTCATTTTCAATGAACGACTCAGTCGAAAGACTTTCATCCATAAGAATTAAGACCTCAAAATCTTTGATTTGATTGACGCGTTTAATATAAATGCGTTCACTTAAGGACCCTCCTTTTAAGAGCGAGACTTGATTTTCGATCAGAGGTTGCAAGTCAAGATCGGGACCTTCTAACTGCTGGCGCTGCCACATGAAATGGTTAAAGAGTGTTTCCAGTCTTGCTTTAAGCTCTTGACCCGTTGGAGTACGAATTTTTTGAGCGGGCTCAGATGGAGGATGAATTACTGAAAGCGCGCACCATTGTTTTCTGTAAATTTGTTTACCATGATCCCACTCTGGATAATAGATTTGTTGGGGTTTCAGTGGATAACGAGTGGGATCTTCGACAGCTCCACTCGAATCCACTATTGCATCCGTTTTGATTAAACCAGGAGTACGTTCAGTTGAACGAATTACAGTCTTGAGTTGTATTTCTTGTAGTGCTTCTTCGAGAGTTTCTAATGATTCTTCAGCCTGTTTTGACTTGTTACCCCCTTGATAAGTCTCAATCGTCTGAACTTTTTCAAACATATGTACCAGAGGATTTTCATAGTTCTCATTAAGCTCTTTGAGTTCAGAAACGTTCGGACCATTTTTCTGCAAGATCGAATGGTGGGCTGATGATTGATCGACAGAGGAGGGTTCGTGAGGTATATTTTTAGAGTCATTTTTGTGACTCAGAACTGGCGCTTGTCCAAAGAATTCTAAAAAATTGAAATGATGATTCTGATCACTGGCAAATGAATTTAAAGCAGCAAGGCAATTCGATAGTCCTGGAAACTCTAAAGTGACTCTTGATAAATAAAGATGAGGGTTCCATCGAATATTTGAGAATTGAGAAACTGCTATGGCATGAAAGCAGGTGAGCAACCAGTAGAGTTCTTCATTGAGTTTCTGAGACTGTAAAAGTTCGATTTGCTTCGGGAGAAAAAGATGATCTGCATAAAAGCCTACAAACTCGTTTGCTTCTAAAATTGAAACGGACTGACCTGTGATCGCTTCAAAAGCGATCTCTAAAGATCTACGTAAAGTCGAAAGCTGTACACTCTGAGCTGTGGTTTCAGTGAGTTCGTCTTTTTTAAAAACTTGATAAGCTTTTTTGAACAGCCATTCATCCCAGCTCATAGAGCTAAAACTTAAGGTTGATGAGCTCTTTTAACGCCCGAACAATGTCCGGATCATCTGAAAGAGGCTGAACTATAGCGACTTCACCAGCTAAACGCGGTGGAAGCCCTGATTTCACTAGCTGCGCACAATGAACTAGTAGGCGTGTGGAAACAGTTTCCCTAAGTGTGAGCTCTTTTAAATTTCGAATATGATGAGCAAGCTTGACCCATTCTGTAACCGCCTTAGCTTCTAGGCCAGACTCATGTGAAACAATTTCAATTTCTTTTTCAAAGCTCGGATAATTAAACTCAAGAGCCACAAATCTTTGGCGCGTGGAAGGCTTCATTTCGCGAAACTTACTTTGGTAATGGGGGTTGAAGCTCGCAATCAATATGAAAGATGGTGGTGCTTTTAAAATTTCAGATGTGCGATCTAGTGTAATCTCTCTGCGATAGTCAGTGAGTGCGTGGAGCACGACCAAAACATCTTCACGTGCCTCAGCGATTTCATCCAAATAGAGCATGCAGCCTTTGCGCACAGCTTGAGTGACCGGTCCCTCTAACCAAACCGTATCACCGTTTTTAATCAGATATCTTCCGAGTAGATCAGATGCTGATGTATCTTCGTTGCAGGACACTTTTATTAATTCCATTTTATTTAGCTCTGCAACAGCTTCGACAAATCTTGTTTTACCGCTGCCTGTTGGACCTTTTAGCAAAAGTGGAAGAGAAAGGTTTTTGCATTGTGCAAACACTTCCATTTCATTTCCAGTGGGGCAGTAGTAAACTTTCGACACTGATCTCTTATACCTTTTTCATATTCCAAATCGGTAGACCAAAACGAATAAAATTCCAGATGAATGCAATAATTCCTACTGTAAACAATGATGCGGCTAAGATTAAACCGAAAAAATGAACTTCAATTTCTGATTGCACGGTTAAGAAATCAAGACCCACTTTTCGTTCAAGATAAACTTGAGATACGCCAGCAATACCAAAGGCTACAGTCATCGCCACCATACCAATATTAGAGGTCCAAAAGGCAAAGCTGTTCATCTTACTGTCTTGTAAATGGCGATCAGTCATGAGGGGTAAAGCATAAGTGATTACAGCAAGAACAATCATTGCATATGCTCCCCAAAAGGCCATATGTCCGTGCATTGCGGTGACTAGTGTTCCGTGGGTATAAAGGTTTACTTGGGGTAGAGTATGGGCAAACCCTAAAAAGCCAGCGCCCACAAATGACAGGATGGCGCAGCCAATGGTCCAATTTAAAGCAGTGTAGTTTTCGACTTTCTTTTTTCCTATTCGAGCCATCGAAACTGCGTAAATAGCCATTCCTAAAAAGGCAAGTGGTTCAAGTGCGCTAAATATTCCACCAATCCATAACCAATATTTGGGTGTGCCAATAAAATAGTAGTGATGGCCTGTGCCGAGAATTCCAGAAAGGAAGGTGAACCCGACGATGATGTAAAGCCATTTTTCGATGATTTCACGATCTACTCCGGTCATTTTAATGAGAAGGAAAGATAGAATTGCGCCCATGATGAGCTCCCATACCCCTTCTACCCAGAGATGGACAACCCACCAGCGCCAATAGGAATCCATGGTTTGGCTATCGGTAGGAATCATACCTGGTAAGTAGAGAAGAGCGGCACACAAAAGTCCAAAAAACAAAACTAGAGTGGTGGTTGTTTTTCGTTCTGACTTCCAAATGGTCATTCCGATTAAGTAGATAAAGAGCAGAACATCAACTACCACTAAGTAATCTAGCGGACGTGGAATTTCTAAAAATTTTCTACCTTCCCACCAATTAAAATGAAAACCAATAATTGCTGTAACTCCAACTAAAACAAAAGCAATGAGCTGGATAAAAGCCCACTTTTCGTTAATCAACTCTCGTTCACATTCCTCTGGAACGATATAATATGCGGCTCCCATAAACCCAGCGAGAAGCCACATCACTAAAAGATTGGTGTGGGTGGCTCGGGCTGTATTGAAAGGGATAATAGAATGTAATCCATCCATTCCTAGATGTGCAAAACCCATAATGAATCCGTAAATCAGTTGCAGGCTGAGGAGTAGCATGCAAACAGCAAAGAAATAATATGCAACTCTTTGAGATTTAAATTTCATAAAGAACCTCCGGCCTTCAGTTGCGAGAGGAAAGCTGAAAGCTCTGTGATGTCAGAATCGTTGAGTGGTAATTTTGGCATTTTTGAATTGGGTTTTATAGCAAGGGGGTCCTTGAGCCATGTACGTAGATATGTAAGATCACGCCGATCCCCGATCCCGTCAAGAGCGGGTCCAACAATGCCGCCCTGACCATTGAGAGAATGGCAAGCGATACACATTTGATTGAAGAGTTGGGGACGATTGGTACGATTAGCTATTGATGGAGAAGGAGTGTCCGTGCTTCCTACTACAGCAACAGCTCCCAGGTCTGCTTTTGCTGGGAATCCATTCAGATCGATTTCTCCGATCCATTTAAAAAACTCTATCAAGTCTGTTCGTTGTTCTGGTGAGAAATTATATTTTACCATTTTACGCTTGCCTGGATACATTTTTTCAGGGTCTTCTAACATTGCATTGATGAAGGCTCGTCCTCGACGAGCATAGACTTTGGTGAGTTCAGGTGCGTAATATGCGCCTTCTCCCATCAGAGTGTGACAGCCCATGCAATTGTTAGCTTCCCAAAGGTGCTTGCCACGAATGACAGCTTCATTCATGTTTTCTTGTTTGGTTTGCTTTGGAACTTGTTTGAGAGTGTCTAGAGTCAAGAGAAGAAAAGATCCACCGCAGATCGCTGTTCCTAGTAGAAAAAATGTCTTAGCAGCCGACTTTGATAACATGGTGTGATCCTCCTACATGCGTCATCGAATTGCTTGACCTTACTAAAGTTTTTGAAAAAATCGAATATTTTTAATCGAAGATTTAAAAAAAATTGCGCGGATTTATTATCTCATGGGACAAAAAGTCAAACTTGAAGATGAAATATACAAAAGACGCTACACTTATCTAGATTCATTCTATTCTTTGAGCTGTTCCAATAAAATTGAAGAAGAGAAAGTAATCACTTAAGATAGGTTCTTATTGGAATGGTTGTGTATCAATACAGTTCTCCCTTATTGCTTCAAAGCCTTACAGATTCTCAAGCTGCTGAACGACTTATTCAAGAAGGTCTGAATGAATTACCTCAATCTCAAAGAGAAAATTTTTGGTTTAAGGTCCTAAAAATATTAAAAGAGCCGATGCTTCTTCTTCTTATAATCGGAGGAGCGGTTTACTTGATGATAGGAGACTTGCAGGAAGGTCTCATGTTGGGCTTTTCTACTTTTGTTGTAATTGGAATTTCAATCTATCAAGAGAGACGATCAGAGAAAGCGCTGACAGCATTACGTGAACTTTCAAGCCCTCGAGCGCTTGTGATTCGTAGTGCTCAAGAGAGAAGAATTGCAGCAACACAAATCGTTCCAGGAGATCTGGTTGTCCTCCATGAAGGAGATCGAGTTCCTGCGGATGGAATCGTTTTGCAGTCATCGCACTTAAAAATTGATGAGTCATTGCTGACAGGTGAATCGTTTGCAGTACAAAAATCTGCGCTACAAGAGGGCGTAATAGCTGAACTGTTTAATACTACTGACAACGTAAACAAAGTCTTTTCGAGTACTCTAGTAGTAAGTGGTACGGCTGTAATCCGAATTGTAAGAACGGGGGCAAGTACAGAAGTAGGAAAAATTGGAAAAAGTCTTCAAGAGGCTCAGTCTGAGGAGCTTCTTCTGTCAAAAGAAGTTCGACAAATAGTTAAGGTATTTGCTTGGTCTGGAGCATTCATTTGCACTGCGATTATTTTGATTTACGGCTTTAAACACGGTCAATGGGTAGAGGCTTTCCTAGTAGGGTTAGCAACAGAGATGTCATTGTTGCCGGAAGAGTTTCCAGTGGTGTTAACTGTCTTTTTAGCCATGGGAGCATGGAGATTATCTAGAGTACAGGTTTTAGTCCGAAAACCTGGTGCAATTGAACGTTTAGGCGCTACAACTGTCCTCTGTGTAGATAAGACAGGAACTCTTACAGAAAATCGGATGCGAGTTGGACAACTTTATCAGGCACGAGAATTTTGCGTTATTCAAAAAACAACAATACAGGATCTCCCTGAGAAATTTCATGATGTAATGGAATATGCAGTATTAGCAAGTTATCGAGATCACTTTGATCCAATGGAAAAAGCCATTCTCAATTTGGTGAAAGAGAGTCATTGGGGTAAGGATCATCTCCATCAAGATTGGGAGTTAATACGAGATTATCCACTTTCTCACCAGCTCTTAGCTATGTCTTGTATTTGGAAAGACCCGAAATCAGAATCCTATGTCATTGCAAGTAAAGGAGCTCCTGAAGCCGTTGCTGATCTTTGCCATCTCACTCCAGAACAGACTCATGAAGTATTAAGTGCAACTCAGAAAATGGCACGAGAGGGATTGAGGGTATTAGGAGTCGCTCGTGCGAGCTTTGCTCAGAAAAAAATACCTCTTGATCAGCACGAGTTTGAGTTTCAGTGGTTAGGATTGATTGGGCTTGAGGATCCATTACGGCCGGAGGTACCAAAGGCGATTCGAACTTGTCGAGAAGCAGGTATTCGAGTCATTATGATGACGGGTGACTACCCTGATACCGCACTGAGAATTGCAGAACAGGCTGGAATACAAACAGAAGATGCTTTGATTACCGGCTCAGAATTAGAAAAATGGTCTGATTTTGAGTTAAGTGAGCATCTTAAAACAGCGCATATATTTGCGCGTATGATACCCGAGCAAAAATTAAGAATCGTTCAATTATTAAAGAATATGCATCACGTTGTAGCGATGACTGGAGATGGGGTGAATGATGCTCCAAGTTTGAAACGAGCTGATGTTGGTATTGCAATGGGAGCCCGAGGAACGGATGTAGCCAGAGAAGCTTCAGACATGGTTCTTATTGATGATCATTTTGCGTCGATTGTAGAAGGGATACGTAGAGGACGTATGATTTTCAATAATATTCGAAAGGCGATGAGCTATATTGTATCTATTCATATACCTATTGCAGGTCTTTCGATTTTACCTGTTTTATTTAATTGGCCATTGATTTTATTTCCTGTTCATATTGTTTTTCTCGAGTTGATTATTGATCCTGCTTGCTCGTTAATTTTTGAGTCTCAAGCTGCAGAAGAGAGGGTGATGCAAGTTCCTCCTCGGTCTTTAGATGTTCGGCTTTTTTCGATGCGAGATCTACTTAAAAGCGTTCTGCAAGGAGCATTGGTTCTTGGAGTTTTAATTTCGGCTTTTATTTTTAATGATGGGCTCAAGAACGAGCATGTGGCTCAAGTTCGATCTTTAGTTTTTACAGTTTTAGTAATGAGCAATGTCGGATTAATTTTTGCAAATATGAATACTGAGATCGTTTTTCAAAAATTATCTCATTGGCTTATTATGATAGGGATCACGTTAATTCTTTTTTGTGTGACACAAGTATCCGTATTAAAAAAACTCTTCCATTTCGGTTTATTTTCTGTTCAAGAATTTATGATTTCAGCAGGGATTGCTTTGTCGGTATTTGTTATTATAAGAGTTTGGAATAAGATCATTTCGTTAAAATCATGATTCATTTCTGTTGGGAGCGTTTTATGCTCCAATTTAAAGCTTTTTGCTATTTAGTTCTTTGCAATGTAAGCGTTTTAATGTTGTAAGGACAATATGAGTCAAATACTAAAATCGATATTAAAGGTATATTTTCTTGTATTAATTCCAATTTTTTATTGCTCTCTATCTCTTGCAGAACCCGCTGTTCTTTCGCTTGAGAGAATTTTTCAAAGCCCTGAACTAGAAGGAAAACTCATTCTTCATTTAAAATTTTCTCCACAAGGAGAAAGGCTTTCGTTTTTGCGACCTAAAACAGAGAATTATGAAATTTTAGACCTTTGGGAGTACGATCTCACCACAGGTCAACCGCGACTTTTGGTAGACTCGAACTCTTTACCTGAAGCAGAGCTATCGGAAGAGGAAAAAGCTCGTCGTGAGAGGTTGCGAATTACACGTAAGGGTATTGTTGAATATTTCTGGTCAAATCTGGGTCAAAAAATTATCTTTCCTTCTCCTGAAGGACTTTATCTGTATGACTTCCAGGCGGCAAAGCCTGAGCCGGTGTTAATAACAAAAAAGAAAAAATCCATCTTAGATGTAAAATTTTCACCTACTGATCGATTTGTTTCATACATTCGTGAGCAAAACCTTATCTTGCAAGATCTTACTTCGAAAAAAGAATATCCAGTGACCACAGAGGGGCGAGGAACAGTTTCGTATGGAGTTGCGGAGTTTGTAGCCCAAGAGGAGATGGATCGTTTTACGGGGTACTGGTGGTCTAAAGACGAAAAATATATCGCTTATACTCAAGTGGATGAAGGCCCAGTCAAAGTCGTCGATCGTTATGAGATTGATTCTAATAAAATTGCAGTACGAAAAGAACGTTATCCAGAGACGGGGACAGCGAACGCGATAGTGAAATTAGCTGTAATGAAAGTAGAAGATGTAATTCAGTCAAAATTATCTCCCCAGTGGATTCCTCTAGGGAGAAAACAAGATATCTACTTGGCTCATGCTACGTGGAACTCTCAACATCAGTTTGTTTATCAAATCCAGTCTCGTGATCAGAAAAAGCTCGAAATATTTTCTTATGATCCTCGTACGAAGAAAAATATCCTTTTAATGACTGAAAAAGATGATCACTGGGTAAATTTAAATGATGATTGGAGAATGTTGAAAAAGTCTCCTCGAATGATTTGGGCTTCTGAGAGGACAGGGTATAAACACCTTTATCTTTATCAGAATGATGGGAAACTGATTCGCCCTATTACTCACGGACAATGGTCAGTGGACAATTTAATAGGAGTCGATGAACTCAGTGGCTGGGTTTATTTTACGTCAGGATATCAAACGCCACTGATGCAGCAACTCTACCGCATTCGTTTAGATGAGACTTCTGAGCCTGATCAGCTGACAAAAGAAGAGGGCTGGCATCAAATTAAGATGAGTGAAAAAACAGATTTTTTTGTAGATTATTTTTCATCGCCTATGCATCCTCAGCAGGTTTTTCTTCATCGAGCATCGGGTGAGAGAGTTTCTACGCTTTCATCAAATGAGGTGATCGAAGGGCATCCACTCTACCCCTATAAGGAGCAAATGATTTGGCCTGAGTTTGGGTCATTCACAGGGCCTTCTGGGGATCGGTTATACTACCGAATTTACAAACCTAAAGACTTTGACCCTAGTCGGAAATATCCGTTGATTGTTCACGGGTATGGTGGTCCTCATTCTCAGGTGGTCAATCAGTCTTGGGGAGGGAAGAATGCTTTTTTTGCACAAATCTTACTCTCCAAAGGGTTTCTTGTAGCTTCGTTTGATAACAGGGGATCCCCTAGAAGAGGGAAAAAGTTCGAAGATGCTCTCTATCATTCGATGGGGCAGGTAGAGGTTGAAGATCAGGTGGCTGGCGTGCATCATTTGATCTCTCTGGGAGGGATCGATGAAAAGCGAGTGGGCTTCTATGGTTGGAGCTATGGTGGATACTTGGCTTTGAATTTGATTTTGAAAGCCTCCGATTTGTTTCGCTCCGCAGTAGCAGTAGCGCCTGTGACTGATTTTTCGCTCTATGACACTCATTATACTGAGCGCTATTTAGGTAAGCCACAAGATGAGCCAGAGGTTTATAAAAGAGCAAATACTCTTTCTTATGTTTCGCAACTCAAAGGACGTCTTTTGGTTATTCATGGGATGGCGGATGATAATGTGTTGTTTACAAATTCTACTTTATTATTCAAAAATCTCCAGCAAGCAGGGAAGTTGTACGAATCAGTGACTTACCCTGGTTCAAAACATGGCATTACAGGTAAAGAGAATCAGACTCATGTCTATTCGACGATTCTCGATTTTTTTGAGCGAAGTTTGAAGTAATATGATGAAGGTCACTTCAAACGTTCTAAGCGCAGACCAACTAAAAAACTAATTGCCTGTGAGTTGTTGTATGGCCGTGTCGATGGCTTTTAAATAATCGACATAGTTTTCTGTAAAGTCTTTGTCGCTCATCACATACTCGATATCTGGTTTCACGCCTAAGTTTTCAATTGGATGAGTGTCTGCACGCTCTGCGATGGACTCAGTACAACGAAAACGATCGATGCCGATGTTGTTCTGGATACGTACGTCGTAAACGTACCCACCAGCACCTGAGGTTCTGGATCCTAGAATGGTTACCCGTTTGTTATCTTGAAGTATTGCGGGAAAGAAGTCTCCTCCTGAAAAATCCAATTGATTGACAAGTAATAGAACGGGTTTAGAGTAATGAGTTTTTGCTGGATTGATATGGTCTACACCAGCGATCCAATAGGGTTGTGTTAGCTTTCTTCCCGCGTTCCATTCACTGACTAAGAATTTTAAATAATTAATCGTAAATTGTACAAATTCATAAGAGGCAGGATAGCCATCTAAATCTCCCGTTGGGATGAGTTTTTTCGCTTCTTCGTCATTTTTGATTTTAGAAAGCATCTCAATTTGTCCTAAAGCTTCCATCACGTCAGCCTGATTAACTGCCATACGATGACGTGGTGTAGCTAAGGGGTCTTTAGCAAGTGTTGCAGCTAAAGCGTAGAGATAAAACACAGATCCGCCTGGATTATTGACCTGATCAATGACCATCGCGTCTGTGTTCAGTTCAAAACGAGCTACAATCTTTGTAAACTCATCAATTGCTTTGTTGTAGTCTGGCACAACATATTGTGGAATGCGAACATAGCCGATGAGCTTTCGATCTGCGCGCTTATAGATGTAAGCGTAAAAAATGTCGTTAGTCGCACTTTCCCAAACTTTAGGGCCTAGGTCAGGTGTAAAAGTTTTGCGCGCTCCAAGCCCATAGGGATTTTCTGGTGCAATGTCTAACATGGATACATCTGCTGCCATTGTAAATTTTTTAATCATTCTGGGTTCTTCATTTTTTTTCAGTGAGAGAGGTGAAGTCCAGTTTGGAAAAAAACTTTCTAAACTAGATAAGGCGAAGTCATTTCGTGCATGAATCAGTTCTGGTATGTATTCCCAAACGAGTTGATGGGACACAACTTGTTCAGACCCCTTTCTTTTGATCCCTAAAGTAACTACGCCCTGAGGGATACGAATACCGCGTGAACCATTGCGGGCAGTCAACATGAGTTCAGCTAATCCTTGGTCTGTTCCCGCAACATTGCCCGGAGTTTCTGATTGAACTTCTGCAACGGCCTGAGCAGTGGGTTTGCCGTCAAAAAAAACGAGTTCATCACCTGTTTGAAATGGGAAGTCCGATTCAGGGAGTTTTTCTCGGTTTATAAAAACGATATAAAATCGATCTCCAGCCCCTTTACGAGCACTTTGAATAGTGAATGGAAGTGAGGCTTTTTCTGTAGAAACAAATGAAATACTGGTGTGGTAGTCTTTCATTGAATAGATAAAGTTTTTTAGAATTTCTTTTCCTTGCTGCATGTTGAAATGCGAACTGCTTTGAACCATGCTGACAGCTTTGTTGTATTCTGCCTGTAGATCGAATCCTGCAAAATTTTTCTTCCATGCAGCTGGTGCATATTCAGCGTCATAAACAGATTTCATGGTGGTGAGATTGGCGATGAAGTCTTCTTTGAGTGTTCCTGCTTGAGAAGAAGTTGTAAAAAGCAGTGTTAGAATTAAAAGAGATCTTTGTATGGTTTGGTGTATGGTTTGGTTCATATTCCCCCCGAATATAAACTGGGCTATATCACGATTTACGGAAATCACAAAAACGGTTGATGAGGTCGGATGCCTTAGGCGGAAGAAAATTGACTTCTTCTGTAATCTGAATAACCATCATGAGCATGTCTATAGAAGAAAATGACGCAGCAATAGCGAAATTCAAAGAAGCGCAGCGCGAAGGATGGGCACATTTTATTCCGTTTGAGCACTTCACCACGCCGCCTGCTGCTATGTTAGCTCAGTTTTCACATTTAGAATCAGGGATGAAGGTTCTAGACATTGCTTGTGGGACAGGTGTTGTTGCCATCACGCTCGCTCATAAACGTATGAAAGTGAGCGCTTTAGATTTATCTCCTGTTTTGTTGGAGCGTGCTCGGCATAATGCAAAAATTGCTGAAGTTGAAGTTGATTTTAAAGAAGGGGATGTAGAGGCGTTGCCTTACGGAGATGCTACCTTTGACGCGGTAGTTAGTCAGTTTGGGCATATGTTTGCTCCACGCCCAGAAGTTGCGGTTTCAGAAATGCTTAGAGTTTTAAAACCTGGTGGGCGTCTTGCATTCTCTACTTGGCCGCCACAGCTGTTTACAGGCAGCATGTTTGCTCTAGTAGGAAGATATCTTCCCACGCCTCCCCGCGGAGTTTCTCCACCGCCAGAGTGGGGAAATTCACAGATCGTTCGAGACCGATTAGGAGGTCGAGTGACTGATCTTGAGTTTGAAGAGGAGGTTGCGTATTTTCCTACATTAAGTCCAAAAAATTATCGTCACTTTTTTGAGAACTCTGCAGCGGCAGTGATGAAAGTAGTTGAGACTTTAAAAAATCAGCCGGAACAACTTAAAAAATTTAGAAATGAATTTGAAGCTTTGATTGCTCAGTACTTTAAAAATAATCGTGTCGAGCAGCGTTTTCTAATGACTCGAGCTATTAAACAGAGATAAAAAACTACATGTCTACGAAGACGGCTCAGGCAAGATTTATTTTTATTACGATGTTTTTGGATGTGGTTGGTTTAGGGCTTTTGATTCCTATTTATCCGGATATTATTCGTCGATTTTCATCTGACGCTGTTTTTGTTAGCCAATACTTTGGCTTATTTATATCCGTCTATTCATTTATTCAATTTTTTGCATCTCCCATTTTGGGGTCTTTGTCAGATCGTTATGGAAGACGTCCAATTCTATTGGTTTCATTATTAGGCGCTGGGCTCGATTATATTTTAATGGCTTTTGCTCCTCAGCTTTGGGTTCTTTTTCTTGGGCGAGTTATTTCAGGTCTAACGGGTGCGAGTATGACGGTAGCGAGCGCTTATATGGCAGATATCAGTAACGATAAAAATCGTTCTGCCAATTTTGGTATGATCGGTGCGGCATGGGGTTTGGGTTTTGTCATCGGCCCGGCACTGGGAGGAGTTTTGGGTTCATTCGGTTGGAGAATTCCATTTTATGCAGCTGCAGGGATGAATATTATTAATTTTGCATGGGGTTTGTTTGTACTGCCTGAGTCTTTACCGGAAAAATCTCGTAGGCAAATTGATTTTAAAAGACTGAATCCCTTTCGCTCTATTCTGAAAATTCTTAGACCCTCTCCTGTGTTTATTTTCGTCTACGTCTATTTTTTAATTTATCTTGCAGGACAGGTTCATCCGAGTTCATGGACACTTTATACCGAACATAAATTTGGATGGACAGCATTTGACGTAGGATTGTCTTTAGCTTTCGTAGGAGTGTCTGTTGCGGTTGCACAAGGTGGGTTAACTCGTATTGTGATTCCAAGGATTGGGGAATGGAAGTCCCTTTTGTTTGGAATTATGATTAACATTGTTGGTTTTACTGCGTTTGGATTAGCCACAAAAGGCTGGATGATGTACGCGATTATGGGTTTTGCCTTTTTATCGGGCATTGCAGGTCCTGCAATTCAATCCTTGATTTCGAAAAATACGCCACCTGAAGAACAAGGTGAGTTACAGGGGTCTTTGATCGGATTAGCGAGTCTGACTGCTATTATAGCGCCTTTGTTTTATACACAACTCTTTGCATCGTTTACAAGACCGGACGGTTGGATGTACTTACCCGGAGTTTCTTATTTTGTGGCAGCAGGGATTAGCTTTGTAGCGGTTGTTTTATTGTTGGTGTCTTCTAAGTTTTCTTCTCGTTTATTTCGATCAGAGCAATTACCGATTTCTTAGTTGGGACCTCTACCAGAAGAAGTGTTTCTTCCAAGTCTCTTTTAGTTGGTAGTAGCAATGTAGATTGGCTTTTTATTTTAATTTTTTTTTCGCCAGGGAAAACGGTGGTGATGACTTCTCCAGAGAGAACGAAAAGTAAGGCCGTTTGCGCTTCAACTTGAAATGATCGAGGCTTGTTTGTGACTTCAAATATTTTAAATTCAGATTGAATTTCGGATTTTTTATAAATTAGGTTCAAGTCGGTCACAGGACCAGTGGGGAGATGGCAGTGGGCTGGTTCATCTCCTGAAAATTGTAAAATCTGTCCGACGGAGATTGTTTTTTTTATGGCAGTTTTTTCTAAAAAAATTTCAATGCTTTTGCCTGATAAAAGGGTGAGGTAGCGGTTGTACCCAGGAAAAACAGAAAAGGGACTATCTTCGCTGATTCGAGCAGTGCTAAGTCGCCACTGGAATGAAAGGTCTGAAATATTACCATGAGGAGGATGGATCACAATTTCAGCCGATTGACCTTTGCCGTTTTTCCAATTTACTATTTTATAGTCTTCGTATTGAATGAGTTTCATTTGTGTTTTTCTTTCAAGTTGACTCCATTCCACGTTACTGCTGAAATATGAGGATGAAATTCATCATGGCTATTTTAGGTTATCTGACAGGTAAAACAAGGGTGCGCTGCGCCGAATGCAAAAATTTAATTCAAAGCAAATGTTATGACAAGGTGCTTATTCCGAAAGAAGAATGGAATCAGGATCGTGTTTGCGGATTTTGGCAAAAGAAGTAGCTATGCTTCATTTTAACCCACAAGATCCCTTCCCGCTGTATCCTGAAGGGACACATACTTACAAAGAAGAGCAAGAGTACTCTGATCAAGTCGATGCATGGTTAGGAATACAGACTGAGAAGGTCGAAAAGGAAATTCAACAAGGGCGTTTTAGCAAAGAAATGGTGGGTGCTATTGAGAAACACCAGCAACTTTGGGTGGGGCTTCCTGTTCAAGCACTACTGACCCCATACCCAGAAGTTAGAAGAATTTTGGAACTTTTAAAACCTAAACCTGGGAGTCGTGTAGTGGATTTAGGAAGCGCTTATGGGAGGATAGGATTTGTAGTGGGAAGGCATTTTCCAAAAGTTCACTTTACAGGGTATGAATATATTCGGCAGCGAGTAGATGAGTCTCGTCGTTGTTTAGAAAAGTGGGGTTTCTCCCATCTAAAAATTGAGCATGTGGATTTGAGTCAAAGTGAATTTATGCCTGAAGATGCGGATTTTTATTTTATTTATGACTTTGGTGCGCGCAAGGCAATTGAGAAAATTCTTCAAGATTTGAGGTCGATCGCGAGAGCGCAGCCTATTACTGTGGTGGGTCGCGGTCGAGCAACACGGGATGCGATTGAATTAGGACATCCTTGGCTGTCGTCTGTTTATGCGCCGACACATTATGAACATTACTCATTGTATCGATCAGGTGTGGATTCATAAAAAACATGTCTTTTCTCTGAGTTATTTCCTGAGTCATTCTTGACACTCACAGCGCGTCAAAAATTTTGTTATAATAGTTTTATTATATAAAAAACCTTTTTTGAGGAAGGTGGTGTGGCACGTTATGGGAGTTTATTATCGATTTAAGAAAAATCCGAGTGGCTTAAGAGCTCTCGTTGAACTTTTGGAAACAACTCCTGCTGCTCGCAGGCAACATATGTTGCAAGTGGGGATGGAAGAGGATCCAGAGTATACGAAGGAAGCTTTGAAATACGTTTATACATTTGAGGATATTCTTCATCTTTCGGATATGGAATTGGCGGAGTTACTTTCAGTAGCGCCTCCTAGAACAGCAGCTTATGCACTTTTTGGAGTGGATGAGGAAACCAAACTCAAGTTTATTAAAAATTGTAAACCCCCTCAGGCAGCAGAAATTAAAGATTTTCTATTGGCTAAAATTACAAGTCGCGAGGCAGGAGGAGCTCAGTTAAAGTTGATTGAGTATACTCGGAGCTTAGAGAAAAAAGGTTTCGTTAAAGCTAAAAGAATCCCCGTTTAAAATATAAAAACCCCGGCGATGGGGGTCATCACCGGGGTTTTTGAGCCGTTCTGGCTGAACGCTGTTTAATATCCAATAGGCTGAATGCTATGGACGGGGATTTTTTGTATCGTCATGATGTGATCGGGGGATCCTGCCATGAAAAGTCTTCCGATTTCCTTTTCACCTTTTTCAATTGCTTCATACTTTACTTCCCAAACTCCTTGGCGAGCGTCTCTGCATCGGCGATGAGTATTGTCCGTGAGAGTGAGTGCAACATGATGGTTTGGGTCTCCATTGTTGAATTGAGGAACAGCTGTGTAAATCACTGAGCCGCAAGCGTCTGAATCTGTTTGGGTGACAACCATAGGAAGTGCTTGTTGATCAAGAGTGAATACGAAACTCGTTTTACCTTGAGCTCCGTCTTGACTATTCATCATCAAGCTGGCTTTTTTAATTTCTGCAAAAACTCCTGTGGCTTCAATAATTTTGAGTTCTGCTTTCGCGACTGGGCGATCCCAGCCAGGAATAATTGCTGCTGAAGCGAATTGACCCATAACGCAGGTCATTAATGCTGAAAATACTAAACTGGATTTATTCATCTTAAATCCCCCCTTTGTGTGATCAGGTTGTATCCGAAAATGGCAATTAGAAATAATTATTTGTTATGATATGAGCTCATTATGTTTATTGATAGGTTGAATCTCAATCACCTCAGAGTTTTTGAGTGTGTCTATCGTACAAGAAGTATGACAGATGCTTCAAGGGAGCTTCATCTGACTCAGTCAGGTGTGAGTCAGCATATTTTATCCCTTGAGAGTTCACTACAAATGAAGCTCTTTGATCGCATCAAACAAAAATTGGTTCCAACACAAGAGGCGATTTTGCTTTATAAAAAATCAAAAGAAACGCTCATGAATTTGGAGTCTGCTTTGACAGAGATTCATGGAAATAAGAATCAACTTCTCGGTTTAGTCAGCATAGGGATGCCGATGGAGTTTGGAAATAACGTGATTGTTCCTCTGCTTTCCCGGTTTGCAGAAAAATACCCGGGGGTAAGATTTTCAATTTATTATGGTTTTGCGAGTCGAATGAATGAGGCATTGCTGAGCGGAGAACTGGATTTTGCATTTGTCGATGCTTTCAAGTTAGATCAGCGAATTACGAAAGAAAAAACATATAATGAGGTCCTTCATCTTTGTGCTGCACCTGCATATTTGAAAAAAAAGGGGCCGTTTAAAGATCAGAAAAAATATTACGAGGCACTGGAATATGTGGATTATCAGATGGGAGAACCTGTGTTGCGAGCCTGGTTCGAGCATCACCTCAAGACACGACATCTAAACCTGAATGTTAGAGCTGCTGGAATTGATGCTCAAGGGATTTCTAGGTTTATTGTTTCTGGCATGGCAGCTGGAATTTTGCCCGACCACTTAATGAAAAAGTTAGAGTCTGAAGGAAATAAAATTGTTGAATTTAGAGGATCAGGCAAACCCTTTGTGAATGTGATTAGTCTTGCCTATCTCAAGGATCGAAGCATTTCTGCAGCTTCTGCAATGGTTAGAGAGTTTCTGGGTGCTCAGTTGAAGTCGAGTTTGTGAAGAATTTCTTTTGCAATTGCGTGAGTGAACATTGGACTGTAATGAACTTCGTCAACATACATTTGTTCTTGAACTTTAAAATCTTGAAGTCTTAAAGTATCTGAAGTCACAGGTAACCACGTTTCATAAAATCTCTTAGCCAATTCAGGAAGTGGTGCCCACGGAGGGGAATGTTTGGGGACTGCGCTTTGAGATGCGTCGTAATGGTAATAGGGAATAGGTTGTTGAACGAAGAGAACTCGAATGCCGTACTCTTTGCAGAGTGCACGGATCATCTTATGGTTGTTTGTAATACGAGTAAGAGTATGTTTGATAGCATCCTCATAAGAAAGCGCATTCTGTGGGGAGGGGGATTTTTTTTGAATTATTTTTGAAATTTTGTTGCTCACCCTTTCAAAGAAAGTCATGAGGCTGAGGTCACGAACAAAAATTCCCGTAGGGGTATGGTGAGTCAGGTAACTGATGTATTCAGAGTTGGGTGCTCGGTCTTCGAGTTCTTGTTGAATTTCGTTTAGACCATCAACGAAGATCGCAGTATGGGGAATGATGCTTTGAGAAAGAAGTTGCTCAAAACGAATTCGTTCGATGGTGCTGTAGTAAGATCCAGTTCCGAAGTTATAGACTGCGGTCTTATTTTTTAGTGCAGGATTTGATTTGAAGAGTTCTTCTTGAAAATAAGAGGGAATAGTCTCTTCGTCTTTGACTCCAAATCCAAAAGTCGTTGATCCGCCAAAGAAAAAAATGTTTTTTCGATTTTTGTCTATCCAAGGGACTTGGTTTTGGATCATTCGGAATTTTTGAGGAGTGATGTGGAGGTATTTCTTATTTGTGGGGCTCTCACTATGGTCGACAAAGGGGTGGTATTCTCCCTCGTTGTGCCAAACTTGGTCGATGGTTTCACGGTAGCTTTGAGGATCGTGGGTGTTGTAGAGGATTTTGAGAGTTTCGTCGTTATATTTTGTAGGTGAAAACGCGTCTTGAGTTCTCCAAGTAAGATATGAAAATAAAAAAATTTTTGTGATTACTTCGAGAGTGATGAAGCAAAGAAGAGTTGCTCCTAGCAGGTATGTGAGTGAGTAGAGGAGGTGGGAGATTTTTTTCATAGTCTATTGGAATTCGGCCATTCTGTTCACTGTCTCAGTGACAACATATCCAGAGAACCAAAGTAAGAAACCAGTCAGTATGATGACGAGTATCGAAGCAATTATTTTGGTTTTGATTGAGAATCTGGGGTTTCTCCAAAGAAGAGGGAGTGCAAAGGGGCCTATGGTGATTGTGGCGATGCTGAACGTCCAGAGACTATCGATGATTTTGGTAGAGGGCTTTTTGGGGTTTAGGTCTTCGGTCATGAAGACATCTTATAATGTTATTGTGCATTTGTCGTGGAGGTCTTGTTTTTTGTGATTTTTTCAGCAAGGTAGGGACCGATTAAGTCAGGGAGTATTTTTTGCTTTGCGTCTGTTGTGGAGGCATTTACTGGTGAGTGGAAGTAGAGATCAGTGGTCACTGCTCCTAATAGCAGGATGACAGTTTGTAGATTAGGTTTTCCAGACTTTACTCCTTTTTGAAGCCAGGATTTGAGATCCTGTTTGGCTTGAAAAGGTGCAGGTTCAAAAGTGGAGGCTTCTTTTACACGAAGGTTATTTTGCAGATTGAGTGTTCTTTCATGAACCAGTGTTCCTAATTTACGCAAATCTCCTCGCTTCCAGGCTTGCGTAATTTCTGAGGCGAGGTCTGCATGTGCCGTGTGGGTGGTGAGTGAAAATATCAGTACTAGATAGGTATAAAAAGGTTTCATTTTAGCTTAATATATAAGCAAGCTCAGTGCCAGGTTTTGGAACAGTTCGAGAGAGATTTTTTAAGTCTTTACGTGGCTGTGTCTGAAATGACCGGTGGATAAGGTTTTTACAAATGTAAACAGGTTTGAGGTTTTGAATTTGAACGAAATTTATGTTTGGGTGAATTTTAGCTTTTGTACGGTTTTACTTCCGACGCAGAAACCAACTGAAGCAATCGGAAATAGTCTGATGATCAGACCGTTCAGAAGTGGAAGTAGCGATGTTTAAATATTTTGGCTCATGAGTGACCGCACGCCTTTTTCAAGTTCGGCTGCTGCGGCTTCGAGTTCATCCGGTGTCAGTCCACATGACTTTGCTGCCTCTACATTGCCGGTGGGTCCAGACATCACGAGATGTCTTGCATAAGTTTGGCCGTTTTTGGAAAGTGCGTTGAGCATACGCTGAGCATCGATTCGGGATTCAGGGCGTTTAAAAAGTTTTTCTAAAACTTCTAAAAGCGAGATTCCCCTTAATTCACCTGGTTTGGCTTCTCTTGGTTTCTTTTTTGCCATAGGAACGGATCTACTTCAGTGTGTAGGGATTCTCAACGGTTTTTTGTTTTCAATCCCGTGAGGCTATCCTTCTAAACCCTGAGTTACCCAATCGGTCATCTGATCCACGATCTTTTCTAACTCAGCTGTGCTCTCATTCTTGAACCACACATCAAACTCCGAAGCCATTCCCCAGAGCAATCCTAATTTTAAATATGCTGACACACGCAGTGCCTTTTCGTCCGGCGCTTTCCCATGGAAGCGTTTCCAAACTTCTGCCATATTTTTCATATAATTTTTTTCAATCTCACGAATTTCTTTGCCCCATTCACCCGGATGGTTGCGGTATCTGAAATAGAGTGCCGGGGCCCAAGGAAAGCGCTTGATTAGATCGATAGCGGCTCGAAGTCTTTCTTTTTGAAATGATTTCCAATTTGCACTTTGGACTCCTTTTTCGAAATCGTATAATAAAACAAATCTTTTCATCCCGTAACGAAGGGCTTCTTGAAACATCGCCTCAGGGTCTTTACCAAAATAATAATAAAGTGTGGGCCTAGGAACTTGAGTGAGTTGCGAAATGCGTGAGTAGGAGAGTTCTGCAGGACTGTGTCGGACAACAAGAGCAATGACTTTGCCATAGAATTGCTCAAGGTTGAGTTTCTTGTGTTGAGGTTTTTCAGCTGACATTTTTCTAGTGTTTTTGTCAGTGCCCTTCTTTGAGTTTTTAGACTCCATGGGAGTAAAACGTACACATGTTGGTTGAACAAAACAAAAACAAAAGGAGAATGAAGATGAAAAAAGTAATAGGTTTATTAGCACTCATGGCAGTTTGGTCAGGTCCTGTAGCCAGCGCATTGGAGATTGAGGTCCACCCATTGCAGTTGCAGGCCAAAGCTGAAGTCTTTGGAATTCAAGCTGGAGTGGATGGCCAGAAGCTGATTGTTCTTACAGGGAAAGCAGCACAAACGGTAGCTGAAGTGACAGGGCAGGCTTTTGATGCGGCTACGGATGTCATTATTCTCGCAGGACATGAGGTCGAAGAACTTTGGGAAGGGGCAGTGACGGTCGTGGGGCAAGCTGGGGAGGCCGTCATTGTGGGGGCTGAATGGCTTCGTGACAGAGCGATTGATTTGGCGATTGATTCCTATCGTCTTGGAAAGGCAACATTGCGCATTGCAAAAAATACTATTGGAACTTTGGGAGGGGAACTTGTGAAGGCATTGGACTTTGCAGCAGGACATACGGTTCACTATGTAGGAGATTTTGGGGTTTCAGTCTTCAATACAGCAAAGGACCTTGTGTTTTCGACAGGTCGTTTCATCTGCGGACTAGCGTTCATCTGTAGATAGGTCTGACTCACCCTCTGGGTCAAAAGGCCCTGCTTCAACATCGTGTTGAGGTGGGGCTTTTTTTTTGCGTATGCTGTGCATTAATTTTGATCTTCGAATTGCATTCATGCAATGTCAGTGGTACCCCTTCGCAACGGGGAAATGGGGGATCATGCAGCGAGTTTTATTTTTTATTTGGATCATTCTATATTCGTGTCCTGTAAGTCGGGCAGCTGAAGAGCACGCAATAGAGAATGACGTTGTGGGAAATGCCATACTATGTTTTCAGCCTGGGTCCCAGATCCCACAGTTTTTAAGAGAGAAGGATCCCAAGACAGGGGTACTTTTACATCCTGAACTGCAGAACCAACATTTAGATTTGATTCAGTCAGTGGAATCTCTAGATTATTTTTATTCTAAAAAAAAACAAGGATTGGATGAGGTTGCCGAAAATAATGTGATTGAACCCCTTGAAGGTGAAACTTCCGGGCAGTATGTAGAAAGGGTCGCGCGACGCTTTGATTATACGATTCCCGTGATTGGTCAGAAAATTAGAAGAGCGCGAGAAATCATTCCTGAAAAATCTATTCTTCGAAAAGACTTTCGTTTAGGGTCTATTCAAGATCAAAATATACAGAGTGAAATTGACGATCGAAACTGTATTGTTGCCCCCCTTTCTAGAGTAATACAAACGGATACAGGATATCAGTTAGAGTATGATGCAGGGCTGTTATCTAAAGCCGATCAGCTTGCCAGATCTGAAGGTCATTTGCATAAAAGTCGGATTTTGAGAGCTGTGAGTTTATTAGGAGATTATCTTTATCTTATTTCCTTAATGGAAGGCAAAAGGACACGAGACGCCGCTCACCAAATGATGCCATACTTGATCGGAGTTGGGGATTTATCGATTGATGAGATATTTAAAGCTTATGTGAACTTGGGATTTCCAAGTGATGTCCGTTTTGCAAAAGGTGATGTTAGAAATTTTTATCCTCTCATGGTGATGCAAGAGGCGTTGGACTTGCTTTGGAATAATGAGGATTCGGTTTATCGTAAATATGAGAATAAAATTGTAGAAGAAGTGATTTTAGCTTTACCTAGACTGAAGGGGTGTGAATTTTTTGGAAGAAAACCAGAAGGCCAAGCTTACCCTATTTTTGACTGTAGATATCTGATGCTGACAGGGTACTGGTTTCCTCCTATTCCACCAGCGATGGAGATGTCCGATGTTGCAAAAATAAAAGCTTTGAGTTTAGTCGAGAAGTACTCTCAGTACGAATCTGAGTTTAAACAATTATTGAAAAATGAATATTTTAGCCAATTGAAACCTATGGTTTTAAAAATCCCTTATATTTCACGAGAACAAGTGAATATTATGAATGCAGCAATAGAGCGGGAACTTGAAGATGTATTATTGCCAGCTCATTTTGCCGGCAAAAAAGATAAAAGGGATAGAGAAATTGCACCTGATTATTATGGATTAAAGTTTGACTATATTTTACCTCAGGTGAATTTATGAAAGTATATTTTGAGGGAAGGGTTCTGAGTTATTTTTTTATTTTTGCAGTTCTCCTAGCCTCCGGCTGTAATGGAGGGATGGAGAAGCTTCCCGCTGCTCAGGATCTATTAGATTTTTTTTCAACTTCTTGTAAAAATAACAATCTAATTTTACAGCGAGCGTTGAGCCAGACTGATGCACTGGAGACGACACTTAAAAATTTACAGAAAAACGATGCTTGCCAAGGAATAGCGAATATTTTGCCAAGTGTTCAAGATAAGAGTGCTGTGATACGGCAGCTTTTACAATCTCCTACGACTGCGCGTAGACTTCAAGCGCAAGAGCACGTGAAGTGGTTGACGACTGCCTTGTCTCAAGCACAAGTGTCTGGAGACACCTCCCTTCGGGACAGCTTAGCTTTAGCGTTAATTGATGCAAAGTTAGAATATTATGATGCTTCATCTGCTGAAGTTTCTGGTAAGTCTCAGGAAGAAAGAGAACGTTTAGCAAATGGTCTGACTGTGACCTCGAATTACATTGATCAACTTCTGAAGCTTCAAGGTCAGTTAGCTTATTGTGCGCAAGAAAATCCTTATCTAATGCTTCAGCTTGCCTCTTCAGCTTTAGCTGTATCGGGCGGATTTTTGCAACCTCAGTTTGGCCCTGCCATTATGATGGCTGGAAATGCATTAAACTCCCTTTTGAACTTTGCAAGAACAAAGGATATTGGAAATGCTCTTCGTAACTTCGACTCAGAAAAAATGGATGTTGCTTTACCTTGTGTATTAGAGTCTGTGGCGAGTACTTATTGCGAATCCAGAAATTTCATTAGAATTCTAGATTTTAGTAATAACGGTGCTGGAAAGGGTCAAGAATTTGAAAAGATATTTACGTCTGCACAGTACCATCAACAAAAAGATGAACACCCTGATCCGTTTTTGAGGAGTTTGAGGCTGTTGACCTATAAAGTTCCTGATCTTATAGGCTGGATCAGGAAAGTTTCTATCGGTGTTACACCTAACGACAGTTTTTCTGCAGATCGTGTAACTAATTTTATCGATAAATATGCGGATATGCAGATTATCAGGAAATTAGTTGAGGGAGTTATTGGAGAAACGAAATTTCAATTAGATCAGGGGAGCGGGGAAGCAAGGGAGTCGATAACTCGAATTGGGCTTAGAAGATTAGTATCGAAATTATTTTGGGGAAGTCATGCGCCGAGTGATCACGGTGGTAGTACTCCTATATCAGAAGCTTATAACTATGCGCGCTTGGTCTATCGATTGGCTCAAGATCAAGAACCTCCTTCGAACTCTAATGAACAACTTCCTCCTGAGTTAGTTGAGTTGAAGCCAGCGGGTTTAACTTTTAGTACCATTGCTGATCGCGCAATTGAAATTGTAAATGAGGTAGGAAGACGAGTTTCCACTCAATTAACGGCTTACAATATTACAAATGCTTCTAAGCTTTTATCGGAAGCTCGTGAAATTATTTATGGAGGCAGTTGGGAACCCGTGACCGTCGTTGGTGAATTGATAGCATTTCTCTATGAGAGTGAAGACTATCATAAAAAATTAGGAAATATTCGCGGAGACAGTGCTGTTTCTGAAATTCAAAAAACAAGATCTCTTCTGGAGTATTTAGCTACCGTGATCTTGTCTTGGGATCCTAAAAAATTTAACTCTTTAGATAGGGCTGATGAAGAGGCAAAGAAAATAATTGAAGATCTTTTTCAAAAATTAATTTTGATTTATGGAGAAAACTATTTAGCTGAAAGAATTGTGGGCCATATTCGATCTGATTTAATTAATCGAATGTTAGCTGGGGAGGCTCCTAAGGGTATTCGTGAAATTTTATGGGCGAGTAGTCGTGATATTATCCGCGCACTGGTTCCTGCTTCTGAAGAAGGGCAAACTAGTCGTCATGATTTACGCGATGGTCTCTTGAGTGCAATGCAGGTTTCAATGGGAAACGCAAAGCACTTTGTAGATGTTTTTCAATTGGCGTTTATTCGATCTATGCAAAGGTTAGCTGAGAAAGCAAAAATAAATGGAGAGAAATCAGATCAGCCTATTGAATACCAGCCTCATCTTCATACTCTTAGTCAGATGTGCATTTTATTGTTAACGACATCCAATGAGTGGCCTAACTTTTTAGATCCCGAACTTTGTAAGGGTACAGCTTACCAGTCAATTTATCAGGAAATTCCTCCTTTAAAATATGATGATTTAGTGAAAGAACTGCAAGGGAATGTTCAGATGCCAGATCGATTCTGTAAGTTTAATCAGTATCGCCAGAGTGCTGAGCTTGCGCGTAGAAACTTGCGCTCTGGGACAAGCAAAAAAAGATTTTTCAGTTTTGATTAGAAATGCTTGCGGAATGACTATGGAGAGGATATTTAAATCCTGACTTTTTTTTATTCTTCGAAGGGGATTGGATTGCAACAGTATTTACCAGAAGAAGTCATTACATCAGTGCGCAATCTGGATCTAAGCTTAACTTCCAGAAATCTACCACCTAAAATTCAAGAGCAGGTAGAGACTTTATTAATTCAGGGTGGGAAAAAAGTTCGGCCCGGCCTTTGTTTTCTCATGGGCGGGATTTTTGGGTTCTCTGGCGAAAAGATGCATCCTTATGCCAGGGCTGCCGAACTCACACACCTTGCTTCGATTGCTCATGACGACGTGATTGATCAGTCGATTAAAAGGCGAAATCGTAAAACACTTAACTCAGCCACTTCTAATACGGAAGCTGTACTGGTCGGGGATGTTCTTTTAGCAAGAGTGATGATGGAGATTTCGGCTCTCGGAGATGCTAAAATCATTCAAGATCTCTCTTCTACAGTCGAAGACCTGGTGGGTGGAGAGTTACTTCAAGTTCAAAATCGATTTCGATTGGATCTTACTCGAGCTGATTTAGAAGAGGCCTCTCGCAGGAAAACAGGAAGTCTTATGGGTTGGTGTTGCCAAGTTGCCGGACGTTTGGCGAATATTTCAGGCAATAGTGAGACACAATTGCCTCAACTTTGCCGTAAGCTGGGCGAAAGTATCGGAATTGCATTTCAGATGGTGGATGATGTGCTGGATTTCGAACCACAAGGCGAGAAACCTTACGTTCAGGACTTAAAAGAGGGCTTAGTTAATTTTGTAGCGTTTGAACTTGCTGAGTTGAATCCTGAGATTAAGATTAAGTTTAAAGATTTTTTAGGGAAAAGTGAAGTTCCTGATTCTATTTGGAATCTGATATGGTCTAAGGCTGAACTTGAGCAAGCTAAGAAAAATGTGAGGACTTTGGCCCGTGAGAAGCTTCATCTTGCTCGTCAAAGTTTACAAGAGATTGTTCAGGTCTATTCTCGTACCTCTCGGGCCAATGATCGTTATGTTCAGGCGTTTGAAGGTGTGTTTGGGTTTTTAGGAGAGCGAATTGTTTAAATACGAAGTCACCATTAAGCTTTCAGATACCGATGCTACGGGGCGGATTTTCTATACCTCACAACTTCAGCATGCGAGCGCTGGATTTGAGGAATGGATGGAGCATCTTGGCATAGGATTGAGCAAGATTTTAGCTCAAGGAGAATGTGCTTTTCCTATTATTCATGTCGAGACAGACTTTAAATCACCGATGAAGCTAGGTGATCGAGTAAGTTTTTATATTTTTATCGATCGCTTAGGGGATTCTTCATTTTCTTGGTCTTACCAAGTCATGGATCAAAACAAGAAAGAGTTAGGCACGGGCAAAACAGTTCATGTTTGTGTAGATCAAAAGACAGAAAGAAAGCGCCTATTGCCTGAGATTTTCGCACAGACGTTGTCTCAGCAGCTTCGTTTTAGCTCATCAGCTTTTGCGCAATCTCGGAGCCTGTCTTCCGATTTGGCTTGAGCCGATTAGGCTCCTCAATCCAGTCCCACGCAAAATACTGGTCAGGAACCATATAGTTGGGAAGTCGTTCTTTCAGCTGTGAACGAATGAAGTCAGCTCTAAGTTCATTATTTTCTGTTTGAATAAAGGCAACAGGTCTAAACCCGAATTCTGCATTCTGAATGGGAACAACAAAGGCTCTTTGAACGAAGTCGAGTTGACACAGGGCTTTTTCAACTGTTTCAGGGAGAATGTTTTCCCCTCCTGATATAAAAAGGTTATCTTTTCGTCCCAAAACAGTCAGTTCGCCTTGAGAGTTGAGCTCTCCTAGATCTCCTGTGGCAAACCAGCAATCCGAATTCAGGCACGTTTGTGCTTGCGTTCCATTCCAATAGCCTTTGAATAAGGTCAATCCCCGTACATAGATCTCCTGATTTTCATGAATTTTTAATTCTCTGAATTTAAGAGTTTTTCCTGATGAACCATGAAATAGCGGTTCTTTGGGGGAGGTTGCAGTGACTTGGGAAGACATTTCTGTTAGCCCATAGCTCATGCAAACAGGCCAACCTCTAGCTAGTGATTTCTTTATGCTTTGTTCAGAGATTGCACTTCCTCCTAAAAGAATGGCTTTAGGATGAAACGAATCGAGGTTCTCCTGTGCAAGTAATCGATAGAGCTGCGTGGAGACCAGTGAAAGATGAGTCACTTCTTGAGGGTCGAAATGCAAAAGCAGGGCTGCTCCAGACATGAAAACTCTGAAAATAATAGCTAACCCACTGACATGAAAAAGTGGCAAGTTCAGTAGCCATCGATCGTTTTCCTCTACCGGGATGTTTCGGTGCGAACCTTTTGCGCTATAGTAATGATTACCTAAAGAGTGTAATGCAGTTTTGAAACTTCCAGTCGATCCAGAGGTCAGAATCAGAGTTGCATTTTGCTCGAGCTCAAGTTGAGGGGGTTCTTCTGAAGAGAGAGTAGGAGAGCTTGAAAGATTGTTCCAGATTTTATCTAAGTCAACTCGTTTGGCGTTTGCTTTAGCCACAAGCTCATTTTTTAAATTTTCAGGTAGTTTAGAATTCAAGGGATATATAATCAAAGACTTTCGCAAAGCGGCCCAGATGAGAGAAACTTCTTTCCATTTCTGCTGTACATCGTCAGAAGTTTCAAAAGAAAGAATCGAACCAGGTTGAAGCTCCATTTGTTCTAAAGTGATTTCAACTCGAGAAATCCATGAATTGAGTTCAGCATAAGTTAAACTGAAGTTCGATCCTAAGATGGCTAATCTTTTTGGATCTTCGAGTGCGGTGGCATAGATTGGGCAAATAAACATTAAGTGATTTCCTCAAGAAGCTCGGTTTTGATCTTCGGAGGATAGGGAATGGTGCTTAAATTGATTTTTCCATTCATCACTTTGATTCGTGGAGAGAGGGTGTCGTCGGCTAGATTTTCGTAAGTATCGATGCCTAGAGAGAGTTCATGAGCTGCAGGCAAAACTTGAGCAAATCTGGCTATAGCTTGTGTCATCAGTCCTGACTCGTAACTTGAGCTGAGAATCGTGTTTATGTTCAGTGCAGAAGCTTTTGAAGCTATTTCTTGACAGATTTTGAATCCACCGATGAGCATCGGTTTAAGAACAAATGCCCTAACCCAGGGTTTTAGAGAGGTTTCAAAAATTTTCATAACGTCTGTCTGCTGATAGAGGGTTTCATCTAAAGCCACAGGGATCCCTGTCATTTCATAAAAAGATCGATGTTGTTGTAGTCCGGCCTGTAGAGGCTCTTCGATAAAATCAATTTTACATGCAGCAATTCCATTCCCAAAACGACAGGCTTGGTCCATGCTCCAAGCGCGGTTTGCATCTAGGCGAATGGATACGTTTTCACCCAAAATCTCTCTCACCTGCCAAACAAGATCGATCCCTTCGATGAGCGGAAGGTGTCCAACTTTCATTTTTACAGCTGCAAATCCACTTCTTAAAGCACTTTGTGCGGACTTAAGTATTTCATTTTCTGATCCCAAAAGAAGTTTGGTGACAGAGAAAATAGAATTCTTTTTTGGATTCTCGGTAAACCATACGAAGGGAAGCCTTCCAGCCATGCGAGATTCAAGATCTTCCCGAGCCAGCTCGATTCCACATTGGACGCTGGGGAGAGTGGGTTGAAAACTTATGTCATGCTTTAGCTTCAGTGCTTCTTCAGTAGCTTGCTGCAGAGTTTCAGCACTAAAACCAGGGAGAGGAGCTATCTCACCCCATCCCGTTACCCCAGATTGCTCAATGAGTTGAATTAAAAGCCCTGCTCTATTTTTTAACTCCGGGTGTATAGGGCGAAATAACGGTAATTGGTAACGGTAGATTTTACATTGAGTGATTTTCATGAGGTCATGACTCCTAAGGTGAAGAGTAAGCTAAAAATCATAAACAAAATTCCAGTTTGAGCTAGAGTTTGATTAAGCACAGTTCCATGCTTTGAACTCCAAACCGTTTTTGCCATTGGAAAACTTCCAAAAAGAATAGCTAAGCTAGGGAGAAGAATCAAAAAGCGATGTAATTGATTTTGGTAAAACCAAGCCGGAATGACGGCTGCAACCAAAAGACAAACAGTATATTCTATTTGACCAAAACGTTTTCCAAAACGAACCACCACAGTTTTTTTTTGCGCTTTGAGATCTTCTTCTCGATCTCTTAAGTTGTTGATAGTGAGAATCGCAAGTGAGAGAAATCCAGGTGCAAAACCTGCAATCAGAGCCTCATATGAAAAACGCAGAGCTTGAACGTAATAAGTTCCTACTGAGGCAACAGGTCCAAAGAAGGTGAGAACAAAAAAATCTGCGATCCCAAGATAAGCCAACGCAACAGGGCCCGCTGTGTAGAGAAAAGCAAGAAGGAGTGAAGTAAGACCAATGCAAACGATCGGCCATCCTCCTCGGATCACTAGATAGATCCCAATCAGAACAGCTCCTGCGAATACAAGGGTAATAGCTTTTTTCATCTCAGCTGTAGTGACTAACCCTGCTTGCATCACTCGGAGTGGGCCTTTTCTTTCAGACGTATCAGCGCCTTTTAAAGTATCGTAGTAATCATTAATAAAATTAGTTCCGATCTGAATCAATAACGCACCAATTAATGCCGCCAGAAATGAAAATAGATGGGCACTTTGATCTAAAACGGCAAAGGCAGTACCGATCAAAACCGGAGCCACAGAGGCCACTAGAGTTTTTGGCCTGCTAGCAGTGATCCAAACCGAGAAGCGCTTCATGAGTTTTTATGGCCTCTTTGGAAACTGGGAAAAGTCAGGCTTTCTTTTTTCCACGAAAGCATTACGTCCTTCTTGAGCTTCTTCTGACATGTAATATAGAAGTGTGGCATGCCCTGCTAGTTCCTGAATTCCGGCTTGGCCATCGCAGTCTGCGTTCATTGCAGCTTTTAAGCAACGAATAGCCAATGGAGAGTGGTTGAGAATTTCCTGACACCACTGTACGGTCTCCTCTTCTAATCTCTCATACGGAACGACGGTGTTAACGAGTCCCATTTTAAGTGCTTGTTTGGCATTGTACTGCCTGCAAAGGTACCAAATTTCACGGGCCTTCTTTTGGCCGATAATACGCGCTAAATAACTTGATCCAAAGCCTGCATCAAAAGATCCGACTTTCGGACCCGTTTGTCCAAAAATCGCGTTGTCTGCTGCGATGGTGAGGTCGCAAACGACATGAAGAACGTGTCCGCCACCAATGGCGTAACCTGCAACCATGGCTATCACAGGCTTAGGACAGGTGCGGATTTGTCTTTGAAAATCTAAAACGCTGAGTCGGTGAATGCCCTTTTCATCGACATATCCCGCATCGCCTCGAATTTTCTGATCTCCCCCAGAGCAGAAGGCTTCTTTTCCTTTTCCGGTGAGAATAATAACTCCAATTTTTTGATCTTCTCGAGCATCGGCAAGAGCATCCATCATTTCTTCTACCGTTTTAGGGCGAAAAGCGTTTCTCACTTCAGGGCGATTGATTGTGATTTTAGCTATACCTTGATATTTTTGATATTCGATGTCCGTATAAGTTTTGGCATATGTCCAGTCGTATTTTTTTGGGTCATGTTTTTCCATGCGTTTGCTCCTTTAATAGGGTTTCTATTTCTTTATGGATCTTAAAGTTTTTTTCTCGGTCAGTGCTGATTTCTATCAGCGATGATTTTTTAATTCGAGTTGTTTCGTTGTAAATATTTTTAAGCTCTTGTGGGTTTGTGGTTGAGAAGTACGGGATTTGAAAGAGTTCTGCAGCTTTTTGAAAGCTTAGCTTATGAGAGGTGGCCCAGAATTTTTCAAAATGAGGTTTTTCGATTGGTGAAGTCGCTTGAGCAATCGGTAAGAAAGAAAAAATGCCTCCTCCATTATTGTTGATGGCGATAATGGTGATGGGTTGAGAGCTATCTTTTAAGCTAGCCAGGGAGTTAAGATCATGGAGAAGAGCTAAGTCTCCAATGATCAGAGTGACCGGGCGGTTTAATCCTGCTGCATATCCTAAAGAGGTGGCTAGTGTGCCATCAATCCCACTTGCGCCACGATTAGCAGCAACGGTCGTGAGCCTTTGCCATTGCCCAAAAATATCGAGATCACGGATAGGCATGCTCGAGGCTACAAATACGGCTTCGTCTGAAGGCAAGGTTTGGCTGATGATTTTTGCAATATGTGGTTCAGAAAGTTCTTTCTGAGAGTTCAAGTAATCCTTTAAGGGTTGATCAAGATCTAAAGTCAGGCGTTTCCAGGTTTCTCTCCATTCTGGCCATTTTGAGAAGAGCCCATTTTTTAGAAAAGAGGTAATTTGTTCACAAAATGAAATTAAATCTGTGTGAATGTAGATGCCGGGCTGGTGATCTGGATTTTGTCTGTGAGGGTGTGATTGAACTGTGATTTGAGTTTTTGCATTGGACTGTGCGAGAAATCTCGCAAGTCTTTTAGAGGTCAATCTTCCTCCGAGGCGTAAAATCGTGTCAGGATAGAGCGTCTCCCAGTGGTCTTGGGACATTAAAAGCAGGTCGGCTGGGTGAGTGTGTGGAAGCCCAGAAGTGGTGTCACTGAAAGTGGGCCAGCCTAGTGATTGTGCGAAGTCCATGACTTGCTTTTGTTCAGCTTCATTTTTGAGTTGTCCAACCACTAACAATCCTTTTTGAGCTTGGTTGAGGAGGGAGGCTAAAGCAATGATCTCCTGTTCAGTACAAATGGTTTTGGATTGTGCGAAAGTGATATAAGGTTTTTCTGATTTCCAATAGGATTCAATACGAGGAGAGGGTTGACTTGGTGCTTTCGAATCAGCATCAGGAATGAGAGGCTCTCTAAACTGAAAGTTGAGATGCACAGGGCCAGCATGAGATCCGCAGGAGGCCGCAACCGCTTGAGCAGCAGTGGTGAGTAAAAATTCAGCAGGAACTTCTTCGTTGGGACAAGGAATTTGTACAAACCATCTAACATAAGAGCCATAGAGCTTGACTTGGTCAATTGTTTGGTTGGCTTGAGTGTCTAGAAGTTCAGGAGGGCGGTCCGCTGTAACGATGATCATGGGCACAGAGTCTATGGAAGCTTCTACGATGGCTGGAAAAAGATTGGCAGCTGCAGTTCCTGAAGTCGTGATGACGACCGCGGCCTTTCCCGTGGCTCTTGCATACCCCAAGGCATGAAAGGCTAAAGCTCTTTCGTCCAGATGGACAAAGGTTTGAACTTTTTTTGAACTTTGTCTTGCAATGACTGCCGCCACAAGAGGTGAAGATCGGCTTCCTGGTGCAATGCAAAAATAATCAGAGCCTTGCCTGATCAGTTCTTCGACAAAAAGTTCGGTCCATAGTGGATTGAGATGAGGAAAAGCAGTACTCATATGACGTTGAGGACTTTCAAGTAATCACTCATCTTGTGATTGAGTTCTTCCCATTCATGATCAGGTTGAGAAGCTGAGACGATTCCTGCACCTGCATACAGACTGACGACTGTATTTTGGACTAATGCTGAACGAATTCCAGCAACGAATTCAGAGGAGTTTTCTGAAATCCAACCTAAAGACCCGGTAAACCAACCTCGATCAAAGGGTTCGTTTTGTTTAATATATTGGTAAGCAGCTTCTTGAGGGTAACCAGCTAGGGCAGGGGTAGGGTGAAGGGCTTCTAAGATTTCATGATCTTGAATACCTGATTTTAACTTTCCTTCGTACTGTGAATAAAGGTGTTGAACACGATGCAAAGCAAGGACAGAGTTCTCTTGAACACATTTCAAATCTTGGCTTAACGGTCTAAGTTTTTGCTCAATCCATTTTTTTACCCAGAGGTGCTCTTCTTTTTCTTTCTGACTATCTAGAAGCTCTTTAGCCAAAGACTCGTCTATTTCCTGTGTCAGTCCTCTTGGACGAGTGCCAGCGAGTGCCTCCGTGTTGATGTTTTCTCCACGCCGGCTAAAAACCTGCTCAGGAGAAGCGCCCAGAAAAGTTCCATGAAATGAGTGTTCTTGTCCGAAATGAAAATAGTAATGATAGCAAGAAGGTGTAATTTTTGAAATTTGCTTTAAAAGATAAACAGGATCAACCTGATGTGTAAAGTGTAGTCGCGTGAGTCTTGCTAAGACCACTTTTTTTAGATCAGTATCCTGAATTTGTTTTTTCACTTGTTGAACGAAGCTATTCCACATGGCTGAGTTGGGTTCGTCATATCTTTGTTCTAATTTCGGAGGAACTTCCGTTTGAGGAATGTGTTCAGGTGTAATGGCGCTGAAAAATTCTTTTTCAGTCTCAAAAGCCTTCTCTGTTTCTTTTAGGTTTTGAATCAAAAAGCTTCCCTCTGGGCTGTTGATGAGTTCGTATCGAGGGAGAAGCCAATAGTTTAGATTTTTGTTAAATTGAAATCCACCATAGCATTTTGGAGTGGGAGCGTTTTTTTTGGAATTCAAGAGACTGGTTTGAATATGAGGAAAGACCTTGCGAGCTTCACTGATGGCGTCAGGACGGTGGGTGATTTGATGAGCAGCTCCTATTCCAAGCACTTCAAAAGATCGGTCTCGATTAGACCAATAAAAATGGGATTGAGAGTTAGGCTGAGGAAGATAGTCATTGAGCTGAATCTTAGACGTTGCTAGGCAAATCCGTTTGATTTTAGGGAGCATCCTTATTTTTCTCCTATGTAAAGTGATACGGTTCCGAATGTGTAGGGTATCGCTTGAACTTTCGTAAACCCAGCCTCTTTCATGAGAGTTAAAAACCCATCTCCTGAAGGGAATTCTTCGATCGTTTGATTGAGGTAGCGGTAAGCTTTGGGGTCTCCAGAAAGCCATCCCCCAATTCGTGGAAGTAGATGTCTAAGGTAAAAAAGATAAACGGGTTTAAAAATTTTCGACGTAGGGAGTGAAAATTCAAGAATTAGAAGCCTACCATCAGATTTTAAAACACGGTGCATGTCTTTTAAAGCTTGGATAACGTCAGGAACGTTTCTGATCCCAAATGAGATTGAGATATTGTCAAAGCTCTGGTCAGGCGCAGGGATCCGCCCTGCATCTCCTGTTAAAAGCTCTACTCGGTTTGAAAATGTATAAGTAATAAGTTTTTTCCGGCCTACATCGAGCATTCCCTCAGAAAGGTCCATTCCTACAGCGGAGTCAACTTTCGCATGATTCACCTTAAGAATATCAATGAGCTGATCAGCAGTTCCTGTAGCCAAATCTAGGACTTTCAGAGAGTTGCGCTTAGGTAAAGAAAGGGAGAGCCGCCTTCTCCAGTAAAGGTCCATTCCGAAAGATAAAATGTGGTTTAAAAGGTCATATCGCAAGGCGATCTGATTAAAGATTTTCCAGGATTCCAGTTTAGATGAATAGCTTTCCATGTATTCATCTTCTTATCGAGAATAAGTGTAAGATTCAAGTGGCCAACGCGATGCGTCTAGTGATAGATCTCCAAAAGAGTGACTACATCTCAGTTTGTAAAGAGTCAGCAGCGAGGGCATCGGGGGAATGTTTTGAAACCTGGATTTTCAATTCGTGTTCGGAACTTGATTTTAGGCTCAGGACACTTTGCTGTCATTGGAGGGCCTTGTGCTGTGGAATCCGAAGAGCAAACGGTTCGGATTGCAAAGGCGATCAAAGATGCAGGTGCTCATATCCTCAGAGGTGGAGCTTATAAGCCCCGTTCTTCTCCTTATTCATTTCAAGGCTTAGGGCGAAAAGGGTTACAGATTCTAGAAGTAGCTCGGCAAGAAACAGGTCTACCTGTTGTATCTGAAGTATTAGATGTTCGAGACCTGGATGCAGTCTATCAGTATGTGGATATTCTACAAATCGGCACTCGTAATATGCAGAATTTTTCACTACTCAAAGAAGTAGGGCGAATGGATAAGCCCGTTTTGTTAAAGCGAGGTGTTGCAGCTACAATCGATGAGTGGCTTTTTGCTGCGGAATATATTTTAAGTGCAGGGAACCCACAGGTCATTCTTTGTGAAAGAGGGATTCGAGGCTTTGATCAACATACTCGATATTTGACAGACTTAGGCGCTGTTGCTGTAGTTCGGGGGTTGAGTCATTTGCCTGTAATTGTGGATCCTAGTCACGGGACAGGACGTAGAGAAATTGTTGCGCCTCTGGCTCGTGCAAGTATTGCTGTCGGTGCACAAGGAGTGATGATTGAAGTTCATGATCGACCTCATGAGGCACTCTGTGATGCTCAGCAGGCGGTTAGCCCTAAAGAATTTAAGCAAATCGTGACAGATCTGAAAAAATTATCTCAGCCATTGAATGTGAAATTCTCTTCTGCGCCCAAGAGCTCAGCCAAAAAATCTATGCGATCCGTGAGTCGTACAGTTTCATATGCAAAAAATTCTCATCCTGCATGGACCTAACCTTAACCTCTTGGGTGAGAGAGAGCCTGAACATTATGGCAAGCTCACGTTAAAAGAGATCAATCAGAAGTTAAAAAAAAATATCCAGAGTGAGAAAATATTTAAAACTCAGCTTCGATTTTTTCAATCGAACCATGAAGGTGAGTTGATCGACTGGATTCATCAGAACAGAAACTGGGCGACCGGGATGGTTTTTAATCCTGGAGCATTTTCACACTATTCCTACGCGTTGCGTGATGCGGTTTCAGCTATGAAATTTCCTACGGTGGAAGTACATTTGAGCGATATTCGGAAACGTGAAAAGTTTCGCCAAGAGTCGGTCATTGCTCCTGTTTGCGTGAAACAGGTCTCAGGATTAGGGTGGAGATCGTACCTTGTGGGGTTGAAGTTTTTGATAAAAATAAAATCGGGGGTTAGAAAATGAAATATTTTTATTCTTTTATTGTTTTGGTCGCTTTTACTCTCCTAGCCTTCAAAAAGGAAGGCCCTACTCAAGCGAAAGCATACAAACATATTCAGAATGTCAGGCAGATCACCGATGGCGGAGTGAACGGTGAAGCTTATTTTTCTTTCGATGGAAAATTTTTGACTTTTCAATCCACCCGTATGGCTCAACAAACTGGACGTGATTGTTATCAACAATATATCACTGACTTATCTGGCAGTTTTTTCAAGATGATCAGTAATGGTCAGGGAGCGACGACTTGTGGTTTTTTCTTACCAGGAGATCAGAAGGTCCTTTTTTCATCAACTCATGCAGTCAGTCCCGATTGTCCTAAAACCCCACCTCGGGAGAATGGAAAGTATCGCTGGCCACTTCATCATTATGGAATTTACGTTTCGGATTTGAAGACTGGAGCAGTTACACCTTTGTCTGTGAGCTCAGGATATGATGCTGAGGCTACAGTCGCTCCTGATGGTTCTAGGATTGTATTTACATCGACCCGAGACGGAGACATTGAGATCTATTCGATGAACCTGGATGGCTCAGATGTAAAACGATTAACCTTTGCTGAGGGTTACGATGGGGGACCTGTTTTTTCACCAGATAGTCAGAGAATTGCTTATCGTGCGCACCATCCTACGGATCCAGAGAAGTTAAAAGAGTATCGAGATCTTTTAGCGCGTGGATTAGTCGAGCCTACAGAGATGGAGCTTTTTGTGATGAACAAAGACGGTTCAGATCAACATCCGATTACTCATCACGGTGCATCAAATTTTGCACCGTTTTTTTCTCATGATGGGCAACATGTGATTTTTTCTTCGAACTTGGGAGATCCGCAACGGCGATCATTTGAACTTTTTATGATTCGGGATGATGGAACCGAGCTTCAGCAGCTGACGTTTGATACAGGCTTTAGCAGTTTTCCGATGCTTTCTCCGGATGGGACGAAGATTGTTTGGATTTCCAGTGTAAATGGCAAACAAAAGGGTGATATGAATATTTTTATTGGTGATTGGGTAGAGTAATTAGAGCAACCCATCCCTAGTTTTCATCATCGCTTCTCTGACCAGCGGGATGGGTGGGCCCCCATAAGATAGGAATTGATCATGGAATTTACCCCAGCATTTGCGTCCGCCTCGTGATGCACACCAATCGTTTCTCAATTTTTTAATCATAAGTTTGCCAAGAGTGTATTTAAGATATCCAGGATCAAAGGTTCCGCGTGAGGCTTGCTGTTTAGCCGTCCCAGGGTCTTGTAGGCCAGATTCCATGAAGAGTTTTTCAGACTCTGCTACAGTCATACCTCGAGTGTGGAGTCCTACAGAAGATAAGAATCGTACGGTTCTCAATAGGGCATTTAAGATTTGTCCAACTCGGAATTCTGCATTATCTTTTTTAAAACCTGCTTCCCACATCATTTCTTCCGCGTAGTGAGCCCAGCCTTCCGTGAAGGCATAACCTAAGAAAATTTGCCCGAACTTGGAATGTGAGCGGTTGGCGTGAAGGAATTGTAAAAAGTGTCCTGGCCAAACTTCATGCACAGAAGTGGAAAGAAGATTAGCCCAACCTGGAATGTATTCATCTTGTTCTTTTTTCGACCACTTAGGGTCAGGCGGTGCAATATAGTAAGTCGAGGGCATGCCTAGGTCATATGGGCCTGGGATCTGTATATAAGCTGAGTTCCATCTCATATAAGGTGGAGACTCGTTGACTAACGCTTCTTGTTTGCTCGGAATGGAAACAATATGAGTTTTTAGAAGAAATTTTTTAAGCTCATGGAGCTGCATTCTTGCCTCGTATACAGGTCCATTTTTAGGCTTATTGAGCTCTTCCTGCATAACACAATCTTTTAAATTTTTGCCTGGTGCAAATTTCTTGCAGGCAATCTTAAGGTCGGCAAGATTTCTCTCTAATTCTGATTTTGCGATTTTTTCTAGCTCAGAAATAGATAAATCAACTTCTTCAGTCATTTTGAGCATTTTTTTGTAAAGTTCTTCGCCTAGCACAAAGCTCCCACCAGGGGATTTGTGCTGTTCTATAAACCAGGCATTGATTTTTCTAAACGCTGCTATTGCGGGAAGACTTGCTATTTTATATTCTTCTAAGAGTTTTGGGTCTGAAATAGTTTTAAAAGCTTCAGGAACATCCTTTTCAAGGTAGTCTGCTAATCCTCCCATGCTCAGCGATCCTAGCTGAGAAAATGTTTCTGGCATCGGAGTTTGTAGGTTAGACCTAATTTGTTCGCAAGCCAGTGGGACATTTTTAACATATTGGATCAGTGCCTTCAGTCTGTGTTCGGGGGGAGCATAAGGCATTGAGACGTAAATATTAGGATCTAGCGCAGACCCGTAAAACGATGGATTTCTATGCGGCAGATCTGCATCTCTGAGCAAGAACAGGTCGTTTTCGATCGTAGCTATGAGATAAGATCTTTCAAAGGATGGGGCAAATTTTAAAGCAGTTTCTTTTTCTTTCTCAAGTCTTTGGATTTCATTTTTTAAGCTAGATTCTGACCAGTCTGGAAGTTTTCCATCGTACTCATGTTTCCCAGCTGCGACTGCAATATCTGGGTGAACAGCAAAATAACGTAACATATAGCCTTGGATGTATTGGTCCCAAGTTTTTTCTGATGGAATATTTTGCAAGGGAGAATGTTGACAGGAAACAAAAAGGAAAGCCCACAACAAAGCCGTTATTTTTTTCATTGAAGATGAGTCTTAATCGCTTCTGTGACTCTTTTCCACTGATTTTTTCCTAAAGCCTCTTCGACAACGATGAGGTGATGATAGGTCTTCTCTAAAGGCCCTTCATCGGTATTAACAAAAGCGATACTCCATTGAGAGAGGGAGTTCGTTTTCTTGATCTCTTCGAGTTCTTTTTGATCAATCAGGGAGTCTTCTGGGTCTAAGAAAACTAGAGTAGGGATATTCGATTGCTTGAGCTGTGACTCTAACATTTCGCTTTTTGTTTTAAATAAAACCTCGTATGCACCAATACTGGTGCCTGAGTTCGCACGGTAATCTTCATTGCTCATGCTGGGGATGATTGTTGAATTGGGCAAGAATGTAATGAGTCTGAGAAGTTGGGTTTTAAAAGTTAAAGCTACAGCCGGAGCAAAAAGTACTGCTTTTTGAAAAACAACAGGAGTGCCAAGGTTATAATGAGTAGTGTTGCTCATCATTGATTCGTAGATCAAAGCGCCGATTGAGAAACCGACAAAATAAAGCGGCAGGTTTTTGGATTGCGCGTGTTTCGAAGCCAGGCAATAGGTGTGATATGAATCGGAAATCCATCGCTCGTGAGTTACATTTTTCATCTCATCTGTATTGCCTCGGTGTCCAAAAAGTCCAACATTGAGAACGTCGATTCCCAGTTCGTTTAAAATACCTACAACTTGATTCATTTTACTCGGCTTAAGATTTAATCCATGGTGAACAATGGCCACTCCTTTGGGAGATGGATTTTGTGTAAAATGCCATTTTGTAAAATCTTCCGAGCGGTAAAGCTCTGGAGAGTCAACGCGATTGAGCATCTCTAGTGTAATTGGGTTTTCCTGACACTGAGGAAGCTGTGCAGCGTAGCCTGTGGAAAAGAATAAAGAATGAAATTGGTTTAAGATTATAAAACCAAAAATCGAACTGATTTTAGCTCTCAACAAAAAAAGCGTCCCTCTCTGGCCAGATTGTCTCTTGATCAAGCTTGATTCGCAATGGAGAAATGCCAGAAAATTTTCTCTCTTTATTGTTCGAATCTACATGAACCACTACAGGCTTATGATCAAAGCATTTTTCGTTTTCTACCTCAACATACGAAGCAATAATAATGACATCTCCAGTCTGAGCTAGTCTTGCCGCAGCTCCATTGATGCATATCTCACCAGGCTTACCATGAATGACATAAGTCGCAAGTCTAGCTCCATTATTGCAGTTATAAATCTCGACTCGTTCGTAAGGTAAAAGACAAGCGGCCTCGCAGAGCACAGGATCTATCGAGATTGATCCTTCGTAAGTGAGTTCTGAGCCAGTGACAGTGGCTCGGTGGATTTTTGACTTCAACATGGTTCGGTTCATAAGTTCTCCTTTTTGTAAAAGTTATACATTCATTTTCAAAGCTAAATTAAGACCAATTAAAACAAGATCTGGAACGAGAGCGTCAAAGATCTTTTCTTCACCAAAAAGTCTTGAGAAGCCTCCAGTTCCAATCACTACAGTTTCTCCATCTGGAAAATATTCTTTTTTAATTTTTCGTGTAAGCTCTTGTGCGATGGCAAGATTTCCAAAGTAAAGTCCTGATTGAATGCTCTCCACTGTGGATTTTCCAATGAGATCCTGAGGTCTAACAATTTCAACGGCAGGAAGTTTGGCTGCACGATTTTCGAGTGCTTCCATTGAAATTCTTAACCCTGGTACAATCATGCCGCCTAGATACTCTTTACGACGAGTGACTGCATCTATAGTAGTTGCTGTTCCATAATCAATAATGATGAGGTTCTTATCAGGGAAAAGATGAGCAGCTCCAATCGCATTTGCAATGCGATCTGCTCCTACCTCAACAGGGTTGCGATAAAGAATTTTAAAACCTGTTTTTACTCCCGTTTGAAGCGTGAATGGATTGATATCAAAATATTTTTTACAGCAGTTTCTTAAGGTGTAGACGAGATCTGGAACTACTGAACAAATAGCTATATGTCGAATTTGTTCAGGATCAATTTTATTTTCTCTTAAAGCGGAGAGGAGAAATAATCCCAATTCATCAGAAGATGCATGTGTTGTAGAGCCTTTCCTAAAAGTGGATTGGAGCTGATCGCTTTTGAAGACTCCTGCAAAAATTTGAGAATTTCCTACGTCAAGTGCCAGAATCATAGCTCACTCCTTCTTTGGATTAAAAATTTCAATCGTTCTGCTAATTTTTGAGTTCCGATACATTTTTCGATCAAATTCCTTTTTTGATAGATATTAAATTGATGTTGCTTTCGATTTTGAAGTTCAGAAAAGTCATTGTGAACTACGAAATCTATTTCTGGCTGTAAACTGAGCTTAAAAATCGAATTTTCACGCTGTACGAGATCAGGTGTATGTGTGAGCTTAAATCCAACAATCACAGGCTGTTTGAATGCAGGTTTAATATAAGACCTGAGAAGTAGGATGAGTTTTGGATTCGGTCTAAGTTCAAGTTGAAGAGTTTGATTAGAGTCAATCTTCTCTAAATACTGAGTCGTCGGAGTAAAGTCGCTAACCGCCGCTGATTGGATAATGACATCGAAAGGAGTTTGAAAAAGAAGTTCTTTGAATTGCTGATCAAGATCAGAAAAACTTTCAAACCTTTGAATTTTTAAACCTAAAGCCATTTGGGGTTCAACGGCTCCGATGCCACAAAGATGTGTGACTTCATGACCTTCCTGGATAAAGTAATCTGTAAGGGAAGCGCCAGTCTGACCTGTGCTAAAATTTGTAATATATCGTATAGAGTCAATCGGTTCTCGAGTCGCTCCAGCGGTGATCAAGATTTTCATGAGCTGGTTCTCCTCATGATTTCTAGATAAATTTTTTCAGGATCCAATAGTCTGCCAGGTCCTTCATCTCCACAAGCCTGATGGCCAACATCAGTGGGTAAAATTTGAACACTCCAAGACTCCAATTTTCCCAGCGCAGCTTGAGTGGCCGGATGTTGAAACATGGCTTGATTCATCGCGGGCGCAACTAGATAAGGTTTTTTAAAATCGTAGGCTAGAAAAAGCGCTCCGATGCAGTCATCCGCTAATCCTAAAGCTAGTCGATTGATAGAATGAGCTGTAGCAGGGCAAAGAATTGCAAGATCTGCCCATTTTGCTAAATGAATATGGTCCATCATTTGGCCAGGTTTAAAAAGATGAGAAAAAACTTTTTTCCCAGTGAGCCCTTCGAGCGTAGCAGCGCCGATGAATTCCAGTGCGGAGGGGGTGCAAACGGTTTGTACCTCATAGCCATTTTGTACCAGTCTGGAAATGAGCACTGCGCTTTTGTAGCAAGCAATTGAACCTGTGAGTTGAAACAGGATTTTAGATTTCGACATTGTCGATCAACCTCACTGATCCTAAACGAACGGCTGCTAGTTTTCTTTTGTCCATTTCTTCGATGTACTCGACTTCAAAGCCCTCGTTTGTTAATTTTCTATGAATTTCTTCCGTTGAGAGTTTTTGTTTAAGGAGTTGGTAGAGTAGAGGTGCTTTTTCTCTATTCTCAACAGTGAGTAGTCGGTTTCTTGAACTCATCGCTAAGCCGTCGTATTCTCTCACTGTAGGACACGCAATAATTTTTGTAGGGATAAAGAATGCTTCTGTCATGCCTTCAATGAGTTTCAGTTGTTGGTAGTCCTTTTCTCCAAAGTAGACGTGTTTAGCTTGGACTAGATTGAGGAGTTTCATAACAACCGTGAGAACACCATTAAAATGTCCTGGGCGGTATTTTCCACAAAGTTTTACACTCAGTTCATTTTCTGTCAGCTGATAGCGGTATCGATCGGAGTAAATTTCTTCAGCAGAAGGATAGAGAAGAAAATCAACCTGGCATTGGTTGAGTAGGCTTAAGTCTGTGTCAAATGTTCTAGGATATTTTTCAAGATCTTTCGGGTCGTTAAACTGTGTTGGGTTTACAAAAATGCTAGCTACTGTGATGTCATTCTCGCTTACGCTTGTTTTCAGAAGTGAAGCATGCCCTTCATGCAAAGCACCCATGGTAGGGACGAAACCTAAAGATTTTCCTTTAAGAATCTCTGAATTTCTAAAGTGGGCCCATTCAGAGAGTGATCGAAAAATTCGACTCATAGGTAGGCTTCCTTCTCTGTTGGGAAAAGTTTTTGACGAACCTCAGTGTGGTATTGGTTCAGTGAATTTTCTATGCTTTTCCCTGTTTCTGCAAAGTGTTTTAAGAACTTCGGCTTAAATTCTCCGTTCATACCTAAAAGATCCTGCAGAACAAGAACTTGTCCGTCTGTATCTAGTCCAGCTCCGATACCAATCGTAGGAATAGGGATTTCATGAGTAATTTCAGCTGCAAGATTTTTGGGAATGCACTCTAGTACCAGTGCAAAAGCCCCGAGTTCCACTAATTTTTTGGCTTGTCTGAGTAAATCATCGGCCGCTTCTTTTTCCCGTGCTTGAACCTTGTAGCCTCCTAAGCTGTGAATGGATTGAGGAGTTAAGCCTAAATGCCCCATCACTGGAACTCCAGATTGTACAATGGCTTGGATGACGTCTTCATGTCCCCAAACCCCTTCCAGTTTAACAGCCTGAGCTCCAGCTTTCATGAGAGAGTCAACACAGTCGAGTGCAGAAGCACGGCCTTTGCGAAACGATAAAAACGGCATGTCTGCAACGATGAATTTTTCTTTTGCTCCTCGAGAAACTGCAGCGGTATGCATCGTCATCATTTCAGTTGTCGCAGATAAAGTGCTCGGGAAGCCATGCATGACCATGGCTAGGCTATCACCCACAAGAATGCAGTCGATATGAGTTTGAGAAATAATTTTAGCACTCCAATAGTCGTAGCAAGTGACCATGGAGATTTTTTGGCCTTCTTTTTTCATTTTTTCAAAATCAAGCACGGTTTGCATAGATCTCCTTAAATGCTGAATATATTTTTTCGAATGGATCTTGAAATTTCTTCAGAGCGTCGAGGTTGGATTGAATAGTAGAAGCATCATTTCTAGCAAATGGACCTGTGAGTGCGGAGTCTGGAGTCTCGATCAAAGAATGAAAAATTGACTTTAAATAGGGTAATGCCATAGCTCTTGGAATGGAAAATTGAGATTCGATTTCATGAAAAAATTTCTGCCACAGTAGAGTCGAAAAATTTCCGCTCATGACACAAAGTGCATGATAGTAGGGTTTTATTTCAGGGGAGATTTCGAAGTGCGGGTTAGAGAGTTTTGGAAAAATATCTTTAAAACCGTATTTTCCCTTTTCAATAATAAATGGGATGTTGAAGTAAGTCTCAAGTGTAAAGAGGGTGGGGCCTAGACTCATGAGCGGATGAAAGCCCTGTGCAAGAGGTGTTGTGAGGCAGCCAGAAAAGTGAATTATTTTTTTTGACGAGAATGAGCCCGAACTTAGCTCGTCATTAATAAAGGGTTCAATGGCTGAATCGGAAAGTAAGACAAGAATGGTATCGCAATCGAAAAGCAAATCGGCGGGTCGGGATCGGGTTTCTGAGGCAGTTTTTCTGGACCAGCTGAGAGTCGAGACTCCAAGAAGTTTAAAGTAGTGGGTAAAGTGCTGGGCGGCGCGTCCGCTTCCGATAATTCCGTATTTCATGGTACCTGTCTCTATGATCAAGTCCTTTTATAAGATTCTGTAATTGCACAACTATTTAAAACAGTCACAGTTTCTATTGAGAAATCTATGCTGCTTAAAAACAACTCTAGCTAACCCAAGTTTATGGATAGAAGCAAGGGTATAATAAGGTGCGTTGCAGCACGCTTTATGATAGAAGCGTTGCGGCATGATTTCGAGTAGTTGGGGAATATTTTCAATAGCATGTGTTTGTATCTCTATCTTGGGTACCAATGCTGCTCAGGCTGCTCGAATGCGTGGGGACACCTCAGGGGGAGTGATTTTTTCAAAAATTAGGGATGGGATGCCTGCCGTCGATTTGACTTACCAGGGGCAGCCCATTGACCCCAACCAAGCCACAAAATTTTCTTCTGATGAACTGAGTAAGCTTGAACCTGTTTCTAACATGACTTGGCAATCGGCGCCTTTGCCCTTGGAAGATGGAGCGATTGCTTATCCAAAAGAGGGGTCAGAGTTTAATTTTGATCCTGTTCAATCTTATTTTAGTTCTTCTAAATTTATGTATCGAATGAATGTGACCAGCAAGGAAGATGGTCAGATTTATCGTATAGTTGCAGGGTATCGTTCGCATAATTCACCTGCGCTTGCAGGATTGCTTCGTAAATTGGGATATCCCATTCAGTCTCCTAAACATTTCAAAACCGTCATTGTGAGATTTCCAGATGATCGAGCAAGAGAAGACTTTATTGATCATTTTACAATGGTTGTGGGGAGTTTTAATCGTTGGCTGGTTCAGAAGCCCAAAGAAGATCCGATTTTAGTTTTTCGAGATGTGATTATGGAACCTTCTGATCAATACTTTCCTTATCAGTGGGGAGCTTTAGTTCGCAATCAACATCGCGATGACATCCGTCACCTACGCTCTCATCGAGCACTCGTGGTTCCATTTTATCTGATGGATATTTATGAGAGGGTTAATCTTTTCTCTTGGGAAATGGGAAGAATTCTAGATGAAAGTGTTTATTTGCCAGACTATCTTTACGCTCAGCCTTTCAACGGGGAGACGACTTACGAAGATTCTAGATGGATTGCTCGAAAAATTTCCAAACTGACGAGGCAAGACTGGCAGGAAATTATTGGGCTCGGAAAGTTTCCCAAAGATATCGAAGAGCTTATTTTAGAGAAAACCATTTCACGTCGAAACCACATGGTTAGATTATTTAATCTTCAAGATGAACTTCCTTCTGGGATGGTGGAGTTTCCTTTTCAGCGCAATGTAAACAACGCTACAGTGAAAGATTCTAAACTCGCTCAAGATCGTTTTGAGGGGTGTGCTCATGACTGGGTAATGCAAGATCCTAAAGCACCTTTAAGGGTACAGGAACTGGCTCGATTTGGGGTGCTCCAAGCTATAGATTATGGAATTCAAACGGGCTTAAACGAGCTTAATAAGCTTTTGACTTTTAATTCTGTTGATAAGATTGCACGAAAGCACCAGCAGGATTTGTTCAAGCGGTTTGTTGATTTTGTTATCAACAATCCCGGGAAGCCTTACGTCCAGCCTTTGCAAACTTATGGGGGTCCGATGGCGGGTCTGAACTTTTCAGCCAGCCGTGAGGCGGTGACAGGGACTTATTACGGCAGTGATTCAAAAGCACAATTAGTGGATAGCCTGATTATTGGAGGATCTTTAGGATATTTTCTAGCCTTAGAGCCCGTTCCAAGGGGAATGCTTCCTAGTTTTAGTCCTAATTTTGGAGTGATTCGAAGCTACGTACACGTGAGACCTATTATTGATGCGCAAACCGATCAGCAACTTCTCAAAAAAGTTTTAGATCCTGCCAATAATCAAGATCCAGATATTATGAAAACAGCTCTTGAAGCTGACTGGAAAGAGTTAATTCTTACCCCTAAGTTCTTGGATCACCTCAATGAACTTTTGGATCCAGATTCCGTTGAACTCACTGAAGCGGAGATGGCGCAAACTGGGATCGCTCGCGAGACGACAGCATATGATAAGGCTATTAAGAATTTTTTTGACGGAATGAAAGAAGGGGAGATGTTTATCGCCTCTACTCTCTACAGTTTGGCTCCAACCCTGCGGCTTGATATTCCGATTACAGCATTTCTTGGGGTGGATCCTTTAGGTTATATCAATAACGTAGGGTTTTCAGTCGACTACAAGCTTGCGGGTATTAGCCGAGTGACATTTACTAAAACAAAAAAAGGAGTCCATGTCTATCGTCAAAATATTAATTTTAATGGACCTGAGTTGTCAAATGACGTGAGTGTTTGGACTTCTGTTTTTAGGATGGGTTTTAATATGAAAAACGCTTCTGGAAAAACAGAAGCATATCTCGTTGAGCCAAAGCCTACAGATCAGGAGAAGAGGAAGCATTGGGTTAGATCGCTTAAGGCATTTTTTACGAATTCAAGTTATGAGCTCCTAGATAAGTATTTTCCCCCTATAGAGTTGGAGCACAAACTCGAGAATAGTTTGTTTAAAGGAAATTTTTTACTATTTCACTGGTACAATCTTGAGGAGACCCACACGGTGAAAGTCCTGCCTCCGCCTGATCCCAACCCAGATATCAGCAAACGAGTGGATCACAAAAAGTTGGAGATGACCCTTGTTTCATACAGGACTTCTGATTTGCTAGGAACGGATGTTTATTCATTTTTTAGTGATTTGATGAATGGATTTTTTCCAGGTAAGGGTCCCAGACCTAAGGCATTCGGGTTTAATCCTGCTTCTTCGCCATTTGGTAACGCAGTTTGGGAGACCTCTGGAACTGAAATGGAAGCTACTCTAGGTCATGAAACACTTCCGGTTACTATTTTTGAGAAACACTGGCAGGGTTGGTACTTATCCAGGAGTAAGTTTTTTGATATTTTAGACGAAATTGAGTCCCAAGCTCAAAACGCTCGATTGAAAATCGATCTTTTTAATCGCGAAGAGTTTAACCCGATGAGGCATATGGAGCTTTATGATCTCAAGTATTCATTACTTTTTTATCCGGAAGCCTTTGAGCAACTCAGAAGTAAAATACTTAATAAAAATGTAGGAATTAAAGATGCATTAGCACAGCTTCTCGAACTCAAAGGGGTTTTGAAAGATTTTGCCTTAGATCAGAAAAAAAATCGAGATGTGGTTTACTCTCCTGTTCGAATGTCAACTGCTGAGAAACTTCATCGTGGCCAAGTGATTCGTTCTCAAAATTCTATGATCGAATACGAAGGAGAGCGGAAGGTTGAAATTTTTCATATCGACCCTTGGATGAAGAAGCTTTTGTCATTTAGAAATGAAGATGAACCACAAGACTCAGAAAAAAGAGTCCAGTGGAGAACTGCTGTATTGGATGTTGTTCAAAAAAATCTAACCTTAGATAAAGTTGTAGAATTGGTAGGGAGAGAGAATATTTATTACGGTGCTTCGATCAACGGTTTTAGAGTAGGTGATGAAAAAGGCGATGTTCCTTATTATACAGGGTCCATAGGAACCTTTGATGATCGTTATCATGAGAGCATGTTTCAATATATTTCAGAACAAACAGGAATTCTTTATAACGTCTTAACCTTGAGGGCACTCAGTGATTCGTTTTAATTTTGCATTCTGTTTTATTTTTTCTTTCTTTTTACTAACGGTACCAACCAGTTACTCAAAGGATTATATTCTGACCTTTAAGGATACGGCTTCAAGAAAAAAATTAGACCGTCATCTAAAAACCTCGTTAGATTTTGAAAATAGGATTTCACTTCAGCCTGTGTTTTCAAGTGTTGAGAGGCATATTTTAAAGGAAATGAAGCTTAGCTCATTGGCGTATTCTTATGAAATAGAGTTTACAGATGAGCAACTTTCTCAGAAGCTTAGAAATTGGGTTCAGGAAAATCGCCTTCATGTGACTCTTGAGGAAAACAGTGAGGTGATTCTTTCTAGTTTAGTAGACCCTTTTGAAACTCTTCAGTGGGGATTACATAATACCGGAAAATCTCAACCTCTTTATTTTGCAGATTTTACAAAGGAGATGCTTCCCGCAGCCGAGGGCGAAGATGCAAGACCACTGAGTCCTGAATTGGAAGAGAAAATTCCAGCTCAACCGATCACCGTCGCAGTCTTAGATACAGGTTTGGATATCGGTACAGATATGCGTTTAGATAAGATGCATATCGAGTTTAAGGATGTGATTGCTTACAATAAACTCGAGTGCGATGAGTGGGCGAAGTACCAAGGTTGTATTAAGTCACCGGGTAAGAGTAAAGCCACTTGTCAGCGTGAGTATTCTACTCATGACATGGACGGCAATGGTTACCCAATGGATTGCATGGGGTGGAACGTTGTTGCAGATAAAGATTTTTCCACTCAGCTCAAGGGTAGTCCTGACATTCGTGAGATTGACGAAGGTCATGGAACACATGTTTCAGGAATTATCGCTGCAGCTGGTGGAAACGGTTACGGCGTTAGAGGGATAGCGCGAAATGCGAGAATTCTACCTGTGAAAGTGATTGTTGATGCACCTAATAATCCAATTGCTCCTAAAACTTCGAGTGCTGGTAGTGCAGCTCCTCTTCCTAAGCCCAGTGAGTTTGATGCTCGTGCGAAAAAAGCATTTGTGAATCAAGTGGCTAGAGGAATGCTTTATGCCTTACGCACAGGAGCGCGCGTGATTAATATGTCTATGGGTTGGCCTGGAGCTGTGCATACAGGTCTCATGAATGACATGATCCAGGCAGCAAAAGAACGAGGTGTTGTGGTTGTTGTGTCAGCTGGGAATGATTCGACATTAGCGAATACCATGCCCTGCAACCATGAGGATGTGGTTTGTGTTGGGGGTCATAGTCCCGCTGGTGAGCTGGCTCATTATTCAAATTACGGAAGTGCGGTGGATGTCTCTGCTCCTGGAACGGGGATTTTAAGCACTTGGCCAAGACATAAAGTGGGGGAGAGGTTTTCGATTCTAGCAGGTTATGGCTACCAGGATGGTACATCAATGGCTACACCGTTCATTGCTGGTGCAGTTGCTCGACTGTTAGGGGTGGGGATGAGTTCGAAAGAAGCCGTAACTCGAATTCTTGCAGGAGCGAGGCCGCTACAACCCAATCCACAGCAGTCTCCTTACTTACCAGAAAAATATATCCGAACAGGGAATTTAGATTTAACTCGAAGTATAACAATGAGTCCTGAACCGCTGATCTTGCCTGCTACTAAAGAAAAAAATGGATTGCTTTGGGATAGAAAATCAAAAACGATTCCATTTTCTATATCTCTTAAAAATTCATGGATTCAGGCTAAAGATGTTCTCATTGAGGGTGAGCTACTGCACCCGCCTACTTCTCCAGCAGGAGTATTGTCTACTTCCAGTTGGCAATTGAAGAATTGGGTTGAAGATGAGGTTAAAATCCTTGAAGGGGCAATTGAAGTGGATGATCCCCTTCATCTTGCGCAAGATTTGATATTAAAACTTAAAATCAAGTCGACATGGGGAGAAGACCTGCAGCAAAGTGAACGAGAGTTGAAGCTTGAGCTGAATGTTCGTGTGCCGTTTGAGAAACTATTGGCTGACCCTAAAATTTTACGAATTCCTATACAAGGGCTGAAGTTTGATCAGGATACTTATATGAAGACATTCATTACTCACGATCCTGCAGAAAACCCTGAGTATCTCTTTGTGAAAGTCGGCGATCCCAAGTGGGAACTGCAGATTTTGAATAGAAATCAAGATCACTATGAAGTGGGCGCTCGCGGCGAAATAGATGGGCTTTTTTCTGAGTTCGTTGCTCCAGATGGGAGACAGCTAAAATTCCCAGCAGTGGTTTTTGGACTTTATAAACTCGATGCGGATTTTGATGGCAAAGAGGATTATGTTGTATTCTTTAAAGACAGTAATCCTTTTGCAAGTCAGATCACCGGATTCAAGATTTTATATTTTAATCGTGATGATCAAGGTCAGCTTTCAGTGATGAAGAGGTTGGATTATGATAACCAAAATACGCATATTCCAGATAATTTCCAGTGGCTCAAGATAAGTGATCTCAGTGGTCAAAGAAAAGAAATTTTAGTTCCTGCTTGGGTAGCGGAGGGCAAGAAGCCTAAGTCTGAGTTGCCGACTTATGATCCGTTCAATCGCGATCCGGCAGAGAGTAAAGATAGTCGGATGTATTATTTATCTTCAGAAGGACAAAAAACACTTCCTGCTCCTAAGAACGATTATTATTTTATCCGAACCTTAAGTCCGACTTTAGAGCAACAAAAGAAGGGTATTGTTCCAGTCTTATTAGGCAAGGGTAAGGGGTATAAAACAGATTATGCAACTTCTGTGGTTCAAGACAATGAGCTTCAGGAGCTGAAGGAGTTAGTTCTTCCTGAATATAAACAGCTTTATGGTTTGCTGAATGTGCAGAATATTTTGTCTTTAGATCAAGATACAGAGTTTGACGTAGGTACTGCTATCACAGGGCCTGCAACTCAGGGGGCACTACGAACGACTTTTCTCCCTTTTCACCGCTCTGATTTGCGTGCCGTAGATACTCTTCAAGCACCCGTAGTTTACACAGATGCGGTCGCAACGATTGCTGCAGCTTTTATGGGTAGAGACCAGCTCGCTGTTTATGGACAAACCCACTATGAGCTTCAGTATTTTGACTTGGCAACAAATCAAACAGCATTGAGTACCTTAAATAAGTACAGTTATATGCCTGCGTTTCTTTCTTATAATTTAGGATATATCCCAATTACGGTACAGATGTCCGGCCGTGTATTGCCTTCGGTCTTAATTTCTGCGAGTTGGGCTAAGAGTGGGGGCGATGAAATTGTGGTCCCTCATTATAATGATAGCGGCAAATTACTCGGCTTGATTCGCCCTGCGAGGTATAAAATTCTTCCACAAGAATGCTCTTCGAGTCCTGTTCAAATTGATGGAACAGGATCGTGGCCTACTCAGTTAGTTTTTTTCTGCAAAGACTTTTTTGTCAGACTGCCGCTACAGGATTAAGTGAAGTTTATATTGCTTTGTCACATACTAATTCAGGAGTGAAGCCTGGCAAATTCCAGTTTTCTACCTTCTCAGAACGATTGATTTCTTTCATGAGTAGTTTCCCAGAGGAGGTTTTGAAGAAAAGGACGTGAGGGGCTTTTTGCTTCTCAACAACTAAAGCAAACTGCTTAAATCCCACTTCTCTTTGCATCACTGCGAGAGATTCAGTTTCGTCAATCATGAGCGCCAGAGTTGTTTGATCTTTCTCATAAACTGTTATTGTTCGAGTATTGCTTGCAATAGTTATTTTAGAGCTAGTTTCCCTTTGTAAATCGGCACAAATATACTCGCCCTGTACAGACTCTAACCAGGTTTCTGCTAGAGCAGATTTTCCTGCAAATAGGGTTGTGATTATTAAACTTAAAACTAAAAAATTTGATTTCATAATTTCCCCTTTAAATTTTTGCCTTAAAAACTTTTAACTGATCATTAACTGATCAATGAGTAGGTAGAATAAGCCGCTCAATTTGTCACACTGATTTTTTTATCAGTTTTTGAGCCACCGTGAGTTACGGCAAAAAAACGCACCTCTAGATTAGGGTGCCTCTTGCTCCCGATTTCCCAAAATGCACCAACTAAAACTATACGGGTATTATTAAGTTTAGGTTTGATAAGTAAATAAAAAAACTAGTTATTACTGCTGTATTTTTAAGGTTTTAAATCCGACATTTTTAGTTTTTTTAAATCTGGCACAGTTTGGACCTTCTCTTGCACAAGCTGGCATGCGTGAGCTTCGAAACGAAGCTTTAAAGATTAAACGGTGAATCAAAAAAGGGGACAGGAAAATGAAAACAATCGTTCAATTATCAGTTTTTATCGTAGCCTTGGCTTTAACCGGTTGCCATGGAAAAGGTCGTAGTTCGGGGGGGCACTTTTCTCAGCCTTGGTATGATGTCTATGGCTTTCACTGTGGGTCAGGTCAGCCACGTCCTGGCTGTAATTTCTATGCAGATGGAACTAAGATTCGTGACAACGCGGATCCATATTTCTATTCCAACTATTATACATTTTCGACCTGGTTCTATTATGACAGCTACGGGACTTCACGAGTTTATACGGGTTGGGGTTGGCAGAGCTCAACAGGGATTCTATACGATGAGTTCGGCTATGCTTTAAACAAATCGGGCCAAAGTGATAGTTTCGATGTGGTGGGGAATGCAGCTGAGCAAGAGCAACTTGTCGTTACAAGTGCAGCAGCGGATCTTTCAGAGCGTTATGCGTTATCTAGTGATGTAGGACTTCGAATTGCTACAACATTAAATGATTGGGCAACTTTGGGTAAATATCGTTCTAGAACAGATGCAGATGCTCAAGACTTCACGCAACGTCTCTACGGTGTAAGTATTGACCAAGCTACCAGTGCTTTGATGGCAGCTAGTGCTGGGGACAAGAGCAAGGTTGTTCAATTGAATGAACAAGTAGCAGGAGCTTGGAAAACGAATAAAGAAGTCTCAGAGACGATCTTAAAGACTTGGTATGAAAAGGAGTTGTCGGACTTATCTCTCTAATGAATAGAGAGAAATTTTTGGGAGGCTGCCTCCAGAGGGTGAATCTGGGGGCAGTTTTATTTTTATGATTCCAATTCCACTATAAAAATAAGATTAAAGTGGTAATGTATTTGAGTTGAGTCTTGTAAATTCCTGTCCACAAATAATAAAAAATCCTTTTCCAATTTAAAATTTTTCGGATAGTAACACCCCAATTATTGAAATAAGGGGGTTATTCATGACAATTCAATCGGTGAACCGTATTTTGTTTTCGATAAGCTTGCTGCTTTTCAGTTCAAGTTTACTGACAGCTTGTAGGGGAGGCGGAACGCAATACGTTTATCTTTCATATGGCCAAGCTTGGTACGATGTATTTGGAAATAAGTGTGCAGAAGGTCGTCCTAGTCCTGGTTGTAATTTTTATGCAAATGGGCTGAAGATCAGAGATTTCGAAGATCCCTACTTCAGTTCTAGCTACTCACTGATCTTTAATAGTAATCTTCCTTATCGAGATAGCTTTGGAGTTTCTAGAACCTATAGCGGTTTTGCATGGGTTAGCCGCACGGGCATCATTTATGATGATTTTGGGTTTGCTCTGAATAAGGCATCTCAGTCGGAAAGCTTTGATACGGTGGCTAATGTCTCTGAGCAAGATCAGCAATTGGTTCAAGAAGCAGCCGCTGACTTGGCAGATCGACACGGGCTCCCTTTAGATGTTGCAAGCAATATTGCAACTTCTTTAGATAAAATTGCACGTGACACCTTAAAACAGAATTCATTTACAGAAGAAAATCAGCAAGAGTACGTTGCAAAAATCTATGGCGTAAATTTCCAGTCGGCCGTAAGTGCTTTGGCCAAAGCTAAAGACTCAGGAGAACTAACTGACCTCCAGAAGATGAACGAAAATGTAGCTCGATACTGGAAGGTCAACAAGGAAACTTCAGAGGCCGTATTGAAGAATTGGCATCAGCCTCAGCTTCAAGACTTGGGCTTGTAAGTTTAAACAGCGTTCGCGTTCGACCAATGAACGTATCAAATCGCCTGCTCTACATACGAGGGGAACTTGTGGGGCGGGCGATTTACAGTATCGGGGGGGGAAGAGATGAAAAAGTTAAACATTATATTTTTCATAGTAGCGATTTCTACCGCATTTGTAGGTTGTCGTAGAAGCTCTAGTAGTGGTTCTTATTATCAAACTTGGTACAACGTTTTTGGAGCTTCATGCGGCTCAGGTCAGCCTCGCCCTGGATGTAATTTTTATTCGAATGGTAATAAAATTATTGCTTCCCAAGATCCCTATTACTACTCAAATTACAAACTCGAATTTAAGACTTGGTTTTACAATGATAGCTTCGGGGTGCCTAAAACATACACGGGTTGGGTATGGCAAAGTCCTACTAACATTTTGTACGATGAATTTAATTTTGCATTAAATAAGGCAACTCACTCAGAGAGCTTTGATGTGATCGGAAACGTAGCAGAGCAAGAGTTGCAAGTGATCCAAGAGTCAGTGACCGGGTTAGTCGATCGCTATGGGATGCCTCATGATCGTGCACAAGCAGTAGTGGTGTCTTTGAAAAATATTTCGGACTCCGTTTTGAAACATAATGCGTTTACAGAAGAGGACTCTCGCCAATACACGAGCCAAGTTTATGGTGTAGACTACGAGACAGCTGTGAACGCCTTAACAAATGCAGAAAAAGGCGACTTGACCTCAGCTCGACAGGTCAATGAACAAGTGGCCGGCTATTGGAAGGTGAATAAAGAAACCTCCGAGCAAATCATGAGAGACTGGCACGGACTTTCTACTGATGAATTACCGCTTAAACCTTGAGGCGACTTTTTAAACGACTCAAGGTTTCTTCGAGCAGTTTGTAAATACTTGAGTGGTTTTTTTGTACAATAGTTTGGGTTCCTTCAGAGCTTGATCCAGGCTTTGGAGAAAACAGGGTTTTCATTTTTTGTAGTGTTTTAAGATCTTTTTCATCCCCATAGATAGATATGAAATATAAGGCGTCAAAAAACTCTTGTTTGTAGTCGATGAGTTGAAAGGGCGCATTTTTTTCTTCTAGCTTGATCAGAATGAGTTCATTGCGAGCGGCTCGTAGAAGTTTTTCTTGAATTAGAGGGGAGAGTTGAAGGGGGTGTAGAGCTTTCCCAAAGATAGCTAGGGCTTTGACATCTTGGTCGTGTACGAGGAAGTAAAATATAAACGCTTGATCATCTCCTGTGGTCCAGGTCCAGGATCTTGCGTGATCAAGGAAGAAGCTATAGATTTCCGCAGTTCGATCTTCTATTGTTTGCTGCTCTCTTAGGTTTTTAAATTGTTTTAAAAGGTTAGATCGAGAATTGATCCAGTCTAAGTTGATGGGTCTCATTTCCTCTTTCGAGCGAATGGTTTCTTCAGCCCAAAGTGCTAAGTGTCGTCCACTTTCATTACTGGAGGTTAAAACAGATTGGATTAATTTCAGATCTGAGCTTGAGCCAAGTTCAATCAGATGGTGAAACGCCATTGCAAAATCTTTATCAAAGGCATTCTCTTTAAGTTTATTTTCGATAATTTGCACAGCAAGTTCATGCATTGTGGTGGAGTAGTCTTCAACTAACTGAGGGTTGTATTCGAGTAAAAACATTTTCGATTCTAGTCGACTCACATTTTGATACATCCATTGAAGATCTCTCAAAGTGAGTGGCTTGAGCCGGTGAGCATGTAATCCGCGAGTGTCTAAGAGGTTCACTAATTCCACCAAACTCAAATGGCCAGCAGTTAATAAGAGTTGATTGCAATTTTGTGGTTGTTCTTGGGGTGTATTATTTGCAAAAAGAGTTCGTGCAAAAAGAGCACCCAGCGGCGCACTAAAAAATATGGATAATGAGATACCTAATAAGATGGTCCTACACATCTTCATGCAGCGTGTCTTTTATTTTATCTTATGTTTTTAGTCAAGCTTAATACAGATGGCAGGATACAAAGTGATTTTTCTTCATTTCCTTCCATTTAGGCGTTTCGGTATGGCAAATCTGCTTAACTTCAGGGCATCTTCCTGCAAAACGACAACCAGGTTGAACATTAATGGGAGATCGGATCTCCCCATGAAGGAGGACTCGTTGACGTTCGCGTTCCTTTTTGGGATCCGCCTCAGGGTTTGCTGCTACTAAAGACTTTGTATAGGGATGTAAGGGTCGAAAATAGACTTCTTGGGAGGGTCCTAACTCAGTCAAAGTACCTAAATACATGACAGCCATTCGGTCCGAAACGTAACGAACCATTGAGAGGTCGTGTGCGATAAAAAGTAAAGTTAACCCCATCTTTTCTTTCAGTTCAGCTAAAAGATTAATAATTTGAGCTTGGACGGAAACATCAAGCGCTGAAATGGGTTCATCGCAGACAATAACCTTAGGTTCTAGAGCTAAAGTTCGTGCGATCCCAATTCGTTGTCTTTGTCCTCCTGAGAATTCATGTGGATAGCGTGACATATGGTCAGGAGAAAGTCCTACACGCTTGAGCCAATAACCCACTTTAGAGGGCACTTCATCTTCTTTCCAAATTCTATGAAGTTTTGGGCCTTCAGCAATAATTTCTTTCACTGTCATTCTAGGGTTGAGTGAAGAATAAGGGTCTTGAAAGATCATTTGAATTTCACGAGAAAATTTTCTGAAGTCTTCAACAGTGTAGGAAGCGGGGAGGGCCTGACCTTTGTATAAAACCTGTCCAGCGGTTTTGTCGTAGAGTCCCACCAGAGTGCGACCGAGAGTCGATTTTCCGCAGCCGGATTCGCCAACAAGACCCAGAATTTCATTTTCTTCAATTGATAAACTAATCCCATCCACGGCGTGGAGAGTTTCAGTTTTTTTAATACGGAAATGTTTTTTAAGATCTTTGGTTTCTAGAATGATCATGATTTCCTAGTTTCGCAAGAGTGTGTTCAAGCCAGCAACGGCTCATATGTTGGTTTTCAACTTGAACTAATAAAGGATTTTTATTTTCACAAATTTTCATCGCAGAAGGACAGCGTGCAAAATATGCACAGCCGGTGGGGGGATTGAAAAGATCTGGCGGCGAGCCTTCAATGGGAAGAAGTTTTTTCTTAACAGAAGATTCGTTGCTTTCTGGCATGGCAGATCTTAAACCTTGTGTGTACGGATGTTTGGATTGATAAAAAATTTCATCAACAGTGCCAGACTCTACAATTTGCCCAGCGTACATGACGGCAACATGATCCGCCATTTGAGCTACGACACCTAAGTCGTGAGTGATTAGGATAATCGACATTTGGTTTTTTTTCTGTATATCTTTTAAAAGGTTTAAAATTTGAGCTTGAATCGTAACATCTAAAGCAGTCGTGGGTTCATCTGCAATGAGTACGGACGGCTTGCAAGCAATGGCCATGGCAATCATCACTCTTTGTTTCATGCCGCCAGAAAGTTGAAAAGGGTACCGATCAATTTGCTTCTCAGGGTCAGAAATGCGAACCAGTTTTAGTAATTCAATTGCCTTTTCTCTTGCTTGTGAGGAGGAGTATTTTTCGTGAGTGACAAGTGTTTCAGTGATTTGTTTTCCGATTGTCATCGTGGGGTTGAGGGAAGTCATTGGATCCTGAAAGATCATTCCGATTTCTTTTCCTCTAATGAGGTTTGCAGATTTGGATTTTAACCCTAATACTTCTTTCCCATTTAAGGTTGCTGAGCCTGAAGTGATTCTGCCTGGAGGCTTAGGAATTAGTCCCATCAAGGCTTGAACAGAAACCGACTTCCCACAGCCTGATTCTCCTACGATTGCAAGAGTTTTACCTTTTTGAACTTCAAAACTGACTCCTCGAACTGCCTGAACGATTCCACCGTAAGTGTCAAATTCAACTTTTAAGTCTTGAACTCGCAAGAGTGGTGTACTGTGCATGCTCATGAAGTGGACCTCATCTTGGGATCTAAGGCATCTCTCAGCCCATCGCCTAGAATATTAAATGCTAAGACGGTAATTGTAATAAAAAATGATGGAAAGAAAAATTCATGGGGATGATTTAAAAATGACTGGATCCCGTCGTTACACATGCTTCCCCAAGAGGGTGTGGGAGGGACTACGCCCATACCGATAAAAGACAAAAAAGCTTCTGTGAAAATTGCGCTAGGAATAGCAAAGGTGAGGGAAACTAAAATAACACCCATCGTGTTAGGGACCATGTGCCTAAAAATCAGGTAAAAGGGTTTGGCTCCTAAGAGTCTTGCCGCTTGAACAAATTCTGATTCTCTCAGTTGCAGAATCTGCCCTCTGATTAAAAGAGCTGAGGTTTCCCAACCAAGTAGGACCATTGCTACTAACATGGGGAAAATCCCGCTTTCCCCTGCTTGCAGCCCAATAGCAACTCGAAAAAGAATCATAAAAAGCAAGAAGGGTAAGGCTAAAAAGAAATCCGTGATTCTCATAAGCCATTGATCGACTTTGCCACCTAAAAATCCGGCAAATCCTCCAATGAACATCCCTAAGAAGAGCGCAAAAAGTGGAGCAAAAAACCCAATGAAAAGTGAAACTCTTGCTCCAGCAATGGTTCTAGCTAAAATATCTCGTCCCAGATAATCGGTTCCAAAGGGATGGGCTTGGAGAGTGAGATATTCTCCGACTATTACTTTAGGATCGGTTTTCTGCGCTTCGCTCAGCTGCAAGGTTACAGGAACCTGAACCGGTAGGCTAATGTAGTTTTTAGATTCATCCCCGGAAAGATTTTTTGCTGTTACTGAATAGTAGTAAGTTCTAGGGCTCAGATCGAATTGATCTTGATAACTGACTCGATTTCCACCTTCAATTTGGGCAATCGGAACTCCTAAGTCTTGCGCAGAGTCAGGCTTCTGTTCATTTCGATAAATGACATAGCCTGCTGCACCTATTACGGGAGCCCACTTTAGCCTGACAAATCGATTGGTCGGTTGTTCTGTAAGTGTAAGTGAATTGCTAGCAGGTAAGTGCTCGTCATTTGTTTCGGGTTTCTCTGGAGTTGTACTTAAAATGACTTCATTCCAGTCGGTTGGATCAGTAATGACCAAAGCTTTACTTTTAAAGCTAGGAGGCTCAGAAACCCGCGTAAGATCTTGATCAGCGGGGTTGAGTGTCCAGATCCATGGTCCACAAATTGAAATCACAGCTAAAGCAATGACAGTCAAAAGAGCAATGAGTGCTTTTTTGTTTTTCTTCAACCTAATCCAAGCATCCTGCCAATAGGAAAGTGAAGGTCGAGATAAAGAAATTAAGATTGCTTCTTTTTTTGCAGGAAGAAAATCAGAGGCTGTAAGGTTTTTTTCAATAATCATTTGGCTAACGCTATTCTGGGATCAATCAGGCAATAAATGATATCGACAGTGATCACCATAAAAACTAGAAACGACCCATAGAAGACGGTTAATCCCATGATGACAGTGTAATCCAGTTGTTGAACCGCTTGAACAAAGTAGCGTCCTAAGCCTGGGATCGCAAACACACTTTCTACAACAAATCCACCTGTAGTGATGGCAGCAATGGCAGGTCCAAGATAAGTAATCACAGGCAAGATTGAGTTTCTAAAAATATGAGAGAAAAATATTCTCAGAGGCGGCAGCCCTTTTGCTTTAGCAGTTTTTATATAGTCTTGATTGAGAACTTCTAAGACCGAAGATCGCATCAAACGAGTGAGAAAGGCCATGGTTGATAATCCGAGCACAATTCCAGGTAGAATCATGTGTGAAAGAGTTCCCCAGCCTCCCACAGGAAGGATGTTTCGCTTGGTTATCTGGTTGAGTTCAGTGATTCCTAGTTGTCCCAGTGCAGCAAAAACAAAGCTTGGCATAGAAATCCCTAAGATTACTCCCAACATAATGAGATGATCTGGGAATCGATTTCTGTAAAGAGCTGCAACGGATCCATAGACAACTCCGAAAATCGTAGCAAAGAAAACCGCAAGAACACCTAAACTCGCTGAAACAGGAAAATGTTCTCGAATAATGTCATTTACAGAGCGATTTTGCTGAGCAAATGAAATTCCAAAATCACCGTGAATCATATTGCCAAGAAACTTAAGATACTGATGAAAAACGGGCTGATCTAGTCCATATTTTTTTTCAACATGCGCACGAATTTCAGCTGACATGGCTTTATTGCCACTGATGGGATCTCCTGGGACCAAGTGCATTGCTGTGAAAGTGGCTGTGGCAATGAAGAAGGTTGTCAGGATTCCTGTAGCGATTCTTTTGAAAATATATTGAATCATTTTTACAGTCCTATTTGCCTAATTTCACCATGGTGAAGTCGGGGTCAGGTCCGATAGCATGCCGGATGATATTTTTATATCCATCTCGATGAATATAAACTTTTACTCGTTCATAGGTTGGAAGTACGGCAACATCTTCTAAACCAATAGCTTCAGCTTTAGCCATGAGATCCATTCGTTTTTTTGTATCTGCAGTATTCATCGCCTCACGAACTAGTTTGTCGTATTCTGGATTGTTATACTTACCTCGGTTGTTTTCATTCCACGAAGCTTTGAGATCAATAAAGGTTTGAGGGTCTGGGTAGTCAGGCCCCCATCCTGCGGAGACGATGTCAAAATCTCCTGCTGTCATTTTAGCTAGCCTTTGCTTAAAGATTTGGCGGTCAATCCTGAGTTCAATTCCCAATGTCGTTTTAAATAGATTTTGGAAATACTCGGCCTCGCGAGCAGTGGCAGGAGTGTCTCCTGTTAACCAAGCGAGAGGTGGAATTTGTGTGACCCCTAGCTCCTTTTTTGCTGCTTCAAGATATTTCTTAGCTTGAGCTAAATCTGCTTTGTAAGGTGTTGTTGGGTATTCTTTTCTAAAAGTGGTTTTTACTCCTTTAACCCATGATGGAACTAGACTGTAGGCAGGAAGTGTTCCTGGGATAGAGATAATCTTGGGGATAAATTCACCCAGATTGAGAACAGCCTGGATGGCTTTTCTTAAATTTTTGTTACGAGTGATTCGTCCCTCTCTAAAGTTAAACTCTAAGAAGAAAACAGATCCATCCGAGAAGCTTTTCATCCGATATCCTTCTTTTTGTGCTTTAGGTAAGTCATCTTTTCCAAGTTGAGCAAGAATATCTGTTTTTCCGTCCTTGAAAAAATTAAATCGCGCGCTGTTGTCAGGTGTGATGTAAGGGATCTCAATAACATCTAAATCACCTAAACTCTTATTCCAATAGTGAGGATTGCGTTCCATTTTAAGAGAAGCTCCGTGTACCCATTGGGTCAGAACATAGGGGCCGTTCGAGAGTAGATCCTTTGCGTCTGCACCGTATCGACCTGCGTGTGCGCTGTAAAAATCTTCGCGCACAGGAGAGTAAACTGCAAAGGCTGTGAGGCTTAAAAAGTAACCACAAGGTTTTTCGAAAGTAATCTCAAGTGTGTGATCATCTTTCGCAACAACTCCCAGGCTTGTTGCTGGCATTTTCCCTTTGTTAATGGCTTCTGCATTTTTAATAGGGTAGAAAATAAAAGCGTATTCAGATGCATTTTTAGGATCTAAAGCAGTCTTCCAAGCAAAAGTGAAGTCTTGAGCACGAACCGGTTTACCGTCAGCCCATTTTGCATTTTTTCTGAGATAGAAGGTTGCGCCTTTTGCATCGATTTTCCACTTTTCTGCAACTCCTGGAACAGGATCTCCTCCCGCTCCGTATCGAGTGAGCCCTTCCATGAGGTGACCGAGGACGAAGAAGCTTTCTTCATCGGTTGCTAAGGTAGAGTTGAGCTGAGGGGGTTCTCCTTGCATGGCGTAAGCGATTTTCTTTGTTGGGTCAATTTGCGCAAAGGAATTTGAAGTAAATAAGGCATAAAAAATTCCAGCTGCTGTGAAGTATTTTGCTAGTAGAATGGTTTTCATATGTCTCCCCTGTTTTTGTCCTAACAGAAATCTAAAAATAGACTTTTGCAAAGTCTGTGCTGACATTTGTGCTCAGCTTGTGTCTGACCTCAATTTTTATAAAACCTAATCATTTCAATACCTCAAAGCTTTTACATATCCAAATAACGCTCTAGTAACGCAATGTCCGGTTCAAAATGATCCTTACCCTTAATAACACCAGAAGTACTTGATGGCACCAAAACCCTGATTTGACAGGCTTTTATGTTGACAAAAACACTAGATCTCGAGATCACTCGTGCACCGAGTTAACTATGGCAATACAAGAATTATCACAAGAACAAGTCTTAAAAATGTCTTTAGAGGAAAAAGATCGTTGGTGGCTGAAGAACGTCTACAAAGGAGACATGCCTCAGCTCACTTTGAGATCTGGCTTAACAGGGATGATTCTGGGAGGGGTTCTGTCTTTGACAAACCTCTACGTTGGGATCCGCACGGGTTGGACATTAGGAGTGGGAATTACTTCAGTCATTTTATCTTTCGCTGCTTTTAAAACTTTATCAAAAATGGGGATGGGAAGTGAGATGACTGTCCTTGAAAATAATGCCATGCAATCGATCGCAACATCTGCAGGTTACGCGACTTCTGCTCTAGTCTCGTTTATCCCTACTTATATGGTGATGACTGGTCAGATTGTACCTATGGGTTATGTCATGGCTTGGATTATCGTTTTGCCGGTTTTAGGGGTCCTTTTTGCTTTCCCTCTTAAAAAAAGATTTATCAATGATGAGCAGCTGAGGTTTCCTGAGGGTTATGCAGCTGGAGTGGTAATGGATAATCTTCACTCTGGAAAAGGCCAGGACGGGATCTTTAAAGCAAAGCTTCTAGGAATTTCTGCCGCGACTTCTGCTTTTATTGAGTTTTGGAGAAATGAAGCGATTTTTAAAGCTATGAAGCTTTCTGCTATTGCCTTACCTGAACATGTGGATGATTTTATTTATAAGCTCTTGCCTAAAAGTCTCTGGCCGAAAATTTTAGGAACACCATTGAAAGACATGACCATTCAGATGGACACTTCTATTGTGCTCGTCGGTGCAGGTGGGATTATGGGGACAAAAACAGGGGTCTCTATGCTGATTGGTGGGATTATTAATTATTTTATTCTAGCTCCTGTTCTCATTCAGAAGGGGATTATTGTAGGTCCTGGATTTAAGAATATTTCAATCTGGGCTCTCTGGGGTGGGGCTGCAATGATGACAACAGCTTCTCTTTATTCATTCTTTTCTAAGCCCAAAATTATTATCGATGCCATTCAATCTCCATTTCAAAAAGGAAAGAAAAAGTCAGATGTCCTGGCTGATATTGAGCTGCCTATATGGATCTCAGTGATAGGGATTCCCATCTTTGGGTTGTTGATTGCGTTGATGGGAGAGTGGTTTTTTGGAATGAAGCTTTGGCTTGGACTTGCGGCTATTCCTCTTGTTTTTATTTTAACTTTGATTGCTGTTTACTCAACAGGTCTTACTTCAATCACTCCTGGAAGTGCAATTGGGAAGCTTACGCAGTTGACCTATAGCTTTCTAGCTCCAAACAACATTCCTACTAATATTATGTCTGCAAGTATTTCATCTGAAGTGAGTCTGAGTGCAAGTAATCTGCTGATGGATATCAAGCCCGGATATATGTTGGGTGCAAAACCCAGGCAGCAGGCAATTGGACATATCTTAGGAGCTATCGCAGGAGCAGTGGTTGCAGTTCCTGTATTCTATCTTATTTTTAATGGTAATATTTCTTTATTCACCTCTGATCGACTACCGATGCCTGCAGTGATCACATTGCGTGGGGTAGCAGAGCTTCTCATGAAAGGGATTTCGTTTTTGCATCCTTCTGCACGAATAGCGGTTGTTGTTGGAGCTTTTATTGGAATTCTTTTTGAATTTTTGAATCAAAGAATGAAAGGGAAGTTCCCAATTTCGGGAGTGGGCTTAGGGCTTGGGTTTATTTTAAGGTTTACAGATACGCTTGCGATGAGTGGAGGATCGATTTTGTTTTGGTACCTTCATCAGAAGATTAAAAAACCAAATACGACAGTTTATAAAATTTTTATAGATAACCAAGAATCGGTTTGTGCGGGTGTGATTGCGGGAGGATCGATCATTGGGATAGTGCTGATTGTGGTTGAAACTTTGTTTTTAAGTTAGAAGCTCATGCCAAAGCGTAAAGACATTCATTTAGGCGACCGCATTTTCTCTCTCCTACTTTTGCTCCTTGCGATTTCACTTGTTTTTTTGCTCTTAGCGGTTGTGATTTTTCTCTATCTCAAGTCTCAACCCGCATTTTCAAAAATGGGGTTTGAGTTTTTTTACTCTTCGGTTTGGGACCCAGTTCAAGATCATTATGGAGCATTGCCCGTGATTTATGGGACTGTAGTGAGCTCTTTATTAGCGGTTTTGCTAGCGACTCCTTTGAGTATGGGGGTGGCTTTATTTTTGAATGAACTTGCATCTAAAAGAGCAGCTGCAGTGATTGGTTTTATGGTGGAGATGTTGGCGGCAATTCCGAGTGTAGTTTATGGTCTTTGGGGGGTTTTTGTTTTAGCCCCTGAGTTGCGAACGGCAATTCAACCTTGGATGAGAGACCACTTGGGCTTTACACCACTGTTTCAAGGGGCGCCTTTTGGTATTGGCATGATGTCAGCAGGCATTATTTTAGCCATTATGATCATTCCAACGATTTCGTCTATTTCTAGAGAGGTTTTTCGTTCTATTCCTCGAGCACAAAGAGAAGCAGCGTTGGCTCTCGGTGCGACTTCTTGGGAAATGATGAAAATTTCTGTTTTGAAAGCTTCTCGATCTGGAATTTTTGGAGCTGTGTCACTCGGTCTGGGACGAGCTCTAGGGGAGACCATGGCTGTGACGATGGTGATTGGAAATCGAGCAGAGATCTCTGCTTCTTTATTTGCACCTTCTCAGACGATGGCGAGCGTGATTGCAAATGAATATGCAGAGGCGACGAGTGATTTGCACTTAGCGGCTCTAGCAGAAGTGGGTTTGGCCCTTTTTCTGGTTACCTTTGTCATTAACTCGATGGCTAGATTGATCATTAAAAGGAGTGCAACAGGATGAGTTCTTTGAGTCACTACACAAGAAGAAAATGGATGAATCGGTGGATGTGCACTTTCTTATTTTTAATGACCGTATCGGCTCTTTACCCTCTATGTAGCGTTTTTCTTTATCTTTTTTCTCAAGGTGCATCGACTTTGAATTGGGATTTTTTCACTCAAATTCCAAAGCCTGTAGGTGAAGTCGGAGGAGGGATGGCCAATGCTTTAGTGGGAACAGCGACTTTGGTGGGGCTTGCCTCATTAATAGGAGTTCCTTGGGGGGTTGGTGCTGGGATGTACCTATCTGAGTACGGGAAGTTTCGCCCAAAAACAGCCTCTTTTATCCGTTTTTCGATCGATATTTTAGTGAGTATGCCTTCTATTATTATTGGCTTATTTGTTTATGTCATCTTAGTGATGCGGATGAAACGATTTTCCGCTTTAGCAGGAGGGGTGGCTTTAGGAATTTTGATGATCCCTACAATTGCGCGAAGTACTGAAGAGTTTCTGAAATTAGTACCTTCGCATATCCGTGAGGCAGGACTAGCTCTGGGTTTGCCACGATGGAAGGTGACGTTAAGAATTATTTTACGAGGGAGCCTGGGTGCGATTATGACAGGAGTGGTATTGGCGATTGCGAGAGCTTCGGGAGAAACTGCACCCCTGTTGTTTACAGCATTTAATAATCGATTTTGGAATCGAGGACTCGATCAACCTATTGCTTCTTTGCCTGTGCAAATTTACACCTACGCTATCAGTCCTTACGAAGACTGGCAAAAACAAGCCTGGGCGGGAGCTTTGGTATTATTAGGATTTGTGTTTACGGTGAATTTTTTCACTCGTTTGCTTTTGTTGAAATCCAGAAGGAGCATAGAATGAATTCTGGTGAAATTTTACTCAGATCAGAAAATCTTTCTGCATCATTTTCAGGTAATGAAGTCGTGCATTCGATGAGTTTAGAGTTCAAAAACCTTTCAGTAAATGCAATTATAGGGCCTTCGGGTTGCGGCAAATCGACTTACATTCGCTGTCTCAATCGCCTTCATGAAGAAGTTCCTGGCGCTATAGCAACGGGGAAGGTACTTTTGCAGAATCAAGATATCTATGCATCTCACGTAGATCCTGTCATGATTCGAAGAAAAATTGGTATGGTTTTTCAGAAGCCCAACCCATTTCCAGGGTTATCTATTTATGAAAATGTTGTTGTTGGGCTAAAACTTTCTGGAGTCAGAAAAAAATCTGTTCTTCACGAAGTCGTTGAAAAAAGTTTGAAAAGCGCTGCACTTTGGGATGAAGTAAAAAATAAGTTACATGCTCCTGGAACAAGTCTTTCAGGCGGACAACAGCAACGGCTTTGTATTGCTAGAACTCTTGCAGTAGAGCCTACGGTTCTTTTAATGGATGAACCAACAAGTGCATTAGATCCAGTGTCGACAGCTAAAATTGAGGAGCTAATGGTAGAGTTGAAAAAGAAAGTAACGATTATCATTGTCACACATAATATGCAGCAGGCAGCACGTATTTCGGATCAAACCTCTTTTTTCTTGTTGGGAAACCTAGTAGAATCTGGAAAGACTTCCGAGATTTTTACGCAGCCAAGAGATAAAAGAACAGAGCAGTATATTACAGGAAGATTTGGATAAAAAAATGGAAAGACACTTTGATACTTATTTAAAAGATCTCAAAGCAAAACTGATCGGGATGGCAGGGCAAGTCGAAAAAGCAATTGAAGAGGCTACTGAGGCACTTGGAACTCGCAATACAGATAAACTTCAAAGGGTTCATGAGATTGAAGGTAAAGTGAACCTTGCTCATGTTGAGATTGATAATGATTGCGTCAAGCTCCTTGCTTTGCAACAACCCCTTGCAGCCGATTTACGCTTGATTGTTTCTATTATTAAAATCAACACTGACTTAGAAAGAATGGGTGATCAAGCAGTGAATATTGCTCGAAACACTGAGCGTTACTTGAAGAGTGCCCCGCTCAAGCCTTTGGTGGATCTCCCTATTATGTTTCGCGAAGTAAAACACATGGTGAGAGAGACTCTCGACTCTTTTGTGAAAGCAAATGAAAAGCTCGCTCGGGCGGTTTTAAAGCGTGACGACATTGTGGATGAACTTAAGAATAAAATTTTTCGTGATGTAATTGAAGTGATTAAAGCGAATCCTGAAGGTATCGAGCAAGGTCTGAATTTGATTTTGATAGCACGAAATTTGGAGCGTATCGGCGACCATGCTACAAATATTTCTGAAGATGTGATTTTTGCGGCTACAGGGGAGGATATCCGTCATTCTTATCAGTCTGATTCAATTAAACGAGCATTAACATGAGTCCATTTCAGATTTTGGTGGTTGAAGATGAAAAAGACGTTCGAGATCTGATTGTTCTCCATCTGAAAAGGGAAGGTTACACTGTAGATATTGCAGAGACAGGCGGTCAGGCACTGTCTGCAATTCAAAAGAAATCATATAATTTGATTGTTTTAGATTGGATGTTGCCTGAGGTATCCGGATTAGAGATCTGCAAAAATGTTTCTGGAAAGTGTCCTGTTCTCATGGTGACAGCTAAGTCAGAACCAGCTGATATTGTCTTAGGCTTAGAGATGGGCGCCGATGATTACGTGACTAAGCCTTTTGAAATCCCTATTTTGATTGCTCGAGTGCGCGCTCTTTTGAGAAGACAGTCACAAAAACAAACTTCTACTTCTAAAAGAATCCAAATTGCAGATTTGTTGATTGATATGGAGACCTATGATGTTCAATGTAAAGGAATGAAAATTGAACTGACTGCATCAGAATTTAAGCTTTTATCAGCGCTTATGATTCATGCAGGAAAAGTGCTTTCTCGAGATAAGCTAATTGATTTAGTGCAAGGAGAAGGGATTGTAGTGACGGATCGTGCGATTGATACACATGTATTTGGATTAAGAAAAAAATTAGATCAATGTTCTGAAATAGTGGAGACGATTCGCGGTGTCGGATACAGAGTTAAAGCACAGTCTTAAGAGTTTTCTTAAAAAATCTCTCCTTATTTTGTTAGGAGATGAGCCGTCTTTGCAAGAACCAAAAGAAAAAAGAAGTTCTGAGTTTCCTTTGCAAACTATTCTTTCTGCATTATCTGAGGGAATAGTAGCAATTGGGCAAGACGAGAGTGTTCTTTTTTTAAATCAAAAACTAAAATCTATTGTTAATTACGGATCAGAGAGTAAAATTTGGGAAATATTTCGAGATCCGGAGATTCTTGCTATTTTTCGGTCGGCAATTCGAGATCAGCAGTCGGGACAACTTGAATTCAAGTTTAAAAATAGAGTTTACTCAGTTTCTGTTTCTCCACTCAAAGAATACAGTGGGGCTGTTGGTATTTTTCATGATGTTACCGAGCTTAAGAAAAGTGACCAAATTCGAGTGGATTTTGTCGCCAATGTTTCACATGAATTGAGAACCCCTTTGACAGCTATAAAGGGGTTTACAGATACTTTAACGCAAGATGTGAAACAAGGTAAGAAAGTCGAGCCTGAATTTTTGGATGCAATTTCGAGAAACGTAGAAAGACTCTTGAGTCTCATAGGGGATCTATTAAATCTATCATCTTTAGAGTCCAATCTAGATGCTCTAGGAGCATTAAAGAAAACTACTGTTCTGACTCAAGAAGTAACCGAACATGTGATTTCTCAGATGAAAGCTAAACTAGATAAGAAAAATCAAAAAATTGAATCCACTTTTTTATGTTCTGAAGTTTTGTCTGATCCTAAAAGGCTCGAGCAGGTTTTAATCAATTTAATGGATAATGCTCATAAGTACACACCGAGAGATGGAAAAATAGAAATTGTTTGGGAAAGAAATGCTCAAAATGGATTTGTGACACTGAAGGTAAAGGACAATGGCCCAGGGATAGCTGAAGAGCATCTACCTCGTTTATTTGAAAGATTTTATCGAGTTGATGAGGCTCGTTCGCGAGATCAAGGGGGAACTGGGTTAGGGTTGGCGATTGTGAAACATATTTTACAGAGGCATGGCGGAAGTGTTCGTGTTTCTAGCAGGCTTGGGGTTGGAACTGAGTTTACCTGCGAGTTTCCGAGTTAGACAAAAGTTCGTTTTTATTGTTCAACCCACATCTGAGAATTTGCCCTAGCTTTTTCAACGTATTCTGAGATGTTTTCCTGTGTGTGCTTCAGTACGTCCACTTCCTTTGTGTAAAACGCACTGTACCAGTGTGTGGTCATCTTAACTGCATCTGAAAACTTTAAGCTGGGAGACCAGCAGAGAGCTTCTTTAGCTTTGTCACAGTTTAGCGTGAGCAGGGGAGATTCTTTTTTGAGTCCGCTCAATTCTTCTTTTTGGATAGACTCTGTATTGTATTGAGTATGGGGCCAAGATTTTTGCATTTCCTTAACTAGGTCTAGAACAGTTTTTGAACTTTCGTCTGTAGGCCCGAAGTTGAAAGCTTCTCCTACGTGACCTTCAGGATTTTGAATCATGCGTGCCCCTAACCACAGATATGCACTGAGAGGTTCTAAGACGTGTTGCCAGGGACGGGTATAATCAGGGTTGCGTAAATGAACACTTTCACCTTTGGTCCAGGCTCGGATGCAATCCGGAACAATCCGATCTTTAGCCCAGTCTCCTCCGCCAATCACATTTCCTGCACGAGCTGTGCAAATTTGAGGTCCTTCTTGCATGTCGAAAAATGAAGCAGAGTAGCTTGCAGCAACCAATTCAGCACAGGCTTTTGAAGCACTGTAAGGGTCGTGCCCTCCGAGGCGGTCGGCTTCTGTATAGCGGTATTCTGTTCCTAAATTCTCATAACATTTGTCACTAGTAACCAGGACAGCTCCTTGAATTGTAGAACTTTGGCGAATGACTTCTAAAATATTTACCATTCCACCTATGTTGGTATCAAAAGTGAGTTTGGGTTGATCATAAGAAAGTCGCACCAAAGGCTGAGCGGCTAGATGAAAAATAAAATCTGGTTTAAAGTCATCGACAGTTTTTTTTAATTTTTCAAGATCTCGAATATCAGATCTTACGTCTTTTTTGATTTTTTTACTGAGCCGCAATGCCTCAAACAAAGAGGGTTTGGTGGGGATGTCGATGGAGTAACCTGCGACTTCTGAGCCTAGATCCAGTAACCACTGTGTGAGCCATGCACCTTTAAATCCTGTGTGGCCAGTAACAAAAACTCGCTTTCCTTTGTAGAAATCACCAAACATGATTTATGTTTCCTAAAGTTACTTCCAAACTTTCCACGGAACAGATTTGGAGTTCCAAGCTTCTTCAAGGAGTTGTCTGTCTCTTAACGTGTCCATGCACTGCCAAAACCCTTTGTGCTGATAGGCCATGAGTTGTCCGTCTTTTGCGAGTTTTTCGAGGGGGTTTTTTTCAAGAACTGTTTCGTCGGTAGAGAGATAATCAAAAATTCCAGGCTCCATGACAAAAAAGCCCCCGTTGATCCATCCTTCTCCAGATTGTGGCTTTTCTTTAAATTTAACGATTTTATCCCCTTCGAGCTGTAAACCACCGAATCGTGCATTGGGGCGAACGGCCGTGACGGTTACAAGTTTGCCATGTGATTTATGAAACTGAAGAAGAGCTTTGAGGTCGATGTCAGCCACACCATCACCATAGGTGAGGAAGAAAGTGCCTTGAGACTGAAGAGTGTTTTTGAGACGAAGTAAACGTCCGCCTGTCATACTTTGCAGTCCTGTGTCAACGAGCTTAACTTTCCAGTTTTCTTTACATCGATCGATTAACTGTGTTTGTCCTGTAGCAAGATCGATTTCAAAGTCGCTGTTGAGAGAGTGATAATTTAGAAAATAATCTTTGATCATCTCGCCTTTGTATCCAATGGCGAGTACGAATTCGTTGAATCCATGATGTCCATAGATGTTCATGATATGCCAAAGAATGGGGTGAGGTCCGATCGTGACCATTGGTTTGGGTTTGATAGAGGTTTCTTCGCTGAGTCGAGTGCCCATTCCACCGCAAAGGATAACGGTTTTCATCTTTTCAGTTTAAATCGAAGGGGGTGGGGTGACAAGCTCTTTTCTAGCCAGATTTCGTTGCCTTAGCTCATCTTCTGATTCATACTTAAAATATTAGATCTGACTCATTTTTATGAAAAAAACCATTAGTATTTGCATTCCTGTATTCAATGAAGAAAAGAACATCCAGATTGCCGTGCAGGCAGTCGAAGATTTATTTAAAAATCATCTACCCGCATATCAACTGGAGCTGATCATTACGGATAATGCCTCTACAGATTCATCATGGAAAATGATTCAAGATCTGGCTCGTTCGAAGAAGCACCTCAAGGCCTTCCGATTTTCTAGAAATTTCGGATACCAAAACTCGATTTTTGCAGGGTTATCCATGGCTCAAGGAGAGGCTGTGATTGAGCTTGATGCTGATTTAGAAGATCCCCCTGAAGTCATCCCCGAATTTATTCGGAAGTGGGAAGAGGGTTTTGATGTTGTTTATGGCGTGAGAAAAAGCCGGTTTGCGCCTCTTTTGTTAAAGGGTCTACTTTTTATTTTTTACCGGACTCTCAATCGAGTATCGGAGCTTAGAATTCCAGAGAATTCAGGAGATTTTAGACTTCTAGATAAAAAAGTGGTTCACCTTCTTAAGCAGCTGCCAGAAAGAAATCTTTATTTAAGAGGAGTTGTTTCTTACTTAGGATTTAAGCAGATTGGTGTTTTCTATGACCGGCATCCTCGTAAAGAGGGGAGAAGTAAGTTTAATTTTGTTTCTTATTTCATTATGGCAGCAGATGCTTTAACTGCTTTTTCTAAAGTACCGCTTCGAATGATTGGTATTTTAGGACTAGTCCTTTTTGTTTTTTCATCACTTTTAGCTGCTTTTTATCTTATAGATCACCTCAGACATGGTACACCTGTTGCTGGTTTTACAACTTTGGTCGTTTTGATGTTGGGATTACAGAGTGTGGGTTTTATTTTTTTAGGAATTATCGGTGAGTACTTAAGCCGTATTTTTGATGATTCGAAAAATCGACCGCGTGTGATTATCGCAGATTCTCTGAATGTGGATCAACACCCGTCCACTCTTTGATCCATTCCACAATACCTAAGATCGGTTCACGATTAGCCCTGAGCAAAGTTTGAGGAGAGCGTTCAAACTTAAAATCAAGATTTTCGTACTTAGAACGGATAATGCTCCCCACTTTTAGCAAATCCTCTTTTCCAAAAGTCTTAAAGACGGTTTTAGCAAGATCCACTAGTTTTAACGGTTCTCCTGAGTTGATTTCTAAAACAGGAGCCCAGACCCAAGATTGTTCTAGAAGATGAACAATGCTAGCAGCGATGTCATCCACGTGATGGTATTCCCGGAGTTGCTCCCCTGAGGACATTTCGAATACTGTTCCTGTTCGAATCGAGTGAATGATTTGTCCTAAAAACATATAAGGCTTGGGGATCCCACCATAAAGAGTGTGGAGTCGGATATGTAAAAATAATCCAGAGGTCTCTGATGTTTTAGAGTGCTTCACCATCCACTGACTGAGTTTGAGTTTAGAGTTGAGATAAGAGTTTTGCGCGCAGAGTTTTATGAAATGCTCCATCACCGTGCCAAAAGTCATGAACCGGTTCTCTGTGTTTTGAAATGCTGCAATAACCCTTTGAGGGAAGTCAATATTGGAGTAGTAAATGTCTTTAAAGTTTTGGTGGGGGTCAGTGACTCCGCCAGCAAAAATGAAGTCAGTAGAGAGGTGAGGATCGAGTTTTTCACTGATCACAGCTTTCAGTTCAGCTTGAGAAGTACAAATTTCAGGCTTTCCTATGTGCTCCCAAGATAAGGAGTGGATTCTTTTGGACTCTACTCCGTGTTTTTTGAGGTGTGTAACAAGCGCAGTTCCTAAAACCCCTGAAGCACCAAAAATGCAGTATTGTCGTGAACTCAGAAGGCTTTCCATTGAGTTATTATGATACCTTAGAATAAAATGAGTTCAATGACTACGATTCAGCCTCTCATTCTTGATTTAGCTGTAATTTTGGGAGTGGCAGGTGTTGTCACGCTGCTTTTTCAAAAAATCAAACAACCCGTTGTTCTGGGTTACATCCTAGCAGGCTTTATTGTAGGCCCTCACGTGCTACCGATTCGTCTGGTGTCTGATATCTCTGGTGTTCATCTTTGGGGAGATCTTGGAATTATTTTTCTCATGTTTACTTTGGGACTTGAGTTTAGCTTTAGAAAACTCGCTCGTGTGGGTATTTCAGCTAGTGTGACAAGTCTTGTAGAAGTCATGACAATGGCATTTGTTGGTTTTTTTGTAGGACGAATTTTAGGTTGGGGTTTTACAGATTGTATTTTTTTGAGCGCAATGCTTTGTATTTCTTCAACGACGATCATTGTAAAAACGCTGGATGAACTTAAGTTGAAAAGCCGACGTTTTGCTCAGATGATTGTTGCGGTATTAGTAGTAGAGGATTTAATTGCAATTTTGATCCTTGCTGTTTTGCCAATGTTTGTTGGAACTCATTCTTTTACTTTTGGCACTTCTGGATTAGCTGGAATCGATATTCTATCTTCAGCGCTTCAACTTTTTATAGTCATTGGTGTTTGGTTCGTGACGGGGTATTTCTTTGTGCCTAAATTTGTCAGACATGTTGGACGAGTGGGCAGTAATGAGATGTTGGTGATTGTTTCAATCGCTTTGTGTTTGATGCTCGTCGTTTTCTCAGCCTACCTCAAGTATTCGGTAGCATTAGGAGCATTTATCATGGGCTCGATTCTTGCTGAGTCAACAGAGTCTCATCGGATCGAAGAGCTGATGCACCCCTTGAGAGATTTATTTGCAGCTGTTTTTTTTGTATCTGTAGGCATGTTGATGGAGCCAGAACAACTATTGAGTCATTGGGGGCTCATTCTCATTCTGTCATTTGTAGTAGTGCTTGGAAAGTTTTGTGCCACGACTCTAGGGGCAATGATGACAGGCCAAACTCTTCGCACTGCGGTGCAGGTCGGAGCCGGATTAGGGCAGATTGGAGAATTTTCTTTTATTATCGCAGGTCTCGGGTCCAACCTTAAAGTAACGCATGAGTTCCTTTATCCTCTGATTGTTTCTACTTCAGTGCTTACAACACTCAGTGCTCCAGCTCGAGTTCGTTATTCTCACGATTTTGCAGTTTGGTTGGAAACACAGCTGCCAGTAGGGTTTAAGGATTTTTTGATGAAATACTCTGTCTGGACACAAAAGCGAGCAGCAGATTCTACTCGAAGAGCTTTGTTTTACAGACTTTTATTTAAGTGGTGGATTAATGGCCTTGTTGTGACTGCCATTTGCTGGGGGGGGATAGAGGTTTTGACGCCTTTACTACGTTCTCCGATTTTGAGTGGAGGGGTGGCATTGCTTTTATCGACGCCTTTTATTTGGGCAATGTTGACTGTTTTTAAAGAATTTAGGCTGACCCGTGAGGATGAGGTAGAAAAAAGTTTGCATCCAAGAGGTGGAACATTGTTATTGATTCGGTTCCTTACATTATTTTGGATGGGCATACTCGGTATGAAGTTTTTCCCGGTTAAAGTCACAGTTTTCATGACATTGGCATTTACTGTTTTGATGATGGTCGTTTTTTACCGGCAGCTAGAAAATTATTATCGTTGGTTTGAGAAACAATTTTTATCAACTTTCGAGCCTGCGTCAAAATCTCGTATTAAAAAAGATGCACTGAAACATCTGGCTCCTTGGGACGCTCATTTGATGCGGATTAAGGTTCATCCCAATGCAGATGTGGTGATGAAACAGTTATCTGAGTCTGGATTGCGAAGAGACTATGGAATCAACATTGTCGCCATTCAAAGAGGACTGAAGACGGTTGTAGCCCCTCAATCAACAGAGTTGATTTTACCTAAAGATGAACTATTAGTTCTTGGAACAGATGAACAATTAGAAAACGTCAAACATTGGATAGAGAAACCACCAGGATTAGAGAATCGTTTCACAAATATTGTAGATTACGAGCTTAGAAATTTACTGATTGAGGAAAAATCTGCCCTAGTAGGTACAACGATTCGAGACTCACGGATCCAGGAGGAGTATGCAGGTATGGTGGTTGGGTTAGAGCGTCAAGGTCGACGAGTGATTAACCCAGATTCAGATCTAAAACTGTCTGCAGGAGACATACTTTGGGTTGTCGGGGAGAAAAATTCGTTAGATAATCTATTTCAGAGGTTGTCTAAGAGTTAGAGCCAAAATAAAACACGAAGTTTTCAGAAAAATTTTTAAAAGGAAAAATGAGTATGACAAGGATGTTCATATTAGTTTTATGTATTTTGTTTTCACAACAGGTGCAGGCTGCGCCTATTTATGTAGAAAATTTTATCTCTCCGCCTGGACAGTTCCCCGCAAACCACGGCTCTTCTATTTTAGAGCTTCCAGGGGGGCAATTTTTAACTTGTTGGTATGCCGGCAGTAAAGAAAAGGGAACAGACGTTCAAATTCAATGTAGTCACTATGATCCAGTGAATGGCTGGGAAGCCCCAAAGGTTGCAGTAAAAAATGGAGAAAAAGCAAAAGGTGCATTTTTTAAAAATCGCACGGTTGGTAACGCTGTTTTGTATCGAGATGATGATGGTGTTATTTGGTTGTTTTATTCAGCAGTGACGATCTTTGATGGTTGGAGCGGATCACACGTAGATTATAAGATTTCGAAAGATTTAGGGGAAACCTGGTCAGAGAGCCGTAGGTTAGTTTGGTTTTTTGGAAA
>FRDC01002130.1_pt1 | contig 84425 bp, 92 predicted proteins | sample 1106171 | NCBI WGS metagenome assembly FRDC01 (sample SAMEA3930566, study PRJEB13176) | freshwater metagenome | biome: Drinking water system; feature: drinking water; material: water | place: Singapore | collected 2014-12-20 | reverse complement strand
GCGCCGCTATAAATTGCTCGAGAAACTCGAGAACTTGTTTTTCATTCGGCGACAAGGGCTTGGGGGGGGATTGTTTTTTAGGGGCCATGCTTAAACTTCCTCGCTGCTGGTGATTCAGAAGTTAGTTGTAAGTCATGTGTAAGTCAAGTGTACATTTTTTAAATTTAGACACTTGTCTAGGGTGGGGGTAAGACTGTGGAAAATGCGCGAAACTTTTGTTAAATAGTTGAATTTATTAGTGTAAATACTGAACAGAAGTGGGTCTTTGGTCGACTGACATTTCATTTATTATAAGGTGTAGCTTCGACATAAAAGCTTCTTTCGCTTTTATAGAGGCTTCAATTAAAGAGTCGCCCTCTGCTCGGCTGGTAAAATTTAAAACCTCAGGCGTAGTGAAAGTCACAGCATAGAGATCGCCACCACTTGTTTGCTCTTGCTTCTCACATAAAATAGCAAGAGAGCCTTGCCCTTGTAGCACTCGCTGTACATCGACGACCTGTTGATACAAAAAAGCTTTGGTTTCAACATCAGGTTCGAAAGGAGAAAAGGTTTTCTTAGTCATCTGTGGCCTCCTCATTATATAATAAAAGCTGAGTCGCATTTTATTTTTGTCAATGTGATGGGGGGAAAATGAAAGCCAATTTAACGGGTGGGCCGCTTTATCACTTGCGAGCGAGCATTCGAGTCATGGGACAATGGCGTTCATTTCGCAATCAAGTGGAAAAGTGGTTGACCGAGTGGCAGCCTGAAAAATCGGAGTTGGTTTTGATTGGCCCGAGTGCGGGTTGGACACTACCGGACAATTTTCTTCATGAATTTCAAAAAATTCATGCCTACGATTTAGATCCTCTCGCTCGAGGATTGTTTGCGTTTAATCATGGCGTGGCCGTGGAGTGGCATCGTGAAGATGCGATTGGCATGAATGCCGAAAAGTTATTAATGTTGAAGGATCGTCATCCAAATGCGGCGTTTTTATTTTGCAATGTTTTAGGTCAGCTGGGTCTTTTGTATAAAACGGAATGGGGTGAAGATCAGCCCGAAGAATTTATCAATAACATGCAAAAGTTTTTCCATGAGTGTGAAGATTGGGCCAGCTATCATGAGCGCGTCTCGATGCATAAAAAAGAATTAGTCGATCATATGACCGAACCTTTATTTCGTAATTTCGTGACGGTCGATGAATTTCGTTGGTCTTTCTCTAGCCAATCTATCCACATTGTCGATTGGACCACCAGCCAGCATCCTGCACGTTAAGAGAGCAGCGCAATATCTGTTGGCAGACGACTAAGCTCGAGCTAGTTCTTCTGCTCTATGGACGCAGAACAAATCAAAATTGAACCCAGCTGGAAAAAACATCTCAATCAAGAATTTGGTCAGCCCTATATGGCCGACTTAAAAAAATTCTTAAAAGCAGAAATGGATAAAAAGAAAACAATTTATCCGCAGCCAAAGAATTTTTTTAAAGCGTTTGATTCCACTCCATTCGATGAAGTGAAGGTCGTGATCCTAGGACAAGATCCCTATCACGGGCCAGGCCAAGCGCATGGTTTGTCGTTTTCGGTTCCTCAAGGGGTTCCCGTGCCGCCGTCACTCAAAAATATTTATAAAGAAATTGAAGCCGACCTAAAAGTGAAAATGCCGAAGCACGGAAATTTAGAGAATTGGGCAAAGCAAGGTGTGTTGTTATTAAATGCGACCCTCTCGGTTGAAGGTGGTAAAGCAGGTTCTCACCAAAAGCGCGGTTGGGAACAATTCACCGATGGTGCGATTCGTGCGCTGAATGATCAACGTGAACATTTGGTATTTATGCTTTGGGGCAGTTACGCTCAGAAGAAAGGCGAGTTTATCGATCGCAAAAAACACTTGGTGCTGCAATCGCCTCATCCATCGCCTTTGTCGGCGCATCGTGGATTTCTAGGAAATCGTCATTTTTCTAAGGCGAACGAATATCTTAAGCAAAATGGAATTGTTCCGATCGATTGGGGAAATTTGAATTAAATATTAAATGTTCCATCTTCTTTTTTGGGTCCACATTGCGTTATCCGGGGGGATAAATGAAAAAAATTTTATTGGTAGTGTTGCTGAGTCTTTACTCGTCGTTTGCACTGGCGGACGTAGTTTTTGATTCTTCTGTGAACGAATATCAATCGCTTGAAGAAGTGGTTATGAATTTTCATAAGGGCTCTGAAGAGCTTCTCACTCGCCAAGATCCCAATGGCATTTTTATGAAAGTCTACGAGTTGGTGATTCGGCGTACAGAACAAATGCTAGAGGAAAATCAATTCGAAGATCCAACATGGGTTCGGCAAATTGCTTTAACGTATGCGAATTATTATCGACGCGCGTTTTTTGCATTTCAAACTTATCAGGCTTACGGATCATGGGTTTCAACCGTTGCGACTCCATGGTGGTTGGCGTTTACAGAAAACAAAAACAATCAACTGGCGATTCCGGTGCAGTTTATTTTATCGACCAACGCACATATTCAAAATGATTTACCTTTGGCTTTAATCGAATCGGGTGCGGATTTTTCTGAGCGTTGTTATCGTGATTATAAAAGAATTGGTGTGATCTTTACGGGTTCTTTTGAGGAGTCTTGGCAGGCCATTCACCGCTTGGATCATAAAAATCGCTCTGAAATTGAGAAAGTGATGTCTTCGTGGATGGCACAAAATTGGATTGCGATTTTTCGTGATACGGCCTGGAAAAATGCAGTAAAGCTTTCAAAACAGCAAATCACACCGGCTCAGATCGAACAGCAGGCTTATAAAGCGGGACTTGGTTACCGTACTCTGGATTTTTGGGCCCGATAAGGCTCAAGGATGCGGCGCATCCCGGATTTGGAACCTGTCCCTCATTCTGGTATGACTGGCCGCTATGAGAGCACCTGTTTTTTACTCGGAAAATTTGCCGACGAAGCCAAAATTGTTAGAGGCTTTAGGAAAAGAATCCCACGACTTCGTAGTGATCTATGATCGCAAACTATTGAAGAACGCAGGATTTAAAAAGTGGCTCACAGGATTTCGTGCAACGATTGGTTTTGATGCGGGAGAAAAATTAAAGGATCTTGCCAGTTTTCCAAAAAATCTTGAGAAAGTTTTGAAGGTTGTTCCCTCGACGTTTTCGCGCATCTCCTTAACTGTTATTGCGGTGGGGGGCGGAAGCATTGGTGACTTCGCCGGTTTTATTGCCTCTATTTGGAAGCGCGGAGTTTCGCTTGTGCATATTCCGTCGACTTGGCTTTCGGCTTTTGATTCCGCACATGGTGGAAAGACCGCATTGAATTTTTCTGGAATTAAAAATCAGTTTGGTACGTTTTATTCGGCCGAAGCGATTTTTATTGTTCAAGATTTGTTGCAGTCTTTACCCGTGCGAGAATTAAAATCGGCAGCTGGTGAGCTTGCGAAAGCAGCAGTGATTGATCACGAAGTCGCAATGATGCTGGCGCAAACTGAGCTCAAAACTTTTGAGGCCTTTTGGCAGATGCTGCCTTCTGTGATTGAAGCGAAATATAAAATTGTAGATGAGGATCCGCGTGAAGAAAAAGGTTTAAGACAAGTTTTAAATTTAGGTCATACTTTGGGGCATGTGTTTGAGGCGGGATATGAAATGGCTCATGGCGAAGCCGTCGGCTATGGTTTGCAATTTGCCTGTGAGTGGAGTGCGCATCGCGGATATTTGAAAAGCGGCGAGTATGACTCGATTAAAAAATTATTATTTGAAAATGCATTGTTGCCGGGCAAAGAACAATTCGCCAAGGCTTATAAAAAATTGCGTAAAGAAAAAGTCGAAAAATATTTAACTTACGATAAAAAATTAATCGATAAAACCCATGTGCAGTTTGTGTTTGTTGAAAAAGTGGGCGCGACGTTTACTAAAAAAGTCACTTTAGATTCATTGCTAACAGATGCTCAACGTCAGGGTTGGATCCGCGAATGAGTTTCTCTTTTGTCGGTCGCCTGCCAGCTTCAAAATCTTTGATGAATCGGGCACTGATTATTCAAAGCTATTTTCCAGAAATGCAAATCGTAGGGGATTCAGACGCCGATGATGTGGTGTTGATGAAGAAGGCTTTGGTGAGCTTGCGAGAAGGTCGTGACATTCAGTGTGGTCATGCGGGAACTGTTTTAAGGTTTATGGCTTTGCGTGCGGCTCGAGAAAAGGGCGAGCATGTGCTTGTGGGCAGCGAAAGATTATTTTCTCGTCCGCAAGAAGAACTCGCCAGTTTACTTGGGCAGTTAAGTTGTGAAGTTCAGTTCGAATCTTCGCGAATGAAAATCAAGTCGTGGGGTTATAAACCTCAAGGCGATATGTTGTATGTGAAATCCGAACGCTCATCGCAGTTTGCATCAGCCTTGTTGTTAAATGCGTGGCAGCTGGAGCGATCGATCTTTGTTGTGCTTCGGGGAATGTCGACCCCTTCTTATTTTAATATGACAAGATCGGTAGTTGAATATCTTGGAATGAAGATAGAAGGCTTTGGGTCAGAGTTGCAATTGCTTAAAGGACAAGTGTTAAGTAAATCGGGTTTAATTATTGAACCTGATCTTAGCAGTGCTTTTTCATTGGCGGCTTGTGCGGTGGTGGATGGAGATGTGACGATTACGAATTTCCCTCGTACCTCTTTGCAGCCCGATCGTATTTTTGTTGAGTATTTGCAGGCGATGGGTGCGGAAATTAAAATTCATGACGAGAAAATCACTTTTGAGAAAACCGCAAAGTTAAAACCTTTGCGTGCGGATTTAAAAAATCAACCCGATTTATTTCCGGTGCTCGCCGCACTTTGTGCTTTAGCTGATGGAACTTCTGTATTGAGTGGAGCTGAGCAATTGCAATTTAAAGAGTCGAACCGTATTGAACGTGTGCGTGAACTTTTAAGTTTAGTTGGTGTTACAACTCGTCCGATTTCTGGCGGACTCGAAATTGACGGCCAAAGCTCTGTGACACAGCGAGTCCCTAAAAGGTACGGACTACCTTTTAATGTGGATCAGGATCATCGCATGGCGATGGCGGCGGCGGTGTTGATGAAGGCGGGCTTTCCGATTGAAGTAGCTGATCGAGATGTGGTGAATAAAAGTTGTCCTGGGTTCTGGGAGATGATCGGAGAAGCGCCATGATTTATGCGTTGATCGGTCATCGCGGAGTTGGAAAGTCCACATTGCTTGAGCGTCTCGCAAGTTACGGGGCGAAGACTTTAGATTTGGATCAAGAGATCGAAAAATCTTCCGGCCAAACGGTGGCACAGATCTTTTCTTCTCGCGGAGAAAAAGAATTTCGAAAGCTTGAATCCGAAACTTTGAAAAATATTTCGAAACATAATACTTCGGATGTCTTTATTGCAGTGGGTGCTGGCTTTGAAGGTCCATGGCCCGTGGGAGTAAAGAAAATTTGGGTTCGTCGCGCGACAGATGAAAAGGGGCGGATTTTCTTGAATCGTCCTCGTTTGAATCCTGAATTAAAGCCACTTGAAGAATTTAATTTGAGAAAATCTGAGCGAGATCTTCGCTTTCAAGCTTGGGCCGATCAACATTATTTTATGCCTGAAGGCTTACCTGTCGATGCGGCTGCAGAAAAATTATTTTTTGGTTTTTCGGAAGATGTGATCGGCGGAACACTGACTGTGCAACCACGACACTTACAAGATTTAAAATTATGGCTTTCTAGAGGCCTCGAATTTTTTGAAGTGCGCGATGATTTACTCACAGAACAACAAGCGTTAGAAGTTTTCGAAAATGTTCCTCGTGCGCGCATTTTGGCTTCCATTCGAAAGCATAACAGCTACTTACAACGATTTCTCGATGATGCCGCTTTACAAGATTGGGCTTTAGAGCTTGGTCCTTGCCCTGATTCTGTTTGCTCTTCGATATTATCGTTGCATCAGCGTGAATCCGATCTTGAGAGAACATTACAAAAAGTGAAAATGTCTTCTATTGACGGAAAACATTTGAAACTGGCGATTCCCATTCAATCCTTTGCTGAATTAAAAGTCGTGCATCAGTGGTGGAATCAAGATCGTGATCAAAGATTGTTTTTCCCCAATTCGCAGGATGGTCGTTGGAGTTGGTATCGAGCTCTCTGGGGGCGCGGCATGCGTTTTAACTTTATTCGCGAAGATGACGGAACAAGTCCGGATCAGCCGACATTCTATGATTGGTATCAAACGAAGTCTTGGCAAAAGAATTTTGCAGCCATCTTAGGTGATCCAGTTGAACATTCGTGGACTCCAACAGAGCAGCAAGAATTTTTTAAAACTCTAGATATGCCTGTTGTGAAAATCAAGATGAGTGAAGAAGAACTCACAATTGAAACTTTAGATTTTTTATGTGAGTTAGGATTAAAGGCCGCCGCCGTCACATCTCCGCTCAAAAATAAAATGTTCACTCTTATGGATGAAGTCTCTGCAGAAGCAAAAGCAATGAAGGCTGTGAATACATTTTGGCGCGAAGGAAAAAGTAACAAGGGTCACAATACCGATCTTGAGGGTTTTAAAGTAGCAGCTTGAGAATTCATCGAAGCGAAAAATATTGCAGTTTGGGGCGGTGGAGGCACCTTGGAAATTCTCAAAGATGTTTTTCCAAGAGCTCAGTTTTATTCAGCTCGTGAAGGGGCCGACGCAAAAACCTTGGTGCCCGATATTTTAGTTTGGGGAGTCGGCCGCAATCGCGAAGAAACCATGAAGTGGCCGCCCAACCATTGGCATACAAAAGTCGTATTAGATTTAAACTATTCAGAAGATTCACCCGGACGTGAATGGTCCGAAAAACATACGGACACATATCTGTCAGGCGAACGCTTTTTCCGCGAGCAAGCGAAACTACAACGTCTCTGGTGGGACCAGCAAAAGGTACCTGCTTCTTTTTTGTTGGTAAATGAAAATGATTTTCAATAATTGTGCAAAAACAAGAAGGTACCTTTGAAAGACACGTTTGGAAATATTTTTAGGTTTCATTCATTTGGTGAGAGTCATGGATCGGCGATGGGGTGTGTGATTGAAGGATGCCCTGCGGGTTTGTCGTTTGACTTACAACTGCTCGAGAGAAATTTGCAACGTCGAAGACCAGGACAAAATAATTTAGTCAGTGCTCGCAATGAAGAGGATCAGCCTGAAGTTTTAAGTGGAGTGTTTGAGGGGAAAACTTTAGGTACACCCATTGCCATTGTGATTCGCAATCAAGATCAGCGTTCTAAAGACTATGAAAAACTGCCGAACCGTCGAGGTCATGCCACAGATGTATGGCAGGAAAAATTTGGTCATAGTGATCCGCGTGGCGGTGGGCGAGCCTCAGGCCGAGAAACGGTTGCGCGCGTGATAGCAGGTTCTGTGGCTGAAATGCTGATTCAAAAATTATCTCCGGAAACAAAAATCCTCGCTTGGACTTCGCAAGTTGGTCCACTCAGCGAAACGATCCCCCTTCAAGATTGGCCGCAACTGACTCGCGAGCAAATTGATCAAAATGCTTTAAGAACTCCAAAGGCAAATAAAGAAGCCGAAGCTTTGGTCCTACGGGCAAAGGAAAATGGCAATAGCCTGGGAGGAGAAGCACAGCTTGCGATTCTTCAGCCACCAAAAAATTTAGGCCAGCCGGTATTTCATAAATTAAAAGCCGATTTTGCAGCAGCACTCATGTCGATTGGCGCTGTCGCGGCTGTTGAGTTGGGTGCGGGTGCTCAAGCAGCGATTCAAGAGGGCCTTGATTTTCATGTTGCGCAAAGTGAAGCTGTTTATGGCGGCATTCGCGGTGGAATTTCCACCGGAGAGCCGATTCACTTTAAGATCAGTGTGAAACCCACGAGCAGTATTCTGGATGTTGCAAAAAAAGGTCGGCACGATCCCTTTTTATTACCTCGTATGATTCCTGTGATCGAAGCGATGGCCGCCTGTGTGATTGCGGATCATTTGCTGTGGTCGCGATTGGACCGGATCGAGTAATGCTTCATACTCTCGCGAGCGGCTTTATTGATAGTCACTGCCATTTGGCAGATCCACGTATGGATCACAATCGTGAAGACGTGATTCGTCATTCCATTCAAAAAAATGTGCGTACATTTATTCAAGCTGGAGTAGGCCCCGAAGACTGGCAAAAACAGACGGAACTTCGAAATCAATTCCCAGAAAATATTATTCCGTGTTTTGGTTTGCATCCCTATTTTGTATCCGATCACTCAGAAGGTGAATGCGAACAAGCTCTACAACAATTAAAGCCGTTATTGGATCAATCGTTAGGACTTGGTGAGTGTGGTCTTGATTTCCGCGAAATCATCGTTAAAGGCCAAAACGCCAAACAAATTCAATTTTTTAAAAAACAATTAGAATTAGCGGATCAAACAAAGAAAGTTCCTGTGCTTCACATCGTACGCGCCCACGATGAAGCCTTTAAAATTTTAAAAAACTATAAACTAGAGCGCGGCTTTATGGTTCACGCTTTTAGCTCCAAAAAGTCGAATGCGGCTAAATACCTTGAAAAGGGGGCCTATTTATCGATTGGGGCTTCGGCCCTTATTGAAAATAACCAGGCTTTACACGAATCTATAGCCTTTATTCCCATGGATCGCCTGTTAATTGAAAGTGACAGTCCCGATCCCAAGCCTGAGCCCTGGACTATTTTTGATGTAGCAGCTAGGATAGCCGCACTTAAAAAGTTAAGCGCAGATCATGTTCTCGAAAAGGCGCGGGAAAATTTATTAAAGTTATTCGATCAGGAGTTAAAAATATGAAAGAACTGCAAACTGAACCTCAAGCCACCTCATCGTACTCGCTACATAGACGCTTTGATCGTATGGGGCGTTTAGTGGGCGATGATGCCATGGAAAAATTGGCGAACGCCCATGTGATGGTGATTGGAGTTGGTGGAGTGGGATCTTTTGCCGCTGAAAGCTTAGCTCGTTCCGGCGTTGGACGTATCACGTTGGTTGATTTCGATGATATCTGTGTGACGAATGCAAACCGACAACTGCATTGCTTACAAGGTTTGATTGGAAAAAAGAAGGCCACTATTATGGCCGAACGTTTACAAAAAATTAATCCTGACGCGGAAATCGTCAGTCTTGAAAAGTTTTATAATTTAGCGAATGCCGAAGAAATATTAGCCCACAAACCCGATATCATCCTCGATTGCATCGACAATATGACAGCGAAATGTCATTTGATTGCCACTTGTGTGCAAAGAGATATTCCTTTGATCGTGGCAGGTGGTGCTTCAGCTAAAATGGATCCACTCGCCGTCAAAGTTGTACCGATTTATGAAACTCATACCGATCCATTCCTTCAACATGTTCGAAAAGTTCTTAGAACAAAGTATGATTTGCCAGAAACATTAGATGTTCCAACAGTGTTTTCAACAGAAGCCCCAACTCAGCCAAAAGAATTAAAGTACGATAAAGGCGAAGGATTTAAATGCGTGTGTCCTAAAGGACAAAATGATTTGCATTCATGTGATAATCGCAATGTGATTTGGGGAACATCAAGCTTTGTGACAGGTAGCTTTGGCCTAGTGATGGCGTCACTGACTGTAAAAAAATTAATTGCCTAGTTTCGCCTTCGCGGCTGGCTCCCCCGAACCAACTTTGAAGAGAGAGGCTTAACGCCCTTGGCGCTGAGCGGGATCGATGGTCATACTGCCTACAACTGGTAGTCCTGTATTCGGATTGATCGGAACGTAGATCACCGCATTTCCAGATTTACCGGCAATAGCTTCAATCGACTTGATCATCTCATGCTGCACATAAAGCGGAGTCAAAGTTTGATTGATGATATCTTGTGAACGCTTGATCCCTTCTGCTTCGGCTGCTTTAATCTCGGCATCTTTTTTTGCCATTTCAAGCAAAGTGGCTTTGGCTTGCAAGCGCTGAAGATTTGCTTGCTTCTCAGCGGCCGCTTGAGAAATCTGCTCTGGGTATTGGAAGTTACCCACTGAAACCTGCTCCAAGATCACAGGCACTTTTTTCTCAGCCAGCCATGCACGAGCCGAATCTTCCACAAAGCGCTGAATCTTATCCTGGCTAGTGGAAAGGGTTTGGCTATCTTGCGCTCCAACCGCATCACGAACAAATGTACGTAATGGCTGTTGAACGACGGCTGAGTACCAGTTCGCTCCTGCGAAGTGTTCGACCAGGTCTTTGATCATTTCTTTTCGAGGGTCAGGTCTTAGTAAAAAATGCACCTCGAAATGGATTTTGATTTGATTGGCATCGACGATTTGGAAGGTTTCATCGTATGTTGCCGCTTGAAGTTTAATTCGTTGAATCGAGTAGTGGAATGGCTTCCAACCGTAATTGGTTGGTCCGACGATGACGTCGGCGTATCCACCCTTACCCCAAAACATCAGCCAGGGCGTCCACGTCAGGTATCCCGCTTCACCTGCTACGACGCCTGGATTGTTTGCGTGGCTCATCGTTCCCACACACAAAAATGGTAACAAAACTAAAACCCTTAAGAATTGAACCATAACTCCCTCTCTCGTTGACGTTAACTCCGTCAATGATTGTTAAAAATTTGCGCCACCAATATCGAGAGCAAAACAAATGTGCAAAAAAATCTGCTAACAAATCTTTTTTGGATAATTATAAGCGCGAACATTTTTGTGTAATCAAAATTGAAGTGAAACCCTTGAGCCGATTCGGGAATTTGTTTTTCTGAAAAATCAAAACAGGCCCGAAAAGTGGGGGAGTCGGGAAGGTGCCGAACGGCCTGTGCGATAAGAAAGAGCTTGTGTCTACTATAATGAACTCCATAGACTTGAAGGATGAAAGCACAAATACTTGCACTTATTTTTATGGTTTGGGCTCCGATTGCGTTGGCCAACCCTTGCATAGATAAATTTAAAGACCTTGTTCCGGCCCTAAAAGACGCCGCATTTAAAGAAACAGGCAAAGGCGAAAAAGATTATTGGAAAGTCCCAGGCACCGAGCGAGATGAAAAGCTATTTCGCTCTAACATCTACGCGCAACTGAGCGGAGAGCCTTGGGGAGCAGGTGATCGCAACAGCATCATCTCGATCGCAAAATCCGAAGGGCCCAAAGGGGAGAATACGCTGTATCGAAAGCGCGATAACTCGGCCGTCTTAATTGCAGGTCTTGGGCAAAGTGGACCTATGGTGATTCATTTTGATAACGTGAGCTGCAAAGTCACTTCGGTTCGCTTCTATGATATGAGAACGACAAAATTTATAGCTGAGGACTACCAGCGCTCCGCTTACGTCGATGCCGAATTTTGTGAATTTATTGAAAAGCACAGAGGGAGCTTGGCGCGCTTACCTAAAGATTTTGGTACCTATGAGTGCGAAGAGCTCAACTGTGGAGTCATGAATCGTACCACCGGCTACTGTATGTGCAATAATGCCGATGGTAAAAGTCGCCCGATGACAAAACCGTGTTGCGCAGGTGGTGTTCCACGAAAAAATCTTTTAGAAAAGATTCAAGAGGAATATAACCAGCTTGAGAATAAAAAAATAGATTGGGAAGAGCTCTCTGCCGAGCTGATTTCTAAATCCAATACTCAATGTAAAAAGTGGAAGTCCCACTTTGCTGGTACTGCAGATGTGAGGGGTAAAGTCACAGCTCCGGTTTCACGATAGTTCAAATTGGAAGCATGGGAGCGGCCGACAGGATTATTTGCGTACAGCTTTATAGATGTAGCTTGCACCACCCATGAGCGATTTGCATTCACAGAAAGAAAATGCACCCGTCTTGCGCATTAACTCTAAGAATGCATCGCCAGATGGAAACGCCTGAGATGATTTATTTAAATATTGATAGGCCCATTTTTTACCGCTGATCATGCCACCAAGTAATGGAACCATATGTTTGAAATATAATTTAAGTAATGGTTTTAACACCGGCGTTTGCACATCACCGGTTTCAAGTACCATCACAACTCCACCAGGACGAACAACACGAGCCATTTCGCTTAAGGCGCGAACTGGATCCGCGACATTGCGAATGCCGTAAGCAATACTTGCAATATCAAACGAAGCATCGGGATAACCTAAGTTCATTGCATCGGCGACTGCAAACTCGACATCCAAACCAAGAGCACGGGCCTTAGCCGGAGCAAAATCCAGCATCTCTTTGCAAAAATCCGTGCCTAACACTCGGCCAGATCCTACGACTTTTTTAAACTCAATCGCCAGGTCACCAGTTCCAGTTGCGCAATCAATCACGCGTGAACCTACTTGAGCGTCGCTCCACTTGACCAATTCACGACGCCACAAGCGTGCAAGTCCCATTGTCATCACATCATTGGCGCGATCGTAAGTGCCAGCCACTTCAGAAAATAAATTTTTAATAAATTTCGGTTCTTGGCCGACGTGTTGTTGCTGGTTCATAGAAAATTTCTCGGCATTTTTTCAAGAGTGGACATTAGACCATCAAACGCTTTGTAATCCAGCGCTTGAAATCCATCCGATAAGGCTTCCGCTGGACGTGGGTGAACTTCAACCATTATCGCATCGGCGCCTGCCGCAGCGGCGGCTAATGCAACCGGGGTTACCAATGATGAAATACCAGTTCCGTGCGATGGATCGGCCACAATTGGAAACGGTGTATTTTGTTTAATGTACGCAATTGCATTGATATCAAATGTGTTACGAGTCGCCGTTTCGAAGGTTCGAATTCCGCGTTCACATAAAATCACATTGTCATTGCCGCCTTTGACAACATATTCAGCAGCCAAAATCCATTCTTTGATCATTGCAGATAAACCACGCTTGATCATGACGGGCTTTGTTTGTTGGCCGAGCTCTTTTAACAAAGAATAATTATACATATTGCGAGAGCCGACTTGAAACGCATCGACGACATCAATCAGATCACTGATTTGACGTGGATCGGTCACTTCTGAAATAAACGGCATGCCCGTGACTTCACGCACTTTTTTTGCGACGTCATAAGCATTCGCACCCATTCCTTGAAAAGAAGCCGGATCGGTGCGCATTTTAAAAATACCACCGCGCAAAATCTTTGCACCTTTGCCTTTTACATAGGCGGCCACATCCTGAAAATGGGCTTCAGACTCAAGTGAACAGGGACCGGCGATCATTACCAGTTTGCCATCACCGATTGTGACAGGTCCTATCTTGACGGGTTTCGTTCTGTCTTGCATGACTATCGTCAATATCACATAAAGTGGTAGGGGTTGAGAGGGTTTGCATTATGTCTCAAGGCGTTATTTTCGTCAGATTAAACGCGGCGCTTTGGGCCGTAGGTTTGGGGCCCTTTACAAGATCCTCAAAAAGACCCACTCAGACCGCCTTTTATATGCCTGGTTTTTTTCTGAATGAGTCGGAGCCCTGGTGGGTTCCGGCTGAGTATCAAGAGCTGAACTTCGATGCTTTTTTAAAATTGTGGCCTGAGCCTGCGGTATTGAAGCGGGAATGGGTGTTGCCATCCGAGCCTCAGTTTTTGGCCCGAGTCGAAAATATTCTCACAGAAATTCACAAAGGAACTTTGAAGAAAGCGGTACCTGTTGTGTTCGAAAAAGCACAGGGGACTTTGTCTTTAGCTGAAATGGCGGGAGTGGTGCAAAAATTTCGCGATTTGCCTCCTGATGTCTTTCCGTACGGATATGTTTCGGGCTCGGAAGGCATGATCGGAGTGACGCCCGAATTTTTACTGCGCGATCATGGAAATTATATCGAAAGTTTAGCATTAGCTGGCACAACAAAAGTTGAAAACGAAGGCGCACTTTTAAAAGATCCGAAGGAATTGTCGGAACATTTATTTGTTGTGAATGATTTAAAGGAACGCCTTTCTCGCTATGGAAAATTTGAACAAGGGCAAACGGGTGAGTGGGCCGTGGGCCTCGTTCGGCATTTGCGAACAGACGTCAAGTTGGAAGTCGAAGCTTGTGTTGATTTTGAAGATTGGATTGAAGTGTTGCATCCAACTCCAGCACTTGGAGTAGCGCCTCGCTCGCGAAGTGAGTGGTTGCGTGAACAGCCGGAAGCAAGTGAGCGAAAGCATTTTGGTGCACCCATGGGGCTTATGCGCGCAGGTGGAGCTTCACACATATGTTTAGTTTGTATTCGCGGGATTCAATGGCGAGACAATCAAGTGTGGCTTGGATCAGGTTGTGGAGTGGTGGCCGGAAGTGTGGCTTCTCGCGAGTGGGAAGAATTAAAACTGAAACGTCGAGCGGTGAAGCGCATACTAGGGATAGCAGGCGAAGGTTTGTAGAATTGTTAGAAATCTTTTTGGTTGTATAGCCGTGGTGGCTGTTTATGAACCGCTGCCTGCACAAGCGGCGACAATAACAGATTACTTCCGTACTCCAGAAGGCTTTCAAGAGTATTTAAAGTTATCTCCTGAAGATATGAAAGCTTATGCCGGAATGAACCCTGAACTTGAAAAATTGGTTTTGAGCTTCAGCAAAACGTTGAGCTTTACCCAAGAATAAAATGGATGATGACCGCAAGGTCTGATTAGGCTATGTTTCTCGACCATGGGAAACATGGCCACCGCTCGCAAAACCCTCGATCGATTAGTTGCACTTGGTGTACAAGAATTTATCGTCTGTGCGGGCGCGCGAAATGCCCCTCTTGTGAGCCTACTGAATAGCCAAAAAACTTATAATGTGTATCCCTTCTTCGAAGAGCGCTCAGCTGCGTTCTTTGCATTAGGCCGAATTAAAAACCATCAAAAGCCTGTCGCCGTTGTGACCACTTCTGGAACGGCTGCAGCCGAATTGCTTCCAGCAACTATAGAAGCTTTTTATTCAGGGCTTCCTTTGGTTTTATTAACGGCGGATCGTCCTCGTGGATTTCGCGGCAGTGCTTCGCCACAAACGATTGAGCAGGTCGATATTTTTAAAAACTATGTGGATGGTTGTTGGGATATTGAATCGGCAAAAGATCTGCATGATCGTGAGTGGAAAGCCAAAAACCCACTACATGTGAATATCTGTTTTCATGAGCCGCTGCTGGATGATGAGGATGGTTGGGTTCCGGGTCATAGTGCAGAAGTTGCAGCACCAAAAGATCCGTCTTCGATTGAAGCGTTAATGCCGCAATTGATGTCGCTTTCAAAATCGGTGAAAAATTTAACGACCGCGTTTAGCGTGAATAAGCATAACTTAGAAATAGCACAGGCCGCTTTTAACCAATGCCAAAAACCATTGGTGATAGTGTCTGGTCTTCCAGAAAAATATCGCGAGATGGTGCAAAATTTTTGTATGCAATTGGGTGCGCCCGTTTATATCGAAGCACTTTCAGGACTTCGTGAATCGCAGGATTTAAAACAGCTGCAAGTGTTGCGTCCGCATTTAAAATCCTATGATCTTGTTGTACGCATTGGCTCCATGCCTACAATAAGATTATGGAGAGATCTCGAGGCAACACCCGTGCCCGTGCTCAACTTTAGTCATCTGCCTTTTTCTGGTTTGTCTTGGCAAAAGGAAGCGGCTTTTGATCTCAATTTATTAAATTATATCGAAGTGCCTCCGCATTTATTTCCGCAGCGTTGGCCCGCAGGGGAAGACTTCGATAAAATCGAAAACTTACTCACTAAATATCCAAATTCAGAGCCCGCGATGTTTCGTAAACTATCGGATAGCTTTGAAGATAAATCTTCGGTTTATTTAGGTAACAGTTTACCTATTCGCGAATGGGATTTGACCAGCACCCATCATAAAAAATGGGCTCGGCTTGAGGCCAATCGTGGTGCGAATGGTATTGATGGGCAACTTTCGACATTTTTTGGTTTTGCAAAAGGCAATTCCCAAAACTACGCTTTGATTGGGGATTTAACAGCTCTTTATGATATGACCAGTGCATGGGCGACTCGCTTTCTTGAGTCTGGAACAAAAGCGCATATTGTCGTCATTAATAATGGTGGTGGTCGGATTTTCAGAAATATCTTTCATGATCCTGCGTTTGAGAATACTCATGAGATTTCTTTAAAACCATTTGCGGATATGTGGGGACTTCTTTATCAGCGTGTGAAAAGCTCTGAACAGATTGATAAAAGTTTATGGAAAGCTCCTCTCACATTAACAGAAGTGTTTCCAAACTTGGCTCAGTCAGATGGTTTTTGGAATGACTGGAAAGAGTGAAATCTTTTTTCTCCATGGTTTTTGGGGAACTCCAAATGACTTTGATAGTGTCAAAAAGCATTTAGTTGATGTGCAAAATTCAGCAGACATTCAAATCACCCCAGTCACATTAGAAAAATATGATCCGACCAAAGGATTAAAAGATTTTGCCGATTGTTTAAATGCAAAAGCCTTTCAAACAAAAGGGAAAAAATATTTGGTTGGATATTCCATGGGTGGAAGATTAGCACTTCATGCATTGATGGCCAAACCAGAGGTGTGGTCGGGTGCTGTGCTTATTTCGGCTCATCCGGGTCTAAGAGAACCAAAAGATAAAGCGGCTCGAACACATTGGCAAAATCAGTGGGCTGAGAAATTTTTAACACTTTCTCAGCAAGAGCTCGAACAACAATGGGGAGCCCAAGAGGTTTTTAAGCAAACCACTCCACAAAAAAAATCGGAACTTACAGAAGCCAACCGGCAGTTTTTGGCGGCGGCTTTGATGCAGTGGGGTTCAGATCGGCATTTATTTACTTGGTCGGAGCTGAAAAATAGCAAAACTCCCTTGCTTTGGTGTGTAGGTGAAGAGGATCATAAATATCAGCAGCTGTTAATGGATATGCGGATGAACGGTCTTCCAGGAGATTTTGTGTCGATTCCGCAGGCCGGGCATCGATTGATTTTTGATCAACCGGAAATGCTGGCTAAAAAAATCACGGCTTTTATAAGGGGAACACCATGAGTCACGAGTTTATCAAGATGAAAACCACAGAAGCTCAAACGGTTTATTTACGCAAAGATGCGGTCGATGCCATTGAAGAAGTGCCGGCTTCAAACCGGGTAGAAGGCCATAGTAAGGTGTATGTGGCGGGCTTTAAGTTCCTGATCGAAGATAAGGCTGAGGAAATCCTTAAGAATATCAAGGACTAAACACCACTTGCGCTGTTGCGTACTTCGGTTTACAACACCTGCTCAACCGTAAACCGAGGTGGGTGACACGTGCAAAATACTTGGCAAGCCATTAAAAAATTCGAAGATATCAAACTTGAGCGGAACGAAGAGGGGATCGCAAAGGTCACCATCAATCGTCCTGAAGTGCGCAACGCCTTTCGCCCACAAACGGTTCATGAACTTCAAGAAGCTTTTAATATCGTACGCGAAGATCCAAAAGTGGGAGTTGTGATTCTCACTGGTGAAGGGCCTGATGCTTTTTGCTCGGGCGGAGATCAAAAAGTACGCGGACATGCCGGTTACGTTGGTGATGACGGTGTTCCTCGTCTCAATATTTTAGATGTGCAAAAACAAATTCGCGGACTTCCAAAGCCCGTGATTGCGATGGTCGCAGGTTATGCGATTGGTGGCGGTCATGTATTGCATGTGGTGTGTGATTTAACAATTGCGGCTGATAATGCAAAGTTTGGTCAAACAGGTCCAAAAGTCGGATCATTTGATGGTGGACTTGGTTCCAGTTACCTCGCTCGTATCGTGGGCCAGAAGAAAGCACGTGAGATTTGGTACTTGTGCCGTCAGTACAATGCTCAAGAAGCTTTGGAAATGGGTTTAGTAAATAAAGTCGTACCACTTGCAGATTTAGAAAAAGAAACTATGGAGTGGGCGCGCGAAATTATGCAGCACTCTCCGCTTGCAATTCGCTGTTTGAAATCAGCATTGAACGCCGATTGTGACGGGCAAATGGGATTGTTGGATATGGCTGGAAATGCAACATTGCTTTACTATATGTCTGAAGAAGCCAAAGAAGGAAAACAGGCGTTTGTTGAAAAACGTAAACCTGATTTCTCGAAATTTCCAAGATTGCCCTAGTGCCAATGAAGCTTTCAATTTGGTGGCAAGCCTTTCGCCCTAAAACTTTGACGGCCGCACTGATTCCCGTCATCGTGGGAACCGCACTGACGATTTCTCATGGGGAAATCGTCAAGTGGTGGATCACTTTATTTGCGGCACTGTCGGCCACATTTATTCAAATCGGTACAAATTTAGTAAACGATGCTCTTGATCACAAAAAGGGTGCGGATACAGCGGAACGTTTAGGGCCGACTCGAGTCACGTCTTCGGGCTTGATGAGCTATCGCAAAGTCATGTGGGCCGCGGTCCTCGCGTTTGCTTTTGCGATGATGTTTGGAATTCCATTGGTGCTGTTTGGTGGATGGCCGATTGTTGCCATCGGAGTTGTGTCAGTGATACTTGGTTATGCTTACACCGGTGGGCCGTATCCGTTGGCGTATGTGGGACTTGGCGATCTGTTTGTGATTTTATTTTTTGGTTTGGTCTCGGTCAGTGGAACTTATTATCTTCAAACTCACGAATGGACATTTGAAGCGGTGATTGCGGGACTACAAATTGGATTCTTAGCGACCACTTTGATTGCGATCAATAATTTGCGCGATATGAATCAGGATGCGAAGGTGAACAAGCGCACAATGGCGGTTCGTTTGGGTCTTAAAGGTGCGCGAATTGAAATTGCATCTTTGTTTATTTTAAGTTTTTTACTTGGATTTTATTGGCTGACTCAAAAGATGTGGATGGCCGCGGTCTTGCCATGGTTGAGTTGGCCGTTAGCTTATATGATTATTCGCGATTGTTTTAGGCACCAGCCAGGTCCAATTTATAATCAGCTCCTCGCAAAATCTGCATTGGTGCATATGCTATTTGGCGTATTGCTATCGATAGGACTTATTTTCGTATGAAAATAGAATCTCACTGGTATTCACTTCAGCCTGTGCAAAAATTAAATAGCCAGGTCGGAGTGTCACCACGTTTTGGTTCTTTATTACGAATTACTTTTAATGAAGAAGAGGTGGGTTACACAGATCTTCATCCATGGACCGAGTGGGGAGATCAACCGCTTCATGAACAAATAAAGTTATTAAAGGCGGGAACTCCAACTGCTCTCGGGGAACAAGCGTTGAATTTTGCGCGGATTGATGCGGAAGCGCGCGCACGAGGACGATCGGTCTTTTCAGGTCTTCCTGATTTGCAAAATCACACTTTGGTGACCGACTGTGCTGTTGTATTACCAGCTCAATTCGAAGGACAAATTGTAAAATTAAAAGTGGGTCGTGATCTTGAGTTTGAACGCGAATGGATCAAGGCCTTTTGTTCACGTCCCGGATTATTACGTTTAGATTTTAATTCCAGTTTGCAAGGCGAAGATTTTTTAAAATGGCTTTCTGGGTTTAACGATCAAGAATTAAAAAAAATAGATTATATCGAAGATCCTTGTGCGTTTGATTTAGATATTTGGGAATCGGCTTTAGAGCGAGTGCAACTTGCCGCTGATTTTGAAATGGCTGCGGAAAGTTTGCGTCGACAGTTAGTTTTAATTCGTAAGCCGACAGCAATCGAGATGGCGGATCCACTTGAGTATAAACGTGTGGTGTTCACTCATAAAATGGATCATCCTTTTGGTGTTCGCCTGGCTCAATTTGTTGCGGCCACTTTTTATCATTTGCTGCCAGAGAAAAAAGAAATTTGTGGTTTGGATTCTCAGGGGATTTTTACTGCGACCGGGTTTGATACTTTAGAAACGGGATCCGGTTTTGGTTTTGATTCCGTTTTACAAAATTTAAAGTGGACGGCGCTATGAATTGGCAGTCGGATGAAACGTCTGTTCTTTTTAATCCGCAAAAATATTCGGATGAAGAACAGACCCGTATTACGGAAGAATTACCTTTATTGCCAGGACATATTTGGATTGAATCTTCAGGTACTACTGGTGCTTCGAAGTGGATTGCACTATCTAAGAATGCATTTTTGATTTCGGCGGCGGCAGTGAATCAACATTTACGGGCATCAGCTGCAGATCGATGGCAGTGTGCTTTACCGACTTTCCATGTTGGGGGCTTAAGTATTTTCGCTCGAGCTGAGCTGACGGGATCAACAGTGATTTCGATTGCAGAGTCTCGCTGGAATGCTTTGGATTTTTATAGTGTTTTAGAGCGAGAACACATCACTTTGACATCGCTAGTTCCCACTCAAGTTTATGATCTTGTGCATGAAAATATATCTGCGCCAGAAAAGTTGCGTGCGGTAGTCGTCGGTGGTGCGGCGCTAAGCGCAGAACTTTATATGGCCGCTCGCCGCTTGGGATGGCCACTGCTACCAAGTTTTGGAATGACCGAATGTTGTTCGCAAATTGCAACGGCTTCACTGGAAAGTTTGAAACATAACACTTATCCTCTGCTCAAAATTCTTCCACATGTTGATTTAAGATTAAATGAAGACGGTTGCGTAGAAGTGAAGTCGGGTGCTTTGGCCACGATGGTTGTACAGTTTGTGGAAAATCGAGTTGAAGTTTCCGATCCACGTTTGGATGGATATTGGCCAACTCGAGATCAAGTTGAGTTGCGTGATGGATATTTACGATTTTTGCAGCGCTTTGGTGATGTTGTGAAAATTGCGGGCGAACAGGTGAGTTTGGTACGGTTGAATAGTTTATTACGTTCTTTTGCAAATGCCTCTTCTACAAGTGCTGATTTTTTAAATAATGATTCGGTACTCAGCGAAGACCAAGTTTTAGTTGCTACACCTTCGACGCGTTGGGGATCGCAAGTGGATTTAGTGACAACTCGCCAGCAGTTCGCAAGTCTCGAGCCGTTACTTGCAAAATATAATGAAAAAGTTTTACCGCTCGAGCGTATTCAAAATATTTATTTTGTTGAAGAATTACCTCGTACCGAACTTGGTAAAATCAAAACTAAAGAAATCTTAAAACAAATTGGTTTCTAATAGTTTCGATCCAAACCCCATAGGCACAAACCCTTTGAGAAACTTGCTGAGTTCAGCACCTTGAGATGAGAGTGTAATATACCCTCACGTCAGTGTGCTCAGCTGAGCACACAACCATCGGGAACAAATACATTCGCTTTTAAATCTAACCTACATGGCAAAGAAGAGTAGAGTGCTGAACTCAGCACCTTCGTTAGAGAGTGTATGAGTAGGGTTGAATATTTAATGAAGGCCTGCGATTTAATCACGCTTCTAAAAGGAAGTACGTCTTCGGTGATAGGAAATCAAAAAATTAAGCTTTTAAATATTTTTTAATAATTTCTGGGATTTCAAGTTTGCCCATGGTCTCGGGATTGACGAAAACATGCACCGAGCGGACTTCGGCAGCAATGCGGCCCTCTTGATCATTTAAGCGAGTCAGAAACTTCACGGACGAATCGCCCAGTTTTTCAATCATGACTTGGCCTCGCGCTTTTGTGCCCACATATAAAGGACGTTGATAATCCACTTCTAAATGTCGAATAGGCACTAACCAATCTGGACTTTGAAACCAGTCTTTCCAGCGTAAGCCTAAATCAATTAAGTACTGTTCAATTAAACGATGAGAAAGGCGGGCATAGTTGCCGTAAAACACGACTCCGGCCGAGTCACACTCATCAAAACCAACTAAAAAATCTTTTTGCCAAATTGCAGACATTTAATTTTCCAAGTTTTTCATTTGTTGCCGACGATTTTTCACTAAATTTACGATTTGTTCCAGCGCTTTTGTTAGGCGTTCACCCGCGAGCTTTGCTTCGCTCAAATCCTTCAAGTTTTGGACCCGGCTGGCGAGCGCCAAGGCCGTGGTAATGGGGTTCGAAAGCTCGTGTAAGAACTCTCTCTCATCCGGAATGCGCTGCGGCTCTTGATTGTTCGCCATGACTGAACCTCTCCTTATTTGAGTAGGCTTTTTTACGCGGGTGTTCAAGAGGAGAACATATTGACTAATAGAGTCATTTTGCTACAGGTGTGACCTTCAATATGAAACCATATCGCGAACTTAAAATATTTGATGAGAAAGACTTCCCAGCCTACTTGCCGAAGCTCAATGCGCTTTACGATGATTTATTTTCTTCAGGAAAAGGCTTTCGTTCGCGACTTATTCAAATGGTGTCGGGTCATTTGAGCGTTGATAAAAAAGCGCAACATCTGCTCGCTCAAACCATCGAGTTTATCCATAACGCCTCTTTGTTGCATGATGATTTGATCGATCGATCTGAACTTCGTCGTAGTAAGCCGGCTGCGTGGTTAAAATATTCTCCAGAGTACGCGGTTTTGGCAGGTGATTATTTACTCGCGCGAGTGATGGTGAATTTATCGCGCTACGGAAATTTACGTTTGATCCAATACACATCAGAAATCATTTCAGATTTACTTGAAGGTGAGTGGATTCAAGATTCATTGATGCGTGATTGGAACGTGGGACTGGCTCAACTGGATCAGGTTCATAATTTAAAAACCGCATCTTTATTTAAATGGTGTTTGAAAGCGCCGTTTCTATGCATTGAAAATTATGATGATCGAGTTCATCACATCCTCGAAGAGCTCGGTGGAATTTTAGGATTATTATTTCAACGCAGTGATGACTTGCTCGACTTCAACGTGCGTAATTTTGAAGGAAAGCATGTCTTAGGTGATTTGAAATCGGGATATTTTAATTCGTTCTCGGCGTTCTTAACCAAAGATATGGGGACAGAACAAAAAACAGCGTTTCGAGAATGTGTAACGATTGAAGCTTTAGAACAAGTTTTGGGGCCTGGCCGTTTACAGGCGGCAGTGGCCGAATTCGATACAATGAATCAACGTTTTATCGATTTATATTTTCATCAATGCGATATTTTGAAAACGTATTTAACGGTGGATCAGCAGGGCTTGATCTCCGATCTTAGAAAGCTTCCTGAGCCGTTGTACTGGAGAAAAGCTTGAATAGCTTTATCACTTTTGAAAAAAATGATCCCAAAGCACTTGAGTATTTAAGAGGATCTGAAGATCCTTTGCGAATTGCGATTCCGGTGAAAGGCTTTCGTAATTCTTTACAGAGCGACTTTTTTACTTTTCAAATGATCGAACGATCGCAAGTTGCAACACCATCAGGCTTCCTTGTTTTTTTACACGCGATTCGTATGGATCTTTGTGGCTTGGCATTGGGCCCTTGGGCTTTGGCTTCATTGTATTTGCTGTTTCAAGAGCCACGCATTGATTGGCTCTGGTTGGTCGGTACGGGTTTGCTATTGATGGGTTTACAATCAGTGGCATTTTTGCTGAATGATATATCCGATCATATGCGAGGACTCGATTGGTCATCAGGCCAACGGGGTTCTCAGGTATTGCAAAAAGGTTGGTTGAAACTTGTTGAGCTTGAAAAACTCAGCAAAATTATTTTAGCCGGATCTTTAATTGTGGGTGCAACTTTAGCTGTTGAACATCCATTGCGCGGTTGGGTGCTAGGGATATTGGCATTGCTTCTTGTTTCAACGTTTTCATTCCGCAAGCGGGGTTTAAAATATTTAGGCTTGGGCGACGCTCTGATTTTTTTAGGATTTGGTCCATTGCTGATGCTCGGAATGTTTTCTAAAATGGAAGCATGGCCTTGGGCTTTTGCTGTTTTGATTGGCAGTCTTTGCGGTTGGCTTGCGGTGTTAGTGTTTCAATTGCGACAATTAGAAACTTTATTTGCGGATGGCGTAATTAAAACGGGAACGTTTATTTCGCGACTTGGATTTGACCGATCTAAATTATTTATTCTCACCGAATGCATTTTATTTCTTGGTGCTTGTGCTTTTAGTTTTGAGATTTTATTTGGCCCGTGGCTGACAGCTTTAGCTATGATTGCTTTGTTGCCTCCTTTTTACTTTGTCGGACGACGGTTAAAGCGAGCGCCCTCGCCACTTTCGTCAGACTTACAAAATATGGGCCGCCGTGGTGTGGGTCTGCATATTTATTTTATTTTTATTGTTTTAACTCTGATGTGGATAGAGCACTTATGGATGTAGCGGTAAAACCACCAGAAAAGCTAGCCGTGTTTTGCGCAGATTCGGACTCGCAACGGTTGGCAAAAAGTTTAAGTAAAAAGCTATCATTGCCAATTGCGAAATCTTTAGAAGACAACTACGAGTTATTTTTATTAGTGGAACCACAGGGGTTGTCTTTGCAATTAAAAGCCACACCAATGCCAGGACCTGTACAAGTGGATTTTGTTGGTGGAAATTTAGGGCATCGAAGAAAGTTTGGTCTTTCTCGTCAGCAAATTTTTGCAAAAGCGATTGGGATTAAGAATCGTCCACTCAAAGTGATCGATGCGACTGCAGGTTTGGGCCGCGATACTTTTTTTCTCGCATGTCTTGGCTGTGATGTGCGAGCGATCGAAAAAAATCCAGTGTTAATGGCTTTATTGCAAGACGGGTATCAGCGGGGATTAAATGCAACTGATGTTGGGAAAATTTTGGCCGACAAAGTTCGATTGATTCATGCGGACGCAATTGAATATTTAAAAAATATAAAAAAGTCAGAGCGACCGGATGTGATTTACATCGATCCAATGTTCCCAGAAAAAAAGAAAACAGCATTAAGCCCAAAAGAAATGCAGACTCTGCAAGCGCTATTGGGAGCTGATCAAGATCCTCTTCCTCTGTTAGAGGCGGCGTTGCTAGCGGCTAATTCGCGAGTGATTGTAAAGCGGCCGTTGAAATCCAAACAAGTGAAAGCGGGCGTGAATCACAGTTACACCGGAAAATCTGTTCGCTATGATCTTTATTTAATTAAGCCAGAAAAGCCTGCGGCTACGACGAAGAAGATCTCAGAGAAAAAACCCGTCAGCTCCACCCGCGTCGACTAAAAAGTGTCTGCCACTTTTTAGGGGCTCAGTGCATCAATGTAATATTTCAGTATGAATCGACGGTAAATTTTCTGATGTTTGAATTTGATAAAAGATGGTTTGCAGTTCTGTCGGAGATTGGTTGAACTCCACGAAAGAAAAGTAGCGTTTTAAATCGATGAGAGCTTCTTTGGTTAAACTTAAGCGCCAGCGAACAGAAGCGCGTTTCGCCAGCGCGGGTAAAAGATTCGGATCTAATTTTAATAAAATATTAAGCGACACATGTAATGCATCGTCTTGTTTTTCTCTCTCGAATACACGAATCACGTCTTGGATATAGCGAGTGAGAATATGACGAGCCGGTAACACATCTAACTGGGGCGGCTCTTTTCCGGGTTCCATCGACTTTTGTAAAATCTGAGCCATCTGCTGCTCGTTTAAAATATATCCGTTTTGATTCAAATCAATGTAACAGGATTTTCCGCCTCGCACCCATTTGAGTAAATAGTGGTTATTGGCGTGGATCAGATGAACGGGTAAATCCAATTCTGAGGCCAAATGTAGATACACAATTGAGACCGGCAAACAACAGCCTGCTTTTTGAGTGAGTACGGGCTTAATTAAAAGATCACAGGCTTGCAACGGCATGGTATGCGGCTGAATTTGAAAACCTTTGTTATTAAAAAAATATTCATTCAGAACATGCAGTCGATCCGCTTCGCATTTGTGTTCACACAAAGCTTGCAGTTCGTAACTCATAAAGGTGAGCGTGCGATAGGTCCACTCTTGCGATTCCGTTGGCCACAACATGGAGTTGATCGCCATAAGCAGTGGCACCAAAGTGGACGGGTCTTCAGATGCAACCAACTCCAATTCGAGCGCGAGCTTTTCCCATGTCATTCGGCTTTCAAAATGCATATCTATTGGTGTTAAACGCGCGCTGTAAAAGTTTCAACTTGAATTTCCGATGCGCCGCAGCCATGATGAGTTGGTGTAGGATGAGAACATGGAGCCGCGAGATTTATTAAAGAGAATAGCAGAGTTAGAAAAAGAGCTCGCGGAGAGAGACCGCGACCTTGGTCGGTTTCGCAACGAACTGGGGAAGGCCAATCAGCGCCTTGAAAGTTTGATATCACAGTTACAAGTGGAACTGAAAACCGCACATGTGATTCAGAAAGCACTCGTCCCAACGGAATTGCCCCATATTCCTGGTTTTGAGTTTTCGAGCAAATTTGTTCCCAGTTTTGTCTCGGGTGGGGACTATTTTGATATTTTTGAACATGAGGATCGTTTGCGTTTTGGTTTAATTTTGGCGTCCAGTTCGGGACATGCCATGTCAGCCTTGCTTTTGTCTGTCCTCCTTAAACTCACGAGTCAAATGGAAGCCCGTAAAGGTGCGGAGCCGCACACGGTGCTGATGAAGATGGCTCAAGAGCTGGTTCCAAATATTCCTGAAAACTCTTCCGCCGACGTGTTTTACGCGATGATCGATCGTCGTTCATTTGAAATGAGCTATACGAAGGTTGGAGACGTGGTAACGCTCTTCCAGAATTATACGACGGGTGAGATCATTCCTCTCGAAGCGCAAGCTGAGGCTTATCAGACGAGTTTTAACTCTAAACTTAAGTCTAAGACGCAGTCGCTGAACCCGCGCGATCGATTAATCTTTTGTACACGCGGCGTTACTGAAGCGAAAAATTTAAAGGGAGAAAGTTTTGGAATCGAGCGTGTGATCAAAACGATCCTCGAAGCACCAAAGCTTGGAGTCCACGAGCTTCGCAACCATTTGCTTTATGCTGTGCAAAAGTTCTCATCCAATGCGGAGCCCAGTCGAGATTGCACGATTTTAGTGGTCGAAGTCAAAGATCGAGTCATTAAACTCGCGAAGAATATTCAAAGTTAATTTTTCCAGACCAAGACTAGTCCCAAGGAAAACAGTCCTTTTCTAGAGAGGAATTTTTCGCTATGTTGTAAGTTGTCACACGAAAGGAAATGTTATGGCAGATGTCGAAATTTACGCAGGTGCAGTGGATCGTGGTTTAGAGGGAGTGGTCGCATGTACCACAGCTATTTCATCGATCGTTGATGCAACATTATGTTATCGCGGTTACACAATTGAAGATCTGGCACAGAATTCGACATTCGAAGAAGTGGTGTTCTTGCTTTGGAATAATCGCTTGCCGAAGAAAGCGGAAATGGATGAGTTTACAAAACAACTCAATTCCTATCTGACTCTTCCCCCTGAAATCGTCAAACAACTACAAGCTTTGCCAACAAAAGGTGTTCACCCGATGGCGTGGCTTCGCACAGCAGTGTCGACTTTGGCTTTATATGATGGTGATGCGAACTTGGACGATGCAAAAGCAAAACATAACATTGCTCTTCGTTTAACAGCTCGTATGGGAATGTTAGTCGCCTTGTTTGAGCGCTCACGCAAGGGTGAAGCGTATGTTACGCCAAAAGCCGACAAAAGCATCGCGTACAATTTTTTCTATTGTTTAACTGGTAAAGAGCCCGATGCAGAAGTGGTGAAGATGTTTGATACATGCTTGATCCTTCACGCGGATCACGAATTAAATTGCTCGGCTTTCGCTGCACGCGTAACAGCCTCTTCTTTAAGTGATATTTATTCGGCGATTGTCAGTGCGATCAGTGCTTTAAAAGGCCCTTTGCATGGTGGCGCCAATGAGCAAGTGATGTTGATGCTCAAAGAAATCGGCAACATGACAAATTGCCAACAGTGGATCAAAGATGCGCTTTCAAATAAGAAAAAGATCATGGGATTTGGTCATCGTGTTTATAAGCATGGCGATCCTCGTGCAAAAATCTTGAGTCAGTTAAGTGAGAAATTAACAAAGAAGATCGGTAAGCCAGAACTTTATGAAATGTCGAAGTTGATGGACGATACCATGCAAAAGGAAAAGGGCTTACTTCCAAACGTGGATTTTTACTCGGCAACGGTTTATTACTCGATGGGTATTACCATTGATTTATTCACTCCAATTTTCGCGGCTTCTCGTATTAGCGGATGGTTAGCGCATATTTTTGAACAGTGGACGAACAACCGTATTTATCGCCCACGCGGTCAGTGGACAGGCAATGAGGGCCTGAAGTGGACACCGATTTCGAGCCGGTAATAACCGGTGCCATTTTCAATTAAAGAATATTTGAAGAGAATTCGCCAAATGAGCCCCGTTGAAATAACGGAGCTCATTAAGTTGAAACCGACCTTACAATCTTTTCCCTATTGGGTTGCGGCCGTACTTGTTGGTCTTGCTGCGGTTTTTTACTCCTATGTTTTTTCAGGCAGTATTCACTTAGCTCAAAGCGTATATGATTTAGATCCCAACTATCTTTATGTGTTATCACCGATTTGCTTCTTTTTTGCGGCATGGATTGTGGAGCGCTATGCGCCGAGCGCTGCAGGAACTGGAATTCCGCGAGTAAATGAAGCATTGAAGCTGGATCCAAAAACTCAATTGCCAGAAATTGAAACGCATTTAAATTTACGAGTGGCTCTTGTTGTTGCCCTGAGCTCAATTCTTTGTGTTTTAGGTGGAGGGGGACTTGGGCGTGAAGGTCCAGTGGTTCACATTGCCGCGTGTATGTTTTTTGTGGTGGGTCGTTTATTTAAAAAAGTATGGCCTTATACCGAGCATCGTTCTTGGATTTTAGCTGGTGGTGCGGCTGGGATTTCAGCTGCATTTAATGCGCCACTTGCCGGTGTTGTGTTTGTTCTAGAAGAATTAGCACAAACACACTTTCACAAATTCAAAACAGTGGTCATTTCTGGCGCGATTATTAGTGGGGTTGTTTCTCAGTGGATTTCTGGGCGTTATTTGTATTTTGGGGTGGTTCAAATTCCTGAGGTCCCAAGTCACTCCTTACTTCTTGCGATTGCAATCGGTGTGATATGTGGCCTCATGGCCTTTCCTTTTCAAAAATTGATTGATTTTAATTGGCGCGAAAAGCTCGGGCCATTAGGAAGTCGATATATTTTCCCGTGCGTTGTTGGCTTACTGGTGGCGACATTAGCGAAGTACTGTTCGTCTGGAACTATTGGTGGTGGGATCGCAGTTATAGAAAACCTACTTAATGGTGATGCTATTCCTGCGGACTGGAAATTGGTGTTTGGTCGCTACATGGTGACGATCGTTTCGCATCTGAGCGGTTGTGCTGGAGGATTTTTGGCTCCCAGTCTGGCCATGGGTGCGACAGTGGGTTCAAAGCTATCACAGTTGTTGTCCTATCCACACCATAACTTATTGGTATTAATTGGTATGTCTGCATTTTTGAGTGCAATTATTCGCGCACCTTTTACGGCTTGGGTAATTGTTATGGAAATGACTAATCAGCATTATGCGATATTTCCACTCATGACAGCTTCGATTGTGGCCAATGCAGTCATTCGGAAATTACTAAAACCGCAGGACAACCCTGCAGAAATATCAAATTGAGACGAACAATTGTTGCCATGTCGACGAGTTGTTCGTTTCGTAAAACATAAAGTTAAAATTCTTCTCTCCCGACCGAGGTCTTAATCCGAAAAATATATGTGGGGAGACCGATCCATGCAAAAAATATTACTACATAGTCCATCAACGAATGACGCTTACATGATGAAGTCCTTTTTAGAAAAAAGGCTTCCCTATGCAATTGAAATTGCACACTCAAATAAACAAATGGAAGAGATTATCGCGAATCGTCCGATCCAATTGGTGATCTACGATACCGCTCAATTTACTGGCCAAGAATTTCAATATTTAAGAGACATTCGTGGTTTGGGATATTCGTATCCATTTCTTATTTTGTCGAATAATCAAGGTTCTGAAGCTTTGCTTGCTCAAGCAGCAAAAAATAAAATGCACTTTCTAGATAAGCCTTACGAATTCAAAGCCCTTCGTGGAATGACTCGTAAACTGATGGTTCAACGATCCATTCAACAGCAAATGCACCGTCGTTTTCGTACACAAATTCAAGCCAGAATGGAAACCTTTATTCATGGTGAATCTTTTGAAACACAGATGTTTAATCTTTCAAAAGGTGGCGCATACTGTGAGTTCAATGGTGCTTCGAATGTTTTAGGTATTGGGGATTTGGTACGCTTGCGAGTGAATCTTGACGATCTCAAAAGAGACTATACTTTAACCGCCCGGGTTGTTTGGACGACTCGTAAGGGTGCCTACTCAGGTGGCCACGGGGCCGGACTTCGTTTTGTAAAGAGCGGCGATATCTACCGCCACTTACTCGAAAAAGTTTAAGTGCCAGAGCCCTCGGGTTAAGCCCTACGGACAAAAGTTTAGTGAATAGCTAAACAAATTTGGATCCATAAAAGAAGTAGCTTGAAGAGCAAAACGTACAACGCAAGCAGTCCTTTAAATAAATCCCAGTTCTGCCGATAATTATCATGGTTTAGATGACGCATATCCGCCTCCCTTGTTTGTGAAGTTAAATCCACAGATGAGGGCTCTGGCGGGGCCATATAAAGCAAAATTAAAACCAGGATCTAATTCAAACTAGTTAAGTTGAGGTTCGCCTTTCGGATCAATTCATGTTTAGTCCGAGCGGGCAAAGAACTTGCAATAGAGTCCCTCTGACATTCATTTCTATTGTTGGAGAGTTCTATGAGAATTTTTTCTATGGTTGCTATTTCTTTGTTCGCTTTATCTGGGATGAGTTTGTAATGAAATCCACTTTGTCACAATTTATAATTCTAGTTTTTTTCCTGACGTCTTTAAACGCTCATGCCATCAGTGGGGATAGAGATTTAGGGTATGCGATTCATAATATTAAAAGTACCCAAAGCAAGGGCGGAAAAATTATGGAGATCGGAGTGCTCGGAATGAAGGGCAGCTTTTCGATTATGCTAATGAGTGGTCTTATGGGATTTCTTGGAACTCCGAAGTCTAGCGTGATAACAATTATTAAATATGCAGGAGTGACGATGGCCATTTCCGCAGTTGGAGTCGCCATTGGTGCCGTCGTCTACGTGCTCGAGCCTTCGCCCGCATCAGCTGCGTCAGTCATCGATTATTATTTAACTGCAGAAGGTTTTCAGGAGTACTTAAATTTATCTGCGGAAGAAATGGAAATGTACGCCAATTGGAATCCCAAACTTGCAGAGTTAGTTCTTAAAATTAGTGATGGAATTGAAAAGGCCTCAAATGAAAATTAAAATTATCGCAATTGGATTTTCAATTTTATTAGCGGGTAGCAATGGACATGCGGAACCGCTTGAGTGGCTGGTTGAGGTGACAATACAAACCGCAGCCGAAGCGGTGAGTGCAGGGGTTGGCAGTTGTATAGATGCACTTGAAGGTTTTGTATCGGATAAAGCATCGAAGCTTCAGCCCGCTTCGAATAAACCACGCGCACAGTTGCTTGTGAAAATCACAGCCGAATCGATGCAAAAAATCCAAGCTGTTAGTGGTGAAGATTTATCTGAAGTGATTCAAGTGGGTCATTCAATCTGGTTAGCTGATGGGCAATTCATGCATTATCGTAGCAAGGAAGATATTCGCCAGCTTAAGCCTGAATTGGAACAAGTCCTCTTCCAAGCGGGCATTCTTTCATCCCAATAATCTATCTGCTCATTTTTTTAAGAATGGAATCTAAGAAGTCGGCTTTGCGTTTTGAGTATTCTACAAGATTTGTGACGCCTGATTGAACAATTTGCTGTTTTAATTTCGCATACTCGGCTGCGACATCTTTATGCTGAGTAAGATAATCACGTATGAAAAGATTGTTGCGCCATAATTCGCCTTTGCGCTGAACAACAGCTAAATTAAAATTTTTGTCTCCTCGTCTTCGATAGTAATATCGTCCTGGAACTCCGGCTTCGCCAAAATAATCGTATCCACATTGAACCAGCGCCCAAGTTATAGTTTGAGTTGGAGGAATAAAATCAATGCCGATCAGAATATCAATAATAGGTTTGGCAAGAAGGCCTGGAACGGCCGTACTTCCAAAATGTTCAATATCATGTTTGACGGCAGAGAGGATATTGGAAAGTCTTCGCGATTCGGTGTTGTACGCCTTGATCCACTTTGGATCATGAGGTTCAAGAGTGATGGGTTCATTAATTGGATGATCTAGCATCAGGCCATCTCCACCAATTCCTTCAATGCTTTACGAATTCCAGTATACACTTCAAATGGTTGCGCATCATACATATAAGCTGGAGTAGTGATCACTTTGTTCTCACGATCGGTGATAAAATCATCCACTTTGCAATCAGTGTGAATAGCGCCTGTTTTTTTTATTTCAGCTGCGGTCTCTTTATCATTCCCAATGGTTAAAGTGACATTGTGCTGGCCTAAAACCTTTGCAATTAATGCGGGTGCAATACAAATCGCGCCAATCGGTTTATTTTGTGAATGAAATCCTTCAATCACTTTTTGAACTTCAGGAAGAACGGAACCTTTAGATCCCTCTTTGCCCCAAGTGCAAAGATTTAATGCGGCTCCGTATCCGCCTGGGAAAACCACGGCATCAAATTGATTAACATTTAATTTTTTTATATCCTCGACTTCACCGCGTGCAATTCGAGCGGATTCGTGAAGAAGATTTCTTGATCCTGCGGATTCTCCGGAGAGATGATTTGTTGCGGGCATTTCATGATTTGGTGCGAATATTTTTACGGCACATCCCAGTTCTGATAAAGTGATTAATGTGCTAATCGCTTCCGTAATTTCGGATCCATCTTTGAATCCGCAGCCAGATAAGACAACAGCTATTTTTTTATTCATAAAATTCCTCTTCAACAAAGAAACTTTATAATTTTATTGAAAGCGAAAGTCACGTAACACCTGACACTGAGTGACGAGGTATTCACGACCATTGGTTTTGTAAAGAAAGTTCAAGCATCCATCAAGGGCGACTCCTAAATAGGGAGCATCCGTTGAGAATGTAAAATTGTAGCGTGTGATGTCGCGACTTGTAGAGGAATACCATTCAGCCTTGGTAAAGGTGATATTGGTACCCTTCATTTCGCAATTAACAAGTCCCAAGCAATTGGGCTGCATGGCGACTCGATCCGGGGCGGGAACAACAACATCGGTCACACTGAGATTGTGGTAACTAATGCGAATAGGTTCGTCGGCCAAAGGCTTGACTTGATTCAGGCCAAAGTAGGCGAGCGGACTTTGAAAGGACTCGGCTGTTGGAGTACTTTTATTGAGATTGATATAAAATTCGCGCTCGACAGTATCCACTTTGCCATTCGAGTAATTGTTTGTTCTTTCGTGGAGCACATACTTGATCTTATCGCCTTGATCAATTTTGTCTGTGACCTGTTGAGCGATGTCGGAAACTTTTGTGACATCTTCATTTTCAATTCGAATATTGATTTCATAGTCTACGCGTTCACCAATCTTCATTGAGTACGCGGTTTTCGCGGATGTGGCTTTAGATAAAGCCAATTCAATATCGTCGGGCTCGTTTTCTTTTCCTAAATCGGCCAGTTTGGCCTCCGGTTTCTCCAAGCATCCTACGAAAACAAAAATAAAGAGTGGAAGTAAAAGCGTCATTAATAAATGTAATATCGAAATTAGTAACGAATCTTTTTTCATACAGAATCCCAACCCCAAATCCACATTGGCATTGGGAACATTGCATCTAGTGCTGTTTTTAATGTTTGAGGTGCGGTTAATAAGACAGCTGGCTTTTCAGGACCAAATAAAAGTTTGACGAGTTCACTATAGCTCGACAGCTCTAAGCTTTCTTTTTTGTAAGAGATCACAAATTTATCACTCTGGTTCTCCATCGTGAATTCCTCAAATCCCTTCGCTCGAGCCCAGCGACAGATTTTATCGGCCATACCTTTAAAGTTGAGAATTTTGATCATGCCGAGGTGTCCATAGTGTGCCGACACGCCAAGTCCATGCAGCTGAGAAATCAAATTTTGTGCATGGGCGGGAGCAATGACCGTTAAGTTTTCGCCTATCGTTTTGCGCATGTGAAAGAGTAACGGTAGAAGCTTAGAAACTCCTCCCCCCCATTCATGGACGTGATTTTTTAAATCAATTCCTTTGCCTTCGACGGCATAAGCTTGCAATTGATTCATGCTGTCCCATGCGGTGAAGACGCGCATCCCTGGGATTAAAAGATACTTACGCAACTCTTCGATTGAGCGCATAGATCCAACAGTGTGTTGCGAATACAGGCGCTGAAGTGCTTCTGCGGAAATTTGATGAGATTGCATAAAACGTAAGTTTTCAGTTGGAACATTCACGTCCTGATCCAGCCACAAAGCCACTTCCGAGCCGGCCAGTTCAAAACCGACTTTGCGATAAAAATCGTGCAGGTTACTCCAGAGAATAACGAAATCGCATAATTCTTTTTGCGCGGCCTCTAAACATTCGGTCAAAATAGCATGGGAAAGTCCGCGACCTCGATGAGCAGCGTGGGTCACCACACTTCCAATCGCGCCGACTTTAAACAATCCAATTGGAGTTTTAATAAAGTGATATTTCAAAAGTGCATGAGCCAGCACCTGACCATTTTCTTTGATGATCCGCATGTTGTTGCGATTGGCTTGCGTGATGGCGAGAGGATATTCTGATGAGATGGACCACTGACTACCGGGTCGTAAGCTTTCGTTTAAAAAACGAACAACATCATTCCATTCCGCTTCATTGGGTGCGCGTGGTCCTTCCATAGTCCACTCCTTTGGAGCCTACTGCTCCTATATCAATATTAATGCGATTTTGTTTTTGACACGAGTCTGGTTTCAATCGGATAAGTCCCTAGACGAGATTAAAGACTAGTAAAGGCGAGCATGGCGAAGGTTTTTCGGGAAAGTAAAATCGATAAAGAGAAGCGGGTTAAAAAAATTATCCGACTTTTTCAGAAGCACAACCCCAATGCCAGCTGTGCGCTAGTACATCGCAATCCCTGGGAACTTTTGGTTGCGACAATTTTAAGTGCGCAGTGTACGGATGAACGGGTGAATATGGTGACGCCTCCATTATTTGCCGCCTTTCCAACTCCGCTCGATATGGCTCGTGCGGATATTAAAAAAATCGAGCAGTTGATTCGTTCCACCGGATTTTTTCATAATAAAGCTGTAAATATCAAAGCCACAGCTGAAATTTTACAGACGAAATACAACGGGGTTGTTCCGCAAGATATGGATGCGCTGGTGGCCTTAAAAGGTGTAGGGCGCAAGACGGCGAATGTCGTTTTGGGCAATGCCTTTCAAATTGCCTCGGGGGTTGTGGTGGACACTCATGTGATGCGGCTTTCGAGGCGCTTAGGGCTTACCAAGGAAAAGGATCCAATAAGAATAGAGCGCGAATTGAATTCCTTAGTGCCCCAAGAGCATTGGATCCAATTTTCGCATTGGTTGATACTGCATGGCCGCAGCATTTGTCCTGCACGAAAACCTCAATGCGATAAATGCTATTTAAATAAATTGTGCCCTAAAATACTTTGACTTTGCTGCTGCGCCAGGCCGATTATCAGGCCTATGTTAGTCGCATTTTTTGAGAGCATAAAATACGTAGGACATCTCGTTCCCCTCGCTTTTTTAAGAATTTATCTTGGATATTTTTATTTAGGACGAGCCCTTGAGCGTTATCAAGGAGATGATCTGATCCAGCCAAAGTTGGCCGCACAACTCACAGACATTCTTCCCACTAGCCCTGCGCCCGATTGGTATCGACATTTTGCTGAAAATATTGTGATTCCGCACTGGCAGGTGTTTGCGTATTTGATGACGTACGTTGAATTTTTAATTGGAGTTAGCTTTCTTGTTGGCTTCTTTGTTCGGCCGACAGCGATATTGGGTCTATTTTTAATGTTGAATTTTATTTATATCAGCAATCCTGATTTAGGTTTGCTCTATCAAACTCACCTCGCACTCTTTATTGTGATGTTATGGCTGGGGGCGGGTCGATGTCTTGGTTTTGATTATTTCTTTTTCAAGCGTAAGCGTGGGCTTTGGTGGTAATGAAAGCCGGTCGACTTACCATTTATTTGATAATTGCAACGGCCATTGGTTTTGGATTTTTAATTTGGAGTGCGGTCCGACACGGAGATCGAATTGGGCGCAGTCACTATGAAAAGCCGGAATTGGTGGTGATGACCTATCCTAGTTTTGCTTCGGCTGTGGGACCAGGCCCCAAACTTTTTCGTCTTTTTGAGCAGCGATACAATTGTAAAGTGGTACTGGTAAATGGTGGTGACGCTCAGGTCATGACTAAAAAATTGGTCAACTCCAAAGAGTTTTTGGCCGACAGTGTTGTGGGCTTGGATTCTTTATCAAAAGCAGCGGCAGATAAAGAAGTGGCCTGGCATACTCCACTCACGCCAATCGATTGGGCTCCACTTGGATATTTGTATCGGAAAAGTAAAGTGCAAAATCCGCCGACATCGTTGCAGGATTTATTAAAACCAGAATTTAAAAAACAGTTGTCATTTCAAGATCCACGCACCAGCACACCAGGCCTTTATTTTCTTGGGTGGATTTTTATCGCACTTGAAAGTGCGGCCACGGATTATTTGCAAAAACTGAAAAATCAGGTGTATTCGGTGTCTCCGTCATGGATGGCCGCATATGGCTTGTTTCAAAGGGATTGGGTGCAGTTGACGTTGTCTTATCAAACTTCCTTAGTTTACCACCGATCTGAAGAAAAAAATTTCGATATCGAATTTGCAGTGTTTGCAGATGGGCATCCAGTTCAAACCGAGTATGCCGGCGTTCCTGCCAATTGTAAGCAATGTGATTTGGCTGCAAAGTGGACGGCTTTTTTGCAAGAGCCTGAATCACAAAGGATCATAATGAATCAGAATTATATGTTTCCGATTTTGCCTGAGGTCATGAAGGATTCCGAATTTGCGAAGTTGCCCCAATTAAAACTTCTGACATCAGAGCAATTTGAAAAATCTCCTCATTTGGAGCAGGACTGGATTCGTCAATGGATCGCTATTTTTCGTCCATAGCGGAATTATGGCCTTCGATTTTTTATACAACATTGCAATCGTCATTGAGTGCTGTGCTAACGTTACTGTTCGCAAGTTTGGCCGCATTGGGATTGATCGCCAGTTCCAGTCGTACAAGAGCTGTACTTGAGGTCAGCTACTTGCTTCCGTCATTATTGCCACCGCTTTTTATTGTGCTCTCGACCATAACTTTGTTCGGGGGGCAGATCCCCTATGGTTGGCCGCTGTTAGTGTTGGTTCACACACTAATGAATATCGGAGTATGTTCTTATATTTTGGCTTTAGCTATCGAGCAAAGAGCCTCGGCGATGATTTCATTGGGATTGGTTGATGGTTCGTCCACTCTTTCCTTATTAAAAGAATGTTTAAAAGGACCTCTTTGGCCCGTGTTAAAATCTTTGTTCTGGTTGGTTTTTTTGTTTTGCTGGATGAGTTTCTCTGTGGCTGTTCAATTGGGCGGGATGAGTGGGGCTACCATTGAAGTTGCGATTTTTGAAAAAATCCGCGGCGGCGATGATTTCTTGGATGCGATGTTCTTAAGCTTACTGCAGTTTACATTTTTATTTATTGCCGGTGTTTGGGTATTAAGAAAAGCAAAGTTGAAATGGCCACAAAGAAATTGGCGTTTAAATGGATTCGGATCAAAATGGTTTTTGTTGTTCGGATTAATTCCGGTGGCGTTATTTTTATTTGGATTTTTTAAAGGGATGAAGCTGGATGCGTTTTATTTTTTCCATTCTTTAGAATGGCAAGAAGTGGGGCGTGATTTAGTTGCCAATACGTTGTTTGTCGGTTTTGGGGTGTCTTGTGTGACAGCGGCATTTCTGTTGTTTTTATGTGCGATCTGGCCGTCGCCATTTTTTCGTTTCTTTTTTAGCGGAGTCACCCAGGTCAGTACGTCACTGCTAGGACTTGGTTTTTTGTATAAAGGATCCGATGATTGGGTTTTATATAAACTCATTATTGGTCTTAGTTTTTTTACGATTCCCTGGCTTTATCGATTTCGCATCGAAGCCATTCTCGATGAGCTCGAATCCCAAATTCTATATGCCCAAACTTTGGGGGCTAATATGTGGCAAATCTTAATTCAAATATCGGGGCCACAGATACTGCCGGATATTTTAGTGGCCGTTGGACTGGCGGCGTTTTTTGCGATGGGTGATTTTGGTTTTTCAATTTTTGTGACCAGCGGAGAGCACACTTTAAGTTTATTTGTTGAAAATTTACTTGCGAACTACCGCATGGAAGCGGCTCTTGGGGTGTTGACGTTATTACTTGTAACCAGTGCCAGTGTTTTATTGTTGTTCGGAGGATTAGCTGATGTCGCTCGTCGAAAACTTAGTTAAGAGATATGACGATGACTTTACATTGCAAATTCCTCGTTTAGAGATTGCAGATGAAGGAATCACAGTCTTAAAAGGACCTTCAGGGGCAGGAAAGACATCGATTTTTCGTATTTTAATCGGACTTGAAGAGTGCAAACATGCGCGATGGATTTTCAAGGGCGAAGATCTCAATCGACTTCCAATTCGAGATCGCAAGCTGGGAATTGTTTTTCAGTCGTATGAGTTGTTTCCGCATTTAACAGCAGCTGAAAATTTATGGTTTGCAAGTACCGCTCGAAAAATTCCTCGAGAACGCACGCAAAAGTTTTTTGAAGAATTGGTTGGGTTATTAAAATTAGAAGCATTATTAGATCGCAAAGCATATTATTTATCGGGCGGAGAAAAACAAAGAGTCGCACTGGCTCGTGCTTTAATCGGTGAACCCCGGTTTTTATTTTTGGATGAGCCTTTTTCAAATTTAGATACGGAAAACCGTCACGAAGCGCGAATGCTAGTGAAGCATGCTATCGAGCGCTTTAAAATACCAAGTTTATTGATCACCCATGATCCGGAGGACGTCAAAATTCTCGCGCATCATGTGGTGAATATTAAGAACGGTAAATTAATCTCGGAGAACTGAGGACAGAGAACGGAGAACAGCCACAGTGTCAGAATCAGTGACAGTACTGTGTCGGACGCGGAGGCGGATTCCGTTCTCGCTCCTTTGTCCTCAGTTCTCTGCGCGCTTCTATCCGGTGTTCTTGTTTTGCATCTCCTTTGCTTTTTGAGCTCGTTTCGCAAGCGAAAGCTCAAAAGCAAAGGAGGAAAAATGAAAAATTTTAGAACTTACCAAATGGCATTGAAGCTCTATCAAAATTGCCAAAAAACTATGACAAAAGGTGTATTAGGGGAACAATTCGAACGTTGTGCACTTAGTGTTGTATTGAACATTGCCGAAGGTTCAGGAAAGCAAGGTGAAAAAGATCGAAAACGATTCTTCATTATTGCTTTTGGTTCTTTAAGGGAACTTCAAGCCTGTTTAAATATTATAAATGAAAAATCATTAATTGAAGAGGCAGACGAAGTTGCAGCTAGTCTTTATCGGTTGATTAAAAATCCGGGCAAAGGACTATTTGGTTAAAAACTCTGAGAACCGAGGACTGCGTACAGAGAACCGCCACTGTTTCTGATTCTGTGGCTGTTCTCTGTCCTCTGTTCTCCGTACTCTGTTAATACGTAAATCGAGCGCCAAATTGCGCGACAATAATAGAACTCGAATCGATTTTAAAATTGCTCACGCGATTGCTTAAGACTTGTGAATAACCGATTCTCCAAAGAAAAACTGAAGTTTCATTTAAGTTGCAGCGACCGAAGGCGCTCAGGAGGCCGATGTTGCCACCACTCAAAGTTCCAGAGCCATTAGTTGTTGAAAGATCCGTTGTTGCAATTGCGGCGTAGTCGAGCTCAAGACCAATAAGTCCACTTGTAAGGGACTTTTCTCCAATCAAAGAAAGTGTAGTGGTTGCTCCACCTGAGGCGTCGTACTTGGTTGTGACTCCAGAGTTGTCGGTTTCTTTTAAAGTTTTATCTCCGATATTCAGATCGTGACTCAGTTTCGCACTTAAGTTGTATCCATTTACGGGTGCGGTGAAGCCAATGTACGGAGTCAGCTCGTTTCCACCGCTATAATTATTCTCTTCTGTTTTATCAGCGGATTTATATTTTAATGTGCTGGCACCAGGACTTAACGATAGTGTGGCACCAAACCAAAGCATTCTTCCTTCATCCAGTGGGTTCTTGCCATTCAGTTGTAAGTTAAGATTTCCAAGGCCCGTTTTGATGTTTTTGCTATCACCACTTGTCGAAGAGTTTTTGACTTCTTGTGAGGTGTATTCAAGCGCAGCTCCAACAGCCATGGTTTCACTGACACCATATTGATATAAAACCGCAGGGGTGTAGCCTGTTGTTTTCGATGTGGTTTTAACATTGCTCGACGAAGTTTTTTTAATACTGCCGTTGGTGTAGGTGAGGCCGGCTGTCAGTGTCGATTGTCCTGCAGCGGGTTGATAAAAAATTTCTGAATCAATTGCAGCCGCCGGAGTTTGTGTTGCAACAGGTGCTGGTGCGGGTTTTGCTGCAGAAGATTTTTTTGTAACAGGCTTTGATTCGGCAAAGCAGTTGGCGCTGAATGCGAAGCCAGAAATTAAAATGATAAATAGTTTTGTCATGTTTTCCCCTTCATGCAAATGAAATGAATTTGGCAAGAGACTATTCTGGGGAATGAAAAGTGTAAATGAATTTCGGAGGACCCAGGACTGAGAGCAGAGGATAGCCACTGATTCTGTCACTGACGCCGTGGCCGCTCTCGGACCTCGGTTCTCTGTACTCTGAATTGGCTTTTAAATAAAAAAGGCGAAGCTATTAAGCTTCGCCTCTCTCGCGAATTCATTCAATTCGATAAATCGAATTAGAATGTAAAACGGCCACCAACACTTAAAGACATGTCAGAAGTAGAATCAACTTTCTTATCTTCTGCTCTGTCACCAGCAAGTTTAGTGTAATCAAGGCCTGCAACTAGAGCTGCAGTTTCGCTAAAGTCGTAGTTGCCGTAAACGCCAAGACCGATAGTTGTGTAACCACCAGTAGTTGTAGTTGCGCCAGTAGCATCTTTGTCTTTAGTTGTGTTCTTGCCAGCATAAACCAATTTTGCTCCAGCTGTTCCGCCAGTGATTGGCATTTCGCCGAAAAGAGTCAACGCAGTTGTATGGCCACCAGTCAATTTTGACTTAGTTTCTGTACCTGAGCTGTCAACTTTGCGAGTGCGATCGCCGATTCCAAGCTCAGTAGAAAGCTTAGCACCAACCAAGTAAGAGCTCATCAACATTGAATAACCAACGTATGGATTCAAAGAGTGACCACCAGCATAACCGTTCACTTCGTTTTTGCCAGTTTTAACAGTTACTTTTTGGTCGCCTGGGCTCAAGTTCAAGTCAGCACCGAACCATAAAGTTGCGCCTTCAGCCATAGCGTGGTTGCCCTTCAAGAAAAGAGTCAAATCGCCCATGCCTTTGAATTCATTCTTAGAAGTTGTTCCAGTGTCTGTCTCGTCAGTTTTCATAACGTACGGGATCAAAGCACCTGCAGACAACATTTCGTTGATACCGCGCTCATAGCGAACTTTTAAATTAGTCGCCTTAGTATCTGTTTTGTCTGTTCCAGTGCTTTCGAAAGTTTTGTTCGCTGTGTTGTACACAAGCACTGGTGTTAATTGGTTTTTGTCTGCATCCGTCTGATAGAAAAATTCAGACTTAGTTGCCGCGCTAGCAGAAACGCTAACGACTAGTCCAAGAGTCGCAATTGCGCTCAAGAGTTGTTTTGTCATAGTAAGATCTCCTTCATTTGGTTAATTGGTATCCAAAAACATATTTATGTTAGCTATAAATGGGTAAATCGATTTTGAATCTCTTTCAAGAGAAATACAAACCCAATTTGCTATGCGGCATAAGGTTGAACATAGTGTGTGGAAAAGGTCACATGATTTCAGTGCAAATCAGTTCAATTTGTTCGGCCATGTTCGTTGCCGTTTCTCGAGAGGAATAAAGCTTTTTTCTGCAGCCCATTGTGCGCATTTTTTCAGCTCTTCATCTGTGAAATTGTGTTGATTCTTAAGCACTTCATACTCATGCACGAGGTCAATGTTGAAAATCCCTGGATCATCGGAATTAATGGTTGTTAACACACCCGCTTCCATCAGCTTGCGGAACGGATGTTGGCTGACAGATTCTACGGCTTGCGTTAGCCAATTGCTTGTCGGGCAAAGCTCGAGAGGGATTTTCAGTTTTTTCACATACTCGATCATTTGAGGATCGCGGTAAATCTGCACACCATGGCCAATTCGCTCGGCACCTAAGTAATCGATTGCATCCCGCACGTAGCTCGCAGCCTTGGGCACATTGGCTTCGCCAGAATGAACTGTGATACCAAGGCCGGCCTTCTTTGCGCGCGCAAAAAACGAAGCAAATGGCTTTGAATCAAAACCCACTTCATTATCCGCCAAATCAAGCCCGATAAATGAATCTTTATGATCAATCGCAAAATCTGTGACTCTTTCTGCCTCTTTTATAGGCAGAATGCGTTGAATAATGCAGATCAGGCCGACGGCAATGGGATACTGCTTCTCTGCACGTAACATTCCTTTGACGATCGCTTGATGGATCTTTTCAAAGTTCAGATGATCATGACCCAATGCTACGAATGTCGGCGCATAGCGCAACTCGAGGATCCGAATTCCTTCCTTCAAATAGGCGTCTTCGCAGGCTTCAAAGGTGATTCGCTCCAGAATTTCTTCGGAACCGAGAAGTTTTTGAGTATCGAGGAACTTATTGAGCACCGATCCCAAATCTTTCATCGGTTGCAAAATCACAAAACGATCTTGAAACGTCTTTTCATCGGGAATTTGAATGCCAAATTTCGGAGCGAGCTCGCGAATTGTTGACGCTCTGAGTGATAATTCGAGATGGCGGTGCAGTTCAACTTTGGGAATTTGCGCTAAATTCATCTTTCTATAATACGTGATTCAGCTTGACTGAGAAAGACATGACGCAATACCTCTGTGGTGCCTTCTTGTTTTTGCGTAAATGTTGAAAGCCATTCTCATTAATTCCGGAAAACAAGAAGGTACCTCAAAGGAGAATCAATGCAGGCATTACCTATACAAAATAAGTTGGCTAAGAATCCGAAGACCGGACCGCAATATGCTGTGGATGTAAAGTCGGCGTCCGGTGACACACTAAAATTGGGAGATCCAAAAGCGACACGTGCTTTGATTTCTTTGATGGATATGCAGGCTGTAATGGGTGGGGCGGCTTCGCACTTTGGTGGTCCTTCCGCTTTTGCAGAATTGATGTCGGCCACTTGGGGTTTGGCATTTCATCAAGCTATAAAGAACAACAAGCCATGGTTTGAAATGTTCCATATCGTCAATGATGCGGGTCACTGTGAGAATGGGCTGTACGCTTTGAAATCGAATTTGGGACATGCCGATCTGTCTTTGGAAACGTTAAAAGGTTTTCGTAGCATTCAAAGTAAACTGACGGGGCATGGTGAATCGCATTTATTTCCTGAAGGTGTTTACTTAAGTAACGGTCCACTTGGATCGGCTTTGCCGCAATCACAAGGTCTTTGTTATGCGGATCGTTTACTTGGTAATGATCGAGTCACGATCACCGCCATATCCGACGGAGCTTGCATGGAAGGCGAAGCCAAAGAATCTTTCGCCGCCATTCCAGGTTTAGCTAAAAAAGGCAAAATGAATCCATTCGTGATGATCATTTCGGATAACAACACGAAATTGGGCGGACGTATTGATCAAGATTCGTTCTCGATGACACCAACGTTTGAATCTCTTTCCGCTTTAGGATGGAAAGTTTTAAAACTAGAAAAGGCTCATGATTTATCGGAATGTTTAAAAACTCTCGAGCAAGCCTTGAAGTTGGCCACGCCCGAACAGCCTGTGGCCATTCATGCTAAAACGATCAAAGGTTATGGCGTGCAAAAAACGGCGCAATCGGCCAGCGGTGGACATGGTTTCCCACTCAAAGATCCAAAAGAGCTCGATGCTTTTTTAAAAGAAATTTACGGCGAAGCTCAGGTGCCTACTGAATTTATGAAATGGGCAGAAGAATTGGTAAAAGCCGCTGAGAAAAAAGCAGCTTTGCCCAAAGCCGCGGCTCCGGAAATTCCCAATGAAAAAATTCAAGTTGGTGTCGCGAAAGCGTTAATTAAAAAACGCGAAGAAGGATTTCCAGTCATTTCTGTCACATCCGATTTGCCTGGTTCTACAGGTGTTGCGGACTTTCAAAAGAAATTTCCAGAGGCGACTCAAGATGTGGGCGTTGCGGAGTCCAACATGATCAGCATGGCTGCAGGACTTTCCAAAGAAGGTTTTATTCCGGTCGTCGATACGTTTGCACAATTCGGAGTGACCAAAGGGGCGTTGCCATTGACGATGGCCTCTTTGTCCGAAGCGCCGGTCATTGCAATTTTCTCGCACACCGGTTTTCAAGACGCAGCGGATGGGGCCTCTCACCAAGCTTTAAGTTATTTAGCTCAAGTCGCGAGCATTCCTCATACAACCGCGATTGCACTTTCTTGTAGCTCGGAAGCGGAAGCTTTAGTTTCACAAGCAGTTGAAAAATTCGCTTCAGCAAGAAAATCTGGCAAAGCGCCTCATAATTATATTTTCTTTTTGGGACGCGAAGATTTTCCTCGTCGAGTGGGTGCTGAAGGTTTGAAATATGAATTGGGAAAAGCTCAAGTGGTTTATGATTCTTCGAGCCAATTCAAAAAGTCAGTGACGGTGGTGGCGGCAGGTTCGATGCTCACGCAAGCAACAAAAGCGGTAAGTGAGATTGAAGCAAGTGGAACGGGCGTGATCGTGATCAATCCTTCCACACTGAATCATCCCGATTTAGCAACGATAAGTGCGGCAGTAAAAAAATCCGAAGGACGTTTAGTCACTGTGGAAGATCATCAAGTGCTTTGTGGCTTTGGCTCGATTTTAGTTCATCAGTTAGCATTACAAGGAACCGCAATGAAAGTGGCATCTTTAGGCGTGCATGATGAATTTGGTCAAAGCGCTTATAAAGCCAGCGAACTTTATGCGAAACACGGTATGGATGCGAAAGCCATTACAGCTGCGGCGTTGAAACTTTAATCGGACGCCGCTGACAATTTTTAAAGGGAATATTATGAAGTACGCATTACTTTCTTTAGCTTTTTCGTATTCGATATTTGCAGCAGCTGTAGAGAATGCGCAAATGGCCGAGTGTCGAGCCGCGCAAAAAATGGTGAGCGAAATTTGCAAGGGCGCGATCAGCAGTGAATGCAAAATCAAAGATGAAAAGCAACATGATGAAGTGGTGAATTTACTTAAGAATGCGCCGTTGGGAGGTCAATCTCTCAATGTTGCGGACATTCAACAATTACTCAGTAAAATTCCAACCAAAGATACCATCAATGACTTATTGGTGAAACTGAGTGGTTCTTGCGAGGCCAATACTTATTTTAAATTGGCATCGGCATTGGGGCAGTATCATTTGCAAGTGAAAGCTCCAAAGCAAATTCAAGCCACGAAAGAGACCGTCAAAGAGTGGCTCGAAAAAGATATGAAGACAGAATATCCGACACTACTCAGCCTTTTGGTGCGAACCAATGTGGCCACGCAGTATGCAAAGGCTCACGTGATTGAAGTTTCGGATACAGCAAAAAAAGAGCTCGAGCAATTAGCCGAAGAGTTAAGAGTTGAAGCGAAAAAGTTTTCGTCAGAAAACAGCAAGGAAGATCCAAGTAAAAAATGGGATCCAAAAACCTGGCAAACTAAAATCAAAGAAGAATTGACCGTGACAAAAAAGTACGCGGACCGCTGGCTAAAATGGTTGGAAACAAATTGGAAGTAACCTTTGCGAGTTTGCGGGCCGCCGAACGACGGCCAGATCACTAAGAATCTTGCTTTTGTTTGTGAGCTTGAGACTGAGTCTGATTTGGATTGTCTTGGCCCGGTTTTAGCTGTTCCGGACGCGTGTGGGTCACATCAATTTCGTCATTAATTCCTTCAAGACCTTTTTTGAAGCCACGAATCGCTTCACCCAAAGATTTCCCAACATTTGGTAAACGGCCTGGTCCAAAAACCACAAGAACAATAATTGCGATCAATAATAAGTGCCAAAGGGACATTCCGCCCATAAAAACCTCCTCAAAGAGACTTGGCTGTCAGTTATATCAGTTCGAATCAGAATGTACAGGATTTGTTGGTTTCTGACGGGCAAGTGTCTGCCAAAAGTACAGATCCATACCACTTAAATGGTAATCCCGTTCCGCCATCCGCAAAGCGAGCCAGAAGGCCTCTGTGCGAAGCATCGCCATCCGTCGACGATCACCGCGTTTTTCAAAATCCACACGGCGGGCTAAAAGACTTTGCATGTGCATTGCTTTGAGTGCCAAGGCCTGTTCATTTTTAAATAAGCCGAGCTCATCACGCATAAACTTTAACCATGCGTCACTCGCTGTATACTCTTTCCACTTTGTCAGATCTGTGAAGTTCTCACCCATTTGGGCTCGCAAAACGGCAAATAAAAAGAGACCAAATAATTCAAGGGGCGAAGATTTATCGACTGCGCGGTCATGATACTCACGCAAATGAAACAAAAAGGTCTTTTCAAATTCAGGGTCTTTCATCCACTCATTTAATGTTGGCAAAATATGCTCAAGAAGACCCAAATCCCAGAGTTCTAGAAAAACGAGGGAAGGATCGGGAAGACGCAATATTTTTAAATACTCTTCACGACGACGGGGAAGTGCAGAGGCTTTCAAGCAAGAGCCATGTTCTTGCATGGCTTTTCGTAGACTTGGCTCAATAGAAAATTCAAGTTTATGAGCCAGACGCACGCCACGCAGAATACGAATTGGATCCTCAATCAAGCGCGTCTTCGGATCACCAATCATACGAATCCAGCGCTGTTCAAGGTCTTTCATCCCTTCACAGGTGTCGAGCAGTTGATCTTGGACGGGGTCGTAAAATAAAGAATTAATCGTAAAGTCGCGGCGTTTCGCATCTTCCTCTGGTGTACCAAAATAATTATCACCAAAAGTTTCTGGTCGCTCTTCTTTGGTTGGCGTTGCAGCCGCTTCCGCAGGAGATTCTTCTTCTGCAGAGACGTCGAGAGTTTCAGCGGCTTTCAAAGTTTCTTCGCTGATGGGCTCCGGAGGTGGAGCTTCACGTCGGAAAGTCGCCACTTCATATTGCTGATCGTCACGTTTAATTAAAACGAGTCGAAAGCGTTTACCGATAATAAATGAGCGATAGATGACACGTTTGACTTCCTGCGGTTGAGCCGAAGTGCCAATATCGTAGTCCTTCGGATGGATACCAATCAGCAAATCTCTTACACACCCTCCCACAAGATAAGTAGTAAAACCCTTTCTCTGTAAGGCTTTGACGATCCCAAATGCATGGGGATCAATCCAGTCTTGATGTAAGCGCGGCTTTTGCGTAAGTTGCATGGAACTGATGTTGAATCCTCTAAATGACTTTTTTTATCAAACTTTGGGCCCCGAGTCTGGCAAGAAATTAGTTTTTCTGCACGGACTGATGGGAACCTCCGCCAATTGGCGTAAAATAGTTCCCACGTTTGAGCGGGATTATCAAATCCTGATTTATGATCAACGCGGTCATGGCCGTTCGTTTCAGCCTCAATCGGGCTATAAGCCTGAAGATTTTGCCGAAGATCTTCGTCGAATTCTCGACGCTCTAGGTTGGAAAACAATTCATTTAGTTGGTCATTCGATGGGCGGTCGTAATTCAATGGTCTTTGCAAACCTCTATCCGGAGCGCGTCGAAAAACTAGTGATTGAAGATATTACTGTTGAACCGCCAGCGGAAACCATGGGCCGTATTTCCGATTGGTTACAGATGATTCCAACTCCTTTTCCAAGCAAATTGAAAGCAAAAGAATTTTTGAGCAATGAGTTTGTACAGATGCTCGGAGGAGGGAAAGGAGCCCAAACCTTGGGGGCCTTTTTCTACACCAATCTCGACGAGAAAACTTCAGGAGTAGTCGACTGGCGCTTTTACAAGCCAGGGATTGAAGAAACGATGGAGCTGGGACGAGTACAAGATCGTTGGCGAGAATGGCTGTCGCTCAAAATGCCCACTTTATTAATTCGTGGTGAGAATTCCCTCGAGCTCCCTCGTAAGGATTATGAAAAAATGTTAAGCCTGCAACCCAACGCCCGCGGAGTGGAAATTGCCGGAGCAGGTCATTGGGTTCACTCGGAGAAGCCCGAGGCGTTCACCGCAGCGGTAAGAGAATTTTTGACTTTCTAGAATCGGGAGCTATACTACCTGTTATATTTTTGCTGAGTAGCGTCATTGAGGACATAGTGAAGTTTTCTGAATTGAATCTGCATCCGGAGTTACAAGCCGGTCTTGATAAAATCCAATTTTTAGAGTGTACGCCCATCCAAGAGGCGTCGATTCCTATTTTAGTTTCTGGAAAAGATCTTGCGGGTCTTGCACAAACGGGAACAGGAAAAACCGGGGCGTTTTTAATCCCCATGATGGAGCGGATTTTACGATCCACTGAAACTCTACCTGAGGGTGCGACTCGCTCTCCACATGCCTTTAAAGATTGGAAGCACCGACAATTTGTTTTGATACTTGTTCCCACGCGAGAGCTGGCTGAGCAGGTGTATGAAAATGCAGCCCGCTTAATGGAAGGTATGAAGTTAAGTGCGGTCAGCGTTTATGGTGGAACGGCTTACGATAAACAAAAAACCGCAATTGAAAAAGGTTGTGAGTTTGTCATCGCAACGCCGGGTCGCTTGATCGATCTTTACAAAGAACATTTTATTGACCTGAATCAAGTGCGTGCAGTGATTTTTGATGAAGCCGATCGCATGTTCGATATGGGCTTCAAAGACGATATGATTTATCTTTTGAAACGTATTCCGCGTGATCGCCAGTTTTGTGTTTTTAGCGCCACATTAAATTTTGATGTGTTGAATGTGTCCTATGAGTTTGGCGCTGAACCGATTGAAGTGAATATCAGCAAAGATCAGCCCAAAGCAGATAATGTGAAGGATTGTATTTTTCACGTGGGCCATCACGACAAGCCCCAAATGTTGTTGTCGCTGATGAAAAAGCACAACCCCAAACAGGTGATTGTGTTTTCCAATTTCAAACGCAATGTCGAACGTATTACTCATTTCCTGAATGCGAATCAGATTCCATCCATGGGGATTTCTTCATTGATGACCCAGGCGCAGCGCAATCGAGTGATGTCGCAGTTTAAAGAGGCCAAAGAACTGAATGTACTTGTGGCCACTGATCTAGCTGCTCGAGGCTTGGATGTTTTGGGTGTGGATTTGGTGATTAATTATGAATTGCCGGATGATGCCGAAAATTATGTGCATCGTATTGGTCGCACTGGTCGTGCAGGACAATTGGGTCAGGCCTTTTCTTTAGTTTCAGACCGTGATGTCGATGCATTGGCTCGTATTGAGCAGTATTTAGATCATAAAGTACCTGTTGAGTGGGTGGATTCTGCAGAGTTACTGAAAGACTTTGCTCCATTTCCATCCGAAATGGATTTGGAAGGTGGACAGCGTCCACGTTTTGACGGTCCACGCGGTGGTCCTCGTCAGGGCGGTGGTCGTGATTCACGTCATCGTCGACCGCGTCCTGCGCGCAATGCCCACGGTGGCCAAGATCGCGAGAGACAAGACCGAAATAATGAACGCGGAGACCGTCGTCCGCCACGTGATGGTCAAAGACAAGATCGTTCACAGCAACGAGATCATCGTCCACAAGGTGGCGGTGGTGGACAACATCGCGATCGCGCTCTAGGTCGTCATCGTGATCAAAACCGCAATGCCAATGGGCAGGCGCGTACTGAAGGTTCGCGCGATCAAGGTCGACCACAACACAATCGTGGTGGCCAACAAGGATCACGACCTCAACACAATTCGAATCGTCGTCCGCACAATCAAAATGGGCGTCCTCCATCGCGACATCATTCGCACCGTCCACAAGGACGTCATGCGGCTAAACCGGCTCCAGCAAGTCTTGGAGCGAAGGTCACAGGATTTTTCAAAAAGTTATTTGGCGGCGAATAGGCTGAACGTAAAAAGTTAGCCTTTTGTTTGCGGAACTTTCGGAGTCTCTTTATCGTCATTCCATTTGAAAGTTCGAATAATATCATTGCAAGAACCCAGTGATTTTTCGAAGTTATCTCGATGATCTCTGCATGTCAGAATCACAGCTACTCGATCTTTTAAAAACACCACTTGGCGTAATTGTTTTGCTGCATCACGATTGAGGACATCTAGCAAAAAACCATTTTGCCCTTCTACGCGAATCGGTTTTGCCGCTAACACATCAAAGCCAAAGCGCGAATAATCTTTCATCCAAGTTTTGACGTAGGTTTTCAAAGTTGAATCTTCTTTCAGCTGATCAACGCGAACAGTGAGGGCGGCTTGCACACCTTTATTTAAGATCGGCGATTTATAAAGTGTGGCCAATTGTTGCATTTGCTGAGGTGGAGCGGCCTGTACCCAAGTGGTCGGTCCCGAATGTAAGCTAAAGCCAAGAGGAGAGCGAAAGATACCTGCTGGCGCATGAATCAGTGCTGATGTTGAAGTCGCGGGTATTGGAGCTGCACTGGCTTGAAATAGAAAAGAAAAAAGAAGCATGAACATAGTGTCAGGATAGAAAGGCTTGAGGCTAAGGGCAAGTCGTGTTCATGGGCCAAGGAAGAATATAGAGTTGTTTGGATCCCGACTTAAGACTGGTAAACAGGATTTCTTTTCCATCTGGTCGTATTTGTGGCTCTAAAACATCGCGGCGTTCATCGGTTTGTCTTTTTAAGCAACTGCCATCGGCTTTTATGGAATAAAGATCAAAAGTTTTTAAACCATCGCGATTGGATGCAAAAACGATCTCTTCGGAGTCCGGTGTCCAACTAGGATTGATATTGAGACTGTCGCCAGTAACAAGTGCTTTCGCATTTTCACCACGAAAGTTGGCGATCCAAATCGCGGATGTTTTGCGATCTTCACTCCAGCGTACCCAAGCTACTAAATTACCACGGGGGCTGACGGTGGGTTCGCTATCAGAAAATTCACTTTTAATCCAAGGGCGCGGTTCAGATCCGGGTTGTGGAATAATAAAAAGTTGAAAGATCTTATCGTGCCATGCGGAAAATAATAGAGCTCCAGTTTTAGGATAAATACTAATTTCCGAATCAAAACCCGCGTGAGTCGTAAGCCTACGAATATCGGAGCCATCTAAAGCACTCGAATAAATTTCAAACGGAGCACCGGCTTTATCGGGACTGGGAGTCATATTGTCGATCACCTGTTGCAGAAATACGGGGCGCTCTTTGATTTCATCTGTTGTGCTGGCGTAATAAACTTTCCGTCCAGTTCCATCATAAGTGGGCGATGCATTTTCTCCGTCATGAAAAGTCACGCGACGCTCGCGACGGGTTCTTAAATCCATTTCGTATACTTGTGAATGAGGATGAAAGGGTCTCAAGCGACTGACGAAAACAATCCGTTGCCCATCACCCGAATAACGGGCTGAATAGTTTTCGCCAACATTCGTCAGACTTGATTTGTCTTTGTTTGCTTCCGCAGCTGTTGCATCCGAAGGGCTGCCTGTGCGCGAAGGCGTAGTCGTACTTTGGGTCGAAGTACATCCGATACAAAGAAGTGTGCCAATGCATATTACAAGTCGTTTCATTTCTTTATTGTCGAGGAGCGCGGGCGGATGGTCAACAATACCTTTTTAACGAGTGAGACGGGAACATGCTTCGACACATCATCAATCGAAATCCAGTGTAAGTCTTTTGCGTGACTTCCATTTTTTCGAACAGATACAAAAATTTGATGATGGGTGATCGAGTGTTCAAAATCATATTTTTTAGGTTTGACTTTGGTTTTGCTGACACGCCCAGGGAGTAGCCATTGGCCGCGTAAAAATGGCGCATACGTATTCTTAACAAATCCAATCTTACCTTTGCGTTCAATCACATCGGCTTCCCAAAGCCAAATTTCACTTTCTTTACGCGGTTTCTTTAAAGGCAATTGCTCGACAATTCCTTCACTTAAAGCCACACAGTTTTTGCTGACGGGGCATAAGAAACAGCTAGGAGATTTTGGTGTACAGATGGTCGCACCAATTTCCATCAGGGCTTGATTCAAGTCTTGAGGGGGGCCATGTTGAACAATTGCATCTGATAACGCTTGCAGTTCGGCACGTGCTTTTGGTTTCCACCACTCGACACTCAGGCCATAGAATCGACTTAAGAAACGAATCACATTGCCGTCGAGAACTCCGCAGTGTTCGCCAAAAGCCAGAGAGCTGACGGCGCGTGAAGTGTAAGGACCAAAACCAGGATACTCGATCAATTCCGGATACGTTTTTGGAAAACCACCATTTTTGACCAACAGCTGAGCGGCTTTATGTAAATTGCGTGCGCGCGAGTAATAGCCAAGACCTGCCCACAGTTCGTACACCTGTTCAATTGAAGCCTTTGCTAAACTTTCTAAAGTGGGGAATGCCTGCAGAAATCTTTCGAAAAAAGGGATCACAGCTGTGGATGTGGTTTGTTGTAACATGGTTTCTGAAATCCAGATAGGATATGGATCGCGGTATGCTCGCCAAGGGAGCGGACGCTTGTTTTCTTGGTACCACTGCAAAAAGGAACGTCGATCGCTATTTTTCACTTTCCAAATTTTTACATTAATCCCAAAATAAAGTTCAAGGGAGAAATACCATGCTGATTTTTTTGTTCTGGACGACGATGCTGCTTGCAAAAACTGAAAAAGATATCCTGAGTTGCAGCGAGCGTGAGCTTCAGCTTCGGAACTGCACCTTAAAACAAGGTGTACTGCATGTCGAGCTGCAGAAAGAACGCTTGCGTCTGAATGACGGGGTTTGGCGTAATTTGGAGGATGAGCCGATAAAGGGTGACGTCGAGTGGCAAAAGGTGCGTCTGCAAAAGATAGGCAAAAGAAGTTTTATTGAGTTTTGGATTTGGAATCTTCCAAAGGGCGAAGCGGCGGTTTCGGATTTAGTCTGGATTGTATGGGAAATCAAAGGTGTGGAAACAGTAGCGCGCATTCATGAAGTCATTCAAAAGCGAACACCGAAAGTGGATGGAAAAGGTTATATTTTAGATCAAGTGAAGCCGCATAAAATTGTGACAGCTCCTCATGGCCTAGTGAAATGGTCTGTGGATAATCGACATGGAGAATTTTAAGTGTGCCGTTTTCTTTTTGTCCAGATTTGCGTCATAAATTGTGGTGACGCAAATCTGGACAAAAAGTAGTTGGGCACCTATAGTCACAGAATGAATTATGAACCATTAAGCGGCCGAGAATTTCCAAGATTTTCTGCTATCAAAACTTTTTTTCGTTTACCTTACGTCGATATCAAAGCGGATTATGATGTGGGCATTTGTGGTGTTCCTTACGACGGTGGAGTGTCTTACCGTCCAGGGCCGCGCTTTGCTCCGACTCGCGTGCGTGAAGCTTCGGCTCTGGGCCGTGGTTTTCATATGACCCGAGGGGAGAACTTTTTTAAAAAAATAAAAGTCGCAGATATTGGTGATTGTCCAACGGTTCCCATCGATCAAAAACAAACTTACGAAAAAATTGAAAAGTATTTTGGCGAGTTGTGTGGTTTGAAAAAACGTTTTGTGGCCGTGGGTGGTGATCACTCGGTGACGTTACCCATTTTGCGAGCCTTAAGAAAACACTATAAAGAGCCTTTAAACTTTATTCATTTTGATGCTCACTTCGATACCTATCCAGCGGCTTGGGGGCAAGAATACCATCATGGGGCTTTCGCTCGCCACGCGGTCGAAGAGGGTTTAGTGAATCCCAAAAATATGGTGCAAATCGGAATCCGCGGGCCACTGGCTGGTGGTGAAGATATGGACTTTACAAAAAAGCATGGGGTTCAGGTTTTAACAGTAGATGATGTGCGCATAGGTGGGCTCGAGAAGTTTTTGAATCAGTTGCCACAGTTTCCAAAAGGACCCACTTACATTAGTTATGATGTGGATTGCCTAGATCCTGCTTTTGCTCCAGGAACTGGAACGCCAGTTGTTGGTGGCCTGACAACGTATGAAGTACAACGTATTTTCCGTGCGCTTAAGGTTGGGCAATTGGTGGGTGCGGATATCGTTGAATTTTCTCCGCTATTCGATCAGTCGGATATCACAGCTTTAGCGGCCGTCGATGCGATGTTTGAATTGCTTCACTTGATGAAGTGAAGCCTTTTCTAAGTTGCGGAAATGTTCAGTACTGATTCGAACGAACTCTTGAGATTCGGGATCTACCCAGGATAGTGGTAAATCTTCTGCGCACAATCCGGCTGGAGATTCTTTGCAAAATTGATCCACCAACTCATCCGCTTGTTCATTAAACTTAAGTACATTAAATAGAATAGGGCCAATCGAAGAGCGACGGATGATATTTTTTAAATACGCGCTTGGATTTTGAGCTTTAAGAAACATATGTGTTAGGTTCACAGAAAGATCAGCTTTTGGAGTATCTGGGTACAAATTGTGAAACAGCATCCAGTTATTGCCTTGAAGATCTAATCCCTTTATGGCGAGTTCAAGACTTATAGTGGCGAAGTTTCGTGCAAAGTGATTATTTTTCAGCACGTTATATTTTGCTTCATTAGACTTGGCATAATCTAAAAACTGCAAAAGTAATTTTGCTCGCTTCGACATCAGTGAGACCACTTGTGGTGGGGTCACCAATGAAGATAGAAAGTGATAATTAAAATCATGTTCAAACAGTTCGCCGATGGTACCCATAGGAAGTTGTTGTTGTTCTGCTAAGCGAAGCAGGTAAGTTGCGGCGTCGACCACTTTATTGGCTTCATAAAAAGTTAGAATTTCGTGAGGCAGACTTTGCGCTTGTAGTGCTTGTTTCAACTTTAATAAACCACCATTGATTTCTTCGATATTTGGAATCGAGATTGTGCTGGTCGAATCTTCTGAAATCATATTGTGATCGCCATTCTGTCCATTTTGATTGTAGGCATGAATCGAAAAGAAATCTTTAAGTCCATCCGTGGCGTATGCAGGACCACATCGAAAATCACCGGGCTTGTCGGCACCCGAAATACGCAGTTTCCAACTTTTTGAATCTTGCTTTTTAACGAAGATGATCAGGCCCCCGTGTAAGCCGGGACGAACCTCAGATGAATGTAAGTGTGAGCTATAAAATGCAGGCGCAATTTTGGCCTGACAGTCGTCAAGAGACTGATCGGCTCGGCCTGCTGAGGACCAATATATCAGTATTAGGGAAAAGAAAAACCTCATGATATCATGAGGTTGCAAGTCTAAGGCCGATTGAGATTTGAAGGTAGGAAACGGGAACCATCTTAACAACCAAAGATGGTTCCCGTCTATGCAGGTAGGTTAGCTGGCAAGCGCCCACGACTGTCGTCGGCGCTCTCTTTTGGCTTTCGTGCGGCGTTTCTTAAGACCTTTATCTAAAACATGAGTGAAGCCCTGAATGGTCGTTTTCAAAGCCTCATAAAAATCTGTACTCGATTTATGGAAAGTGACGAAGCCGAGACGACGTCCCAATCCTAAAATTTTCACGGAGAAAGAATCGACTCCGGCCTGTCGAGGAGAATTCTCCATCGACACGATGACGGTTGGATCACCTTTTAATTCTTCGGCGTATCTTTCTTGAATGCTTGTAATCTGACTTTCAACCGCAGTGCGGATCAGGTCCGATTTCTTTAAGTTCCGAAAAATAACTTTGGTCATCTGAGCCTCCTTTGTAGTTGCTTGGTTTAAGTTTCCCCCCTTAACAACCAATCCCTTTGTTTCATCCCCCTAACTGAGGCCTATAAAACACCCGCGCGCAAAAAAAATCCAATCGATAAAAATTAATGTCAGTATCAGTTATTTCAATGCCACAGAGCGCGTTTTGAGTTTAATGAGTCGCTATCGTCAGTTAACGTCTGTCATCAAAAAATATTTAGACGTCACATAAGATTTTTTATTGAAAGCCAATTGAGTTGTGAAGAAATCTCAACAGCAGGCATGCGGGCAATCCGGCAAACAGTTTTGACAACAGTTCACCGGCCTGGCAGCAGTCGCCCGGCCTGTTGGCCGAAGGTCGACTTGCCATAATAAATATAATTAATTGAGTCCTACAATAGACGAAGCTTTTTTAAACGCTTCAGAAATTTTTGAGCGGTCCGGTGCTGCTCCTTGTGCGAAGTCGGGACGGCCGCCACCTTTTCCACCCATGATTGTGGTCACTTCTTTTAAAACTTCGCCGGCATTCAGATCTCCAACTAAATTTTTTGTGACAGAAACAAGAACGGGATGGGTCGATTCACCTTTGCCAATGACAACCACAAGTCCACTTTGCACTTTATCGCGCAACTTATCGCTAAGTTCGGATAAAACCTTGCGATCATCAACCGATACATCGGCGACAACTAAGCGTCCGTCTTTTCCATTTTTAGAAAAAGATTTCGCCGATTGAATTAAAGAATCTGCGTCGATCGAAGAACCTTTCAAGTCTTGAATTTGCTTTTGCAAAGTTTTGTATTCATTGCGGCTTTTATCAATCCATTCAAGAACGGGAGATTCATCGGTAGATTCTAAAAATTGCGTCCAACTTTGGGCGGCCCCAATTTCGCTGCGCACGCGCCAATCTTCGCGCGCACTTTGCATAAGGAACTGTGTGGCTCGATCACCAGTTAAGGCTTCGATACGACGAACACCGGCGCTAACACCACTTTCACTGACGATTTTAAACAAACGAATATAAGCGGTATTCGTAACATGGGTTCCACCACAAAGTTCCATTGAGAAATCGCCCATGCGAAGCACGCGAACTTCGTCTCCATATTTTTCACCAAACATGGCGACTGCGCCAGACTCGATGGCTTTTTTGTATGGTAAAACTTCGGCTTTCACTTCACGGGAAGCTGAGATCTCTTGATTGACCATATCTTCAATCTGTCTGATTTCATCCGGAGATAACGGTTTGTTATGAGTAAAGTCGAAACGCAAGCGATCAGGCTCCACTAATGATCCCGCTTGTCCCACATGTGCACCTAAAACTTTCTTAAGGGCTGCATGCATTAGGTGAGTGGCCGAGTGGTTGGCAGCAATTTGACGGCGCTTTGAATCCATAACTTCCAGCTGTGCGCTTTGACCAACAGCAATTTCACCATCATCAACTTTCACATGATGCCAGAATACATCGCCTTCTTTTGTCGTATCTAAAACTTCAGCCTGTCCTGTGCCTGTGCGAATGACACCGACGTCGCCCACTTGTCCGCCACTTTCGGCATAGAAACTGGTTTTGTCGACAGCCAGGACTCCGGTTTCACCCGCTTTCAAGGATTTCACGGCAGCTTTACCATTACTGGCTTGTAAAATTTTAGAATCATTTTCAGATGTGGTTTTATAACCGGTGAATTGTGTGGCTCCAGATTTTTTAACGACCTCTTGTGACAGAGTGCTCAAATGTGCCGTATCGCCGGAAAAAGTTTTTCCTTTCCAAGAGGCTTTGGCCTTTTCTTTTGCAAGGTCCATATGTTTATGAAAACCCGATTCATCAATTTGTAAGCCCTGCTCCGTGGCCATCACTTGAGTCAAATCCATCGGAAAACCGTATGTATCATAAAGCTTAAAGACGAGCTCACCAGGAATTGTTTTTTGTGCACCCAATTTTTCTTTGGCTTCATTAAATATTCGAGTGCCTTGATCCAAAGTGGTCAAGAAGCGCTGCTCTTCATCTTTCACGGATTGTAAAATGCGTGCCTGTTGCGATTTTAATTCGGGATATACGTCATGCATTTTTTTAATTACAGCTTCAACCACAACTGGCATTAAGCTTTCGGATTCGGAAAGTTTGCGGCCATAGCGTAAAGCTCGACGCATAATACGACGGAGCACATACCCGCGACCTTCATTGCTTGGTAAAACTCCATCGGCAATCAAGAATGCCGTCGCTCGAGCATGATCGGCCATTACGCGAAAAGCGACATTGCTTTCTTCAAATTTTTTAAACTCGGAACCTTTTAGGCCCGACAAAGATTTTAAATATTCTTTGCCGGAAAGTTTGGCTGCGGCTTGAATCAAATCCATAAACAAGTCGGTGTGATAATTGTTGATCTCGCCTTGTAAGATCGCCGTCAAACGTTCAAGCCCCATTCCTGTATCGACTGAAGGCTTTGGTAGGGGAGTCATCCCTTCAGGGCTTTCATTGTATTGCATGAAAACTAAATTCCAGAACTCCATAAAGCGGTCACCGGATCCGCCCATCACATTGTCTTTTGGATTTCCTGGAACATCAGGGCCTAAATCAATAAAAATTTCCGAACACGGTCCACACGGGCCGACATCACCCATACGCCAGAAATTGTCTTTTTCGCCGAATCTGTAGATGCGATCTTTCGCCACACCTTCTTGCTTGTGCCAAATATCAGCGGCCTCTTCATCCGTTTCGAATACGGTGACGTATAATTTGTCTTTTGGAAGGCCCAATTCTTTGGTGATAAATTCCCAAGCAAAATGAATGGCATCTTTCTTAAAATAATCGCCAAATGAAAAGTTACCAAGCATTTCAAAGAAGGTGTGATGGCGAGCTGTGAATCCCACATTATCTAAATCGTTATGTTTGCCACCAGCACGTAAACATTTTTGTGAAGTCACCGCACGTGTGTAATCGCGTTTTTCTAGACCTAAGAATAAATTCTTAAACTGATTCATTCCGGCATTGGTAAATAAAATGGTGGGATCGTTTTCTGGAATTAATCGGGAACTCGGTTGTGGCGAGTGACCGTTCTTTTTAAAGTAAGAAATAAAAGCACTGCGAACTTGTTCGCTCATCCATTTGTTATTCGGCATTGATGACTGTCCTTATTACGCTGGGGGAAAAGCCCCTATACGCTAAATAATTATAGGCTTTTTGCTTCTCTTGAAAGGAAAATCCACTCATTTGGCCAAAACGTTTCTCTAACAGAGCTTGAGCCTTGGATATTTCTGTTTCTTCATCGAGCGGAGGAGCCGTGAGGCCTCGTTTTTTTAAGTTTTGTTGAATATAGCGTGCACTTTTCTTCTTGCGGCTGAGCTCTTCTGCAAACCGTGACGCCAGGGTTTTCTCATCGACCAGCCAGTTGTTTTCAGCGGCCACATTTAAAGCTTCAATGATTTCCTCATGAGGAAAATCGCGGCTGAGTTTTTGATGCAACTCATGGATCGAATGATCCCGTTTGGCGAGTAGCATCTGTAATCTGGTGAGCGCTTTCATAGCCTCCGACTATACACGATTTCAATCGTAGACAGAGGGGCTAATGCGGCGCCTTATCGCAGTCGTTTCCAGAGATAAGAATAAGTATGGCTTACTTCTACGGCCAACTTATCCAATGTGGCGCCACCCCCATGTCCGCCGTCCGCTTTTTCAATGAAATGCACTTTATGGCCTTGCTCAATCATACGCATAACCATTTTGCGAGCGTGCGCGGGATGAACGCGATCATCTGCCCGAGATGTTTCAAACAAAGGTTCTGGATACTTCACGCCCGGTTTTACATTTTGATAAGGCGAAAGAGGCAAAATATAAGCAAGTTCCTCTGGAACATCCGGATTTCCATACTCGGACATCCAGCTGGCGCCAGGAGGAAGTTTTGTATAGCGAACCATATCGAGCAATGGCACTTGGCTGACAACCGCGTTAAATAATTCTGGTCGTTGCACCATCACAGAGGCCACCATCAATCCGCCATTACTTCCACCTTGAATACCTAAGTGACGAGGGCTGGTGATTTTTCGCTGAATTAAATCTTCAGCTACCGCAATAAAATCATCATAAACCTTCTGTCGATTTGCTTTAATGGCTTGTAAATGCCAATCGGGTCCAAATTCGCCGCCACCACGAATGTTGGCCTGTACATAAACTCCGCCTTGTTCGAGCCAAACTTTTCCAAGAAGACCTGAGTAGAAAGGAGTCTGCGAAACTTCGAAGCCACCATAGCCATAAAGAAGAGTCGGATGACGGCCATCCAGTACAAGATTCTTTTTGTGCACAATAAAGTACGGAATTTGTGTGCCATCTTTGCTCGTGGCGAAATGTTGACGGACTTCCATTTGGCTCGCATCAAAGCGGGCCGGAGAGCCTTTGAGTTTTTCTAGACGATAATTCTCATCCATATGAACTTGATATTGAGTCGTCGGAATCAAGAAGTCTGTATAAGTTAATGTGACGATACCATTGGGGTCTTCACGCTCTGGTAAGCTGAAACCAAGTACACCAGTTTCAGGAAATGGAAGAATCGTTTGCTTCCATTCGCCGTTGTTTTGGCGATCGAGTCGCAACACACGGCTTTTAATATTATCCATGATTTCGATATAAGCATGGTCACCGCGGACATCAATAACACTATCTAAAGACTGACGAGGACCAGCTGTAAAGATCACTTCCGCCTTTTCTAAATTTTGGTCGTGAAGAGGAAAGCGAACAATGGAGTTCGCTGCAATTTTGCGATCAGAAAGCGATAATTCGAGCTTGAGCTGAACATAAACAAAGTCTTTATAAATATCTAAAAGAGAGGATCGGGGAGGAAGCGGTAATTGCTTAAGTGAGCCGTTAGAGTTGTAAAGAAACATGTTCACGCTATCGACTTCAGATAAATACTTTCCGACTAGAAGATGTTGCTCGGGGCCTTCTCCAAAGACAACTGCGAAAGCGAGAACGTCTTTTTTATCACACTCGAAAATGATTTTGGCGTCTTTCAATGTTTCACCACGTTTCCACAGTCGGACCGTACGTGGATAACCTGAGTCAGTCATAGAATCAGGTCCAAAATCGGTAGCAATAAACAAATTATTTTCATCAATAGCTGCTATCCGTGTTTTCGCTTCAGGTACAAAAAAGCCGTCTTTAACAAATTCTTTTGTGCTGTAATCAAACTCACGAATTTCAACGGCATCTTTTCCGCCGCGCGAAAGCTTGAGTAGGCGACGCTCCGATTTTTTGCTAAGGGCCGTCCCACCTTTAAAAACCCAATTTTCATTTTCTTTTGCTGCCAAGGCATCGATATCTAAAACAGTCTCCCACTTCGGCTGATCTGTTTTGTATTGTTCAACAGTTGTACGACGAACAAGTCCGCGCGGATTTTTTTCATCTTTCCAAATATCCCACATCATTCCGTTGTAATAGTTGGCAAAAGAAACTTTATCTTTGGCCATTAAGATTTTTAGAGCTTCTTCTTTGGTTTTAGCAAACGTGGGATCTTGCTCGAGTTCTTGTTGGGTCTCTGTGGTTTTTTGATTGGCCCAATCTAGAGCTTGTTTATTTTGTATCTCTTCGAGCCAAATATAAGGGTCTGCTGGGATTTCATTTGCCATTGAAGAAAGAGAGAACAGAACGAGGGTGAGCAGGGAAATCAGGCGCACGAAAAACCTCCGAAACAAGAATTATTAGTGCGCTGAATATACAGGAAATAGCGATCTAAGTAAATGAAATCACTAGGGATATTTTTACATGGGGTGATTAAAAGAACGACAGTTATTTTGCTTTTTTGATCTTCTGTGTATCGTCAGGTGTGCCACCTGTCGTTTCGATTTCAACTTCCGCCATATTTTGCCAATTGTGGCGAAGTTCCGTTTGATGTTTGTCCGAGGCGGACCACTTCTTGCCATCGAGAGCTGTAATGCCGGCTAAGCGAATTTTAAAGTCTTCAGGATTTGTAGATAATGACAGGGCTTCATCCAGATCAATGGCTTCCTTCATTAGCAATTCCATTAAACTTTGATCAAAGGATTGCATCCCCCAAGCCACTTGGCCTTCTTCAATGGACTGATGAATTTCTTTGGTGCGCTCGGGAATCTCAATTTGTTCACGTACGCGAGGATTACTGATTAAAATTTCACAAGCCGGAACAAATCCAGTTTTATCTTTTTTGCGAGCTAATCGTTGCGAGATTACGGCTTTCAACACAGAGGCCAACTGCATTCGAATTTGTTGCTGCTGATGCGGTTCGAATGCGGCGACGATGCGATTCACTGTTTCGGTGGCATCTAAAGTATGAACTGTAGAAAAAACCAAGTGACCGGTTTCTGCTGCAAGTAAAGCAATTTCAATGGTTTCACGATCACGCATCTCACCAATCAGAATCACATCAGGATCTTGGCGTAGGCCCGCACGCAAAGCGCGAACATAGCTTGTTGAATCCACACCCAGTTCACGTTGTGTAATAATACTTTTGCGATCACGAATCAAAAATTCGATGGGATCTTCAATTGTTAAAATATGTTTGTTGCGAGTGCGATTGATATCATCAATCATCGCCGCTAACGTCGAGGATTTACCAGAACCCGTGACACCAGTCACCAGCACCAATCCGCGCTCGATTTGCGCGATTTTTGAAACTTGTTGCGGTAAATTGAGTTCTTGATAGGTGGGGACGCGGTGAGGAATATTACGAATCACCATGCGTGTAGTTCCGCGTTGGCGAAACACACTGACACGAAAGCGACCCAACCCAGAAATGCCGTGGCCCAAATCCACCTCTTTAAATTCTTCAAAGTGCCGCTTTTGTCGATCGTCCATCAACGCAAAAGCCATCTGCTCGATTTCTTCACCGGAAAGCGCGGGAAGATTGGCGGCCAAAGGACGCAAAACACCATGTCGTCTGATCACAGGCATAATGCCGGCCTTCAAGTGCACGTCACTGGCCTCTTTTTGCATCGCCATTCTTAAAATTTCTTCCAAGTTGTAATTCATCGACATGCTCCACTTATCGGCACGCGGTGCCTTCCTTATGAGGTGCCAGGTTCCAAATCCGGGACGCAAAGCATAAACACTCGCCCTTGGTCGGGATCTCTGGGCAAGATGGGGGCGAGGTATCAGGTGAATCAAAAAGCTATAGATTTACTCGCCACTTGGGGTGAGGTTGGAAAAATTAAAACAGCGCCAGGAACTTTTGGAACTCTGGCGGCCTTGCCGTTAGTCTGGGTTTTGGCGCAAGCCGGTCCTCTTGTTTACATGGGTTTTACGGTTATTTTTGCTGTAGCCGCCATTTTTATCGCTGAATTTTACGAGCGTGCACATGGCGATCATGATTCAAAAGAAGTGGTCATCGATGAAGTGGTTGGCATTCTTGTGGCGATGGCCTGGCTGCCGCTCACGTGGCAATCTTTTGTTGCCGCTTTTGTACTGTTTCGATTGCTGGATATTGTAAAACCTCCACCAATTCGACATTTCGATCGCAACGTCAAAGGCGGTTTTGGAGTGGTGGCCGATGATTTGGTGGCAGGTCTGATCACCAATGTGGTGTTGCAAATCGTGTTTACAGAGACGATGTGGCTCGGTGCTCAATGGATCAAATAAAAACAGCAGATGAAAAAGTCGCCATTTTAATCGCGAAATTAAAATCACGCGGTGAAACTTTATCGTGTGCAGAAAGTTGCACAGGTGGATTGCTCTCGTCGTGGATCACGCGCGCCTCGGGTGTTTCCTCGGTTTATGTTGGTGGAGTGGTCAGTTACTCGGGCGCACTGAAATCAAAATTTCTTCAAGTCAAACCACAAACAATAAAAGTTTTGGGTGAAGTGAGTATTCCTGTTGCGCGGCAAATGGCGCGTGGTGCTAGAAATCAGATGGGAAGTGATTGGTCGGTGTCCGTGACCGGAGTGGCGGGTCCGACGGGCGGGACGCATGAGAAGCCTGTGGGCTTTGTGTGTTTTGCTGTATGTGGTCCAGGAATTGAAAAGGCTGTGAGTCATAAGTTTTCTCTCCAGGGGCGTCATGAAATTCAACAAGCTTCTGCGCTTTTTGCTTTAGATTTTCTTCTGGCTGAGATTTGATAATTTTTCCACACCGCGGGCGTGAGATCTGCTATATTTCATGTCCCAGCAAACAAGGAGTCACACACATGGCCGCAATAACAACAACACCTCAAACTCAAACTTCTTCCTCTGAAAAATCAAAAGCTTTAGAGCTTGCGATTTCAGCGATCGAAAAACAATTCGGAAAAGGCTCAATTATGAAATTGGGCGGCAACGATACCAGTATTCATAAAGGTATTTCTGTTTACAGTACCGGTTCTCTTAGTCTTGATATCGGTTTAGGTATCGGTGGTCTTCCTCGTGGACGTGTCATCGAAATCTTTGGCCCAGAATCATCAGGTAAAACAACTTTGGCATTAAGCACGATTGCACAAGCTCAAAAAGCAGGTGGAACAGTGGCTTTCGTCGATGCGGAACATGCTTTGGATGTGGGCTATGCAAAGAAACTCGGTTGTCGAGTTGAAGATATGCTGATCTCTCAGCCTGACACAGGTGAACAAGCTCTTGAAATCGTCGAAACATTAGTGCGCTCAGGTGCAGTAGATGTTGTGGTTGTTGATTCCGTCGCGGCGTTAACTCCTCGTGCGGAAATCGAAGGCGATATGGGCGACAGCCATATGGGTCTTCAAGCTCGTTTGATGTCGCAAGCTCTACGTAAGTTGACGGCGATTATCAGCCGCTCGAACACTCTTGTGATTTTCATCAACCAAATTCGTATGAAAATTGGTGTGATGTTCGGCAACCCTGAAACAACTACGGGCGGTAACGCTTTGAAGTTCTACTCTTCGGTTCGTTTGGATGTACGCCGCGTGGGCGCGATCAAAGACGGTGAAGAAGTGGTGGGAAGCCGCGTGGGTGTGAAGGTAGTGAAAAATAAAATGGCCCCTCCGTTTGCAAAGATTGAATTCGATCTTTCTTACGGCGAAGGAATTTCGATTGAAGGCGATGTTTTAGATTTAGCTGTGAAAAAAGAATTGGTTGATAAGTCGGGTGCATGGTTTGCTTATCAAGGCGAGCGCATGGGCCAAGGCCGCGATCAAGCCAAGCAATATTTAAAAGATCACCCTGAAACAATGGTGGAATTGCGCGCGAAACTTTTGGATGCATACGGAATTAATAAAAAGCCGGTAGATCCAAAAGCAGAAGCAGCAAATGCTTTGGCTGATAAAGGCAAAGAAGCTCCAGCCAAAATGGATGCAAAAGAAACCGCGAAAGCAATTCCTTCTAAGCAACCAGGAAAAAAAGCATAATTTTCTAAAATTATTTAGGAAAAGAAAAACCCAAGCTCAAAAGGCTTGGGTTTTTTATTCTTTGCAGGTGCGAACAGCTTAAAATCTATTCGACGCAAATAACGCCGGGGTGCCCCTTATACATTCCGCACCCTTTGTACAGCTTCCACCCATAGCATTTTCCCTCGGGGAGACAGACGCTTTCACAGTCTTCCCCTTTACTGCAGGATTTTTCACCATCTTTTGTTGGCATATTACAGCCGGTGATTCGTCCTCGTCCAGATTCAGTGCCCATCCATTGCCCGCCGTTTTTCTTGCAGTCATTTTCTGAAGTTTTTGGCTTTGCTATTTCAGACACGACACATTTTTTTTGAACACAGCTTGCTGTATAGGAAGGGTCACGCTGTTGATTCCAGGAAGGACAATCGATACTGGCACCCATGCAAGAGTTATATGCGGACATTTCCTTAGCGTAGAGTTTATTAACGGCGGCGCGTGGCCACCCGCATTTGTCGGAAGTCAGTATGCAATCTTCATTACGTTCACAAGTGATCCACGAAGAAGCCATCTTTCCGCAATCATCTGCAGCAGTAACAAATGGAAATAAGAGCAAACAGATAACGATAAATAATGCTTTCATTTCTTTAGCGTCACATCGAAATTATTTATCGTCAAATGTGATTTAGAATTGCGGCTTGGGTCTTTGGTATAAGTGGTCGATTCGCAGATCAATAAAACCATTGTTAGATGCGGAAGGATCTTGGTTAGGTGTGTATTCTCCACCCAGAACATTTTGAGGAACATACAGCGGAACCTTCAACTCAAGTCCGTGTGGAAAGCCCAATCGGTTCATTCCGTGTATATCCAAAATTTTTCCCAATTGTTCGGGGTTCGATAGGCCTTTCACTGCAGTTTCTGCCTCGGTCGGGTTGATTTTCCATAATTCAATGAGGGAATGGCGGGTCGTTGCTTTTAGTAGCTCCAAAATATCGTCGGGCGTAAAATCAGTGGCCGACAGTTTTTTTACCAATCCTGCTAATTGTTCACTCGTGGCGGAATCATCTACGCCAAACAAATCAGTCAACTCTTTTGGGATCATAAGAAAAGGAGATATCCAGCCATATTTGCGCGCGTAGTCCGGCTCAAGATTAAAAGTGTATCGCCCATATCGGGTCACAAGATTTGGAACAGGGTAGTTCTTAAGCTTTGGAACGACATGAAAGAAGACATTTCCATCAGACTTTAAAATATTGGTATTAAATTCGGCTGTGTTTAAAGTGATCCCAAAGCCGAAACGCACGATAACTCGGGTACTTAAGGTCGGGCTTGTTCTTAAGCTGACGTTATCGCGTGAAGCATTGTGAACATAACCGAATTCGATAGATTCAAGGGCCAGCTCTACGGCTTGAATAAAATCTGCACTTACATTTTTGGTGGAAGTTCTTTTTGGAGCGAGTCGCTTTGCATTTTTGCGACTTAGTTTTGCTAGAGCTTGATAGCCATCCGTTTCGGATGTGCGCAATCCATGATGCTTGAGTTCGCTTAATAAAGTAAAGGCTCGCTCTGGATCCATCGCTCTTACTTTTTCTAAAACGTAAGCACCATATAAACCAAAAATAGCATCTTCACTTGGTAAAGCCGCGCAGTTCTCTCCATAGTTTTGCTCTCTGCAAAACTGATGAAACTCGTCCGATTTTTTTAGTTGATTGATAATGGATTGGTGGCTGTTGAACATGCCGCGCACAAATCGCTGCTCAATCAATAGTTTTGAACAATCGGTCTCAATAGGTTCCGCGGCACGAGCTTGAAATGCAAAAGTAGATAGAAAGATGATAGTTGTGAAATAACTACAGAATAGGTCTAGTTTAAATCCTTTTAAACGCATAAGTACCAGTCATTACAAGACTTGTGCCGGTTTCGTTAAATCCCTGTACTTGAGATCTGCAGAGCCTTTTCGCGTTGTTCGGGTTTCACTAAAACAGAGGCACTCAGGGGAGAGGTGAGGACTTTTTCAGCTTGAATGCCAGCTTCAGATAACTTTTTTAGCCAGCCCGCAATCCATTCGGTGTTGGTACAGCCATAACCAGTGACCGTAACTGAAGATGCCGTCGCACGTAAAGTTGTAAAAGATTTCGCGCTGACTTTTAGAAAAGCCTGAAGACTTTCTTTCTCGCCGGTGATCATGAGACGGGTGTGATCACTTTCTTGAACTGTAGCTAAAATTTGTGGTGCCGGTAGCGCATGCTCTTGCGCGAAGTTGGCAATTTTTAAAAAAGCTTCGGCTGTATTGGCCGAGTCGACACGAATATGTTCAACAAACGCATGAGAGTTCACAGAAACAACTTGGGCTTTCTCGAGCATTGGATCCTCCGGAACAATTAGAGTTCCCACATTTAATTTTGAAGCAGATCCCACAAATAAAGGGACGCGCTCTTTCTTAGCCAGTTCAATGGAGCGATAGTGCAAAACTTTAGCACCCCAAAAACACATATCATTGACGATATCGTAACTTAAACTTTTATAAATTTTTGCATTGCTGACAATTTTTGGATCGGCGGATGCGATGCCATCGACATCCTTTAAAATTTCACAACGTTCAGCTTTAAAGTGTGCGGCCATGGCAACGGCCGTGGTATCGGATCCGCCACGACCCAATGTTGTGACTTCTTTTGTAATGGGGGACACACCTTGAAATCCTGCCAGCACAACCACTTCACCGCGCTTCAAAGATTCTTCGATGCGAATGGGTTTGATATCAATTATGCGTGCGCTCGAATGTGATTCATCGGTCATCACTCCGGCTTGTGAGCCTGTGTAGCTGATGGCTTTACAGCCCAGATCATGAAGAGCCATGCTCAGCAAAGTCATGCTGACACGTTCTCCTGTTGTTAGAAGCATATCGAGTTCTCGACGATTGGGTTTCGCACTGACCTGATAAGCCATGCTTAATAAATTATCAGTGGATTGGCCCATGGCGGAGACCACCACGATTACAGATTTTCCAGAAGCACGAAGCTCAGCCACACGGGTCGCGACTTGTTTGACACTTTCAATATTGGCCAGGCATTTGCCGCCATATTTCTGTACAACTAAAGACATGAGCCGACTATAGGGGCCATCAACCTTTTTGTCTAGAACCGAGCGAATAAACAAAGCGTCTTATTCAATAATGCGGCGGACGTAAGTGGATACAATGGAAAGACTACCAGCTGGAATACGGATTTTATGTGATTTAACGAAAGTGGGTACAAAACCTTTAATCAACTCGGGGTTTAACTTAAGTAAACTTTCACGGTCAAGACCCGTGGTATCGGCCAAATTCATTAAATCAAATCCACCCGGAACATGAAAGTATTCGTACTTATAAGGCTCTAATGGTTTCACATTATAAAATCCATACAGCTTAGGAGCTTTTGCGATCAACATTGTCGCAATTAATTTAGGAATGTATTCACGGGTCTCTGCCGGGAAATCCGGTTTCTTTGCGAGCACCCAGAAATTTTTTGTGCCATGGCGATTGACTAAGCGACGCATTTTATTTTCGCCCATATTGTAAGACGCGGCAGTTAAGTACCAAGAATCAAAAAGTTTATAAATATCTCCTAAGTATTTTGCAGCGGCCACTGTACTTTTCGTAAAATCACGACGCTCATCAATCCACCATGTTGTTTTCAAACCATACCGATTTGCAGTTGGAGCCATAAACTGCCAATATCCTACGGCATCCGCAGAACTTACTGCGTGGGGAGAAAACCCGCTCTCAATCATAGCCACGTAAGCAAGATCTTGTGGAAGTCCCATGGCCTTCAATTGCTTTTGCATGGGCGGAAGATAGCGATAAGAACGTTCGAGCCATTTTTGAAACCACTTGCGTCCATCGCCTTGGAAGTAACTGATCCAGTTGCGTACTTTGGCATTGTAGGTGATCGGTATATCGAAATATGGACGTGAATCGACAGGTGTGAAGGTGGCTTTCTGTTGAGCTTGAACAGTTTGAGGAAGAGGAGCTGGCGCAGCATACACGAAGCTCGAAAATAAAAAGCTGAGACAGCTTGTGAAACAAACAAGACTCTTCATAGGTTTTCATTATGTAGAAGATTCGTTTTCAGGTCGAGTCCAACTGTCATGAAAACTATGGCTGCGTCAGACTTCTGACATTGAATTGCAAGATCTTAGACAAAGGTCGAGTCACAAAAAAGCAAGAAGGTCTCGACTTCGTATCGGTTTTTGATTGTAAAAATAAAGTTTTCTATCTGAAAAAGGCGAATTCGATTCTAAAGTCGAGTCGAGTTGCTCTTCGTGGCACATCCCTTGCTCTGTAGTGTAGCGGGGGGAAAGTGTATGAGTAGCAAGGGTATTTTTACGGCTGTGAGCGGTGCGATGGCTCAGGACGCAAGGCTAGAGACAATAGCGAATAATATTGCCAACGCCAACACCACCGGATTTAAAAAAGACCAACAGGTTTTCTACGAATACCTTTCTGCAACAGAGAAGCAGCCCGACGTCATTCAAGTTCCACGCATACCGGCCAGTATTGAAAGTTTTTATGACGTACAAGGTGGTGATCGCGGGTACGTCGACACGGCTGGTACATTTACAAAGTTTGAACAGGGATCCATGCGACCAACAGGTTCAACACTTGATTTTGCACTGGAAGGTTCAGGATTTTTTGAAGTGAATACGCCACAAGGTGTGCGTATGACTCGCAATGGTTCATTTAAGATGAATCAAAATGGTGAACTTGTTACGAATGAAGGTTTTCCTGTTTTGCGTGAAGGGATTGGGCAAGATCCTGCACAGCGAACTATTAAACTCAATTCAAGTAATGTGACGGTTTCACAAACGGGTGATGTTTATGACGGTGGAGTTCAAGTCGCAAAACTGTCTGTAGTCGATGTGCAACGCAAAGAGGCTTTGCAAAAAGTCGGATCGTCTTTCTATCAATTAAAAGAAAATTACAATGAGCCTGTTCTTCCAGCTCGTGATGCACAAGTGCAACAAGGGTTTGTAGAAGGTAGTAATGTCAATGTCGTGCAAGAGATGACTGACCTTATTTCTGCGTCTCGCGTTTTCGAGAGTAATCAACAGGCCATTAAAGCTTTCGATAAAATGGATGAGAAGTTAGTTAATCAAGTTGGTAAGGTTTAAGGAGTAAATAATGATTAAATCATTAACCACCGCCGCGACGGGTATGCAGGCACAACAAACCAATATGGATGTTGTGGCCAATAATTTAGCGAATGCAAATACCACAGGATTTAAAAAGAGCCGCGCTGAGTTTGAAGACCTCATGTATCAAACTGTAAAAGAGCCTGGAGCACAAACAGGAGCTAATGCGGTTTCGCCAACGGGTGTGCAAGTGGGCTTGGGTGTTAAAACGGCGGCTGTAAATAAAAACTTCGAACAAGGTTCCACTCAGGTTACAAAAAATCCTTTTGATATTGAAATTGAAGGCGCTGGGTTTTTCCCTTTGCAAATGCCTAACGGACAAATTGCTTACACTCGGGATGGTGCATTTAAAAAAGGGCCTGATGGGCGTTTACAGGATAAGAACGGCAATTTTTTACAACCTGAAATCGTAATTCCACCCGATGCATCTGGCGTTGAGATTTCAGCTGATGGTCAAGTGGCGATTATTCAGGGATTGAATACGGTTCCGCAAAGTGTTGGACAAATTCAAATCGTAAACTTTGTGAATCCAGCAGGATTAAAAAATATTGGTAAAAACCTTTTTATTCCGTCAGCAGCTAGCGGACTTCCACAGCAAGCGGCTCCGGGGCAGAATGGTTTGGGAACAATTGCCCAAGGGCAATTGGAAACGAGCAATGTGAATGTTGTTGATGAAATGGTGAACATGATCACCGCACAGCGCTCTTATGAAACCAATGCCAAAGTGATTCAAGCGTCAGATCAAATGTTACAGGCCATTAATAATTTGAGGTAGATGTTGTTTGTTTTTCTGACTCTTTTTAGTTTGATGTTTGCTAAAGCTGAAGGTGTGGAGCCACGTCTTGAGGTGCGCGGGTATGTCGCCATTGCAGATCAAATTCAAATTACATTAAAAGATGTCGCGCGCTTTGAAGCTATGGATGCAAATGATGTTCAAGCGCTTTCCGAGGTCGTGATTGCTAATGCTCCAAAGCTGGGAGAAAAAAGGTCCATTACAAGTCGTGAAATGATCACGCTATTAAAATCAAAATCTGCCAATTTAAAAGGATGGAACGGCTCGAAGATTAAAATGCAAATTCCATCGACGATCACCATTGAAAATGTTGGTGCAAGTATTGATGAAAATAAATTAAAAACCGATTTAGTTTCGGCTTGGCAGAAGCTGTGTAGTGAATGCCAATTTAATATCAAGCAAATTCAAACTCCTAAAATTGATCCAAAATTTCAAAATTCTCCATGGCAGCTGAAGTCCGTAGCTCTTCCGCGCTCTTCTTTCTCTGTTGCAATTGAAATTCTGGGAGAAGAAGGCCAAGTGAATCCTATGTACTGGGTGAGCGGCAGCGCGGAACAGCTGAAGAAAGTGCCCGTTGCCACTCGCGCTATTTATTTTGCTGAACGATTAGAGCTTGGTGATTTCAAGTGGGAATGGCGAGATGTGAGCTTGGCGCAAGATGGAATTCCATTAGCGAGCGAGATGACTGGTAAAAGATTAAGGGGTTCGATTCGAGCCGGAGATATTCTATGGCGAGCCAGTATCGAAAAAGAGAAAGCATTAAATCGTGGAGAGTACGTACGAGTTCTTGTTGGTGAACCTTTGTGGCAAGTCAGTTTAATGGGACTTGCAGAGCAAGATGGTTTTATCGGCGACACGGTAAAGGTGAAAAACCCAAAGACATCTAAGATTCTATCCGGGGTAGTGACGGCTAAAGGGGAGGTTTCTGTACAATGATGCGAACCATGCAATTAATTATTACGATTGGCGCATTGGGGTTTGTTGCAATTTCGGCGACAGGTTGTGCAAGTCTTGGTAAACAAGTGAAATCTTGGATCAGTGGAAAGCCGGCGGCTACAGCACAAGAGAAACCTAAATCAGATCTTGTGAAATATTCTGATAACAATAATTTAGTTAACGGACCTCGTCGTCAATATAAGCGTGTGACCAAAGCCAGTTTGCAAGAAGAAGCGCAATTGGATGATCACTCTGGCAGTCTTTGGACGATGGAAGGACAAGGGGCGTATTTATTTTCGCAAAACGTGATGCGTATGGTGGGCGATCCTCTGTCGATAACACTTGAAGGAGATCCAAAAGAACAATTGGAAACCAAAGTCGGCGTGATTCGAAAACTGTTAAAGCGTATTGAAGATCGCCAAGCGGCAGCCGCGGCGGCCTTGCGTGAGCCAGCCTCTGCAAAAGCTGGAGATAAAAAGCCGGGTGAAGAAGGTGCGAAGAAAGAAGAACCTGTGGCTGCAAAGTTGCCTGAACCCGAAACAAAGGGTGAGTTTAACGTCAATACTGTTCCGACTCGCATCGTGGAAAGAACAGTGGATGGAAATTATCGCGTGAAAGGAACGCAACCTTTTTTAATTGGCACTCGAGAATATAAAGTTATCGTAACAGGGATCGTACGTGCTGAAGACTTCAATGATGAAGGAGTTATGGCCTCAAAACTCCAAGATCCGAAATTTGACATTGTCAGTGCTCGTCGCAAGGAGGAAATGTGAGAGCCTTTTTATTATTGCAAGTCTTGATAGTTCTGATTGCCTGTGGATTTCAAGCGCAAGCGGCACGTCTAAAAGATATCGCCAATATTCGCGGTGTTCGTAGCAATCAATTGTTAGGTTATGGAATCGTTGTGGGTCTTAAGGGAACAGGCGATAGTAAAAGTGAATTCACCAATAAAAGTATTGAGCGCATGCTTGATAAATTGGGTGTGAAGCTGCAAAGCAAAGATTTGGCGTCGAAAAACGTAGCCGCCGTTATTATCACAGCCGACCTTCCGGCATTTGCACGCTCTGGAAATAAAATTGATATTACTATTTCAGCTCTTGGGGATGCTTCATCTTTAAAGGGTGGAACATTACTACAAACTCCTCTGCGCGCTTCGGATCAAAATGTGTATGCCGTAGCTCAGGGTTCTTTATTAGTAGGTTATTCGCAAAGTGGCGTGCATGAAACGGTCGCACGTATTCCCAATGGCGCGATGATTGAAAAAGACATGGGTTCTGAATTTGCCTCGAGAAAAATGTTTCGCATTACATTGCAAAATCCAGATTTCACAACTGCGGCTCGCGCAGCAAAAACCATTAATATGGAATTGGCGGGCAAGTATGCGTCGGCATTAGATGCCGCCACTGTAGATTTGATTGTGCCTGCAAGTTACGAAGGAAAGGGTGTTGAGTTGTTAGCCCTAGTGGAAGGTCTAAATATCAATCCGGATACGCAGGCTAAAGTCGTAATCAATGAAAAAACAGGCACGGTTGTAATTGGACAAGGCGTGAAGATTTCAAAAATAGCCATTAGTCATGGCGATCTCACGGTGAAAGTCGGTGGAGAAAGCGGCGCCAAAGCTAAAGATGCGGATAAACTCATGGTTATGGACGAAGCGGTCAGTGTGGGGGATGTGGTGAAGGCGATGAATTCGCTTGGAGTCTCTCCAAAAGACCTGATTACGATCTTACAAAACATCAAAGCAGCGGGGGCATTACAAGGTGAGCTTGAAGTTTTGTAAACAATTTTTTTTGAATATTGTATTATATAAACATATGCGGTTGATCACATGGATGTGATGAATCGCAGGGGGATGAGTGAGTTAGAGCCGATGTACCAAGGATGGTCAAAGATTCCAGTTTTCTTCGCAGGAAACAGGGGCAAATGTTCAGCGAGCAAGCCAAGGATTGGCTACAGCTGCCGAGTTTGTCAAAAGTGCAGGATGCACGACAAGTCTGACTCTTCATCCCCTACCTTTTTTTCTTTCGCGGAGGCGTTCACATGAGTGACGCCATCAAAATCCAAAAAACATTTAATATTCCAAAGCGGCCTGATGTAGAAAAGCAAAAGGCACAACTCAAAGAGGCTGCAGAAATGTACGAGCAGCATTTCTTGCGCGAGATGGTGAAAGCCATGCGCGATACGGTGAAGCCCGGAATGAATGAGCCTAGCTTTGGCGAAAAAATTTATCAAGGACAGTTAGATAGTCAGTATGTTGAGCAGTGGTCGAAAAAAGGTGGCGTTGGTTTTGCGGACATGATTTACAACCAAATGTCGGAAAGATATTTTCCAAAAGCAGGAGTTCATCCACTGCAAAAACCACAAGGGCCATTGCCGGTGAATCCAACGGAACCTATTCGCGTTCGCACAGTCGAGCCAGGTTCTGCTTATTTATTAGAATCAAAACCTGGTCAAAATGAAGTGAAGAACCCTTGGGAAGGTAAGGTGGGCCAGGTTCTTGCAGATGAAAATATAGGAAATGTGATGAGAATAGACCATAAGAATGGTCTTACTTCGCGGATCCAGTTTGTCGGTCAACTAGATGCAATTAAAGTAGGGCAGGATTTAGAAGCTGGACAAAAGTTGGGTGTGGTGAGCGAAAAAAGGCCACAAGTCGCTTGGAAAGTGACATAACTCGACCTTAGATATTTGTTGGATATGTCTCAATATGATACTCTAAAAAGAGTATAAAGAGCTCTCGGAGGGCGGAATGAAAGTCAACGGCCAGATCAAAAACTCGTTAGCGAATAATGTGGAATCGGCGAAGTCGACCAAAGCTGAAAATAAAAAAACAGCTGGCGGTGCGCAGGGTTTAAGTGATCTTGCTGGCAATCAATCGGCCAAAGTAAATGTTTCGGATCGTGCGCAAATGATGCAAAAAGCGAAAGATATCGCCAGCTCAACTTCAGTGGATGAAGCAAAAGTGGCACGCCTTCAAAAAATGATTGATGAAGGTAAGTATAAGGTAGATGCAGATGCGATCGCTGACCGGTTGGTTGACGAGCATTTGAGAATGCCAGAATAAATAAAAATAGCCGGCTTGATGCTGGCTATATAAGGGGTGTTCAAGGATGAACAACGTAATCTTAGAACAATTCAATAAGCTTGTTGAGACTCTTGAAGATCAAATCAAGGTTTATCGTAACCTTTTGGAAGTTGTTCGCCGTGAAAAAGAAATTTTAGTTTCGGCAAATCTTGATGATTTAAATGAAAATAATAAATCCAAAGAAGCGATGTTGTTAAAAATTCGTGGACTTGAAACAATACGCATTCGTTGTGCGTCTGAGTTGTCTGCAGCCCTAGGTTTATCTGTAGATCAGCCGCGTTTACTTGAGATGGCAAATCATGTTCCTGATGCCATGGGTGAGCGTTTAAGAAATTTACATTCGGTATTGGACCTGTTGCTCAAAAGAGTGCAGGAATACAACAAACAAAATGAAGTTTTGGTACAGTCGGCTTTGAATAATATCACGGGAGCCATGAAGGCGATCCGCGATACATTACAAGATAAGCCAACATATCAACGCAAAGGTGAGATGTCACAGACAGCTCCTGGAGCTTCCGGGCAATTGGTGCAGCGAGAAGCTTAAAGTTTGTTTAAAGTCTCTCATGGATGAGAGACGAGGGGATTAAAATCCATGTCGCGTATCTGGTCCATGATGGACGTCGGAAAACGCTCTATGGCCAACTCGCAAACGGCGCTACAAACCGTTTCGCATAACGTGGCCAATAAGTCGACGGAAGGCTTTTCACGCCAACGTGTGGATATTCAAACCAACGTTCCGGTGGAAATGGGCCAGGCTCGCATCGGCATGGGTGCGAGAACAGGTACGGTTTCTCGCGTTAATAATCCATTTTTAGAAAAGCAAATTGAACGTGAAGGTAATTTATTAACTTTCAATGAATCCCGTTCGGATTTATTGGGCCGAGTAGAACAGGTATATAATGAGCAAGTGAACAAAGGACTTAACCAATTTATGGGTGAGTTCTTCAATGCGTTTCGTGAGCTCAGTAACAATCCGGAAAGTTTAGCGTCGCGAACAATGGTGAAAGAAACAGCGGATCATTTGACACGTGATTTTGCGCGTATCGATAACCAATTAACTGAAATTCAAAAAGACGCGGATTTTCGCTTAAAATCTTTGGTGAATGATGTAAATGAAGTGACCAAAGAAATTGCAAATCTGAATGAGAAAATTCAATCAGTCGAGCTTCAGGGTGTGCCTGCCAATGATGAGCGCGATCGTCGTGATTTATTAGTAAAAAAATTAAGTGAAAAAATGAATGTTCGTTATGCTGAAGGCGATAACGGCAGTATGACGATCACTGCGGGAACAAACGCGATTCTCGTGTCCGGTTTTTCTCACCGAGAATTAATGGTGCAAGCGACTCCGGCAACAGAAACTAAGCGTGAAGGTAACGTCGATATTTTTTATAAGCCGACAGAGAATGGCACACCAGTGAAGATCACCAATCAGCTGACGGGCGGTCAAGCAGGTGGTTTATTAAATGTGCGTGATAATGTTGTAAATGGTTTATTAGAGAAAATGGACACGTTGGCTTACAACTTAGCTACGGAAGTGAATCAGGCGCATCGACAAGGGTTTGATCGTTACAATCAAACTGGAAATGAATTTTTCAATGTGACAACTTTAGATGGTGCCAGCCAAAATTTAAAACTTTCAGATAGTATCTTACAAGATGTGGGACGTATTGCAGCCGCCGGCCAAATGGATGCGCCAGGTGATAACCGCATTGCAAATGTGATTTCGCAAGTGCAATACAAACAATTTATGGGCGGCAATGCGACCGTAGATGATTACTATGGGTCTGTTGTGGGCCAATTGGGTATTGAAACACAACGAGCCAACTCAGCGGCGAGCTCACAAAAAGATATCGTGGGTCAATTAAAGAATATTCGTGAAAGTGTGAGTGGTGTTTCTTTGGATGAAGAAGCAACAAAGATGATTGAGTTCCAAAAAAGTTTCGATGCTTCGGCTCGTTTGATCCGAACAGCAGATGAGATGATGGATACGATTTTACGTTTGAAACCAATGTAATTGGTAGGAATGGCAAATGAGAATCGCGGATAAAATGTTGTACGGCCAAGTGAACAGCAGTGTGGAGAAAAACCGCTCTGAGATGGCCGAGCTACAAGCTCAAGCGTCGACTCAAAAGCGTGTGACGAAACCGTCTGATGATCCTGTGGCTGCCAGCCGAGTTTTAGGTGCTCGCGTTGATCTTGTTGGGCAAAAGCAGTATTTAAAAAATTTGAACTACGCGAAATCATTTTTGGATTTCACCGATCAAACTCTTGGGGAGATGACGGATAATTTGATTCGTGTGAAAGAATTGGCCATCTCTCAGGCGGGTGATGCTGGGGCTAACGAAGAGACTCGTCGAGTGGCGGCGTCCGAAATCCAACAAATTTTTGATTCGTTGATTTCAACGGGCAATCGAAAGTTGGGTGATCGTTTTATTTTTGGTGGTTTTAAAACTCAACAAGCGCCATTTTTAAAAGACGGAACTTATCGTGGTGATGTTGGAGAGATGTTGATCCACACGGATAAAACGGCATTTATTCCAATGAATGTTCCGGGTGGGCAAGTTTTCTTAGGTGAGGGTTTGACGGCCGATGGGATTATGAAGCCGCGGATGCAGCAAGCAGCAACCATCGAAGAGTTTTCGCAGCAAAAAGAAATAGAGGCTGGTAGACAGAAATCACCGATTGTTCCGCAAGAAGAACAGGCGGATCTGCGTGGCCCCGCATCTGTTGAAGAATCTGTCGCAGCTGGTGGCATCAATGTTTTCAAGGTGCTCTCGAATCTAGAAGTGGGGCTTCGAACAAACGATAAAGCAAGCATTCAGGACTCTTTGGATGAGTTGGATCAAGCTATTTCACAAGTTGTTTTGGCGCGTTCGCAGGTGGGTTCTCGAGTGACCGCTTTGAATAATCTATTCGAATCTTTGCAAAAAGGTAAGGTTGATACTCAAGCACTGATATCAAATCAAGAGGATGCCGACGTGTTCCAAGTGGTCAGTGACATCAATCAGAAAGAGGGAGCGCTGCAAGCGACTATGCAAACGTCGAGTAAACTTATGCAACATTCCCTGCTGGATTTCCTCCGCTAATCGAATCTTGACATTCGTCAGAGCAAATTATACCTAAGGTTTCTCTCAAACTTGTCCGTTATACATCTGAGAGGTGTTGTAAAACTCTCGATGAATCTTTGACCTGGATGTTGAAGGAGCTGTCATGCTGGTATTAACTCGTAAGCTCGGTGAAAGTATCGCGATAGATGATCATATTAAGATCCGCGTGGTACAAATTAAAGGCAAGCAAGTGCGTTTGGGGATTGAAGCTCCAAAAGACACGAAAATTCACCGCGAAGAAGTCTATCTTGCTATTCAAAATCAAAACGAAGAGTCTGTGACCACTTCTCAAGACGCCACTCGTGCCGTCGCTAAAGCGTTAAAATCGTAAGTATTTTCCTTCTCATATATTTTATTTGAGAAGGCACATGATTCGTTGCATCTTTTTGTTTCCAATCCAATAAAGCTAAATACGTAAAATCTCCGTTACTTTTATGCGCCGAGTCCCTAAAAGGTACGCCGTACCTTTTAGGAATGCGCCGCATCCCAAAAAGGGTGAAAAAGCGGAAAAGCTTTTTTACGGTACCTTAACCCGCTTTTTGTCTTGTCGTGTCTTTTCTTTGTGTGCATTCTCAATACTAAGGGAGGGGAGGAATGCGAATTCAGACGTCACGCTTTGGTGCGATTGAGATTACAGAAGAAGATCAAATTCGATTTCCTGAAGGTCTGCTTGGGTTTAATGCCTTACGCAACTTCGTTCTCTTGGATGATCCACATGATGAAATCTTCGCTTGGTTACAAAGCTGTGAAGAGCCTGCGATTGCCTTTCCTGTTTTAGAGCCTGAATTATTCACTCAAAATTACAATCCGACGCTCACGAAGTATGATTTAGATTCGCTTGGCCTTTCGTCTATGCAAGGGGCCCGCGCGTTTATGATTATTACGATTCCTGAAGATCCAACGAAAATGACGGCGAATTTAAAAGCGCCGATCGTGATCAATGTGACAGGAAGAATGGCGCGCCAAGTGGTTTTGCAAGATAATCAATTGGCGATTCGCGAACCGATCTTCACTTTGCTTCAACAGCGAGTCGTGCAAAATCCAAGTGTGCCATTGAAAAGCACTTCATTGGATGTAGCAGTTAAAGTTCCAAGTAAGAAAAAAGCGGTTGAGCCTGAGGCGGGCGTTTAAGCCATTGGTCTTGGTTCCATCCATTCTCGTCTAGTTTCATTGTCTCAATTTAAGTCTATTTACGCCTTCTCCGATGAGATAAGAGAGAAGGAAGTACTCTATGAAAGCCATTCGATGGATCGTGTTGGCCGCCTGTTTGTTAACCGCAAAAGCATTTGCGAATGACATCACTATTTTCGATGCACGCAAAAGTTTAAGTCTTTCAGACTCGGAACCAAGCTACCGAGATTTTTATGTAAATGGTGGCACTGAAGCAGGTTTGAAAGCGGGCATGGTGTTCTCAGTGATTCGTAAACTTCCATTGTATGATACTTACGAAAATCGTTCTCCTGGTGACCTTGTGATCCGAGTTGGAAAAGTTAAAATTATCCATGCGCAAAAAAATATTAGCGTCGCTCGTTTGCAATCCATGCTAAGTCGTGAAAGCTTACCTTTATTAGAAGATAATTTTATTATGGTGGGTGATAAGTTGGATTTGGGTTCCGCCGAAGGCGACAAAAAAGCGGAAGCCGAAATGAATTCAAGGCCCGTGCCTGAGTCTGCAGAGCCAACAGCGGCAAATGTACCAAGCAAAATCAATCATCAAGCGCAAAGCTTTGCCATTGATTTTGCCTCGAAATCTCCAGAGCCGGAACTGCCTCCGGTTTCCGTGCCATCGGTACAATAATTATTTCTTCATTAGTGGTATAAATTCTTTTTCGATCAACTTAGAGAGCTGAGAGTTTTTCACATTCATCAAGTTGGAAAATCGAGCGATATCATCTTTTGTCATCACGTATTCTTCGGCACAATTCACAGCTTTGGCATCGCAAGATTTTGCCGCTTTTAATACAAGCAGCATGCTGGGTTCTAATCCAGCTATTAACGTGCGGCCTTCAGCTTGAATGCTGAGGTAAATTGGAATTTCGGATTCACTTGATTTGCACATGATGCGTTTTGCATCAACAGCGACACAATCTTTCAGTAGTAAACTGAAATGATGAGGTTGTCCGATCACCCAAACGTTAAGTACTCCACCCACGTAGCGATATTGCCCTTGAAGTGTCAGCGTGACTCCGAAAACGGAGCTGTCGTTGTCGGGTGGGGTTGAATACACACGGTAAAAACTAAGTTTAAAATCAAGACTTTCACTTAAAATGCGCATGGCTTCGGCGGGTGTGGATTCGCCTTGCGAGAATGAGAATGAAGAAAAAACGGTGCACATTAGAAGTGCAAAAACAAGTTTCATTGAGACTCCTCAAATATTTGTGGCTTTGTAAAGCAAGATCAGTGCCGTTTTGTAAGAGCGGGCATTGATCTTGCTTTAAGGATTTTCATCTTTTCCGCACGATGAAGTGCCAATGTCTTTGCAACTTTTATGTTGTTGGCTATGTCTTCGACAGTTGGATCCGATTTTTTCTTGGATTTCCGAGGTGTCTCCGCTAAGTATAGCCCCATGTCGGAAAATTATTTTAAATTGATAATTCGTAATGTCCCCACTTTGGATGAAGATTGGGTGACATCCCTTTGCTTTGATTATGATGCGCAAGGGGTTTCTGAAAAACTCGATTTCAAACAAGAAATTTTTGAGTTTGAACCACAAACTTTAGAAAAGCCTTTGCATGACTTGGAAGTTTATTTTTTGACGACGCCTGCGGCTGAATTACTTCAAGAATTAAAACTGCGTTTACCACAATCTGAAGTCGTGATGTCCGAAGAGCAAGTCAAAGACTGGCTTGAAGAATGGAAAAAAGGATTTGAAGCGTTTGAATTGGCGCATGGACTTTGGATTGTCCCAAGTTGGAAACCGATTCCTAAAGAAGCCAAATCTTTCTTAAGATTAGATCCTGGAATGGCATTTGGCTCAGGCACACATGAAACGACTCAGTTGGCGTCGCAATTAACAATTGAATTTGCTGACGAGCAAAAAAATCCATTCACTGTTATCGATGTGGGATGTGGCACGGGTATTCTGGCCATGGTCGCCGCCATGAACGAAGCGGATGTGGATGCGATTGATATTGAAAAAGAAGCGTTACGAGTGACTCAGGAAAATATTGAATTAAATGATCTGCAAGATTTTATTCATGTAAAACCCCAATCCCTTGAGCAGATTACAAAACAGTATGACTTAGTGATCGCCAATATCATTGATGCAGTACTTGTGAAAATTAAAGACGATCTAATCCGAGTCGCAAAGAAAACCATTATTGTGTCTGGTATTTTGCAAGATCACGCCGAAGAGTTTGAACAAGAATTTAGCAAAACATTAAAACTCAAAAAAACGATTAAAAAAGGCGAGTGGCAAGCCTACATCTGGGAAAAACCGTGAGACGTTATTGGGTTGAAGACGATTGCATTGTAAACGATCGCTTTATTTTAAAGGGTGATACGCTTCACCATATCGTTGATGTGTGTCGCATGGGCAAAGGTGATAAGTTTGAAATCCTTAATGAAAAGGGCATGATCTTTTTTGTTGAGCTCGAGGACGTCGCAAAAAAACAGGCGTCTGGAAAAATTTTGGAATCGAGAAAAGCACCCGAGCAAAAACGTCCTCACATTGTGCTCGCATTATCCGTCCCCCGATTTAATGTGTTCGATGCGACCTTAGAAAAGTGTGTTGAACTTGGCGTTTCTCGTATCCATCCGTTCACATCTGATTTTAGCTTCATAAGAAGTGCAAAAGACCTCACGCCGGCGCGTACACAGCGCTGGGAAAAAATCATCAAATCGGCGTCGCAGCAAACCGGGCGTGCGGATCTGCTTAAAATTGAGGCTTTGGCGACACTCGCCCAAACGGTCGAAGAGTTTAACCGAAATCCCCGTCGAATGGGTCTTTGGGCTTACGAGGGAGAGGGTGAACTCTCCTTAAAAGAGGCCTTAACGAAGGCCCCTCGTGACCTAGATGAGGTTTGGGTGTTCGTAGGATCTGAGGGCGGCTTCTCCCACCAAGAGATCGAAATCGCAAAAAAACATGGATTCCCCCCTTTGACCCTTGGTGACCAAGTGCTTCGCGTTGAAACGGCTTGCGTCGCTCTCATCAGCGTCATAAAGTATGAGCTTCAGACCTTTTAAGGGAGGGGAGCAGGATGGACCCATTAGACGATTTCGAGTTCAAGCCTCTAACGGATGGACTTGGTTTTCATAAAAAATCGGTATCTTTGAAAGAGCAAGTGAAAGAGGCGGGCCTTGTTGAAAAGAGCCTACCGAAAACTCCTCCATCTGCGCCTCCAACTCACAGTAAAGATGCGGTTGCGGCTGTTTCTCGATCTGCAGCTCAAGCTTTAGATGAATTAATGAAAACATTGGATGCGCCTTCAAGCCCCGCTTCGAATATGCGCCAAAAGAACTTGGAAATCACTGAGCCACTTCCGCGCCCATCGGATAAAAAAGCCACGTCTTTTGAAATGCCGATGCCAGGCCCTGTGACACCGATTCCTGTTCCTGGAACGGATGCGGTGATTTCGGCTCCGAAAGTCAAAGTTCATGTGAAGCCCAGCACCGGGACTCGTCGAAGTGCGGCCGATTCACCAGTTAGCAATTTGGTTGCGGTTTCTGCCAGTGTGCCGTCAGCTATTTTAGATGCAGTTGTTGTGTTGGCTTTGACGATGATTTTTATGACGGCTCTTGTGTCAGTCACAAAAGTCGATGTTTTGAACTTGATGCTGTACTCGAAGCAAGACATCACCACTCAAGGTTCTCTGGCGATTTTATATTTTGCAGTATTCTTGATGTATGCGGTCATTGCTCGTAGCTTCTTCGGAAAAACTTTGGGTGAGTGGACTTTCGATCACCAAATGGGAACTGCAGAAGATCAAAAGAAATCGATGTATCCATTAAAAGTGGTTGCACGTGCTCTTGTGACTTTGATTACAGGGATTGTGGTGTTACCAATTCTTTCGATGTTATTCGGAAAAGATTTAGCGGGTCGCATTTCGGGCGTGCAGCTTTATCAGCAAAGAGGATCATAAAATTGGGACAGGTCTTTCGCGATTGGAAAGATTTGACCCGTTTCCTCGATTCACAAGGAAATAAGAAAATCGTATTTACCAATGGATGTTTCGATCTCTTGCATGTAGGGCATGTGCGCTACTTGCAAGAGGCCCGTGCTTTGGGTGATTTACTTGTCGTCGGTTTAAACACCGACGAGAGCGTGCGCAAGCTCAAAGGGCCGACTCGTCCTGTGCAAGTCGAAGACGATCGCGCCGAAATTTTAGCGGCTCTTTCTTGTGTCTCAGCCGTCACATTTTTTTCCGAAGAAACTCCGTTGAAATTAATCGAAACAGTAAAGCCTGAGATTTTAGTTAAAGGTGGCGATTGGCCGGCCGAGAAAATCGTCGGCTACGACTTTGTTAAAGGCCGCGGCGGTTTAGTGAAGTCCTTGCCGTTTCATCCTGGCCGCAGCACCACCGGACTTATCACGAAAATCCTCTCTTAGGGTGCCATCTTAGGGTGCCAGGTTCCGAATCCGGGTCACGCCGCATTAAGTTCTTCATTTACTTTTTAAAGTTACAGGTTACTTTTAAGTCATGCGTGCACTTTTACTAGCCGCGTCCCTGATTTGGAACCTGGCACCTTATGCAAATGCGATTGAGATACCGCGAAATCTGACGTCCGCGGATCGGACAGAAGTGGTGAAGATGCTCGGTATGAACACCAGCAGTAAACTATTAACAAATCCTTATCCGCTGGGCGGATACTCTGGATTTGAAGTAGGCCTTGCGGTGGAAGTGATCAATGTTGAAGATCTAAAGCGTTTAGGCGCAAAGCTGACGAATGATGAGCGCGAATTCCGCTACCCTAAAATTTCCATCGGCAAAGGTCTTTATAACGATATCGATTTGTTTTTCCATTTTATACCCTCAGCGCCGGGACTGAAGGTTTCCGAATATGGTGGACTTTTACGCTGGTCATTTTTTCAAGCGAAGTTTGTTCCCATTAATTTGTCGTTGAACATTCAAGGCAGTCACATCGACATCAATGACTCTTTTGAAAGCCAAACTTTGGGTACCAATTTAATTTCCGGAATTAATGTGCAAAACTTTTCGATTTACTTTGGTTTTGGATATTTACAAAGCAAGGGCACATTTATGGGGGGCAGCGCCGGGCAAGGTGTTGTCAGTCCATCCGATCCAGCTCTAGGTAGTACTGGTACGGCTTCTTCGCGAGTCACGCAGTTTCATTCACTTGTCGGAGTGACGGTTCACTTTTCGGATTATTTCTTAGCTACACAAATTGATCGCTATCAAGATCCTGTCTATAGCATGAAGTTGGGTACACGCCTTTAATGCGGCGTGACCCGGCTGTTTGCGAGCTTGTCGCCAGGACACTCCTCGCAAACCCTGGCACCTTAAGTGGCACCTTAAGTGAGGAGTTGGTTGATGCTGTTGAGGGCTTCTTGGGCACTGGCGCTCACGGTGGTGTTGGAAGCTTTGATTTTATTCAATAACTCAACAAATCGAGTAAAGTGCTTTGCATATGGATTTTTGACAGCAGTTGTACCTGTGCCAGTTCCGCCGGTGCCGCCAGTCCCGCCAGTACCACCGGTACCGCCTTGACCTTGTTGTTGCTGTTGCTTAGCAATCCAATACTTCTTCGCATTTTGGGCCGATGTATTCAGGCGCTTTGTTGCGGCTAACAGAGCTGTTGTCGAGTGGGATGAGCGAATGATGCTTTCTAAGATTGGCAAGTATGACATT
>FRDC01002626.1_pt1 | contig 84648 bp, 104 predicted proteins | sample 1106171 | NCBI WGS metagenome assembly FRDC01 (sample SAMEA3930566, study PRJEB13176) | freshwater metagenome | biome: Drinking water system; feature: drinking water; material: water | place: Singapore | collected 2014-12-20 | reverse complement strand
CCCGTGGATGGACCCTGTCTCGACCCTATTCCGGTACGATCGGCCGCCGAATATCGCCTTTAGAATAAACTGCTTTTTCACTCCATCACCGCAGGCGTGGCGCCGAACTACCTGCCTCATGAACAGACTCATCTCCCTCCTTTCTCAAGAACGTCAGGAGCCAATGGACACTTTCTGATACTGACTAGAGGAAGTCTAGAGCGGATACGTGTATGTAATCTGCGATGTATAGGAAGGGCATAACCGATTGATGTACTGCTCAGCTTGCGCCTAATGGCCATTCAACTGGTTCCCTTGGTTCCTCTCGCGAGGCGACGGGATTGTATACAAGACTCCTCACTGCGTCAAGCGTGCGGGTGGCCATCAGTGCAGCGACTCACCAGCAAAGCGAAACAGGAAGCCGTTTTCAGCCGAGTCTTCCCGTTATCCCGTTCCGTAAACAGTCACCATCTGACTGAACGGACACCATAACTCCATAGACATCTCGCACCGCATGAGGAGACCCATCCGAATTTTTCCTGAGGCAGGAGATACTTTGCACAAAGACATCGAGGGAGATTATTTCTGGCTCGGAGACTTTCTCGCGCTCACCTCCAATGAGCGAAGTCCACGCTATGCCGCAGAGCACGATGTCAATTAAGTGATAAGTGATAATTGATAGATGACGACCGTTTTGTTTTTACCGGATGTTCCTGTTACACTACGCCTCGTTTGAACTATACCTATGCACCGCCGCACCATGAACTTCACTCAACGCGATCTCTACATGTTCGTTCTGAGCGTTCTTTTTCTGGGCTATCTTGGCCTCATGGCCACCGGTTGCGCCGGCACTCACCCTTCCATACCCATACACGAGGCGCCTCTAGGCACGGTGTTCCTTGAACCGGTCTCGGGCACTTCCTTCCAGGCCTCCCATCCCATCAAATTGTCCGAGACCACCGTCGCGGATATCTTGCGGGGGATCCACACGAAAGAAAAAGCCGGCCTCTTATTGCTACTGGGCAAGGCTTTAAAATCAACGAACCTGAACGATATTCGTACCTTCTCGGAGGATGAGATCGCGTTTTTAACTCCGCACATCACCACCGCTCTCGCCCAAGCGACTCCCAATCAGCGCGTCGGATTCCACCTCTATTCCACGCCGGAGATTTCACAATCGCCAAAGGTCAATCAAAACAGAGAAACGACGTCAGGCTATTTATTTGCCGACGGCCTGTCATTGCACTTCACATTGACTCAGTATCGATATCGCGCTGGGAAAAAATCCAATGCCAGCCAAAAAGAGCCGCGCCCGCTTCCCGATACGGATGGCCTCCGTGACCGTGAAGTCACGTTCCTACCGGAAGCGGCCGTGCGTCCAGAGGCATACGATCGATCAAGTTGGATGGGAAAGTCTGAGGATCGGTCGCTCGCCATCGATTATCAACTGCTGGCGAGAGTCCTTTCCGCTCCCGCTTCCATGACCCAACCGGCCCCGACGGTCGCAGCGCCTGTTCCACCACCTCCCACAACTCCAGCTCCGTCCGCAGAGAAGCAGGACGCAGACTTGCAGGCCTTTAAAGAAGAGATGAAGGCACTCCGGAAGAAAGTGGACGAGCAAGAGGCCGAACTGCAGCGCCTTAAGAGTTCCACCCCTAAGAAAAAGCCAACTCCCTAGCTGTCTCGGCAATCTGACAGGAAAGCGGTGCCGTCTCAAGCTGAGGCGTGGAGGCCGAAGACGGGTCTCCTCTCCGCCTTGCCGTCATAGTCAACAGCCCCGATCAAACAACCTGAGATATTCCGGAAAACTCTGCGCTGGCTACTGAACGGTAGGGAGAGGGTCCAATATGTCATTGAGCGGAACAGACGTTTGCAGCTCACCGTTTATCGACGATTCTTCGCTCATCTCGAGCGTCTCGACCGATGCCTCCGTGGATGAAACATCTTTACCATCCATCGGAAGGAGTGCCTGTTCCGCTTCACCCAGTTCCTTGAACTCTCGAAGTGGAGGAAGCTGCGAAAGATCGCTCAAACCGAAATGTTCGAGAAAGAATTTCGTCGTTCCGTACATGATGGGACGCCCAGGCACCTCTTTGCGACCGACCATCCGCACCAGTTTTCGCTCCAAGAGCGTCCGTAAGACGCCGGAGGTTTCCACCCCGCGGATTTCCTCGATTTCCGCCCGTACCAGCGGTTGCTTGTAGGCAATGATCGCCAGCGACTCTAAGGCGGACCTGGACAGCTTCGCCGCCGTCTTGGCCTTGTCCAGCCGTTTGATCCAAGGCGCATAGTCCGTCTTCGTGACGAGACGATACCCACCCGCAACGACGGCCAGACGCACCCCACGCCCTTCTTGCTCGAGCGCGTGACCGATCTTTCGCAGCGCCTCTTCCACTTCACCTTTCGGGACGTTGCCCATCACCGCCACAAGACGCGACAGGGGCAACGGTTCGGAAGATACGAAGAGCAGTGCTTCCAGAATCGCCTGAAGTTCGCCCTGGCCTTGCACCTGATTCTCATCGAAGCTCTGGTCACGGTGCAACCCATTCGCCTCTTCCATCTTCATCACGTCGGCTTCCGGCACATCATGAACCACATCGGCCGTCAGTGGCGTCATGCTCCCCTCCATTCAACATCGACATCGTCAAGCTCCGCTGGATCCGGCACCAATGAGAACATCCGTGAAACTAAAATCGGCCCGAAGGTTTCCGCTTGGAACACCCTGGCGACCCGCAACCGCATCAGTTCAAGCAACGCCAAAAACGTCACGACGATCACGACTCGCTGACTCGATCCCTCGAACAGCGCCGTAAACGAGACGGAATCTTTGCCTTCGAGCGTTTCCAGGATGAGGTTCATCCGCTCACGAACGGTGAGATTGTCGGGAACGATCTCGATAAGCCTGCTCCCCGGGTTCCGATCGAGCACTTCCTTGAGTGCATCAACGAGATCAAACAACGAGACGTTCTCTAGCGGAAGATCCTCCTCGGCCTTTTCGACGGAACGCGCTTGTTCCCGCCAAAACGTTTCTCGCCACATCTTCTCTTGGTCATCTAGCTGACGCGCCGCCTCCTTGAACGCTTTATATTCCAGCAACCGTCGAACGAGTTCCTCACGTGGATCTGGCCCGTCCTCCTCGTCGTCGGTCGCCGCATCCGCAGGCAGCAACATTTTAGATTTGATCTGCAAGAGCGTCGCCGCCATGACCAAAAAATCCCCCGCCACGTTGAGGTTAAGTTCCTCCATGGCCTCCAGGTATCCAAGATATTGCTGGGCAATCATGGCGATGGGAATATCGTAGATATTGATCTCATTCTTCTTGATGAGATGCAGTAACAGGTCCAGCGGTCCCTCGAAATTTTCGATGCGAACCTGGTACGGGAGTTCTGTTTGCTCGAAGTCTTCGGAATGAGATTCCACGCCGTCGTTTATATCAACTTATGGGGTAACGGGCAAGCCTGATTCTATATATTGTGGATAAACGCGCTTTTCATTTGAGCTTGATGGCATAGGCCACGAGCAAGGCAGCCATCACCAGCAACGCCAACGTGAAAGCATACTGTCCATGACTGACTTGCAGCAGATTCACGGATTGCGCTGATTCGATCCGCTTTGCTTGGGCGAGCGACGGAGGTTGATCGAAACGTGCCTTCGCAAGATCGTCTGGTCGCCTGAACTCACTGTTAGAAAAATCTGCCGACCCTAGAAATTGAGCACCAGCAAAGATCGCTTCATCTTCAAAGACCGTAAAGGCGAAGAACGTCTCGCGACTGAAGATCGCTTCACTAAAGCTGATCCGACTTCTGAAACGACTCCCCGAAAACCCAGCTCCCATGCCGAACCTCGACCGCTCAAACGCAGCCGGCCGCTCAAACGTCACTTCAAGAAATTCCGCCATGCCGTCGAACAGCGCGCCGGTACAGTTCACCGGACCATGAAACACGGACCGATGCAACCTGGTACTGGGGCCAAACTTGGCATCACGACAATCCAGCTGCTTGGTGAACTCCCCCTGGACAAAATAAGCTTCTTTGTCAAATGTGGCTCCGGAAAGGTCCAACGGTTCGTCGAACACCGACCGGGAGAGATCCACACCTTGCTTGAAATGGGACCGGACAAAATCCACAGGCCCCTCAAATCGAATCGTGCTGTCCACTGACCGATGACGTACTGCCCCCAACACCACGGATTCTCGCAGGCTCAGCGCTTCGCGAACCCGTCGCTGCCCTTTGTCATCACCACGATCCGCTTGGCCCGATGTTTCCGGTGTCGGCACCGACGAACGCGGCGCCGTGTGCACTGCCAGGCGATCGAGGAGCAAGTCCCCGCGCACGATCACGCCAAGAAGATCCACGGGACGCCCATCAGCGATCGCAGCCATGATGGTTTCGGCACGCACTGCATGGGTTTCTCGCTCAGCCAGGGTGCAACTGGGCGGAAGATGGATCACAAGACCGGCATCCGTTCCGGACGGGGATGCTTCGGCGACGCACGCAGCATCAGTTTGAGGCGAATTCATGACGATGGCGCAGGCAAACCCCAAAGCCACATACGAACGAATCCGCATGACCTTTCTCATAGGAATCTGCGCGTGAAAGAAGCCGAGGTGGAACAAGATTCAACCCGTGCTGACGCAGGAGAGATCGACGGAATGCTCGCGAAGCAACAAGATACCGCTGCTGGAATTCACCGCATCCCAGCAGCGACCAGTGGAAGCACAGCGGAGTACCCAGCACTCGCGGCCGTCACTCTTATGACGAGCTGCTCCATCGAAGAGGATCTGCCGGAACCGCGCAGGGCAAACGGAAAATGACCGGGCTTTCAGTTGTGTCGGTAATCGTCGTCCAACAAGTCGTTGGATTTGTCGATAAGCTCGTCTCCGTCATCGTCGGCGTCGAGATCCAACTCTTCTTGAACGTCGTCATCATCCTCGATTTCGCCTTCCATCTCGAGTTCGTCGCTGGCCATCTCATCTTCATCGAGATCGGCATCATCCGGTTCCATCGGCATGGCGGGTTTTACCGCGACGGACTTGCGTGGGGCTTCGCCTTCTTCTGCCACGGCTTTTTTGGCCGCCACGCCCGGTAGATTGGCTTTGGGCGGGGCTTTCTTGATGGACTTGCCGGCCGCTTTCTTGGTGATCTTTTTCTTTGAGGCCGGTTTGGACGCCTTGACAGCGGTACGTTTTTTCACTGTTTTTTTAGCCGCTGTTTTTTTTGCCGCCTTTTTCTTCGGCGACGGTGTAGCCTTTTTCGTCCGTGACGATTTTTTTGCTACGGTTTTTTTCTTCTTATTCGCCATTCCGATTCCTCCTCTTCGTTTCAGCGCGGCGCAACGGCCTCCATCTAGCATGAACGAACAGCCTCTTGCAACCACCCCAATTCCTGACTCCTTTCAATGGGCTCGCTCATCCGTGCTTAGGATTCAACAGGAACAAGTTCGCCTCCGAATGATGGGCGCAATATGCGGGGAACGGATGACAGGCGTGCCTAAGCGGTCCGGCTCCATCCCATGCTATGATGAGGACCGCCAGGAGAACGGGGCTTGAATCCTCTGCTTCATTCCAGGCTCTTATGAACAGCCCGTCCGATTATGGAGAACTGACGACGTGATGCGCCTACGCATTCTGACCATTACCCTAGGGATCGGAGCCGCCGCGGGGGGGCCAACCCTGGACCTCACCCCGGCTACGCAGATTCTCATGGAGAATGGTTCACCCTATTATGTCCCTGCCACCGCAACCGTGGTGAGCGGCACGCCCATTCGCTGGGATAATCCGACCCCCACTCATCATACCGTCACGCACAACGACTGCCTAAAGGAAGAACGACCATGCCTGTTCGATTCAGGGACGGTCGCACCGGGGGGACACTTTGTCTTGCCAGGCTTGCCGGCGGGTCGATACCCCTATCACTGCGGTATCCATCCCATCATGCGCGGTCAACTGGTCGTGACGGACGATCCCTCAACATCCCCTCAGTTATAGATGCGCTCATCATCTTGCGTGATCGGTGATCGCTCCTGTAGGCTGCTGAAGCTCGCCACCCAGCAATACTCGTCATGAAACCCACTGCCGCTGTCCATCCTCCCTGGAGCTTGACTGGAGAGACCCTCAACCTCCTGGCCTGGCACATGCCCGACCTCGTCGCTTATCACCATCACCCGGACGAATGGTGGTTTGCTCCGCTTGATGACAACCTGCCGCTCATCCGGATGAACCGCACCGGCCTCGACATGCTCAAAGCCATGAACGGGCATACGACAGTCGGGATGCTCGTGGAACAATATGGGACGAAGATCTGCGGGCCCGACGGTCAACCGGGGTCCTGGCACCTTGAACGATGGGCCACGCCAAACTATTCCCTTTGCTACTACGGAACTGAAGCACCGGGCGGCCATCGACACAAAGCCAAGTGGGACACCCTTCTACAACAAGTCCGCGAAGGCTGGTCCGGCCAAGACGGCTTTGAGGGGGAGGCACACTTGGAGGAGTTCCATCATCATGAGCTGGCCAAATGCCACGGTGATGACAGCCATTTCGATATCATCGAAACTACCGTCTCACATCTCTTCCGTGAACCAAGCGACGCCCTGAACGGCTTGACCTACGGGCGGCTCCTCATGCGGCAACTACGCCGACTCGGCTGGTTCAATCCCAAGCCCAAGACCCTCCTCGAAATCGGCGGCGGTCTTGGTTACGTCGCACAGGAACTGGGGAAGGACCTCTTGCCTTTCGAACGGCAGGGCATTACCTACCTGTCGCTGGACATCACGCAACCGTTCCTCAACCTTCAAGTCTCTCGAGCCAAGGCCGGTGGATGGAACGCCTCGGGCACCCGGGCCAATGCCGAATCGCTCCCCTTTGCCGATCAGTCCATCGATCTCGTCATCGACAACGAAAACATGGCCGATATGACCCCAGTGCAGCTAAGCAAGAACGAACTCGCATCCGGGGTCGGAGAAACCGCGCAACACCAAGAAGCACTGGGCTGGATCAGACGGCTTCGCTTCCCGATCGAAAGCGACCCGCCTGCATCGGTGATCTTTAACTTAGGACCGATTCGCTTCGTCGCCGAGCTGTGGCGAGTGCTCAAGCCGGGCGGCCGAGTGTTTCTCACCGAATTCGGCATTGAGACCGGATGGCCGGCCCCCGTGAAGCTGCCGGGGCATACGGAATACGAAGTGCAATACAGCCACCTGCGGCAGGCGGTGCGCTGGCTCGGATTTCAGGAACGATATCTTTCTCTGCCACAGTTCTTCGGACTGAAGCCGGACATGAAGGTGCTCTGCACCGGTGCCACCTACACCATTCAAAGATTCTGTCAGGCCATCAACCAACCCTTTGCGGTGCGAGCCTATACAGAGAAAGAATTGGAACAGGCGTTAGGTGATATGCTTCCCAAGCTTCAGGGCCTCCACTATCATGATCTTGGTGATCCCGCCTGGTTCGGCCTCCAGGACTTCAAAGTGCTGTTACTCGAAAAGCCCGGCGGCGCGCCGAAAGCGCAATTCACGGAAAACAAGGGCTATCGGTGGTATTCACAGAAGTAGGGCAAGTTACTGGGCAAGGCCCAGCTTTGCTTTCCATTCCCTGACATACGTCCAATTGACGTGAAGTTCGTCCTGACGAAGCCTGATTTTCTCGAGATCAGCCTGATCTTGGAGCCGACCCGCGAGAGTCTTGAGTAAGATTAAGTCCTCCACAGTCAGAATCGACACTGGTAAGTCGTCCAACAAAACCAGTCGACGACGCGACAGGGCTGTCCGCAGGTATTCGGAGTCAGCCAAGAGCAGATCGATGACGACTTCTTGGTTTTTCAAAATCCCCACACATCGCCAAATCGAAATACCATGAAAGACCATGGCGGCTGGATGGACGATGATTGAATCAAAAAGCGAGGAAAACAACGACTGCAGCCGATCACGGGAAGGCTGTTCCATCAACAGAAGGATATCGATATCCGTCGTTGCTCGTGGCTCGACCAACGCACTGTACGCCCAACCTCCGGCCAGCGCGTACGGAATACCCCGTCGATTAAAGTCCGTGATGAGGGTGGAGAGGGTCTGCGCTAAGAACGATTCTGCTGCCATGCCTGCTCTTTTGCGTGCCGAATCTCGCGCATGACTTTTATCATGGCATCACCCTGAGGTTCATCCTGTTGCAGCACCGACCGACGCAGCGCTAATCCGAGTTCAGTCAACTCGATGGCACGGCGTAAATTGGCTGCAATTCTCTCGTCTTCTAGCTGATTGGAACGATCTTGCATAGTGGGAGGTTCCGATCAGAGCACTAAAGAAGTGTACAAGACTCCTCACCATTGGACAACTTCGATCAGTTCTTAAGCCAACAAGTCTGGAGTACCCCGAAGTCCGATTTGCGAACATACATAGAGAAATTCGCCATTGGGAACTAGAACCATCGGCACGTCTTTCTCTGTATATTCCGAACTATATACTTGCTTCCCACTTTTCGGCTTAGACTGAACTTGGCGAGACTTTTCCGCCTCGAACCGTTGCCTTTCAACCAATACGGATTGCCTTTCCTTGCGTGTCGCCTCCTCACGCAACCGTTTTTCATGCTCCCTCTGCTGCAGCTGTTCATGATATGCACGCTCCTCTGCACGCACGACTTGCTTACGCTCTTCTTCACTCTGAACGGTGTAGCCTTTAGCCCTAAAACAAGCTAAATAAATATCCTTGGTTCGTAGCCATTCCCCCAGCCGGCATACCAGGTGTGGGGGTGATGAGCATGGGCTGTTGGGCTGCCTGTAGGCATTCATAGTTGTCTTGTTCGTATTGCTGCTGAGAGAAGCCTGGCTTGGAGAAATAGTATTGATCACTTCCGCAGCCATCGAGAGCCAGCAACAGTGCGACTAGCAGACCGAGGTGAAAGAGATTCTTGGGAAGTCTCATAAGGCCTGCCTCCAGCTCATCAACAACGACTCAGATGTTATTTCTGGACACTCGCACTGCCATATCAATCAGTACTCCTTCCCGCAATCCAAAATCGCTGACCAGCACCTGGAACATCCCCAGCGTCTCCATAATCGTCCGAATAATGATCGCGCCGGCGGCGATGACTTCTTCGCGGTTTTTCTCCAATCCTGGCAACCCGACTCGCTCGATCTTCATCCTGCTGAGCAGTGTCCGCTCAAGATCTCGGATGGATTCCAACCTCAGCACATAGTTGTGAATTCTAGTCGATTCGTAGGTTTGAAGCTTCTGCGCCATGGCGGCTAGACTGGTAATCGTGCCGGCCGTGCCGACAAACGTGGCTGATCGATAGTCACCCATGCCAGCAACAGCGGCTTTTGTTTCTCCGATCACCCATTTCCTTGCTTGGTGTACTTCCTCACTGGTCGGAGGATCGTGTTGCAGTACGCGCTCACTGAGGCGAACCACTCCGATATCGATCGAGCGGGCGACCAGCTTCTGTCCCGGACGATCAAAAATGAATTCAGTACTGCCGCCGCCAATGTCCAGCGCCAGGATGCCTGTGACTCCGGACGGCAAGCCGGAGCGAATGCCGAGTAGCGTCCGCCGAGCTTCTTCGTCGCCCGTAATTATTTCCACTTCAAAGCCGGCTTCTCGTTTGACCCGTTCAAGAAATTCATCGCGATTCTCAGCGTCCCGCACCGCGCTCGTCGCCACAACCGCAGTGGCTTCGACACCATAATCGCTAATGATATCCCGCCATTCGCCTAAAGACTGGATGACTCGGTCCATTGCCGCTGGACTCAGTCGTTTCGTCTGATCGACACCCTCCCCCAAGCGGAGGATGCGCCGGTCTGATCGAAGTTTTTCGAGGGGAGCACCTTGCGGTACGTCAGCGATGAGGAGCCGACAGGTCAATGTGCCGATATCGATACCAGCCAAGCGGAGTGTGTGATGCGGTGGCCCGGTCATTGCTCGTTCCGAATGTCTTCCATGTCGGCTTCCAGCTTCTTCCGCGACTCCTTGAGCATCTCCACTTCTTTGACGAGACGCACGATCTCGGCGTCGTAGACGACCCGTTCCGCCGTTTCGCCACGCTCCTTCATGTCGACGGCCCGCTCGCCGATGTCTTTGTATAGATCGGAAAGTTGCTGGTCGATCTTCCGGAGTTCCAGCCTGATTCGAAGCAATTCCGTCTCTTCCAAGGCACGGCCGGCTGCATGAACAGTTCCCAGCCGCAGAGTCGCGATCCCGGATCGCAAATCATCTTTTATCCGCTGAAAGAATCCCATGGGTGTCCTAGCTTATTGAACCAAGTTCGAGCTTCTTTTCCCACTTACGCAGCATGGCGTCACGCAAGCCCTGATGGGCCGATTCTTTCAATCCTGGATCCGCTTGCAGCAATGAGAAGGCCTCTTGCCTGGCTTGCTGCAACAGGTCGCCGTCTCGCACCAAATTCGCCACGCGAAACTCTGGCATTCCCCATTGGCGCAATCCAAAGAACTCTCCCGGACCTCTGATTCGCAAATCATCCTCGGCAATCACGAATCCGTCATTTGACCGGACGAGCGCCTCCAGGCGTTCTCTGGCCGCAGACACCGACTCCTCGCTCCCTGGAGGCGGGTTTCCCCCTTGCGTCCTTGCCCGTCCCAACTTCCGGGCCATCAAGAGACAGTAGGATTGTTGGTTGCTCCGCCCCACTCGTCCGCGCAACTGGTGCAGCTGTGCAAGACCAAACCGCTCGGCATGTTCGATCAAGATGACCGTCGCGTTCGGCACATCGACCCCGACTTCGATCACCGTCGTCGCGACCAACAGCTGGATCGTTCCCGCCTGAAAGTCGGCCATCACCGACTCTTTCTCGGCGGCTTTCATACGCCCATGCAGCAGGCCGACACGAAAGTCCAGAAATTCCCCGTTTTGCAACTGTTCGGCTCCCTGAATGGCGGCCTGGAGATCGGTCTTTTCCGACTCTTCAACCAGTGGATAGACGACATAGGCTTGCCGTCCGGCACCTAATTCGTCCCGCACGATCTGATAGGCACGCCGCCGTTGCGCCTCATGGAAAAGAAATGTCCGCACCGGCTTTCGTCCCGGTGGCAAGGCATCGATCACCGATACATCAAGGTCACCGTACACCGTCATCGCCAATGTCCGAGGAATGGGGGTGGCGGTCAAGACCAGCACGTCGGGTTTGTAGCCTTTGTCGATCAAGGTTTTTCGCTGCAGCACGCCGAATTTGTGCTGCTCATCGATCACCGTCAGACCCAGGTTCTTGAACCGCACACCCTGTTGAATCAGGGCATGCGTTCCGATCGCCACGTGAATGTCCCCCGAGGCCAACGCTTCGCCCTGCGCCTTCTTCACGGACGCTTTCTCTCCTCCTCGCACCACAATCGTGTGAAGCCCTAGGGCTTGCAGGATTGTGCACAAGTTTCGATAGTGCTGCTCCGCGAGAATCTCGGTCGGCGCCATCAGGGCGGCCTGATAGCCTGAACCACAGGCCATCACCAGTGCATGCAAGGCGACCGCCGTCTTCCCGGACCCTACATCGCCTTGCACCAAACGATTCATGGGACGGGGCGACATCATGTCGCGAAATATTTCTCGAATGACTCGATCCTGTGCCGTCGTGAGGTGAAACGGCAAGAGACCGCCGAGCCGTTGCAAGAGCGGTGTCCGCAGGTTGAACCGCAGGTCCTTCGGCTCTTCGTGGACCGAGCGATGCCTGGCCGCCAAGGCCAGTTGGAGCAGCAGAAGTTCTTCGAACGCCAATCGTCGGTGTGCCGCCGTCTTTCCTCGCTCCAGGAGCTGGAGGTCGGTGCCGGCCTTTGGAAAATGTGCATTCTGCAGCGCGTCGTGAATTGGAATCAACCGTTGCCGAGCGCGAAGGGGTACCGGCAAATGGTCATGGATCGCCATCCCATGATCCGCCAACAGAGTCTTCACCAACACCCGCATCTGACGAGAGGTCCATCCTTTAGTCTCGTGATAGATCGGAACGATTCGCCCGACGTGCAGTGTCGATTCAGTGTCCTCCCCGATAATTTCGTATTGCGCCACATCCATGCGCGGAACCATCCATCCTTGTCGACCTGACAGCACCCGCCCGTTCAGCATCACACGAATCCCCACCGCGAACACCTTCTCCAAATAGGGTTGATTGAAGAACACCACCAGCAATCGCCCCGAGTAATCTTCGACACCGACTTCCAATACACTGAATCGACGATTTCTTGTACGCTTCGCCTCGCTGGTTCGTATCACACCGCAAATCGAGGCCTTCATACCCGGAACGAGATTTCCGATCGGTGTCATGACCGATCGGTCCTCGTAGCGCCATGGAACGGTCCAGAGTGCATCCTCCACCGTCACGATATGCAATCGCTTCAGGACATCGTTACGCTTGGGCCCGACGCCTTTGATGAACCGAACTGGAAGGTTCCAGAGATCGGATCGGCCGGTCTCCGTCACGCCGGAGTGATAAGACGCCGGCATCGGAGAATCCGTCATCCGGATGGGCGTCGGTTGGTCGGCCCCGCGAAGCGCTTTGATGAGCGACGCAGCCGCCTGCAATCGTCGACGTTGCTCATCGACAGGAAGGGTCGGTTGGAAATCGATAAAGAGGTCCCGCAATGAGAGTAATCGGGCCTCAATAGCTTTGGGATATACCGCACGGCGAAGAGCTGACAGGACTTGGGAGGAGATGAATGTACTCAGATTTGTGATGGTCATCAGGTGGGCGCAATCGTCTCGACTCGCAAATTCGATCGGCCGCGCGATGCGATCCAGCCACTCCTGAAACGGCTGGTGCGGACTCGATTCGGTGGAGGCCTGCATATGGTGAGGGATCGTAGCACAGCGTTTCTTAGCGCTCAACGAACCGGACAACCTCGAGTCCGGACATGCAGTCCGTTTTGCCTCATTGCTTGGTCACCTTTTCCTAGGGTGCTACACTTGGTTTCACGCACATGTATCGTCGCAACATCAGACATATCCTGATACCGCTGGCAGCCGGTCTGGCGTTGGTGATCGGATACAACCTGTTCTTGAGGCCTGCCCAGCCGCCTTCGATGAAGCGGTTCGCGGAGACCCTCGAACCGGTTGCTCCTCCACCTGCTCCACCACAGAGCCGGTCTCTCGAACGTGAGATGACGTCCCCTCGCGTGCTCGACCACAGCACGGTACCGCACAGCCCGCATGAGGGCCTCTTGGAGACCGTTCGTGATGAAATTGAAAAACATAACCTGTCGCTCGCCGAAACGAAGTTGAAAGAACTTCCTCCGAGCGTGTTGTCCGAGGCAAAGTCCAAGCCCTACATCGCAACCCTGTGGAACAATCTCGGGTTGCAGCTGGAACGATTGAACGGCACTCGAGCTTCGCTCCATGCCTTCAAACGGGCCGCGGATCTTGACGAGTCGAATCCCGTGATCCTCATGAATCTCGCCCATGCCTATTGGGAGCAGCGGGATCGCGCGTTGGATGAAGCATTTCTGCTGAAATTGATAAAGGTGGCGCCGGAGGAACCATTCCCGCACTTGGCAATGGCCGACCTGCTACAAGAACAGGACAAACTTGAGGAGGCGGCGAACCACTTACGCCAAGCAGTCGACCGAGCGCGGCAGGATCCAGGATTGCAGTCCTATCTCGCCGCGGTTACGGCGAAAGTTCGCCGGACTCAGTCGGTTGAATCCCACATGACCACACGAAGCAGCCCTCATTTTGTGGTGAAGTTCGACGGTGGGGAAGACCAGAATACCTGGACCGCAGTGCTGGAGATTCTTGAAGACGCGTATCGAGAGATCGGACAGAAGTTCAATCATTTCCCCGCGAAACCCATCATCGTCGTCCTCCATACGAAGGATTCCTTTCAAGGGGCAACGGGAAGTCCCGCGTGGGCTGACGGCCTTTATGATCCCCACCTTGGGCGTATTCAAATTCCCACTCAAGGAGCGACCACGGATCGAAAGTGGTTGGCGAGCGTCCTTCGCCACGAGTATGTCCATGCCCTGCTCCATGACCGCCTAGGGACAAGCATCGGATCGATGCCGACCTGGTTGAACGAGGGCCTGGCCATGCAATTGGCGGGAGACCCATGGCCTGAGCTCGATCAGGCCATGAGCGGGGATATCACGGTAATTCCTTTGGCTTATTTGGAAGGCTCTTGGGGCGCATTGCCCGCCGGGGCTTCCATAGTGGCCTATTTGGAAGCCAATTCGGCGACTCGCTACTTGGTTGAGCGATGGGGGATGGCGCGCGTTGATGAACTGCTGAATGCGTTCGAAGCCAAGTCATCGGTAGCTGTCGCGCTTCAGAACAAGCTGTTTGTCTCCTACGAACAATTCCACCAGCAATGGCTGGAGAGCTTCGAACGAAACCGATCGTGAGTTCGTCACCTTCCTAGCCGGCCGACAGCCATACGGACGTGCACCGTTAGATCGATCCGACCGCGGACTCTCCCTGAGGCAAATTAGGCCAGGCCGGAAGCATATCGGCCTGATCACGGTGCGACTGCTCAGGCCCTTCATCGGAATCCGCTTGAAAGAGTTGATCCTCCCACAGAACTTTGCTTCCGGTGGGATCATACATGCGAATCCTGAAATTGAAGGTGTGTGGATTTAAAAGGGACGGGCTGTCCGGATGAGTTGCTCGATCTACAATCTGGTGGGCTCTCGGAATTCCGGCACGGACGGTCGTGAATTCATCCTGCCACACAAGCATGCCGGTCGCCGCGTCCATTGCGCGCAGTAGAAACACGGGCTGCTCGATCGGTGTTTCGGCAACCAGTCTCTTCATCACGGTTGCCCGCCGAGGAAGCCCGGTCGAAACGGCCTGTCCTCCCGCCTTCCAATCCGTCTGCACAAGATTGAGGCGTCCTTCCCATTGAAATACACCCGTATTGGCATCGTAGACCCGCAATATGAAGTTGGAGAGATCGGTTGCACCAAGTCCGACTCCACCGGCGAAAATGCGCGGCCCCCGGTTCGAGCTCACGCCCTCACTCTCTTTGACGGCGAGTTCGTAAACTTCATTGGACAGGATGTCGCCTGATTCGGCGTCATAGACTTTGACCGTGATCGAGGAAAGGGCGCCGATCTGGTACCCGAATCCTGCGGCCACGATCGCCTGTTTCCCCCCTGTAGGTGCTCCACCCCAGGCAGATGCAGCGGAGAAGGTGATGAGAGTGAGGAGGACAGTCAATAGACAACGCAGAAACTTCGAAGGATCATGACAAGCCCCATCCTGCGGTCGATCCGCCACATGAACGAGTCTCGAACAATTCGTCGATGCGACTGTTCTGCACAACATATATCTGCCCTCCAAAATGCTGAGCGCATTCTGAAAGAGGGTAGATGGTTGGTAAATTCCCCGCTGTAGGCAGAATCCCCTCGAAAGAGGGGGTGTGAAATTGAAGTGAATTAGCTTCCGTCAGTCTTGTCGACGGGAAACTTAGATTCGCCGAACAACCGATATCGATGGCGTGCCAGCATTCGATAGCTCCAGTCGACCAGCCGTCTAACGAAATGAAACCGTAACCACCACAACAGAGACTTTCCTCCTGGGAGATGGTGGACAAGAGGAAGAAACGCGTCAAGGCCCTGCAGTATTCCCCCTGAAGGTTGAACCAAGAAAGCCCTATCAGGACGACCAGGACGATAATCTCGTCCTAAGGCAATTTTGGCCTCTTCGCTCTGATAGGGGATGAATCTGACGCCGGATCCTGCTCGACCAATCCCTAATTGGCTAAGCCTCCCCTTTATAGAAACGCAGAACCGACATTCTCCATCATACAGCAGAAGACAAGCCTGCCCCGGTAACTGACCTTTGCCTAAATGATCGGTCCCCATGAAAAATACCCTACCATTCGCCTACTCTTGCCCACAAGGCGCCCATTGCCGAGCTTTTCCTCGCAGTCTATAGTCACGGAATGCGGCGGAGTCCTCTATTAGTTCTGTTGCTCGGGACCCTCATCGTTGAGGGAGGTTTCCTCTTGTCGGCGAAAGGCAGCCCCACTCCGCCGGTCATGGATTGGAAGATCATCTTTTTCATCTTTGTTCCTCTTGGACTCGCTCTTTTGATTTGGCGCCAGCTTCGATGGGCGCCGGCGGTTTGCGTCTTCTACGCCACGGTCGGGTTGGCAATGGACATCGCAACGATCGTTCAAGTCTTGGCACAGGATTCAGAGGGTGTGGCGTCCATGATGGCCAGCGGCATCAGCGGGCTTTTCTATCTTTGCTTAATCGTGTTCGGCGGACGGTCTTTTTTATATGAGGAGCAGGGACCGATGCCTCCAGAAGCCCTTCCTCCCAGTCCTCCGTCCCTTTCTTGAGCGTGATCGGCTTGACCCCCACGAATCCGGCTTCTTTCAGCCATCTCGTCGTTTCCGATGCTGAATAGGTATTCCCGCCTTCCGTGAACAACAGCATCGACACCGCAAACAAACTGGCCTCTGCAGGGTACAATCCTTCGCGATCGTGTAGAAACGCGTCTTGGATGATGAATCGGCCCCCTGGCCTCAACGCCGCTCGAGCTCGGCGGAAAATAGTTCGGTTCTGGTCCGGAGAATAAATGTGCAGCACGTTCGAGTACCAGATCACATCATACGCGCCCGGGATAGGTTCTTCTGAAAAATCGAGTGGGAGATAGGAGAGTCGTCGTCTCGCCTTATGCATGCTGGCGATTTCCTTGGACACCTCGAGCGCGGCCTCTCGATCACAGACGGTGGCGTGAAGCTGGGGATTTTTGCGAGGAATGCCATGGCGTAGGTGCCTGGCCCCCCGCCGAGATCCAACAATGTCTTGGAACGAGCTAATGAGATCTGAGCCGCGATCGCCGGAGCAAGTTCCAACGTCCTGTGATGCATGGCCCACGTAAATTGCCGACGATCGTCCGGACTGTCCGGGATATCATGGTCGATCGGCAGACCGCTCCGCACAGACTCCGGCAGCCGTAGCCAGTCCGCCCAATGACGTTCGATCAAATTCAAATAGCCGCCGCGATAGGCGGGATGGTTGGCATTCAGCGCCGTGGCGCCCAGCCGGCTATTCTTAAAACGTGATCCGTTTTTATGTAAGACCCCTGCCGCCGCGAGATTACGACAAAGGATGCCGAGTCCCCTTTCGCTGACCTTGATGTGTTTGGCCAGCCCAGGAACGGTCCACCATCGTTTTCCGATGGCCGTACAGAGATCCAGCTCCAGCGCGGCCAACAAGACCCGTGGCAATCGATAGGCTGTAACCGCGTCACGAAATTCGTCGAATGTCGCGATTCGCCGAGTCACGGCCCGCTTCCGATTTGCCTACGGCACCACCGGAGGAGATCGTCCAGTTTGGCACGATTCTGCAGGTCCGTGCCACGCGCAAACGTGACCGCCACAAACTCGTCGGTCATTTCGGTCTCTTCAACAAATCCCGACTGCAGAAGGAGCGCCCGATATTTGGCGACCGCCGGCTGAAGAAAATACTTGGCTTGTTTCGCGACTTCATCGGTGCCTAAGTCCTCCGGCGTGCCCTCCGACATTAGCGCCATTACCTCATCCATCGCCACCCCATACTGGCACAGGACTCTCCCGTCCGGCCTGACTTCCAAAAGCCAGCCATCTTCACCCAGATCCATGACGAGCGGACCGTCGGGCTCCAATTCGTAAAACTGGGGGAAAGAGCGCTTCAGATCGGCGCTGAGTTGGGTCCAGCTTGGGGAAGGTCGCTGCGTCATGCCCGTATCCCTCGACGAGACCCCCACTGATTAGAATCGGTGAGGCGAGCGCGAAGGGCTGCGAGACGCTTGGTGTTTTCTTCAAGTTTCGGCAGGCGATACTTACGATCCATGTCCACGACCTGCTCGAGAAGATCTGCGGCATCCTGCAAACGCCCCATTTCCTCATAACATTGAGCCAGCACGTATCGCGCGCCACCGACACGAAGTTCGTCCCGTAACCGTTCGGCGACCGACTGGCTGGTTTGGCAACAGGCAGCGGCCTCGTCGTAACGTTCTTGCATCACGAATGTACGGGCGATCATGCGCCATGCATCCGCCACACCGCCCAGGTTGCCCAACCGCCGCATCAGCTCCAACGACCGTTCGTAACACTCGATGGCTTCCGTAAACTGACCGGTCTCACGGGCCACCAGCCCAAGGTCGGAAAACAGGACGGCTCGGGCCGGCTCATCATGCGTTTTGATCATGAGGTCGAGGGCCTCCAGGTAATACGCTCTTGCCCGATCCCATTCACCCGCATCAGCCCGAAGATTTCCCAAGTTTGCCAGCGTCGTCCCGATGCCTTTCTCATCACCCAGAAGTTTTTGCAATTCCAAAACCTCCTGATAATGTGCCTGTGCGGCATCCCGCCGTCCGCTGACTGCGCAGATGTTGCCCAAATTACCGAGCGTGGCCACCAGGGCACGTTGATCACCGGTGAGTCGATCATACTCAAGCGCCTTGGCGTAACAGGCATAGGCTTCCGTGTAATGCCCTCGTGAGAAATGTTCGTTCCCTTGTCGGTTCAACTCTTCGGATGGGCTGTTACGTAATGTCATGGTATCGCTGACAAGATCTGTTCCACGTGCTGTTTCCCACCGACGAGGATTGAGGCGCCGTCTCCGACAAGAAGACTTTCGAATTTATACTGTAAGAGCCGACGAAGTTCCTCCTTGGCTTTCGAAATGTCCATATATTTCTCGGCAGGAAGGAGACGCACGGAACCGGGTGGTTTGCCGATCAATGCGTCTCCTACGATCAACACGCCTTGCCCCCGTTCGATAAACAATGCCGACTCACCCGGCGACTTCTGATCCTTCAGATGGATGGCCCAAATCCCACCGGGTAATAGTTCACCATCTTTGTAGGTTTTCGTCGGTTTCACATCCATCTGGGAAGCATCGGCTTCCGGAACCCAGAGCTGACACCTCAGCTCGGCCTGATACGCCGCGGCTTCTCGGACGTGATCCCGGTTCGTAAGGGTAATGTAGTCGATGGGCTCATGTCGCCGGACGATGGCCCTTGCCTCGCCGGTCATCGGAGGCGGGTCTACCAGAATCGTATGGTCACCGATGACCAAAAACAGCCCGTTGAAATCGAGCTGCTTCTCCTCGGAGAACCACGACCATTGCCAGATACCGGGTAAGATTTGTTTCATGGCAGAAACGATGGTTATCGTACAGAATTCATGTCATCACGGCGATCACAGAGCCGCAATGGCGTCCTTGACCGTCTTGGTGACTTTCGTCCGGATGCTCGCTTCGTGAGGCAAGTCGATAATGTCGTCTTCTGGCACGGTGATAAATTTTCGATTCGCCCCCTTCGTCAGCGAGATCAAAAACATGCTGTTCGAAGGTGTCACGGGAATCACGACTTGGACCGAGCCGTCGATTTCTTGCACCACTTCCAAGAACTTCTGTTTGCCCTCTTCCATTTCATCCATGACATCGTCTCCTCTCCGCGCACGGGCTCGACCCTTGTCAATGCTTGGATTCAAATGGATAGGCTACCTAGTCGGCAAGCACGGAGAAGAGCAGATGCCGTTCGCTACATCTTCTTGTTCCCGGTTGCCAACAGCTTTTCCACCTCTGCGATAATCACGTCGGCTCCCGCCAAATCCATATTGCCGACGCGTTGCCAACGGATGATTCCATGCTGATCGATCACATATACGTTGGGAATGAACTTGCCTCCGCCATACAACTTATCCGTCACCTTGCCGGGATCTAAGAGATAGGGATAGGTGACCTTGACCGGGAAGCCTGACAAAAATTCGCCGACCTCTCGCTTCGCATTGCCGGACGAATTGACCCCTACTACCGCCACGTTCTTGCCTTGTGTCGACTCATATACTTTTTGTAAGGCGCTGCCCTGTATCAGACAAGGCTCGCAAATGTGAAAGAGTCCCAACACCACCACTTTACCAGTATAGGAATCGAGCGACACGGTTTCACCGGAGAGGGCAGTGAGGGAGAATGATGGAGCCTTCTCTCCCACCTGGAATAAACCCGCTGCAGAAACCGGCGTCGTAAACAGAGTCGAGAAGACCAATAGTCCAAAAGTCAGTACAATCCGCCTCATGACGATCCTCCGTTTCCCCGCGCAATCATGCTCGCACAAACCTTCCATCATGTTGAAGCCCTCACCGCATAACTGGCATCACTGAGGCCCGAACTACAGGTGCATCCTACCATGGGAATTTTTGGAGCGGCAACCGCGGGACAGAAGGGAATTCACTCCTCGGCGGAGTCTTCGCGCTGATTGAGCATGTCTTTGAGTTGCTCTTTTGCCTCTCCGTCAAATCGGACGAACTCGAGCCCGAATCGATCTTCGTTCCTCCAACGGACGATGGCATGAGCGATCACGATCGGAGGGCGAGCACCGGGCAGCTGCACATGGAGACACAACCGCGCCGCGATCGGCAATTGAATAGGACTTTTGATCTCACAGCCAGCGATCGTGAGATTGGTCACCGTTCCATGGCCCGATCCTTCGTCGCCCGTGAATGAGGCGGGATAGTCCACGCGAACCCGCTGTCTCCCCCGGGGCTGGAGCACGTTCTGGTCGTCTTGTTCAGGAGGCGTCATGTCATTGGACGGAACGAACTCAGTGCGTCGATTCGAACAGACCGAGTTGAAGTTCTTCCGCCCGGGTGAACGGGATGGGATAGCGTTCGGTAAAACAGGCCGTACAGTATTGATCAGGTGTCCTTGGGGCGGATTTCAACATGCCGTCAAGGCTGAGATACGCCAAACTGTCGGCCGTGATGTACTTGCGGATTTCTTCCGTCGAATGATCGGAGGCGATCAGCTCTTTTTTCGTCGGCGTGTCGATTCCATAGAAACAAGGCGAGAGGATCGGCGGTGAGCTGATCCGCATGTGGACTTCCTTTGCCCCGGCTTGCCGGATCATCTTCACGATCTTCCGGCTCGTCGTGCCGCGAACCAGCGAATCATCGATGACCACGACGCGTTTGCCATCCAAGACTTCGGGGACGGCATTCAACTTGACCTTGACGCCGAAGTGACGAATCGACTGTTCCGGTTCAATGAACGTCCGCCCGACATAGTGATTGCGGATCAAGCCGGTTTCAAACCGAATTCCCGCCCCTTCGGAAAAGCCGAGCGCCGCCGGCACGCCGGAATCGGGAACGGGAATAACGACATCCGCCTGCACCCATGACTCTTGAGCCAGCTGCCGTCCCAACGCCTTCCGCGTGGCATACACGGCGTCGGCTCCGAAGATGCGGCTGTCCGGTCTCGCAAAATACACATATTCGAACACGCACATCGCCGGGCTCTTCTTGGGAAACGGATGATGACTGTCGAGCCCCTGATCGCTGATCACGATCAGCTCGCCCGGCTCCACTTCTCGAACGTACTCGGCATCGAGCAAGTCGAACGCACAAGTCTCGGACGCCACGATCCAGCTGCTTCGCAAACGCCCGATACACAGCGGTCGAAGGCCGTATGGATCACGAGCGGCGATCAGGCCGTTGTCGGTCATCAATACGACCGAGAACGCGCCCCGCACCTGGTTCAGCGCATCGACGACCCGCGCGAGAAAGGACCCCGCTCGCGAGTGCGCGATGAGGTGGATGATGACCTCGCTGTCGGAGGTGGACTGGAAAATCGCCCCGTAGGCTTCGAGCTCATGCCGAAGCATTTGAGCATTGATGAGATTGCCGTTGTGAGCCAAGGCCAAATTCCCGAGGGCGAAATTCACGGTCAGTGGCTGCACATTTTTCAGATCGTTGCCGCCGGTGGTGGAGTAGCGGTTGTGTCCGATGGCCATATGACCGGGCAGTTTCTCCAGCACAGACTTGTGAAAAATGTCCGCCACGAGGCCCATGCCTTTTTGGATGAAGAATTGTTCTCCGTCTCCCGCGACAATCCCTGATGCCTCTTGTCCACGGTGCTGCAACGCATACAATCCCAAATACGTCAGATTGGCGGCTTCTTCGTGGCCATAGACGCCGAAGACGGCGCACTCGTCATGGAACTTATCGGGCGAGACGATCGGTAATTCTTTGTTCATGATCCTTGGCCGTTACGACACTAAACTGGATTCAGCGAACGTTCCAAAGCGAAACTCCACCGATCGTGCAGCATCGCCACCGACTGATCGATCACCGGTTGCATCGATCCTTCATCTCCCATGGACACCGTCAACCGTTCCCCGGTAACGATCCCAATCACTTCGACGGGAACACCGAACCGCCTTGCGCGATCGAGAATGTCCCCTCGATGAACCGGCTTGGCAGAGATCACGATCCTCGACTGACTTTCCCCGAAGAGAATGGCATCTTTCCGAAACCGACCCTTGACCAATCTTACCACAGCCCCCAAGTTCCTTTCGGGACCGGAGATACAACTTTCCGCCAACGCGACGGCGAGACCCCCTTCGGAGCAGTCATGCGCGGACTGCAAGAGCCCGTCACCGATCATCTCGAGGACGCACTCATGAAGAGCCTTTTCGGTATTCAGGCTCAAATAAGGCGGCGATCCCTGTTCGCGTGCATGAACGACCTTGAGATATTCCGATCCCCCCAGATCCTCACGAGAGGACCCCAGCAAGATGATATCGTCACCTTCCTGTTTGAACCACTGGGTCATCGTTCGTTGGAAATTTTCAATCAATCCAACCATGCCCAACATGGGAGTCGGATAGATCGATAGCCCGTTCGTTTCGTTGTAAAAGCTGACGTTCCCGCTCACGATGGGAATGTGGAAATGCTCGCAAGCATCTTTCATCCCTTCGATCGCCATGACGAACTGCCACATGATGTCGGGGCGTTCGGGATTGCCGAAGTTGAGACAATCCGTCAACCCGATCGGTACCGCACCGGAACAGACGAGATTCCGAGCCGCCTCAGCGACGGCCAGACGAGCCCCCTCATAGGGGTGCAGCAGACAATATCGGCTGTTGCAATCCACCGTCATCGCCACGGCTTTTGTCGTCCCCTTGATCCTGACGACCGCCGCATCGGATCCGGGGCGCACCACGGTGTTCGTCCGCACCATGTGATCGTATTGTTCAAACACCCACCGCTTACTGGCGATCGTCGGCGACTCCAACAAGGTCCGCAATGCCGCATCGGCATCTTTCACGTCGGGAATGGCGTCGTAATTCAAGTTCGTCAGCATATCTTGATAAGGCGGCGGCTGGTAGGGCCGTTCATATCGTGGGCCCTCGTCCGCCAACGCCTTGGCGGGGATTTCCGCCACGACCTTCCCCTGGTCTCTGATGCGTAAGATTCCGTCAGCGGTGACTTTGCCCACCACGGCAACATCTAAATCCCACTTCCGGCAAATCTCGATGCATTCGGCTTCCTTGCCGGCTTTCGCCACCATCAACATTCGCTCTTGCGATTCAGACAGCAGGACCTCATAGGGCGTCATGCCCGGCTCTCGCCGTGGCACCACCGTCAGGTCCAACTCGATCCCGTTGCCGGCGCGCGAAGCCATTTCACAGGATGAACTCGTCAGCCCCGCAGCACCCATGTCCTGAATCCCGACGAGCAGATCCCGATCCATGAGTTCGAGACAGGCCTCCAGCAACAATTTTTCCGTGAACGGATCTCCGACTTGGACAGTCGGCCGCTTCTGTTCCGATTGATCGTCGAATGAATCGGAGGCCATCGTCGCGCCATGGATTCCATCACGGCCTGTTTTTGAACCGAAGTAGATCACCGGATTACCGACTCCTGCCGCGGTACCACGGAAGATCTTATCCTTGTGAGCCAGACCGAGGCAGAATACATTGACCAAGGGATTGAGCGAGTAGATATCGTTGAAGACGATCTCCCCACCCACGGTCGGCACCCCCATGCAATTGCCGTAACCCGCGATGCCGGATACGACTCCTTTCAAGAGATGGCGGTTCTTCGCCGATTGCAATTCTCCGAATCGAAGCGAATCGAGCAGCGCCAGGGGCCTCGCTCCCATCGTAAAGATGTCGCGTAAAATCCCGCCGACTCCCGTGGCGGCGCCCTGATACGGTTCAATGAACGAGGGATGGTTGTGCGATTCCATCTTGAAGACCACGCACAGTCCATCGCCGATATCGATCGCCCCCGCGTTTTCTCCAGGCCCTTGCACGACACGAGGGCCGGCCGTCGGCAGCTTTTTCAAATGCACCCGAGAACTCTTGTAGGAGCAGTGCTCCGACCACATCACGGAAAACATGCCGAGTTCTGTCAGATTGGGCTCGCGCCCCAGGATGGCGATGATCTTTTGGTATTCATCGCCCGTGAGATTGTGCAGAGCGATGAGGTCGTTGGTGATTGGTGGCATGCCGGCCTGCATCATGCCCTAGTGGTCACAGCGAGAAAGATTTCCACGGGGCATTTTGACCTACTGATTGCTCAGCTCCAGGATATGCATGCCACAGTTGCCAGCATTGCGCAACGTGACCGGCGAGGCACTGGATTCGCGCCTCGCCAGCCCGTCGGTCCGAGGACTAAGATCCCGAGCTTTTTCTACCGTACTTCTACTTTAACGGATGATTCAGCGGCTAATGTTTCATGATCCTTGTTCGCCGCCACGACCTTAATCTCATGGGTCCCGGGCGACATCCCCTTGACAGTCCCCTTCCACCCCTTTTGATATTCTCCATCCACGAAACAATGGGCATGCGTCGCCTGGCTCCCCTTCGTGAGCTCGTAGACCACTTCGACGTCGCTCCCGACTTTGGCGCCCGCTGCCGGACTCTTTATGGCGATCTTGCTGCCATCATCCGTCGCGGCCCAACCATTGACACCAGCACCCAAGGCCAACAGACCTACGATCGCCAACACTGCACCTACACGTCCCATCGCGACCCTCCTCATTTATTATTATGAAAAAAAAGTAACGCTGATACACATAACCGACGCAATACTTTACCGCGACGACTTTCCATCTTCAATCCTCTGGAGAGCGATATCGGCCACATCACCGTTGGAGCGCTCACCGCACTCTCGCCGGATCCCTTCGCTCCAAGTACTCGATCATGGATTGAAAGATGACCCGTCCGTCTTCATTGCCCAGTATCGCGTCGGCGCATCGTTCAGGATGCGGCATCATCCCCAACACATTACCTTCGGCATTTCGGATACCTGCAATATTGTCGAGCGAACCGTTCGGACAGGCCTCCGGCGTCACCTTCCCCTCAGCCGTGCAATAACGAAAGATCACTTGGGCGTTTGCCTGAAGGCCGGCCAACGTGACCGGATCGGTGTAGTAATTCCCGTCCGCGTGTGCGATGGGAATTTTGAGCACTTGGCCGGACCTGCAAGAATTCGTAAACGGGGTCGCCGCGTTCTCCACTTTGATGTAGGTTTCTCGGCAGATAAAGTGTACCGACTGATTCCGCAGCATGGCTCCGGGCAATAGACCCGCTTCCAGGAGAATCTGGAATCCATTGCAGATTCCGAGTACCAGCCCTCCCTCGGCTGCGAACTGCTTGACGGCTTGCATGACCGGAGAAAACCGGGCGATCGCTCCGGTTCGAAGATAATCGCCGTATGAAAATCCGCCCGGCAGGATCACCGCATCCAAACCGGCGACTGACGTCTCCTTATGCCACACCAGCGTCACGTCCTGTCCAAGCACGTCACGAAAAATGTACTGACAATCGTGATCGCAATTACTGCCGGGAAAAACCAGGACGCCGATGTTCATGGATTGTAAAAAAAGCCCAGTTTGACGTTACGGCCGAGCAATGGGTCTGGAACCTCGACTCAGCCTCAACCTTGCAATTCGTACCGATATTCCTCAACAATCGTATTCGCCAGGAGTTTTTCACACATGGCTTTGACCTCAGCCTCGGCCTTGATCTTATCCTGCTCCTGTAGTTCAAGCTCCATGTATTTCCCGACGCGCACATTCGCCGCATTCTTAAACCCCAACGTATCCAGCGCGTGCTCGATCGCTTTGCCCTGTGGATCCAAAATGCCCGGCTTCAGCGTCACGTGAATTTTGGCTTTCACGACTTCCTCTCCCGATTTTCTTCAGCTTCGTTCAACCGATCCACATATTTCTTGATCCAGAGGATCGCCGCGACCGTCAGTCCACCACACAACACCAAGGCGACGAACGCCCACCGCCAGGGCGATTCGTTCAATCGGTAGGCCATGATGCCCACGATGGCCGCCCAGATGACCACCGACGCAATCAAGCCGTAATTCAAATACGCCTTCAGCATGTACGTTCTCTTTTATGTGCTTTGGCGACAAGTTGAAATGACAGTTCAATTCACCCGCAGGATCGGCGGTCCGTCACCGATGGTCTTCCTCGGCGCGAATCATTGCGTCGGACCGATCGAGTCAATAGGATTGAGCGCGCAAGGTCTCTTCTACCCACACACCCGTCTTAATACCTCCTGATACGCCTCTTCGATCTTCCCCATGTCTTTCCTGAATCGATCCTTATCCATCGATTCACCGGTCGTCACATCCCAAAACCGGCAAGTGTCCGGGGAAATTTCATCGGCCAGAATCAGTTTGTTATGAAACACGCCGAATTCCAACTTGAGATCGACAAGCTGCATCTTTCGCTCAGTGAAGAACGGCTTGAGGGTCTTGTTCACGGCGTGGCCGAGTTCACGCAGTTCACGCAACACGCCCGGTGTCGCCACGTTCATCAGCCGTAAATGATCGTCATTGACCAGCGGATCTCCCAGCGAGTCGTTCTTATAATAAAATTCCACGACCGCCGGGTCGATCCGGTTTCCCTCTTTGAGTCCGAGCCTCTTGGCCAAACTCCCCGCGACGACGTTTCGCACCACGACCTCGACTGGCACGATTCTGACTCTCTTCGCAAGCATTTCCCTGTCGGTCAGTCGGTCGACGAAGTGGGTCCGTATTCCGTTTTGCTCCAACAGCCGAAACAGCCGCTCGGAAACCTTGTTATTGATGACGCCTTTCCCGACGATGGTGCCGCGTTTTTGTGCATTGAATGCCGTCGCATCGTCCTTGAAATACTGCACGACCTGGTCGGGATTGTCCGTGGAATAGATCTTCTTCGCTTTGCCTTCGTACAGAAGTTCGCCCGTCGCCATGATGGACCTCGGTGGTTCAGCTCATTGCACCAAGAGTTCTACAACCTCGTCCAACGATTTCATCGTCCCAAGGATCGTTGGATTTCCGAATCGCCGCGTATAGTGGAATTCCTGCACCGTTTCGAGCGACAGCACCAGGCTGTGAAAGTCCTCCAGCTTGGAGGTTTCAAAATACGTGATGAAGTCCTGATCGTCCAGTCCGGTGGAGTGATAAAGCTTGCGTTTGACGGTCTTCAAGTAAGGCAGCGTGGCGGCGGTATGTTCCTGCATCATCGCGGCGCGTTTCTCTTGATCCAGTCCCCACCACTCGGCCGATTTCCGGACCGGGATTACGATGGCGTAGGGCTTCTGACCGGGTTCGCTGTGGGTCTTTAACTCCGTCTTCATGTGATCCGGGAATCCCGGAACATAATTCGGTTTCTTGGTCAGTCCGTGCATGATCCGGACCGTTTTGAGATATCTCCCGAACTGGCTGCTCCTTAAATCCAGGAGAAACTCCTGGACCTCGCGCAAATCCGTCGCATGAATCCGGAACATGAGATCGGCTTGATCGTAGAGGCCTCGCAGCACATACAGATCGATGGCGACATGTTCTCGATGCTGTTCCACCACACCTTTGAGTGAAGTCAGGCGGACGATCCGTGCGGCCGGCTCTTGCTTCGCCCACTCTTCATGGAGCGCAAAGACGGCAAACGTGCCGTAAACTCCCGGTTCAGTGAGAAGCGTTTCCCGATCCGCCGCCGCCTGTACGTTCGATAACCCAAGACCGATCATCAAGCCGATGCCCATCAGCCCCGTGAGGAATGATCGTCTCATGCTCTCACTCCCTTCCCCTTCCCTCGGACACCGGCTGAACGTTGTCTGTCCTGTCTGAACACCCGGCGATAAATCCGATCGAGGTGTCGTAAATAGTATTTGGGGTCGAAGCAGGCTGCAATCTCGCTTTTTTTCAGATGTTGAGAGATAAAAGGATCTTTGCCGGCTAATTCTTGCAGCGCGCCTCCTCCTCTCCAGGAAGCCATGGCATTGCGTTGTACCGCTTCGTAGGACTCTTTTCGCTGCGCCCCTTTCTCGATCAAGGCCAACAGCAGCCGCTGGGAATACACGAGCCCCCCGGTCAATTCGAGGTTTCGCCTCATCCGATCAGGATAGACGACCAAACGCTCAATGAGATCCGTCACCTTGGCGAGCATATAGTCGATTAAAATCGTGCTGTCCGGCATGATCACCCGCTCGACCGACGAATGGCTGATGTCGCGTTCATGCCACAGGGCGACATTTTCCATCGCCGCCACGCTGTTGGCCCGCACGAGCCGCGCCAAGCCGCAGAGATTCTCCGACACGATCGGGTTCCGTTTATGAGGCATCGCCGAGGATCCCTTTTGACCTTCGGAAAAATACTCCTCCGCTTCGAGCACCTCGGTGCGCTGAAGGTGACGGATCTCCGTGGCAATTTTTTCGATGCTGGCCGCAAGCAACGCAAGGGCGGTCGCATATGACGCATGCCGGTCCCGTTGGACGACTTGATTCGAGACGGGATCCGCCTTCAAGCCCAGCTTGGCACATACATATTCCTCGATGTCGGGTCCCTGATGCGCGAACGTCCCCATGGCCCCGGAGAGTTTGCCGACCGCAATCTCGCTTCTCACCTGCCGTAACCGTTCGTGATGGCGACGAACTTCTTCATACCACAGGGCCATTTTCAGTCCAAACGAGATGGGCTCTCCATGGATACCGTGCGACCGGCCCACCATCACATGGTCCTTGTAACGGAATGACTGCCGTTTTAAGGTCGCCAAAAAACCTTCGACTCCTTCCAGGATCAGATCGAGAGCTTCGGTCATCTGAACGGCAAGGGAGGTATCCACGATATCCGACGAGGTGAGGCCCATGTGGAGAAACCGATGTTCCGGTCCTACCGTGTCCATGAGCGATTCGAGAAAGGCGATCACATCATGCTTGGTGATCTTTTCGATTTCGGCGATTCGGTCGACGTTGATCCTAGCCTTCTTCCGAATTTTATCCGCGGTCCCACGCGGCGCCTGTTTAGCCCGCTCGAAGGCCGCACAGGCCTGCAGTTCCACCTCGAGCCAGATTTCATACTTGTGCTTCAGTTCCCAGACGGCCTTCATCCGGGGACGTGTGTACCGTTCAATCACGATCCGCTTTCCTCCAGGTCCCCCGTTCCGGATCCGCCCGCTTCGCAGCCAGCCGGGACTCGGTCGCCAAGGCCTTGTCCAGCACCGCGTTCACGAACTTTGAGGCATCGTCGTCGCCGAAACGCTTCGCGAGTTCGATGGCTTCGTCCATCGTGACCTTCGCCGGCACGTCGTCCTCCCACAACAACTCATACAATCCGGCCCGCAAAATGTTGCGGTCAACGATCGGCATGCGGCTCACCGTCCAATTCGTCGCGTACCTGCCGATGGTGGCATCCAGCTCCTTCTTGTGCTCAAGCACCCCCCGCACCAACCGTTCCGCGAACGCTTTGGCCTCATCGGACGCCGAGTATTCACGCCAAAACTCATCGAGACGCACGTCGGCCTTCCCATGGATGTCCTGCTGAAACAAGATTTGCAAGGCCCGCTCACGTGCCTGATGACGAACTCCCATACACTAGTTCGCTGACCGCCGCACGACCGACCGGGATCCGGCCGATGGCCCCGCATCCAGTCCCAGGGTCTTCACGTGTCTCATCACCCTCACCATTTCGATCGCAGACTTCGCCGCCTCCCCGCCACGGTTGAATGTCTTCCTGTCCGCACGTTCCACTGCCTGCGCAACCGTGTCAGTGGTCAATACGCCGAAAATGATCGGAACATCGGTGTCTAAGGCCGCTTGACCGATGCCCCGGCTGACTTCGGCGCTGATATACTCGAAATGCGGGGTGCCGCCACGAATCACCGCTCCCAAGCAAATCACCGCATCAACCCGATACGACTTGGCCATGGCGCGCGCGATAAGCGGGATTTCAAACGCTCCCGGGACTCGCACGACATGAAGATCCTCTTTCCGGACACCATGGGCCGTCAGCGTATCCGTGCAGGCACTCAGCAATTTACTCGTGACCTCTTGATTGAACTTCGCCGCGACGATGCCGAACCGAAGTCCCGCCGCGGACCGCCCCGTTTTTTTATACCTCATCGTTCATTACCGTTTTGTCCTACGCTTTACAGCGAGCACGCGAGCCGACGCGCGCGTCAGACTTTCTTGAGAAGGTGGCCGAGCTTCGCCTTCTTTGTTTGAAGATACCGGACATTCGCAGCGCGGGGCGGGACCTCGATGGGAACCCGTTCAACGACTCGGAGACCGTATCCTTCGATCCCGACGATCTTCCGCGGATTGTTCGTAATCAGCTTGATCTGATGCAGGCCAAGATTCGCGAGAATTTGAGCTCCCACCCCATAATCACGGAGATCGGCCTTGAATCCGAGTTGCAGATTGGCTTCAACCGTATCACTCCCCTGATCCTGCAGACCATAGGCTTTGATCTTGTTCAATAACCCGATTCCTCGGCCTTCTTGATTCAGGTACAGAAGAACGCCTCGGCCTTCCTTCTGGATGATCTCCATCGCGGAGTGCAGTTGATCCCGGCAATCGCAACGCAACGATCCCAGCGCGTCGGCCGTCAGACATCCGGAGTGCACCCGGACAAGCGTCGGGGTCCCACCGTCTACGCGTCCCTTGACCAAGGCAATATGCGTCACGCCGTCGATCTGATTCTCGAAGGCCACCGCCTCAAATTCACCGAAGGTCGTGGGTAATCGCGCGCTCGCCATCCGTTTGACGAAGGTCTCCCGCTTCATGCGGTATTCGATCAAGGCCTTCACGGTCACCATCTTCAACTTATGGGTCTTGGCAAATTTCGTCAGCTCCGGCACGCGAGCCATGGTCCCGTCCGGGTTCATGATTTCGCAGATGACACCCGCAGGACGTAGCCCCGCCAACCGGGCGAGATCGACCGATCCCTCTGTTTGTCCCGCGCGTTTGAGCACTCCGCCGGTCTGCGCTTTGAGAGGGAAGACGTGACCGGGTCGGGCGAGATCACTGGGTTTACATTTTGGATCAATCGCCACATGGATCGTCGTCGCCCGATCCGCGGCCGAGATCCCCGTCGTAATGTCCTTTCGTGCGTCGATCGAGACGGTAAAAGCGGTGCCGAACGTCGCGGTATTCTCGGAAGCCTGCTGGGGCAACTGCAGTTCTTCCACCCGCTCCGGCGTCAGGGCTAAGCAAATCAGTCCGCGCGCATGTTTGGCCATGAAGTTGATGGCCTGCGGAGTGACCTTCTCCGCGGCAATGACAAGGTCCCCTTCGTTTTCCCGATCCTCGTCGTCGACCAGAATAATGAACTTCCCCTTCTTAATGTCCCGGATGGCGTCTTCAATGTGGTTGAATGGCGTGGGCATAAGGCCACCAATCTAGCATTTCAGACTGAATCTTGAACATGTTTTTTTGAAGGATGATCGAATAGCGGGGAATGCTCAAGGGGAAAGCTCGACCGGCGAAGCCCTGTCGGTCCGCAATGCGACCATTACCGTACCCCATGCACACACCGTGGACCCGGCGAACACCCAGAGTCCAAGCTCGTAGCCGCCTGAGAACCCCTTGATCATGCCGAGGAGTATCGGCAACAGAAATCCGCCGATGGCACCCGAAGCCCCGACCACACCGGAAGCCAATCCGATGTCCTTGGGAAACCATTCCGCCACCAACTGGAACACGACGCCGTTCCCGAACCCCATCGCCGCCGTTGCCACCACCATCATCGCCACGGCCATCGTGCCCGAAGGGCCGACCACCGCCACCACCGCTCCCGCGATGACAGGCAGAACATAATAGAGCGCCCGCAGCCCCCCTTGCCGATCCGCCACATAACCGCCGACCGGACGGATCATGCTCCCTATGAGTCCACACAGAGCCACTACCGTCCCTGCCTGAATCGCATCGACACGATAGACATCGTGCAGCAGCAGCGGGAGCACGCTGCACAAGCCCACGAAACCGCCGAACGTAATCGCGTAGAGGAAACAGAGCCAATAGGCTGAACGCCGGTGAATCAACCGCGCTGCATCGTGCCACCACGCCCTCACATGAGATTCAGGAACCAAGGTTGTTCGAGGGACCGCCAGCACGAATACCACCAGGGTCGCCGCAACAACCCCGGCCATGATGCCGCAGACTTGATGCCACTCCATCACGGCAGTCCAACGCGGCGCCAAGAAGAGAATGAGCACGGTGCCGACATTCCCCGATGCGGCGATGCCGAGCACGAATCCCTGCGCCGACGAGGGATAGGCCCGGCTCGCAATCGGGAGGGCGACCGCAAAACTCGCCCCTGCCACGCCGAGGCAGATCGAAAAGGCCAGCGCTTCTCCATACCCGGTTACGCCGAGCCAGCCCCAGAACAACACCAGAAGCTCCGCCAAGAGAATCGCCACTGCCGTGGACCGCGCACCGAACCAATCGGCACTCCATCCGGCCACCATCCGTAACACCGCCCCGCCGAGTAACGGCAAGGATACGAGCCAAGCGATCTCAGCATCGCTCAGCTGCAGAGCCGCCATGAGCGGAATGCTCATCGCCCCAATCAGCAGCCAGACCATGAAACTGACCGTCAGGTGCAGCCACGCCCCCGCCAATGACGGCCAATGTCCGCTTTTCAACATGTGCCAGATCCCAGACACGTCCGGCCTCCGGATTGAACTGCCACTATAGGGTAGCCACTTTTCTGGGTGCAAGGGAAGCGCTCATCGAACGCAGACTCAGAGGGATTCCTTTGCACGGATACAGAGATAGACTTTCACCAAAGGCGACGGGCCTTGCGTGAGACAACTTGAGACAACTTTTGTGCTGTTCAGTCATTCTGTTATAGTCACGCTCTTATCATGAATGGTCGTGACCGTTCACAGGAAGAGTCCGGCGGCACCCTGGAGCCGGAAATCCTCGAACCAACGGATGGCGAGGCTGTCGAGGCCGCGGCGCCGATGGTGTTGGATATTCCCGCCTCCGACGGACAGCCGCGAGCCGACACGACGGCCGTGGTGCCGGTCACGGCGCTGCAACAGTACCTGGCCGAAGTTCGTCGCCATCCCTACCTGACGAAAGAAGAAGAGCTTCTGCTCTTCCAGGAGTATCGTGCCAACGGCAGCCGGGAAGCGGCGGTGAAGCTCATCATGGCCAATCTGCGTGTGTCGGTCTCGATCGCAGCCGAGTACCTGCATACCGGCGCCGACCACATGGATCTGATTCAAGAAGGAAATGTCGGCTTGATGCAAGCCATCAAGAAATTCGACCCCTCCAAAAACGTGCGTTTTTATGCCTATGCCGCCTGGTGGGCTCGCGCCTATATCCTCCGGTATCTTCTCCATACCTTTCGACTCGTCAAAGTCGGGACGACTCAGGACCAGCGCAAACTGTTCTATAACCTCAAGAAGGAAAAGGCCAAGCTTGAACGGGACGGTTTTTCGCCGGACACGAAGCTGCTGGCGGATCGTCTGAATGTGCGTGAGCGTGACGTGATCGACATGGATCAGCGTCTCGGCAACTGGGAGCTCTCGCTCGACCAGCCGATCGGTGAAAACCAGGACGGCACACTGCTCGATATCCTGCCGTCGCACCAGGAGCCGGCCGACGAACAACTTGCCGACCATCAGCTCATGACTCTCTTTCGGGAGAAGCTCGCCGAGTTCATCAAGACGCTGGAAGAACGAGACGAGGATATTCTGAGGAATCGCATTCTGTCCGACCATCCCCTGACTCTCGATGATCTGGGCAGTAAATATGGCATTACAAAGGAACGGACTCGGCAATTGGAAGCCCGCATCATCAAACGCCTCCGTGACTACCTCAAAAAAGACATCAAAGATTTTGACCGTTTGAGGGCCTGACATCCCGGTCAATCCGCCCCCGCTTGGAAAAATACTCCTGGAATATTGATTTCCCAATAGGTTAGGATATATGAAGCTCTGCCGCGGCGGGCGTGGTCGGGGTTCTAAAAAATCCCTTGTCCCCCCTCTTGACTTAGGCGAACGAAGGCCTATCTCCACCCTGAGTCGCAGGCTGCCTGGATCACACGAGTTCAGCGCCCAACTTTACAACCGTCAACACCTAACGAGTTCACTTTCATCAGGAGGAGGTTCTGCTATGGGTACAGCCGAGAAGGAAAAGAAGAACGTGGCCAAGGGGTTTCAACCCTTGGGTGAGCGAGTGTTTGTCACCTACACCGAGGAATTGGAACGGACCGCCGGCGGAATCTATGTGCCGGACTCGGCAAAGGAAAAGCCTCAACGGGGAGTGGTCCAAGCGGTCGGCAAGAAAGTGGAGAACGTCAAGGTCGGCGATCATGTCCTGTTCGACAAATATTCCGGCAGCAAGCTGCGGATCGATGACGAAGAGTGCTTGATTCTCAAGGAAGAAGATATCCTCGGCATCTTTACGGCGTAAGAAGACACGCGGGTATTCCAGTCAGCAAGTTCAAAAATAAGACAATAAGACCATAACGGAGGAAAGACATGGCAAAGCAACTTTTGTACGGCGATACGGCACGAGCCTCCATCCTGAAAGGGGTGAACCAGCTCGCAGATGCCGTGAAGGCGACCCTTGGTCCAAAGGGCCGGAACGCGATTCTGGATAAGAAATTCGGTGCACCGACCATCACCAAGGACGGCGTCACCGTTGCCAAGGAAGTAGAACTCAAGAACCCGTACGAAAACATGGGCGCGCAGCTGGTGCGCGAGGTGGCCAGCAAGACCAGCGATACCGCCGGGGACGGCACCACCACCGCCACCGTGTTGGCCCAAGCCATCTTCCGGGAAGGCGCAAAGAACATCACCGCCGGTGCCAACCCCATGGAGATCAAACGAGGGATCGACAAGGCCGTCGAAGCCGTTACGGCCGAACTTAAGAAACTCAGCAAGCCCTGTCAAAGCAAGACCGAAATCTCGCAGGTCGGAACCATTTCGGCCAACAACGACAAGACCATCGGTGATTTGATCGCCGAAGCCATGGAAAAGGTGGGGAAGGACGGCGTCATCACGGTGGAAGAAGCCAAGTCGATGACCACGTCGCTGGACGTCGTCGAGGGCATGCAATTCGATCGCGGCTACATTTCCCCCTACTTCGTCACCAACGCCGAGCGAATGGAATGTTCCGTGGAGGAACCGCTCATCCTCATCAATGAAAAGAAAATCAGCAGCATGAAGGACCTGCTCCCCTTGCTCGAGCAGGTGGCCAAGATGGGCAAACCGCTCGTCATCCTCGCCGAAGAAGTCGAAGGGGAAGCGCTGGCCACCCTCGTGGTCAACAAGTTGCGCGGGACCTTGAATGTGGCGGCGGTGAAGGCCCCTGGCTTCGGCGATCGCCGCAAAGCCATGCTGGAAGATATCGCCATCCTCACCGGCGGCCAGGTCATTTCCGAAGACATCGGCATCAAGCTCGAGAACGTCAAGCTCACCGACCTCGGCCGCGCCAAGCGCGTCACCATCGATAAGGACAACACGACGATCGTGGAAGGCTACGGCGATTCCAAGAAGATCGAAGGCCGCGTGAAGCAGATCAAGGCCCAGATCGAAGAAACCACGTCCGACTACGATCGGGAAAAGCTGCAAGAGAGGCTGGCGAAGATCGTAGGTGGCGTCGCGGTCATCAATGTCGGCGCGGCAACCGAGACCGAGATGAAGGAGAAGAAAGCTCGTGTCGAGGACGCACTGCATGCTACGAAAGCGGCGGTGGAAGAGGGCATCGTTCCCGGCGGAGGCGTCGCCTATCTGCGTTGTCTGAAGGCGCTCGATGGGCTTAAAGATGTCCCGGCGGAGCAAAAAGTCGGACTCGACATCGTCCGGCGCGCGCTTGAAGAGCCGATCCGACAGATCGCGGCGAATGCCGGGGCGGAAGCCTCGGTCATCGTCGGCAAGGTTCGGGAAGAGAAGAACGTCAACGGCGGGTACAACGCCGCCACCGACGAGTATGTCGACATGATCAAGTCCGGCATCATCGACCCGACCAAGGTCTCGCGCACGGCCCTGCAGAACGCCGCCAGCGTAGCGGGCTTGATGCTCACGACCGAGGTCATGATCACCGAACTCCCAGAGGAGAAGAAAGAGCCGGCTATGCCGGGCGGCGGACACAGCCACGGCATGGAGGGGATGTACTAAACCGAAGAGCTGACGGCCTATAGCCGATAGCTCGATAAAAAACATGAGGGCTCGGCGGGAAACCGCCGGGCCCTTCGTGTTTCGGTCCCTGCCTCGACTAAAGCTTGGAACCCAGCGCCCTGAGCGTTGCGTTAAAAATAGGTGAGGTCGTTGGCTCGACAAAAAGCGACCGGAAGGTCCGGTGAACGATCTCGGTATGGCGTTGATGGTCCGCTTGGAACAATTCGGCCGCCTTCTTTCGATCGTCCACGCCATACCCCATCCGAATCGCACACCGCACCAATTCTTCCTCTTCAGCCGGCAGCGAATGAGTTTGAAGGTCATGGACCATCTGCAACTTATGTTCGACATCGCGCAGGAACAGATACGCGGCGATCAGGGCATCGCGGTCTTCGGTCGAGAGCAGTTTTTTCCTAGCCAGCCGATTCAGCGAACCGAGCGTGCCCCGGTCCAATAGCGCGGGCACCTTTCGTCCGGCCAGGACTTGAACGGTCTGCACGAAAAACTCGATCTCTCGAATCCCCCCGGTGCCCAACTTCACGTTACGTTGCGCGTGGCCACGGCTCGTCATTTTGGCATCGATCATGTCTTTCACCGCGCGCACGTCTTGCACGATCGCCGACGCCACCTCGCGATTCATTTTGGCTCCTGCTCCCAATACAAACGGCTTGACCCGCTTGAGGAACGCTTGTCCGATTTCCTGGGAGCCTGCGATCGGAGAGGCCTTCAGCAGAGCCAGTCGCTCCCAGACCTGTCCCCGTGCTGCATAGTATTTTTGATATTCCTCCAGTGATCGCGCCAACTGACCGACGGATCCCTCCGCCCGTAACCGTAAATCAACGCGAAAGATGTGGCCTTCTCTTGTGGGCTCGATCAAGACCCTGGTCAATTCACGGGCGAGAATCTCAAAATATTCTTCATTCGAAATACCGACACCGGGTGGAACGGCGAGATGCCCGCCTCTTGGTATTCTCGTTTCTCCTCCATGCGACTCATAGATGTAGATCAGATCGACGTCGGAACTGTAATTCAGTTCGTGGCCGCCGAGCTTGCCCATCCCGATGACCGTGAATCTCGTCTCAACCCATCGTCCTTGTCGGTTGTGATGCATCGGCACGCCATATTGCCGTTTGAGATCGGCATCCACAATCTCATAGGCGGCATGAATCAGCAGACAGGCCAAGTCCGACAACAAGCCGGTGGTCTCCGGTACTGTGGCGACCCGCAGAAGATCTCGCACACCGATGCGGAGCATTTCCCGCCGCCGAAAACGACGCAGGGCATCCAACTTCAATTCTTTGGAGCTCAGATGCCCGATACCCTTGCGAAGTGCGCTTTCCATCCCTTTCCGCGTCGGCGGCCGTGAGAGGACCTCCTCTTCCGCCAACCAATACACCAACGTGGGATCTCGGATCAGCGTAAAGGCCAGAGCATCGCTGTTGCCGAAGATCACACAGAGGAGGTCCAGCATGCGCGGCCACGTGCCCAAGTAGTCGAGAAAGAAGGTACGGGACACGCTCCCCAACATGCGCTCCCAATGGTTCAACGCCTGATCCGGATCGGCCGTGCGTGAAATCGATTCCATCAACATCGGCAAGATGTCCGCCAGCCGCCGTCGTTGGATGGGATCGCCGGCCATCGCGTCGAGGTTGCGGTCCGCCTGATCGGGATCACGCAGGCCATAGGCGGACAGAATGGCCCGCACTTCCTCGACATTCCGCTTGGCAGCGAGCAGAATGGGTCGAGGATCCGGCTTAGAAGTCCTCGTCTGAGTTGGAGGTTGAGACCGCGACGATCCAGGCGATGTCGATGAACGACTCATGGCGCGGCATTATACTGAGAGGCTCCTCTACGCACAATGAACGCATTCGGGTATACTGAAGTCCATGCCGATAGGCTCTCCTGATCGCACCCCGCTCCTCGAGACGGTTCGTCCGCTCTGTCCTGACGTGGCGCCCGAGGTTCTTCAAGATTTCTTCATCCGCATGGATCAGGAGTATTTTCAGCGGTTCGGATCGGCGACGATCGCCGAACACGTCCGCATGTCGGCTCAGCTGACGCTGGAACACCTGTGCGAGATTGCGTTTGCCGAACAGCCGGACAAGCGGTTTGTCGTCACGATCGTGGCGTACGACTACTTCTCTGAATTCGCCATGATTTGCGGGCTACTGTCGGCCTTCGGATTGAACATCGAGGAAGGCGATATTTATACCTTTGCCGAAAAAGCCGCTGCATCATCCTCTCGCACGGGTTGGACCGGGTACGGACCCCGTGTCCGTGCAAGGAGCAGCCCGGGCTTGAGCAAAAAAAAGATCGTGGATGTGTTCCGTGTCCTCCCGGTACCAGGCGCCGGATTGGGGGCGGAACAACAGCACCAGCTTGCCGATACGCTTTGCTCGGTGATCACGCTGCTGGACAGGGGACAATTCGAGGAGGCCCGCTTCGTGGTGAATCGACGCCTGGTCGAGCAGCTCGGCAAGCGCCGTGGGTCCTTCAGCGGGCTCCTCCATCCGGTGCAGATCACGTTCGACAACAGCCAATCACCCACCGATACGGTCATGGACATCCGCTCGGACGATACTCCGGCCTTCTTATATGCCTTCGCCAATGCCCTGGCGATGCGCAACGTGTATATTTCCAAAGCGCAGTTCGATGTCGAAAACGGGAAGATTCACGATCGTTTTTACGTCCGCAACCGACACGGCCAGAAACTCACCGACGCGACCGACCAGCAGCAATTGCGCCTGACCGCGGTGCTGATTAAGCAATTCACGCACGCCCTCACTTGGGCCCCCGACCCGACCAAAGCCCTGGAGGCCTTTGACCAATTCCTTGATCTAACGGTGCAACAGACGAAAGGAAAAGCCCAGCAGGAAGCCCTGGCCTTTCTGAGCGACAAGAAGACCTTCCCTCTGCTCGCCCGGCTGCTTGGCGCCAGCGATTTTCTCTGGGAGGACTTTCTCCGTCGCCAACACAGCAACCTCCTGCCGCTTCTGCAAGACTACCGGGACGCACCCCTGATTGCTCCAAGGGCAACGCTTCGCAAGGAACTTGATCGCCTGGCACGTCGGGCCTCGACCGACGAGGCTCGAAAGGCGGCGCTCAACAGCTTTAAGGATCGAGAGTTGTTCCGCATCGACATGAAACATATCGTCGAGCCGGACACGGCCCTGCCGGATTTCTCCGCCGCCCTGACCCAACTGGCGGAAGTCATCCTCGATCGGAGCTTGAAAGATTGCCAAGCCAAGTTGAACAAAGTCCATGGCCCACCGCGCTTGGCGAACAAGAAGCCTTGCCCCTTCACCATTCTCGGCTTAGGCAAATTCGGCGGCAAGGAGCTCGGCTACGCTTCAGATATTGAAGTGATGTTCGTCTATGGCGACGCAGGTCACACCGGTGGCAAGCAACCGATCGCGAACAGCGAATACTTTGAGCGGCTGGGTGCGGAACTTTTGCAGTGGATCGAAGCGAAACAAGAGGGCATCTTTCATCTGGACGTCCGCCTTCGACCCCACGGGGGGAAAGGCTCGCTGACGAATCCGTTCGACGAAATCAAAAATTACTATCGCGATGAAGGCCTTGCCGCTCCGTTCGAGCGTCAGTCGCTGATCAAATTGCGACACGTGGCGGGTGACGCATCCTTGGGTAAGCGGGTCGAAGCCCATCGGGATGGTTATGTCTACAGCGGCAAGCCTTGGGATCTTCGTGTCGCCCTCGACTTACGCCGGCAACAGTTGAAACAACTTGTGGAGCGAGGCACGATCAATCTCAAACATAGCGCCGGAGGGATTGTCGATATCGAATATGCGGTCCAGTACCTCCAAATCATGCATGGCCATCGCCTCCCCGTCTTGCGCACCTCCAACACCATGCAGGCGCTGGCCGGCCTTGTTGATTGCGACATTGTGACGAGGCAAGACGGCGAGACGCTGCGCAAAGCCTATTTCTTCATCCGGATGCTCATCGACGGGCTCCGCATGGTTCGCGGCAACGCCAAAGATCGTGTCCTCCCGCCGGTCGATTCCGACGAATTCATCTTCCTCGCCCGCCGCGTGGGCTATACCACGGATGACTGGCAAGCAGGGGCACGGCATCTTCAGACGGATATCACGCAGCACATGAAACTCACCAGAGAGTTCTTCGAGCGGACATTCGGACATCTGTAAACTCGAAGCGACCCGCCTTGACTACAGGTTAGAGGAAGGCTTTCTTGCACTCATCAGATTAGTGCTTCCTGCACTGTGTCTTCACCAATGCCCCAATAGGCTGATCTCGCGCCGTCCTTCCTTAAGGCGCTCCACGTTCACTCACTCAGAGTCTTCGTCTACACTTCCAATGAACCAGTCTACATTCAGACGGCCATGGGCATCGGCGGCATCATTTCCGACTAAACCGGATAACCATGACCTTACTCGATCACCCGTAACCCTAAGCGTAGACTTTCGTTTCCTTCGAGCACTCCATAGCAGAGCAACACCGGCCTCTTGCCTTTCTAACAACCTGCTACCTGGCCGCTATACTTGCAACAAAGGGGCTGATCAGAAGATGAAACTCTTCCAACTGACGGTCATCATGGTGTGCTGGTTAGGGTTGGTTGCTAGCGTCCTGGCCGGCTCCCTCGTTGGAATTGTCTCCAGTCCCGAGGTCATGCCTATTGGAAAGATCCTCGATAATCCCAAAGCTTTCCACCTGCAATCGGTCCAATTGGAAGGGACCGTACGAGGTGTCGAGGTACTCAAGCCACACGAACCCTACCAGCCCGGCGATCCCTGTTTTGGAGCCCACGTCTTCAATCTTGACGATGCCACGGGAACCATGCGTATCGGGGTGTTGGGACATCGCCTGAACTGCGGCTCGGCAATCGGGAAGGAACAGCCAGAGGTTCACGATGGCGATCGTGTCCGGGTCGAAGTCCGTATCCAGGCTCCTGGTACATACATTGATAAAATGACGTCTCCGTTTCCCATTGAGAAATCCTCGCTACAGGCAATCGCCATCCGGATACGCCACCTCAACGAATAAACGCTCTCTCTGAATCACTGCTCGCGCTGCGTGGAACGGGGATCATCCGCGCAGTGGATATCTTGGCGGCTAGTGGAGCTGAGAATCTCAAACAGCGGCACGTACGTTCTTAGATGCTCGGTGGGTCTTCGCGATCTTCGCCGGTGAGGGCCACGGCTTCTTGGGCCTCGCTTTCCTGCATCTCGGTCAACATCGCCAATAGAGCTTGCCGGCGCTGCTGGATGCCCATCTTGAACCGATCCTTGGCGATCGGTTCTTGTGCCGACTCAGGCAAATTGACCAGCGCTTCCGCTTCCCCCGGCGTCGCGTATTTGTAAGTTTCCACATAGCGATGATCTGCGCCATAGTGCCGAATCAATATTTCCTCCGTCTCAAGGTCGAATGCCTCCAATGTCGGACTGATGGCAGTGTCATGCTGTAATGATTCAAGCTTAGTCATCTGTTCCTTGAGATCATCGCTCCGTTTGCGTGGCGTAAACGATGCGTTGGTGTTGGGCATGAGTTCTCTCTTTCATCTCGATGTACCATCAACATAATTGCATTCCGCCTCGGCTACACCTAGGGTTCGCCCTGGGGGCATAGCCGATACGTGCTGACCGGCAGAGCATGCGGATGATGCAGAAGTGTCCTCTGACAAACATTGACACCAAGACAAGTGCGATATAGCGTGAATCGTACCTGCCACTCCCTTTCTGAACCATCGGGAGAGGTCCGCTAAGGGGCGGATTCTTCCAGTCGTTGAACCGCCCTTGCCTGGAGATCAGCGCGCGTGAGCGAAAACCTGATCGTTTAAGGATCTACCATATGGCTTGCCACATCGGCCTCTCAGGCTATTCATACAAAGCATGGCGTGGGCCCGGTCGTTTCTATCCTTCAGACATCAAACCGCCCGAGTTCCTTCGTTACTACGCTACAAGGTATTCAACCGTAGAACTTGATGGGATTTGGTACCGACTTCCGAGCGCGAACATGGTGCAGGCTTGGCTGACCGATACTCCTTCCCATTTCCTCTATGCACCCAAGGCCCACCGAGAAATCACCCATGTCCGCCGCCTCAGACCGGAAGGGCTTCCCATGTTGACGGCCATGCTGGAACGGCTGGAACCGCTTCACAAAGCAGGTAAACTCGGCCCGATCTTGATTCAACTGCCTCCCAATTTGAAACGCGATGATGAAAGGCTGGAGTCGTTCCTTGGATCCTTGCCCACGACCCATCGATGGGCGATGGAATTCCGGCATGAAAGTTGGCACACGGATGAGATTGAACGGATCTTGCGCCAATATGCAGTCGCCTGGGCCGATGTGGAGACGGATGAGCATAGGGCTGAGCACCGAGACACGGCGCGATTCCGCTATATCCGGCTTCGCAAAAGCGTGTACGACCAGGTGGAACTCCGACGATGGGCTGAACGATTTCAGAACGCGTCTCAACAAGGGCAAGACAGCTTTGTGTACTGCAAGCATGACGACGAGGGCTCGCCTTGGCTCTGGGCAGACGAACTGAGGAGGATCCTGAATTCCTAAACGATTTCACAAGGAGCGAGGGATCAGGAGCCAGCAGTCTTGGCGTCGTTGCGGGCGAAAGCAAAATCGATTGGGCCCATCTCCTTCGCTTGAACAACGAATCGCCATCCGGTGCGCTCTCGGCCATAGCCATACCCGCTTCTCTTGTCAGATGTAGAAAGATCGATACTGCGGCACTCCTTATGCTCCCCTACGACCCCATACGACATTCACCGCACATCCTCCCGAGACTTTCGCCATAGAGTTTGGCTTTTCCGACGAACCATGCGATAAGCTACCTTAGGGCAAAGGGCATTATGGATTGCTCTCTATTACGTGTTTTTCAGACCTCGCCCGTTGACACCCTCTCTCAGGAGCAGTAGCCTAATCTCAAGACGATGCCGGTAACCCACAGAGAAGAGAAAGGACTCCCCGCGATGAAATCTCCATGGAACGTGCTGTGTCTGTGTCTGTTTCTCGTCGCCGCAGGCTGCGGCGGCAACAGGGCTGAAATCAAGGAAGACCGTCTTACGGTCGGTAAGGTGCAGGGGGAAATCAAGGTCGGCCTGTCGGCCGCTCAGGTGGCCGAACTGCTGGGGAGTCCCAATATCGTGACCACGGACGAAAAACGGCGCGAGGTCTGGATCTATGACAAGATCTCGACCGATCGTGTGGACACAGCCAGCTCCTCCTTTGCCGGTCTTATCATCCTTGGCGCCGCCTCCCGTGACAGCTCCAGTTCACAGCGCCAACGGACCCTCACCATCGTCATTAAGTACGATGAAGATAAGAAGGTCCGGGACTTTGCTTACAATTCCACTCAGTTCTAGCCGACCCATGAAAGGCATCCGTATCTGGAGAGTGATCAACGGGTATGGCATCTTGGTTCTCATCCTCATGAGTCTGCTCGGCTGCATTCCCCATACAGAGCCGGCCGATCTCTTGGCACTGACACCGGACATTCCGAAAAACCGAGCCATGCAAACCCGGATGTTCGAAACGCCGAACGAGCAAGAACTCCTCTCAGCCTCGGCGGCGGTACTGCAGGACCTTGGCTTTCAGGTCGAAGAAAGCCAACGGGACGTCGGCTTCCTGCGCGCCACCAAAGAGCGTAGCGCGCGGGAGTACGGCCAATACGTGACAAAAACCTTAGTATTGATTCTTTCCTTAGGAAAGCTCTTGCAACCGGTGGACCTCCATCAGAAGATCGCCGCAGCCCTTGTGGCCCGTCCGCTCAATCCCGAAGCCACCCGCCAAGAAGTCCGCATCATGTTCTATCGGGTCGTGTGGAAAGGGGACGGCCAAGTGGACAATCAATACATCCCCCCCGGTGAGCAATATATGGAGATGGTCCGTGATCCGGACATCTATCAGCAGTTTTTTGCCAAGCTGTCCAAGGCGGTGTTTCTTGAAGCCCATCGAATCTGACTCTAGCAGGAAAGGGCCTACGATGCAGCGCAAACTGAGATGGGCCGGGATTCTGGTGATCGCCGGTCTCTCATGGCATGGATGCGTCGTCCCACAAGCCCCACCGGACCTCCTCGCGCCGACCGAGGCACAGATGAAGATCCGAAGCCTCCAAACGCGGACCTTCGACCTCACGGACCGCAATGCCGCCATCCGCGGCGTCATTACGTCCCTGCAGGACCTGGGCTTCATCATCGAACGGGCGAATGAAGGACTCGGCCTTGTCACCGCCGCGCGATTCGCCGAGCCGAACTATTACGACGTGCTCACCATCAGTGTCACGGTGCGGCAAGAGACGGCGGATAAAATGAGCATTCGCGCCAACGCCATCTACAACAACAAGCCGATCGAGGACCCAAAAGTGTATCAGAATTTCTTCACCGCGCTGCAACGAGCCCTCTTCCTTTCTCAGGAATCAAAGCCTTCGTCATGATCGCCATCAAAGGCCTGGGGCCACACGCGCGTCGACGATGGCTTCTTCCCACGGTGCTCGCCGGCGCGATGCTTTTCACCGCCTGCTCGCCTTACGAAATGAGGCATGACAATCAATCCGACGCGCGGACGCAGATCTGGTTGTCCGAAGACAGTCAGCTCAAGGTCCGGGCTGCACAGACGCGGGTGTTCGACACACAGGACCGACAAAAGATGCTCCAAGCAATTGTCATGACCTTACAGGATTTGAACTGCAAGATAGAAGTCCTCGATGAGGTGCTGGGAATCGTGTCCGCAAAGAAATACCTCGATCTTGAGCAACCAATGTTCGTCGATCCTGCCTATTTTCTCTACCGTCCGGACACGCTGCTCTTTCTGACCAGGAATTATCGCTCCTGGGGGCCTTTTTTTCATCGCAGTGACCTGTTACGCATAACCGTCTCGGTCCGCAAGCGCAATGAGGCGCAACTTGTCGTGCGGGCCAGTGCTCAGTTTTACCTTCGTGCCGTCGAAGACCCTGTTCCCTACCAACAATTCTTCCGCACTCTGGAGCAAGCGGTCTTCCTGGAAGGCCACTCTGTTGAATAGCCGATGCGGATTCAATCGGGGACACAATGGTCAGAGACTATCCTGGTTGATCTCGCCGGTGCCTGTGACGACACTTGGTTGTGATTTCCCAGCCAAGCGACGGTTCCCATTCTTCTCACTCCGCACACGATGGCGCGGCCGTCCTTTACAAGTTGGAACCCTTAAGCTTGGTCGGATTCTGACCGATAGAGCTTCTGATCCCAACCTGGAACCTCTCTATGCCTTCGTCAAGCACGGCCTCGGAATCGGCCCTCATCGACTCAATCCGTCCTCGCCTCCATCAAAAACTTAAGCTCCTCTTCGACGAATCCAGCCGCTGTCTTCCCATCTTACAGTCGACTTGTCAGCAAATCCTGAATCACATGGGCCCCCAGTCCAATGCCGAGACGCTCGCCCGGGTAATCAGCCGAGACCATGGGTTGACGTGCAAGGTTCTGCAAGTGGCGAACAGCATCGCTTACAGCCCGCAGCAAACGATTGTGTCGGTCCCCCATGCCGTCAGCTGGCTCGGGCTCGACACCGTGCGGTCCCTCGTGGCGGCGGCACATCTTGTCGAACAGCTGCAACATTGGCCGATTCGCCAACAGGAATTCCGCACCTTGATCGCCAAATCCCTCTTGTCCGCAACCTATGCCAGCGAACTAGGAATAGCCATTGGATACCCACAACCGGGACAGTTGTTCACCGGTGCCCTCCTGTACTCGATCGGAGACTTGGCCGTTGCTTATCAGGATCCGGACCTTTTTCTGGCTCTCCAGGCCATTGCCAAGAAAACCACGCGTCCGCCGGAATGTTCGGTGCAAGAGGCATCTCTCATCGGCGTGCCTCGGCTGACCTTGGCTCAGGCCCTGGCGCAGATGTGGAAGCTGCCGGACGATCTGATTGAGCTCTTCCGCCACCCGGAGGAACTGCCGCGGGAGCGTTGGCAAAGCGGGTTCCAAACCTATCGCGGCATCGTGGTTGGTTCTATCCGATTGGTTGAAGTCCTCACGTACTCTGCCCCAGGGCCTGCCGTCGATGAAGCCAAGCGAACGCTCCAACTTGGAAGCGGCCTCTCTTCAGGCTCGTTTGCGGACCTCATGATTCTAGCCATGGATCGCGGACGCCAACTCATTCGCTCAATGGGGTTGTCGCTCGGCTCCTCCGATGAAATCATGCCATCATCCCACGAGCAAGGCCCCGCCGGATCGATTCCCCCCATCAAACCCACGGTGGACAAAGGACAGACCGTGGTCACGCCGCAGAAGGAACCGACTGCCCCCATTCGAACCAAACCGTTGGAAACACTCCAAGCCTTTCAAGACTCGCTGCATGCCGCGAAGGATCTCAACGGCCTCCTCGGAACATTTGTGCAATCCCTGCATCGCGATGCCGGATTCGACCGTGTCGGCCTGGCGCTCTTGAACCAAAACGACAGCGACCTGCTCGTGGGGAGACTGGTGCTGGGCGTGACTCCGCCGGCCCCCTACCTCCGCTCCCTTTCAGGGTCGCTCAGCCGGGAGCACCAGTTTTTTCTCTCGGTTCTCAAGCGAGTCGACCCGCTCCTGGTGCCCAGCTTTTCAGACCAGATGGCAGGGACGCTGAAGCAGGACTTTGTCGAGGTTTGGAAACCAGTTTCGGCGATCGTCGCCCCGTTGCGGGTGGGTGCGAAGCCCATTGGACTCATCTACAGCGATCGAGCAACAAACAGCCAGCCGGTGCTGGCCCAAGACTATCAGGCATTCCAACTGTTGTTCGCCCAGACCACACTGGGCCTAAATCGGTTGGCCGGCATACTCTAGCGTCGCGCGGAGCGACAGTGTGGTTCACCTAAGATACTCGGCCACCGACCTCTACCCACCCAGGGACAAGCCCACTTGAAAGGAAGGTTGTCTACGATCACCCCTTCGGTGGCGAGTATTTCTGATCTTGACACCGTTTGGAGCGTTAGGCGGCCATGGGCTGGGGTTGGATCAGTGCCAGGGTGTCTTGCAGCTGAGCCCGAGCATCTGCGAGTAGTGGCGGAAGGCTCGGCAGTGCAAACCGTGTGGCGGTGACTGCATGAGAGTTGAACGGCAGGGCGGCGGGCCTGCGACTCGGTTCGAGCTCTTCGTAATCGGCGATAACACCAGCCAAATGGACGATTGAGGCATGGAGCGTGAATTCGCCCGCATCGTTCGGACTCAATTGGCAGCGGACCGCTTGTTCGATCTGCGTGGGCATGCCCCAGGTCTTGATGAGTTCGGCCCCCACTTCCGCGTAGTCACACCCGATGTTCGATTGTTCCACCTCGGCCAGGGACGCCTCAAGGTAGCCCGCTTCAATGAGAGCGGACTGGGCCCGCTGTGGAACGGTCTGGTAGAGGACAAAGTGGCCGATATCGCGCAGTAACCCGGCAATAAAGAAGCGTTCGCTATCCTCCAGACCACAGGACTTCGCAATCTTTCCGGCCAGCAGGGCGCACAGCACGCTCTTGCGCCAGAACTTGGGGACATCCATCAATTGAACCGGCATCCCGGAAAAGGTTCTCCCGACAGTCGTCGCGGTGACCAGGTCGTTGATGGCCTGGGTACCGAGGAGATTGACCGCACGGGTGACAGTGTCGATCTGCCTGGGAAATCCATACAGCGGGCTGTTGACGATCCGGAGCAGTCTGGCTGAAAGGGCGGGGTCCATCTTGAGGACCTCGGAAAGGTCATCCATAGTCGAATCGGGATCGTCCACTACCTCTCGTACTCGGAAGTAGATCTCCGGTAACGTGACGATTGAGGTGCAGGACTGGACCAGTTCGCTGGCCAAAGGCATGGTGGAGGGTCCTTTCGCTATAAAGGAGACCGGCTTCCGCCTTCTCTATCGGCCAGCAACGGAGAGAACTGTAGGGAGAATGGCTATTGGCGGATCAATGGGCACGACTTCTGACGAAGGAACTACTGCATATGGCTGATGGCTTGTATGCGTTTCTCCTCCAACTCAGCCCAACGGGCGTAGAGACGCTCGACATCGGCCTGCGCGGCGTGGAGCGCGGCGTACCGCTCCTGTAAGTCGTCGGCGGAAGATGCGATGGAGGGATCATCGGCCGCGGCTTGGCAGGAGGCTACTCGTTCCTCGGCTTCCAAGATCTTCGTTTCAATCTGGTCCCATTCCTTCTGTTCTTTGTACGACAACCCTTTCCGTTTAGACAATCCAGCCGATGCGGAATTTTCCTTGGAGACCTCAGCTTTTCTTTCTTCTGTCGCTCTTCTGGTCTGCGCCGCTTCCCATTGGGCATAGTCGGCAAACCACTCGGCGCGGCCTGTTCCATCCAATGCCAAGAGCCTGGTGGAGACACGATCCAGTAGCCACCGGTCATGCGTCACCAACACCAGCGCCCCGGTGAATTCCAATAGGCTGTCTTCCAACACATCAAGCGTCGGGATATCCAAATCGTTGGTCGGTTCATCGAGGATCAAGAGATCCGCCGGTTGCAACATGAGACGGGCGATCAGAAGCCTCGCCTGCTCTCCACCGGACAGGCGTGAGACCGGAAGGTCCAGCTGTTCCGGCCTGAAGAGAAAGCGCTTGGCCCATGAGACCAAATGCACGGACCGATCCTGATAGACGACCGCATCGCCACCGGCCGGAGCAAGAGCCTGCCGCAGGATAGCCTGCTGGTCCAAGGATTCTCGGTGTTGTTCGAAGGTGACGATGCGCAATCGATCGGCGCGGATGATGGTGCCGCGATCCGGCGTGAGCGTGCCGGCCAAGAGCTTTAAGACGGTCGTTTTGCCACTACCGTTGGGACCAAGGAGCCCAATCCGCTCCCCCGGTCCGAGGAGGATATCCAGACTCGATACGATCCGCCGACCACCCAGCGATTTTTCAACGCCCTTCACGACCAGCAATTGTTTCGACTTGCGTCCGGACGCGGTAAAATCGATCCCGACTGAGGTGCTCCCCTGTCGCGACTCGAGATCTTGAAGTTCATCGATCATCCGTCCCGCTTGATCGATGCGAGCTTTGGCCTTGGTCGTGCGGGCCTTGGGGCCTCGCCGCAACCATTCCACTTCCCGCCGGACTCGATTGGCGAGCGACGCCTGATAATCAGCCCGATCCTGTAACGCCGCCTCGCGCTGCTCCAAAAACTCACTGTACCGGCCGTTTGTCTGGAAGAGGCCATTGGAGTATCGGCGGTTGAGTTCCCAAATTCGCGTGGTCACTGACTCCAAAAACCGCCGATCATGGCTGATGACGATGAAGGCATGGGGTTCGGCTTTCAACAGGCCTTCCAGCCAGAGGATACCGTCGACATCCAGATGGTTGGTCGGCTCATCCAGGAGCAGCACGTCCGGTTCCAACATCAGCGACCGGGCGATGGCCAGCCGTTTCTTCCATCCGCCCGACAGCGTCGAGACAGACTGGTCCGAGCGGAGAAACCCGCCGAGGCTGAGCGCTGTGGCAATTCGCCCGCCGTGCTCATACTGATCCAGTCCTTCGTCGCGGAGAACTTGAACGAGTGACTCCTCCACCGACTGTGGCTCGGCGAACGAGGGATCTTGCGGCACATAGCCGATCCGCAACTGCCGCCGGACAGACCGAGTGCCGCCATCCGGCTCGTCGCGACCGGCCAGGATCTTCAGCAAGGTGGATTTCCCTGAACCGTTGGGACCGATCAGGCCGACGTGATCCCCCTCACAGAGCCCGAGGGAGAGGTCGCTGAACAACGGTTTCACGCCGTAGCTTTTGCTGATGGACTCACAACTGAGCAGCAGGGTCGGTGGCATGATGGGTGGTGAATAGTGTATCCGATCGCGAGGGCGGAACGGGGATCTTTCTTTAGAAAGGGAATCGCGTATGGAACTCGTTCATGATGCGTGAGCGCAAGTCTGGTTGTCTGAAAAGAGGCAAGTCACGGTCGAGGCTCGCAGGCACAGATGCTCTCGACACAGGACCGGCCAAAGCCGCACAAGTTATGCCTTTACACGACTTGTAACTGCAAAAGCGATTACCGCCGTGATTTTGGCATCCCCAACCAGACGCCAGCTTTTCGGATGGGAGATGCACATGCACGCCGGGCATGGAGTCTTCTTCCAATTTCCTTGAGCACCCGCAACCGACTCATCGACTTTCTTCCTCTCATTCCCCTATCATTCTCTTGACCGCACACTCAGACCCGGTAGCCGGACGGCGGTCGAGGCCTGCGGTTGCGCACGACTCACCCCCACGATCGGAGGGTGCCATGACCTTCACGCCTTCAACCTATGTGAATTTCGTTTCGGAGGACACGGCTGACCGGAAACGGCTGTTTCTCGAATACTCCGGCTGGCGCGATGATTTTGACATCATCATCGTCGGCTCAGGGATCGGCGGTGGAGTGCTCGCGGATGATCTCGCGGACCGGCTCGGCTCACAGAAGCGGATCCTCGTGTTGGAAGCCGGATCGTTCCTCTACCCCACCCATGTCTACAATATTTCCCGCATCCCTAACAGCAGCCTCGCGCGGCACTTCGGGTGTGACACGTTCCGGCCGTCCGGCAACAGCATTGCGCAGAACTACATCGGCGAGAAGCCGCAGATGAACTTCGGCGGCCGATCGATTTTTTGGTCAGGGCTCATCCGAGCATCCAGAGCTGGGAGCTCGACTACTTCCCCCACAGGTTCGGCAGGATTTGGCGGACGGTCTGTTGGACCAGGCCGGACTGACCATGAACGAGTCCACCTCCATGGGAGCCACCGTCCAAACCGTGGTCGACCGGTTGCGGCAATCACCGCTCAACACCGACTTAATGATCGAAGAGACTCCGCGTGCCTTGCACCAGCCGTATCTCAAGCCGGATGGGACGCCCAAGGACGAGTTCTTCACCGAGGGCACCAGTGTGTTCAACACGGCCGAACTGCTGGTGAACTAGGTGGGGCTGACCCCGGGCGTGAGCCACGGGGACGGACCGGGCCTACAGGTACTCCTCAACCATTACGTCGAGGACGTGCAGATCATGGCGGCCGTCTGACGCTCGTCGCACCCAATGCCCGGACGGGACAGGCCCGGTTCTTCCAGGCGGGGACGGTCATTCTCGCCGTGACGCTGCGGATCTTTTCACAGTTTCAGTTCAACGGCCAGCGCGCCCAGCCGGCCGACAACGCCCGGTACGGACAAGGGGGCAGAGGGTTCGGTTGGGATACGGTGCATCATGCTGTCGGTAGCCTGCGGATGCCGTATCGACAGCAACTCGACGCACCATTTGCAGGTCGCTCCGTGGTGGACGAGGACCTGCGCGTCGTCGGGACAGACCGGCTTTATGTGTGCGACATGTCGGTGATGCCGCTCAGCTCCGAAGCCAACCCTGTGCGCACCCTCCGTGGCGTTAACCAGGCGGCTCTCGCAACATTTGGGCTGAAGGGTCTCGAGGCCATCAGGCCAGCTTGTCGCATGTGACACCGCTCCCGGCTTTCACCTAAGCGACGCCATTCAGTTACGAAGTTTTCTGCTCTTCAAAGGCCCGAAGGAGATCGGAAACAGATAGCACCCCGATGATCGTCGCATCCGCAGTCACCGGAAGGTGCCGAATTCCCTGTTTCTTCATCAACGACATCGCTTCGGACAAGAGTTCGTCTTCTTCAATGGAGACGATGGACCGACTCATACAGGTCGCCACCGTGGTGGTGTTGGGATCGAGCCCTTTGGCGACGGCTTTGCGTGTCAGATCTGAATCGGTGATGATGCCGATATATCGTGAACCGTCGTCGACGATGAGCGAACCTACCTTATGCTTGAGCAAGAGCTGCCCCGCTTGTTTGATGCTCGCTTCTTTATGGATGCTCCGCACATCGTGCGACATGTAGTCTTCCACCAGCGCCGTCTCAAGCCCCTTCCCCTTCCTCGTTGCCTGGAGCCGACGACGCAATTCGAGATCCGCCAGACAGCTTTCCAGCACTTGCCGTCGCTGTTGGAGGCTCTCCCGTTCAACATTGTGGGTTCCGCTTTCCTGTGCTTCTTCCGGTAACAGCGCGGATTCTCCGGTTTTTGCGAAGAAATAGGCCTCCGATTCATCGGATGCGGCGCCGAATACTTGGCCGATCAGTTCTTCCGCGGCTTCGTCGAAGTCCTCGAGCGACGCCGATCCGCGCTTCCGCGAGAGAAAAGGCTGGAATTTCACGAGTTGTTGCTTAAACCGCTCGACATACCGATCGAGAATATCACCCCTCGTCAATCCTGTGCGGACTCGCTTCGGCATCAGATCCCTCCTCGGTTGTGGACGGAGAATACCCTATGCCAGGGTGAGGCTCAAGGGGTCTATAAACCATAGTCGCGTAGTATGCTGAATCGAATGTTGCGGCTTGATGTTTTACCTGCTACTCCTTATACAATCAGGGATCAGACCGTGATCGTATGGACACCCTTCACGAAGTAGCCTGCCATGACGAAACTGCTGCTCATCATCGTGCTGGTACTGAACGCTGGGCTGGTTTTGGGGGGATGGGATGCGGTCGAGAAGCGCTATCAAACCGTTGCGCAAGAAACCGTGTACTATGACCCGGCCACGATTCACCGGGAAAGTACCCGTGCCACTCTCTGGCAATTGACGGATATCAAATGGAACAGCACTACCCGATTCCTATCCTTCACAACCCATAAGGAATTTGACTGTGAGCGATCCCGTGTTCGCGTTCTACAAGTGGTTGGATTCTCACGTCAGATGGGCACAGGGAGATCGGCACCCGGCTTCATCGAGAACGGGAACTGGCAGACGGTAGATGAACACAGCGCCAATCACGCGCTGTGGAGGATCGCGTGCGGGACAGGCTGACCTTCTAGTCCTGCATCATGCGCCCATCGGTGGCCACCAAGGCTAGACGTCATAATAGAGAAAGAATTCATACGGATGCGGCCGCAAGCGCATCTGATCGATTTCCTTGCTTCGTTTATAGCCGATCCAGGCTTCGATCAGATCCTCGGTAAACACCTCGCCTTTGAGCAGAAACTGGTAGTCCTTTTCCAAACTATTGATCGCTTCATCGAGACTTCCAGGCATAGTCGGGATGCTGGCGGCCTCCTTCGGGTCGAGATCATAGAGATCTTTTTCGGCTGGCTCACCGGGATTGATCTTGTTTTGGATCCCATCCAGCCCCGCCATGAGCATGGCGGAAAACGCCAAATAGGGATTACAGGAGGGATCTGGAAATCGCACTTCGATCCGCTTAGCCTTCGGGCTCGGGGAATACATCGGAATACGGATGCCGGCCGATCGGTTCCGGCTGGAATAGGCCAGCAGCACCGGCGCTTCGAACCCCGGTGTGATGCGCTTGTAGGAGTTTGTCGTCGGATTCGTAAACGCCGCCAGCGCCGGCGCATGCTTGAGAATGCCGCCGATATAATACAAACAGAGCTGAGAGATCCCCGCATAGTCCTTTCCGGCAAAAAGCGGCTTACCGTCTTTCCAGATGCTCTGGTGCGTGTGCATCCCCGACCCGGCATCACTGAAGAGCGGCTTCGGCATGAAGGTCACCGTCTTCCCATGTCGGCGCGCCACGTTCTTAACGATGTACTTGTACATCATCATCTTGTCCGCGGTGCGCAAGAGGGAATCGAATCGGATATCGATTTCGGCTTGGCCCGCCGAAGCCGTCTCATGATGATGCTTTTCGACTTCGATGCCGACCTTTTCCATCTCCAGGACCATCTCGCTTCGAATATCCTGCTGGGTATCCGCCGGAGCCACCGGGAAATAGCCTTGCTTATGCCGGATCTTCCCTCCCAGGTTGTGTCCCTCCTGCCCCATGTTCCAGGCACCTTCCTCGGAATCAAGATAGTAGAAGCCGCTGTGGCTGGTCTGGTCGTAACGGGCATGGTCGAAGATAAAAAATTCGGCTTCCGGCCCCCAGAACGAATTGTCGCCGATCTTGGTGCTCTGGAGGTATCGCTCCGCCTTTTGGGCGATAAACCTGGGATCGCGCTCGTAGTTTTCGCGGGAAATCGGATCCACGACATTGCCGGTCAGGCTGAGAGTCGGCACCGCCGTAAAAGGATCCAGGCACGCCGTCGCCGGGTCGGGCACGACCAACAAGTCGCTGTTGTTGATGGCCTTCCAACCGCGAATGGACGATCCATCGAGACCGGAACCCTCTTTGAACAAGTTCTCCGTTAGTTCGCTTACAGGGATGGTCATATGTTGCCATACACCCGGCAGATCGACGAATTTCAGATCGACCATCTGGACTCTGTGCTTCTTGGCGAACTCCAACACCTCACGCACGTTCATGCCCTTCCTCCTTTAAAAGATCCTCCGCGATCATGTTCCACCGCGCGGATCCTCTACCGTCACAGTGCGGTTTCTCCGGTTTCTCCTGTGCGAATGCGCACCACCTCAGTCAACTCTCGAACAAAAATTTTTCCGTCCCCGATGCTCCCGGTCTTCGCGGCGCCGGTGATGGCCTCAATCACCCGAGGTACCAGGACATCCGTTACTGCCACCTCGATTTTTACCTTGGGGACAAACTCGATCGTATACTCTTGCCCTCGGTATGTTTCCTTATGACCCTTCTGACGCCCAAACCCTTTGACTTCCGATACCGTCATTCCTTGGACACCGATTTCCAACAGGGCATCCTTGATCTCCTCAAGTTTGAACGGCTTGACGATGGCCTCAACCAATTTCATGTCGATGCCCCTCCTTGCCCAACCAGGTCGCGAATTACTGACGGCTTTTCGATAGATCCATTGAGAATCCGCACGAATGCTTCAATGAGCCAGGCCGGTCGTGACCCAATGGGCAGACCTCCCAGCTCTTCCCGTGCGTAGGGGGAGCCATCATAGCCCATCCTCTTCTCTCACTCAACGTGGAAATCCTTAAATCCCTTACAATTGGCTAAACCTAGTATGGCCCACGCTCCGTGCATTGATTGAGTACGGTGAGAGGAGACCATCGCACTCTTCGTTTCCATTCGGAATCCGGAGAGCCGAACGGCAAGCGTTACATGATTAGGATACAGAATCAGTGCAAATTATGGCTGCTTGAGACGGTAGCCGCTCGTGATCGGCATTCGCCGATCCTTGCCGAAGGCGCGATGCGTGATCTTAGCACCGATAGGTGCCTGACGCCGTTTAAACTCGCTGTTATCAACCATCCTCACCACACGGGCGACCGTTGCACGATCAAACCCCGCTTCAACAATCTCCTCGAGCGGGCGATCTTCTCCCACGTACGCCTGGAGAATGGGATCAAGGATGGGATACGGTGGTAGGGAATCTTCATCTTTTTGATTCGGTCTCAACTCGGCGCTCGGGGGTCGGTCTAGAGTACGCTTGGGAATCACAGGTGATGGACCAAGACCATTACGGAACTTCGACAGCTCATAGACCATCGTCTTCGGCACATCCTTGATGACGGCGAACCCGCCGGCCATATCGCCGTACAGCGTCGCGTATCCCACGCTCAATTCGCTCTTGTTCCCGGTGGTCAACACCAGATACCCGAACTTATTGGACAAAGCCATGAGGATATTCCCACGAATGCGCGCCTGAAGGTTTTCTTCGGTCGTATCTGCCGGGCGGTCGGCAAATGAGTGTGCCAGTGATTGTCGATAGGCATCAAAAGTCGGGGCAATTGGAATCACTTTCAATTCAATACCGAGACACCTCACGAGTTCTGCAACATCCTCTTCGCTCTCATGCGACGTATAGGGAGACGGCATGAAAACACCGAGTACATTGTTCATCCCCAGCGCATCCACTGCGATGGCGGCGGTCAATGCCGAATCCACTCCACCGCTCAACCCGAGGACAACACGCTTGAACCTGTTTTTTCCGACATAATCTTTCACGGACAAGATCAGCGCCTGATACACTTCTTCCATCTCAGCTAACGGTTCCGCCAGCGACGGTACAATGCTCGTCCGTTTCCGCTTGGCTGCTGGCATATTTACCACTATTCTGTCAACAACCGAGGTGTCCTTGACACGTAACGACGTCTTGCGGGTACGAGGCACATGACGTGGTGAGGCACGATCAACGGGCACATCGGCCACGAGCAACTCCTCCTCGAATGCACGGCCACGCGCGATCACGTTGCCTGATTGATCCAGGATGAGGCTGTTCCCATCAAAGATCAACTCATCCTGTCCTCCAACAGTATTGGTATAGGTCACAATGACGCCGTTCTCACGCGCTCTCGTCGCGAGCATCTGTTCCCTCGACCGGCTCTTCCCGACATGAAAGGGAGAGGCATTGATGTTGATGATCACTTCTGCGCCGGCCGCTGCTTGTGCACGGGTGGGTCCTTCCGGTAACCAAATATCTTCGCAGATGGACACCCCGATTGTCGTTCCGTTGACGAGGAGCAACGGGAGTCTCCGACCGGGGCGAAAATAACGGCTTTCATCGAATACGCCATAGTTCGGTAAATACCATTTTCGATAGCTGCCGACTAGCCGTCCGTCGGCAATCAGGGCCGCAGCATTATAGAGTTCATCTTGACTGGCCGAGATAATTGGTTGCCGCGAAGCGGCCTGCTCACGTTGATCGCCTTGCCCCACATAACCCACCACCACAACAAGGCCTCGACAGGCTCTGATTACCTCGCCCAGCGCGCGCCGGTTGTCTTGCACAAATTGCGGTTTAAGTAGAAGATCTTCAGGTGGATAACCGGTCACGGCCAGTTCAGGAAATGCAACCAGATCGGCCTTTGCTTTCTTCGCCTCTCGGAGCCAAGTTGCGATACGACGGACATTGCCACTCAGGTCCCCCACGATCGGGTTCATCTGTGCCATCGCGATTCGCAATGTCCGCATAGAGCTCCGGTTGAACCAGCCTACTCCCGCAAACCAAACGCAATCTGCACAAGAAATCGATTCATGGCATCACCAGTCTTTGAGGCAAGACTCGTCATGAGGCATGACCAGGAGGAGAGGAGACTCGAGACATGGAGTACCACTGCTCAAACACATGTCTTTCAATCGGCCCTATGCGCACCTGTCCGATACATTCCGGCCACACGCCGATGACTCGCCCTCCAGATACCTTCTTGTCATGCAACATGGCCTTCCATATCTTCTGCGGTGCCCACCCCGGCATACGGTCACTCAGCCCCACATCCTTCACAGCGCGCCGAATGTCCTCGACTACTGCACCAGAACAGATCTCTTGGAAACAGGCGAGTTCGGCTTCTTGCACGAGCCCAATCCCCACCGCCTCTCCATGAACGAGTGATTGATATCCCCCCAACGTTTCCAACGCATGCCCAATGGTATGACCATAGTTGAGGATCCGTCTGCGGTCGGATTCTCGCTCATCCGCTGCAACCACTTCGGCCTTTATTTCACACGATCGTTTCACCACCGTGGCAATTGTACGAGGAACTTGTTTCCGCAAATCCGACATATGCCGTTGCAGATAGTTAAAGAACGACTCATCTGCGATGATGCCGTACTTGATCACCTCGGCAAACCCGGCCACCAATTCCCGAGGAGGCAGGGTATGAAGAGTCTCCGGATCTATCCATACGGCGCGCGGTTGATAAAACGACCCGATCAAGTTCTTCCCGAGCCGATGATCGACACCCGTCTTTCCTCCGACGCTGGAATCGACCTGTGCAACAAGCGTCGTCGGCACCTGAATATAGGGAATGCCGCGTTGGTAGATCGAGGCGGCAAAACCGGCCATGTCGCCCACAACTCCCCCGCCAAGGGCCAACAGCATAGAGGACCGCTCGAATCGGTGACGAGCCAACACATCGAGGATTTGCGACACAGTCGTCAACGTTTTTGACTGTTCTCCGGGCGTCAGAATGATCGGTATGGGATCCATTCCATGCCTTTTGATTGTCTCTACACTTCTCTTCAGGTAGTGGCGAGCGACGTGCCGATCGGACACAATTCCAACTTTTCCAGTGACTCCTAGTTTCTTCAGCTCCCTGCCGAGCTTTTCCAAAAGTCCGGCCTGAATCGTGATCTCGTAACTTCGTTCGGCCAATGAAACGGGAACGGTAAAGATGGCTCTCATTTCATGTCCTGAAGCATCAGTCGGAATAACGGATTATGCTAGGTCTGTAGCACACTTATCTATGAAGTATCCACGGAGTGGGCATCGTATCACAGCCCTGGCGTCACTAAAAAGGCGTGTCCGTCGCATGGGCGACGGATCATGCGCTGCATGCTATCCCTCATGACCTTGGGACAGCAAAAACAAAAGCGTGGTGAGCTACTCAGCATCACCACGCTTTCTCTACCTTGATAGCTGAAACAATCGTTACGTTTTGATGATACTTGGCGTAAGGAAAATGAGCAATTCTTGTTTGGAGACTCCTTCCGACTTGTTCTTGAACAACCATCCGAGAACCGGCATACGGGAGAGGTAGGGAACGCCTTGAACATTGTTGTTTTGAGTATCGACGAAAACTCCTCCAATCACCATGGTTTCGCCATCTCTGACAATGACCTGAGTAGTAGCTTCGCGTCGGTCGATACTCGGACCGGCCGGATTGCTTCGTGCTCCGACGGCATTGCGTGTCGCCCGCACACGCATCAGAATTCTCTTTCCGTCTTCTTTCGGATCACGCGACGTGATCTGTGGCGTCACGTTCAGTTCCAAGTTCGCATCGACAAATGTCGTTTGGGTACCTTGTAATGAGGTGGTTTGAAAGGGAATCGATTCACCTTGGGAAATCTTCGCTTCTCGCTTGTCCAGCGTCGTGATCTTCGGAGCGGCAATCACCTTAGTCAACCCGAGCAACTCCCCAGCCGAGAGTCTCATATCCAAGGCAAAATCACCACCCAGCTTCCCAAAGGTCCACCCCAGAGACGGGACGGCCGGCAATCCACCGACCTGAGCCGGCAAATTAACCAGAAAACTCCGATCAATCGTACTAGACCCTGTCCCGGCTATCTGTCCAAATGGGCCGGTAATGTTCGAGAGGGCAAAGAAATCCGTGGGTGTGCGATTACCCGCTTGGAAGCCCCACTGAATTCCCAAGCCTCTCGCGTACACGGTGTCGGCTTGAACGATACGTGCCTCAATCTGAACCTGAGGAACTTCCAAATCGAGGCCCTCTACAAGCTGTTTAATGATTGCGAGTTTTGATTCGGTTTCTCTGACAATCAGTGCGTTGCTGCCAAGATTGAACTCTATGATACCCCTGGGGCTGAGGTACTTCCGCAACGACTGCATCACTTCCTGCGACTGAAGGTTTCTAATGTAGAACACGCGGTCTACCAATTCTTCTGCCTTCGTCTTCGATTCTTTGGCCCGTGCTTCCTCATCTTGCTGTTTGGCGATATTCGCCAGCGAATCAACCCACACAATGCTCCCTTGGCGAATCATGCCAAGGCCGTTCATTTTCAACAGCATATCCAACGCTTGGTCCCATGGCACACTGACCAGCTTCATAGTGACCTTTGATTTGACACCTTCTCCGACGACGATGTTGAAGCCGCTGACCTCGGCGATCAGTCGAAGGATGTTGGTAATATCGGCCTGCTGAAAATCGAGCGAGATACGCCGACCAACATATCGCGTTTGTCCTGCCACAAGATCATCGGATCGGTCATCCTTCTCAACCGGAGCATTTTCTCCAGACATCTGTACCCGTTGCACTTTGAACGAAGACTGTCTGGGACCGACCATTCTCGCTGCCTTGACTGCGCGATCTCTTGACTCGAACAGCGCCTTGCGGGCCTGGGGCCGGAATGAACCCCCTCCCCCCTCATCAATAGCAACCTGTGTGGCAACAGCTGTGAGTGTTTTCCGCTCGGTCGGTTTCAGTGTGATCAACACCTTATTGTCTTCACGGGTAAGAGAAAAGGCTGGTCGTTCTGGCACATCAAACACCAGTCTGACCTTATCGGCATGGTTTCCCACCCTGACCTTTTTGAGCAAGTAGTGATCGGCCCGGACCACCGATCGTTTAAGAGTGGAGGACACGGCTGGAATATCCACGATCAAACGGGATTCATCCAAAAAATTGGTTTCCGGAAAGAGCTGACCGTCCCCGATAACGACGATCGTCACCAGATCAGTGTCAGGGCGGACCTCAATGGCAGTCACGGTCTGTGCCAGCAGTCGTGGGGCGGCATCGCTTTGCTTTGCCGTACGGACCCCTTGAGCAAATGCAGGAGTGCTGGTGCATGCAATGAGCACCGCTAGCGATAGCCCCCAGACTCCGATTAAACGTCCAGCGGTCGAAGTATGGTTTGCGTGCAACGATAGTGGTTTCATTCTGAGCCCTCTTTGGGATGTAGGAGCTTCACATGTTCTCGCTCCTGCTTCTTGCCATACACATCAGTAAACCGTTCTTGGACAATGATCCCTCGCTCGGTAATTGCGCTGACCACGCCGTTGTTTTGTCCAATCCTCGTTCCTCGCCGAACTGTGTACCCGTGTCCTTCCGGAGTTTGCACCATAGCGGTATAGCCATATGCCCCCCACACAATGGCTATAAGGTTAAGCTCTGTCAGGGTCACGCGTTGCAATGGTGGAAGAGTTGTATCTGCCTTTCCCGGCTGAAGCTCCTGCACGATTGGAGCAAATGGATCGCGGCGGCCTGAAGGATCATATCCTCCTCCAACGAGACCGTCTGGTATGGAAATCTGAGAAAGCGTCGAAGAACTAGAACCCGACGGTGGTGCCTCTATAGCTTGCGGTGCCGTTCTCGGAATCTCGGGTACAGAAGACGACTTGAGAGCATCTTGTCTCATCGGGGCTATTAGCCCAGGAACGGACGAAGGCTCCGCCGGTGCATCTGTGCTGGCTGAAAAGATGACACACGCGCACACCACGCTGGCTCCAATGGTCCGAGTATATTCTCTTGGCTTCTTATTCATGACTAATTGCCAACTTGAGCCACCTTGGGAGGGTTAGCCGAAGGAGCTGCTCCGGAAACCGGTTTTTCTTGAGGTGCGGCGTATGCCACCAGATCAAATGTGGTTTGCGATACAATTCGTCCTTGCTCAATCTTTGGAGATCCCATCTTTAAGCCAGACACCGTAATAATGCGAGGGAGGCGATTGATCCGATCAAAAAACAGAGCAGCCGTGTGATAAACTCCGGCCACCTCTACACTGACCGGCATCTTGACGAAAAGTTTCGACGCATCTTCAGCCTGCGCTCCAGGTTTCCACAGTTTGATATCGAGTCCCAATCGCACCCCCAGGTCGGAGACTTGTTTCAACAGCATAATCGCTTCTTCCTCTGGGGGAAGCCGTTCTTTCTTCTTAGCCAATTCAATCTCAAGCTGTTTGTTCGCGGCGACCAATTCATCGAGATGCTTTACTTTGATGGTCAAGGTTTGGATTTCACTTTCAAGCCTGCTATTTTCAGCCTCGAGCGCCGTGATGGTGGCGGACTTCGGTTCCGCAATGTAGAAATAGAACCCGGCAATCATGCCTCCGACGAGCAGAAACAAGAGCGCGGCCTTTTGCGAGGCCGGCACATTGCGAAGCGCGTCAAGGTTTAACTTTGGCAATTCCATCCCTACCCCTTCAAACGAAACACCAAACGAAATTGGTACAAATTGATCTTGTTTTCTACCGCGGCCTTACTCTCCTGCAAACTAATGCCGGTGAAATAATCGGTGCGTCGCAGGTTGTTCACGAATTCCACCACGTCGTCGTTCGTTAAGGCCTTCCCTTCCAACTCAACGACATCGGATGCCACGCCCAGACGGGTAAGCCATACTTTGAGCGGCTCTAAACTTTGACTGACATGGTCGAGGACCTTCACCGGTCCCATTCTGGATTGTTCAAGTTGGTCGATGATCCGGTTCTTGTCCTCAAGAAGTTTTTTCTTTTGTTCAAAATCCTGCACTTGCTTGACCTGTTCTTTGAGCTGAGCCACTTGCTTTTCTTTTTCTCGCTTTTCCTCCTGTCGGGCTTCAAGCTCGCTGTCCAAAGAGGCCGAATACCACCAACAGCCGGCCAACGTAACCAGAATCACTCCGACGCCGAGCAGAGCCTGTGCTCGCACATCATATTGGGGTTTGGCTGTTCGACCCTTCGGGCCACCTGGCAGGAGGTTAATACGAATCATCTGTCCCCCACCGCTCTCAACGCCAATCCGATACCGACGGCTGCCGATGGAGCCCAGTCTGCCAATAAGTCAGGGTCGATGTCACACCCCGTGATATCGATCTCGGCGAAGGGGTCTGCCATCTCTACCGGTAACTGCATGCGATCGCCAAGCTGCTGAATCAACCCTCGTGCCCGAGCCACTCCACCACAGACGAGCACCCGACTGAGCTCGGCATTGGCGGTCGACGTCTTGAAGTAGTCCACAGTCCTGGCAATCTCGGATGCGACCTCCGCATTCACACTGTCCATAACGCCGGCGAGCGGTATTTCACCAGAATCGCCAGCTCGATCTTTTTTCTTGTTTTCTTCCGCTTCTTCGAACGAGAAGCCCATCTCGCGTTGAATCGCCTCGGTGTACCGATTCCCCCCCAACGGGATATCTCGCGTAAACAATGACGACCCGGCACGGATGATGTTCACATTCATCACGCTTGCGCCTAGATTCACCAGCGCCGTCGTTTCCTCTTGTGCCATCGGATAGTTGATGGCGTGCATATTCTCCACGGCAAACGCGTCGACATCCATGACCATAGGAACGAGTCCTGCGGCCTTCACAAGCTCGGTCAGCTCATTAATCTTGTCCTTCTTCGCGGCAACGAGAATGACCGACATATCTCCCTGCTGATCTTCCGATGCATCAGGAGACAAAACATGAAAGTCGATGTTCACTTCGTTAATATCGAACGGAATGTACTGTTCAGCCGCCAATTTCACCTGCCCCTCCAGTTCTTCGTCCGGCATGGGTGGCAGACTGATCTTCTTCACAATAACGGCATGCCCGGAAATCGAGATGGCGACATGTTTATTTTTGACGTTGGCCTCCTGAAACAATTCTTGGATCGTTGAGACCACACGCCCTTCGTCCATGACCGTACCATCCACAATCACTTCAGGCTCCAGCGGTTTCATCCCGAATTTTTGAAGATAATACCGCCCCTTACTTTCCTTGAGTTGAGCAACCTTGATGGAACTTGATCCGATATCGAGCCCCACCAATTGCCGACGAGGAGTCAGCATGGTGAGAATATCGGTTTCCACGAGCTTTTTGAATGAAGTCAACATGCGTTACTTCTCACCTTACATGACAGCCTTCCGAGCGCGAATAATTTTTTCGATTTCGTCAACATTCTTCCTGGTATACAGTCTCCAGTTCCTCCAATCCCTGGCTGGTTGAGTAATGACTCCTTCCCGTTCCCAGCGGAAGAGTGTTGCCTTTGAAATGTCAAATAAGTCGCATACTTGATAGGCTTTGATACCTGTTAAATTAGATGTTGGCTTAGGCTTTTTCACGTCAGTAATTACACGGGGTTATGAGCCTTTTTGATACTAACGAAATTAAGTATAGTCAATATGCTCTACCTGTCAAGAAAGCGGCCGGAAGTGAAAATTACGGTAGGAACGCCATTGCCGTTATTTGAGCAATGGCTTATGTCTTGTCGATATCGCGGTGTTTGAGACCGACATCGTACCCCAGGGCGACCAGGCTTTCTCGGAGACGGCCGGCAATTGCGACCGAACGATGGCGCCCACCGGTACATCCAATACCGACGGTTAGATAACTACGCCGCTCTCGCTGGAATAGTGGCAAGAGAAACTTCAGCAGACCTTCGAGATGCTCCATAAGTGAAACGGCGTCTGGGTCTGTCAGGACAAAATTCCGGACCAGCGGATCATCTCCTGAAAGCGGCTTGAGCTCGGGTAGGAAAAACGGATTTTTAAGAAATCGTACATCAAATAACAAATCAATGTCATACGGCACCCCGAATTTATATCCGAAGGTCATGAGAGAGATCGTCAAACGCCTATCCGATGATTCCCGCTGAAACTGTTTCGCAAGCAACTCCCCCAGCTCATGGACGGTCAGATCGGATGTGTCAATGATCCGATCAGCCCGGCGTCGGAGTTCAGCGACCCGTTCCTTTTCGAATCGGATGCCATCCAAGACGGGGAGATGTGGTAAAAGCGGGTGGGGACGCCTGGACTCTGAAAATCGTCTAGTCAGGACCTCTTCACGAGCCTCAAGAAACAGCAACTGCACGGCATGGCCGAGAGCTTTCACTCTTTCCAAGATTCCGACGAAATCTGAAAAGAATGCGCGCTCCCTAATGTCAATCCCAAGAGCAACGTTGGCAATTTCACTATGCTGCTGGTTGCAGAGATCGACAAAGGTCGGAAGTAGAGCCGGAGGTAGGTTATCGATGCAAAAATATCCAGCATCCTCAAACGCTTTAAGGGCGTATGTTTTCCCAGAACCCGACAATCCACTAATAATGACGAGATTCAGCCGCGTCATGGCGTCGCATTTACCTCCGTGGGCATGCCTAAGATACTCCAATCAGGAGTCCATAGCTTCAGCCTTCATTCAACGACGTAATCCGCACTGGACCTGGTCCATTGGCCGAGCTATTCAGGCACAACCATGTGAGCCTGGCAGCCATGCAGATTTCACGTGAGGCTCACGGGAGAAACGCGATCATGATCTCTTCGGCTTGGTCGGCTTATGACTGACGAGGCGGTCTTTCCACTTTCTAAATTGCGCATCCACACGGTCCACAAGAGCATCAATTGTGGCATACATCTCAGGAGTTGAGGTCTTGGCTTGCACGCGTTTGCCACTCACTGCTCCGGTGACTTCGGCCTTATGCTGGAGTTTTTCGACGTCCAATATCACCTGCAGCGATCCGACTTTCAATCCGTATCGATCCAGACGACCAAATCGGGTTTCCACATAGTTCCGAAGCGCTGGTGTGATGTCCATGTGGCGACCTGTGATTCTCAGCTTCATGCCCACCTCCAATTTGAGCTGGTTGGATGCGAAGCACCAGAGATCAAAAGAATCTTTTACGTTGGCTGGCGGATGGGATATTCAACTCTGCTCGATATTTAGCGACCGTCCTCCGCGCGATAAGCACCCCTTGTTTGCGAAGCCTGGCCGCAATCTCTTCATCTTTTAAAGGACGCTTCGCATCTTCTTCCCCCACCATTGTCTTGATCATATCCCGGACGGAAACCGAGGAATGCATGCCTGACGGCTCGTCAGCTTTCTGAAGCCCTGCGTTGAAAAAGAACTTGAGTTCCAACATACCTTGAGGGCAATACATATATTTGTTAGCCGTTACCCGACTGATGGTTGATTCATGCATCCCGATATCCTCTGCCACCTGTTTGAGAACCAAAGGCTTGAGATATTGGACCCCATGGTCGAAAAACTGCTCTTGGAACTTGACGATACTGGACACCACTTTCACAATCGTCCGATTTCGCTGTTCAATACTTCGAATAACCCACTGTGCAGCACGCATTTTTTCATCCATGTACGCTTTGGTTTCGGGCGTGCCGCCTTGGCCTGAGGATATAAGCTGCTTGTAATACGGGCTGATCCTCATCCGGGGGAGCCCGTCGTCGTTTAACAGCACCACCCATTCCCCCTCATTCTTGACCACGAATACATCAGGCACGATCACGTAGTTCTGAGTATTTGCGAAGGGTCTCCCGGGTTTAGGCTCGAGTTCTCCGATGATTTTCGTCGCTTGGAAGACTTCCTCGATCGTGATGTTCAATGCCTTGGCGATCTTCGCGTACTGTTTCTTTTCAAGATCCTTCAGATGGTGCAGAACTATGTTCTCGATCACTGATCCCTTCAATGCACCGGGCGGGGATCCAAGAGATCCAAACGGATTCCTGCCCAAATGACCGAGTTGCAGTAGAAGACATTCGGGGAGATCTCTAGCACCAACTCCGGTCGGATCGAAAGTCTGAATATCTTTGAGCACAGATTCAGCTTCGGACTCGGTAAAATCAGTCCCAGCCGCGACCTCCGCGAGAGAAATACGAAGATACCCGTCATCATCCAAATTGCCGATGATCAAACGACCGAGTTCCTTTTCTCGATTGCTAAGTCCGGACAAGGACAGCTGCCAAAGCAGGTGTTCCTCAAGGGACGTCGCTTTTGCGACCGTTTGCTCATACGACGGGAACTCATCCTGTGCAGACGCGTATTCAGACTCGCCACTCCGTCGATCTCTGCCAAAGTATTCTTCCCATCCCGACGCGGAGAATTCCTCCGGCGATCCTTGTTCTTCACGGGTTTCAACGGCCGTGTCCGAACGGTCCTGCCCTTCCAGTGACGGAGCGGCTTCGGCCTTCTCCTCGTTTACCACGGCCTCACCTTCTTCCACATCGGATTGAATTTCATCCAGCAATGGATTTTCCAGGAGATGCTGAGTGAGGCTCTGCTGTAGCTCAAGTCGAGACAATTGCAGCAGCTTAATCGCTTGCTGCAGCTGAGGCGTCATGATGAGCTTTTGTGTGAGTTGGGGAACCAAACGAAGTTTCATCGCTGCCTCTGCCATTCCTCTATAGCTTGAACTGTTCGCCAAGATACACGGCTCGAGCCGTTGCGCTCTGCACAATAACTTCAGGAGACCCCGACTCCAAAATCAATCCTTCATTGATGATGTATGCCCGGTCTACGATGGAGAGGGTTTCCTGCACGTTGTGATCGGTAATCAAGATGCCGATCCCTTTGTTCTTCAGCCGGATGATGATTTGTTGAATATCGGCGACGGCGATCGGATCAATCCCAGCAAACGGTTCATCCAGCAGCATGAACGACGGGGTCGCCGCCAAGGCGCGTGTGATTTCCAAGCGTCGGCGTTCTCCACCTGAAAGGGCATAGGCCATACTTTTTCGTATATGGAGGAGATCTAATTCCTTGAGCAAGGCATCGACCCGCTGGCTTCGCTCTTCACGAGCATACCCTAGCATTTCTAGAATCGCCAAGACATTATGCTCTACGGAGAGACGTCGAAAAACCGATGATTCCTGAGGCAGATAACCGATTCCCATGCGCGCTCGTTTGTACATTGGCAGGTGGGTCACCGCTTCTCCGATGAAGCTGATCTCCCCTTCATCGGGCTGACACAAACCAACCATCATGTCGAAAATGGTGGTCTTGCCCGCGCCATTGGGGCCGAGAAGCCCGACCACCTCACCGGCAGACACCTCGATCGTGACACCTTTGACGACTTTACGTCCCCGGAAACTTTTCACCAGCGCTGCCGCACGCAAGCAATGCTTCTTCTGTGCCGCAATTGGATCCATAAGCGCGTCAGACTCTGCGTGACGATCTGAGTCATGGCTGACTCGGACCGTCACCTTCGATGCGGACATGCGACCCCCCTTCCACCACGCTTCGCTCTTCCGCCAAGAAAATCGTAATCTGTTTGCCGCTGACGCGCGTACCCTTTTCCCAAGCGACAGGATCCCCAGTCAGTACAATTCTCTCTCCGTCAACGAAATATACGGCTTTTTGGCACGTCGCGTTCCCGTTTTCATATTTGATCGTGACACGATGGGCGCCGCCGGTCGCTTCGATGCGGTTCACGGAGCGATTCGACATGGCCGACATCGTATTGTGCTCCTTGGGGGTTGAGGAAGGTCGAACGGAGTCCTGCTGGTCCGTTTCTCTACCAGAGGGTGGCAGAGGATCTCGGTTGCGGGAGTTGAACGACACAACCATCTTGTCCGAATGAACGGTCAGCGGACCTCGCGTCAACACAACCGTTTCCTCGAAGACAGCTTGGCTGTCTTGGTTCCTCACCGTCATTTTCTTGGAGGTGATGGTGGTGGGGACGCCGGGCGCCTCCACGCTCCTCTTCAGGTTCCCTGACTCCGATGAAGGAGCTGCCACCGTGGATCCGACGAAGACAACACTAAGAAGAAGCCAGATCCACATGCACATCCTGTAACACCTCAAATTCCTCAGACTCCATTCGCCCAAGCAATCCTTGTCCCCTCACTTCCAACCCATGTCCTACCATCCGCACAGGATCCGCTGTCCGAATCTCTCTCGCGTTGTCCGTCCATACCAGGTGGTTCGTATAAATGGTGTAGCCACTCCTGGTTTCCACAACGATGGGAGTATCGCGATTCGCAAGCCTGAAGTTCTTAGTCGCGGTATCCAGCGTGCCTTCGTCCCCGTGCACGGTGACTTTGTCCCCCCCAGTACCGTAGAAGGTGAGGGCCACATCCTGCAACAAGGCCCGCTTATCGTGTTCAAACATGCGAGCTTGCTTAGCCTGAACCTGCCACTGGACTGCATCTCCCTTCGATTGTGTAAAGATGAACTCGAGGATCTTGGCATCCGCTTGTTCAATAGACTCCGGGGCGATGGACTGGCTACTCGGTACTGAATCTGCGTTCTTGACGACAAGATAGCCAAGAAACGTGGCCAATAGTATGGATACGGTAAGAAGGATCCGTCTTGTTATACGCTCCCACATGGTCTAGAAATTCGAGGGATTCTCTGCGTTACATAAGAGCAATACCTGGCACGATCTTAGCATGCACGACCAGCCAAGTAAACGTCCTCCAGGGAACTGAAAACGAAAAGACCCCCATGCCTACACATGGGAGTCTCTCGGTGGGAAACTGAATATCGCGGCTGAAGATTAGGCCGATGTTCCGGTCTCGGTGGATGTAGGCTGAGCGGTTCGCGCTTCAGATTTTTTCTTCGGAGCAAGTTCTTGACGGGAAACTAATTCGATAGCAACCATTTCAGCCGCATCGCCAATGCGGCGGCGAGTCTTGACGATTCTGGTGTATCCCCCGGATCGATCTTTGAATCGTGCCGCCACATCGCCAAACAATTTAGACACAACGGCCTTGCTGCGAAGGAAACCCAAAGCACGCCGTCGAGCAGGCAGCGTACCTTCCTTACCAAGGCTGATCATACGATCGGTAAACCCTCGTATCTCTTTAGCCTTGGCTCCTGTGGTCTCGATACGTTCCTGGTCCAACAACGACGTCACTAGATTCCGAAACAACGCCGTTCGATGCTTCGTCTGCCGTCCAAGTTGTCGTCCCTTTTTTCTATGTCGCACGGTAAACCCCTTGATTGGAAAGCATCATTCAGGTTTTGGGCTTCCATTATGAGGAGAAGATGCAGCCTCTATCTTTGTTCCCAGTGAAAGCCCCATCTCAGACAGGATTTCTTTGATCTCGTTGAGAGATTTTTTTCCAAAGTTCTTTGTTCGGAGCATCTCCCCTTCTGACTTTTGCACAAGATCGGCGATCGTTTTGATGTTCGCATTCTTTAGACAATTCGCCGCCCGAACGGATAACTCCAACTCATTCACGCTCCGCGAGAGGTTCTTGTTCACCTCCCGTTGAGAGTCCTCGTAACCCGCTTCGGCCTTCCCTTCGCTGCGTTCTTCGGGGTTGATAAAGATATCCAAATGTTCACGCAAAATGCCCGCCGCGGTAGATAGGGCGTCGCGCGGGCTGATCGTGCCATCGGTCCAAACTTCCATTGTCAGCTTGTCATAGTCGGTCATACGACCGACCCGCGCATTCTCGACGTGAAAATTGACTCTCCGGATCGGAGAAAAGATGGAATCGATGGCGATCACTCCGATCGGCAGTCCCTCTTCTTTATTGCGCTCGGCCGGTACATATCCACGGCCGTGCTTCACAGTCATTTCGATGTCTAGAATTGCATCCTTATCGAGCGTGGCAATATGCAAATCCGGCGTCAGAATCATGACGTCCCCGTCGTGGAGAATGTCCGACCCCTTTGCTTCTCCAGGCCCCTTCTTTTTCAACCGTATTGTCTTCGGCTTGTCCGTGTGGAGCGCCAGCCGGAGGCTTTTGATATTGAGGATGATCGCGGTGACATCCTCCGTGACACCGGAAATCGTTGAGAACTCATGGACGACCCCTTCGATCTTCACGGTAGTTACGGCAGCACCCGTGAGGGACGATAACAGAATGCGACGGAGGGCATTCCCGATTGTGGTGCCAAACCCCCGCTCAAACGCCTCTGTGGTGAACCGTCCAAATGTGGGAGATTGTGCATCCTTGTCGACTTCCACCCGCATTGGGATCTGAAAGTCTTTCATCGCTTTGATCATGACCCACCCTCCATACCATCGAGTGACTAGGACATCGGCCGATAACGCCGATGTCGAGAGAACGTTCTCAGACCGGCAGACTATCTCGAGTACAATTCCACCACCATCTGCTCATTGACCGGCAACGCAATTTGATCCTTGGCCGGCAACGCACGCACCGTACCCTTGAACGCGCCTTTATCGAGCTCAAGCCAGTCAGGTATGCCTCGACTATCGACCGATTCCAATGCCGCCTGGATTGCAACCACGTCGCGACTCCGCTCACGAACCTCAATCACGTCTCCCGGTTTCACCAGGGCCCCAGCCACGGTGATCTTCTTACCGTTTACCGTGAAATGGCCATGGCTCACCAGCTGACGCGATTGCTTGCGGGAAGCACCGAAGCCCAATCGGTACGTGACATTGTCCAAACGGCATTCTAGCAACCGCAAGAGGGCTTCGCCGGTGACGCCGATATGTCGCTCGGCACGTTCAAAAACACCGCGGAATTGTCGCTCCTGAAGTCCATAGATTCGACGCAGCTTCTGTTTTTCGCGCAACTGTAGGCTATAGTCCGAAGTTCTCTGGCGCCCCTGTCCGTGTTGACCGGGCGGATAACTCCGACGTTCAATCGCGCACTTTTCCGTCATACAGCGTGTGCCCTTGAGAAAAAGTTTCTCTCCTTCTCGCCGACACAATCGACAGACTGGACCACGATACTTTGCCACCGCTTCCTCCTCGCAAAAGAACTCGCTAATCCTCCGACAATCAGGCCATGTGGCCCCGCTCACCCATTTCACTCATTCATGCATGACATCACACTCGCCGTCGTTTGGGCGGTCGGCACCCATTGTGGGGAATGGGCGTGACGTCGCGTATCAGATTGATCCGTAGACCAGCACCTTGGAGTGAACGGATAGCCGACTCCCGGCCGGACCCCGGTCCATTCACATAGACATCGACCTGCCGCATCCCGCTTTCCATAGCCTTGCGCGCCGCGGCTTCTCCGGCTCGCTGAGCGGCAAAGGGAGTGCTTTTTCGCGATCCTTTGAACCCTTGATTGCCCGCGCTTGCCCACACCACCGTGTTCCCGCTCATGTCGGTGATCGTCACAATCGTATTATTGAATGACGCCTGAACATGCGCCACTCCATTTTGAACGATTCGACGCTCTTTCTTCTTTCCTTTTTTGACACTCATGCGAACTCCTCTGGCTGTTGCAGTAGGCTAGGCGTTGGACGACCCTTTGGCCATTGTGGGTCTCGGCTTGCTGCTGACGCCTGCGCGACGTCCTTTACGCGTTCGGGCATTGGTCTTGGTCCGCTGTCCGCGAACGGGCAACCCTTTGCGATGACGCAACCCTCGATATGTCCCTGTATCAACCAGCCGCTTGATATTCAGCGACACTTCTTTGCGTAGATCCCCCTCTACCCGATAATCACGCTCAATAATTTCGCGCAATTTAACGATCTTATCTTCGCTCAGATCTTTGACACGAACCGCTCCATCGATCCCCGCTTCATGGAGAATCTTCAGAGCCGACATGCGCCCGATCCCATAAATGTAGCTCAATCCGATATCGGTTCGTTTGTTCCGCGGCAAATCAACCCCAGCAATACGTGCCATTCCCCCTCCCGATCTTCATACGCAGTACTTTGCCAGACACTCGAACATCAAGGTGATCTTTGAGGCTCTTCATTATCCCTGTCGCTGTTTATGACGGGGGTTTTTGCACAGAATCCGCACGACCCCCCGGCGACGTACAACCTTGCATTTGGCACATATGGGTTTCACTGATGATTTGACCTTCATGACAATTCGCCACTCCCGTTACTTGAAACGATAAGTAATTCGGCCCCTGGTCAAATCGTATGGCGACATTTCCACCGTGACCTTATCGCCGGGGAGGATACGGATAAAATGCATCCGCATTTTCCCCGAGATGTGAGCCAATATGATATGGCCATTATCCAGCTTGACCCGAAACATGGCATTGGGAAGCGTCTCCGCTACCGAACCCTGGACTTCAATGATGTCTTCCTTTGCCACGTCCTTCTAAATTCCTGATAACCGACCTTACGCCGTTTCCAATTGACTCAAAATACGAGGTGCTCCACTTGGTTGAATGGCGATCGTATGCTCAAAGTGGGCCGACAGGCTCCCGTCGACCGTAACCGCGGTCCACCGATCCTCAAGAACGCGAACGGCACTTCGCCCCATGTTCACCATTGGTTCGATCGCCAGGACCATGCCTGGTTGCAAGCGAGGCCCCTGGCCCGGCTTTCCATAATTGGGAACTTGAGGTTCCTCGTGCAGTTGTCGGCCAATGCCATGCCCAACAAACTCGGTAACGACGGAGAATCCGGCGGCTTCGACATGTTGTTGTACGGCGTTTGAAATATCCGTCAATCGGTTGCCTACTACAGCCTGTTTGATACCCAGATAAAGCGCCTCTTCCGTCACTCGAACCAACTTATCGGTTGCTTCAGGGATTCGACCCACCGCCATTGTTATGGCTGAATCCCCATAGAAACCACCTACGATAGCACCGAGATCCAGTCCAATGATATCCCCTTCCTTCAGCTTCCGCTTCGAGGGGATCCCGTGAACGACTTGCTCATTCACGGATGCACAGAGAGTCTTGGGATAGTTCCTGTAGCCTTTGAATGCCGGAACCGCGCCCCTTGCCCGTATCGCTTCCTCGGCGATACGGTCCAGTTCCTCCGTGCTGATGCCTGGACAAGCCGCTTCCCTCACAATCGCGAGCGCCTCCGCCACCACTCTAGACGCCTCTGCCATCACCGCTATCTCGGCGGGCGTTTTGAGAATGATCATGCCGGCTGGGGTGTCGCGAGCACTTTCACGAGGTTGTGGTATACCGTTTCAACAGCCTCGGCACCGTTAAGATGCGACAATAACCCCTGCTTCTCATAGAAGGTGATTAACGGCGCTGTCTGTTCTTCATATACACGGAGGCGCATCTGAATCGCCTCCCGCTGATCGTCACTTCGTTGAACCAAGGTCTCTCCACATCGGTCACACAGGGTGCCGCTCTTCGATGGAGCAAAGGCTACGTGATAAGTAGCCTGACATTTGGGACAACTCCGTCGTCCGCTCAATCGCTTGATGATTTCTTCCCGAGAAACCCTAAAATTAATCACCCGATCCAGATGAAGGCCTCGTTCCGCAAGCACCTTTGCTAAGGACTCAGCCTGAGGAACTGTCCTCGGAAACCCATCGAGAATAAACCCGTTGGCATGTGATGAGTCAGCCAGTTTTTGCCGTACTAGTCCGATAACGACTGAATCTGGAACCAACCGACCCTCATCCATATGCACTTTCGCTTCAAGGCCAAGCGGTGTCTGGTTGCGAACCGCCTCGCGAAGCAAATCACCGGTTGAAATCTTACGGATGCGATACTGAACGGCGACTTTGTCAGCCTGTGTGCCTTTTCCAACACCCGGAGCGCCGAGGAACACAAGCCGCATGATCTTACCCGCTTCTCCCGCGCAACGGAGCCATACCCTTGCCTAAAAATCCTTCGTAATTCCGCATCAACATATGAGATTCAATTTGCTGGGCCGTATCCAGCCCCACACCAATGACAATCAACAAGGAAGTACCGCCAAAATAAAAGGGAACATTCAATTTATAAATTAAGAATTCAGGAATCACGCAGACGATGGCGAGGTAAATAGCTCCGGCAAATGTAATCTTCGTGAGGACATTGTAGATATAGTCGGATGTTCGTTGTCCTGGCCTGATTCCAGGAATAAAACCTCCGTACTTTTTCATATTGTCCGCCATATCGACCGGATTCAGGACGACCGCAGTATAGAAGAAACAGAAAAAGATGATGAGCCCCACATACAACAACGTGTAGAGCAGCGATCCGGGAGCCAGCTGAGCTCCAATTGATTTCACCCACGGTGTCTCAAAAAAACCGGCGATAGTCGCGGGAAATGCGATGATTGAGGAAGCAAATATCGGAGGAATGACTCCGGCCGTATTGATTTTCAACGGGATGTGCGTACTCTGCCCTCCATAGACCCGTCGTCCAATCACGCGCTTCGCGTATTGCACTGGAATTTTCCGTCGGCCACTTTCCAAAAACACAATGGCGGCGACGACGCCGATCATTAAGAGAGCCAAGGCAATGAGTAAAAACGCATTGAGTTGGCCGATTTCATACAGATTGTAGGTTTGAGCCACCGCCGCAGGCAGCCTGGCGACAATCCCCGCGAAAATAATTAAAGAGATTCCATTGCCTATTCCGCGCTCTGTGATCTGTTCACCGAGCCACATCAGAAACCCGGTGCCGGCCGTCAAGGTGATGACCGTCATGAGGCGGAATCCCCATCCAGCACTGAGCACGAAGGCTCCCTGATTCATTTGTTCCAGACCGACCGCAATACCAAATCCCTGAATCAGGGCAATGCCAATGGTCCCGAACCGGGTATACTGAATGATTTTCTTTCGGCCTCGCTCACCCTCCTTAGCCAACTTGGTCAAATGCGGGATGACGACCGTCAATAATTGAAGAATGATGGATGCGCTGATGTACGGCATGATACCCAGCGCAAAGATCGTCAGACGGGACAAGGATCCGCCGGAAAAAATGTCGAGGAATCCCAGCAACGCCCCACCCTGCTTCTGTAAAAACTCGGACAGGGCATCGCCATTGATACCGGGAGTCGGGATGTGAGACCCGATCCGATACACCACCAGCATTCCGAGCGTGAAGAGAACCCGCGTACGAAGCTCGGGAATCTTGAAGATATTCTGAAAACTGGTCAGAAGCCGTTCAAGCACCGCCGATAACCTCGACTCTCCCGCCGGCCGCTTGGATCTTTGCTTCAGCCGATTTACTGAACTTATGTGCCTGAACAACCAGCGACTTCTTTACCTCACCATTGCCAAGAACTTTAATCGGCAGCTTTTTTCGTTTGACCAAACCAGCATCGACCATGGCTTGCGGCGTGATCGTCTCGTTGCCAACCCACCGTTCGAAACTTTTAAGATTGACGACGGCATATTCCGCTCGAGAAGGGTTGTTGAACCCGAATTTTGGCAATCGACGCACCAACGGCATCTGCCCGCCTTCAAACCCAGGACGTTTACCGCCCCCCGATCGAGCCAGTAATCCCTTATGACCTTTGGTCGCAGTCTTACCATGACCGGATCCCGGTCCCCGTCCTATACGTTTCCTTCGCTTTTTTGCCCCCTGCGCGGGAGCCAAGTCATGAAGATTCATGGTTTTCCAACTTCAAGTAAGTAACCCACTTTTTGAATCATCCCTCGCACCTGAGGCGTGTCAGGATGGATAACCGTTTGTCGGATACGTCGAAGGCCCAGTCCCCGCAAAACAAGACGATGCCTCTCCGGTGTTCCAATAGGGCTGCGCCGTAATGTCACGCGCACGCTTTGAGCACCCTGATCTGCGGCGGTTCCGGATGTCTTTTTTGATGTGCTCATTGGACCGCGGCCCTTTCTCGGCCGTCTGGAAGCGCTTGCCGACGGAAGCGAAGAACGTCGTCCAAATTTCTCAGTTGGGTGAGCCCGTCCAACGTCGCGCGAACCGCATTGAACGGATTCCCGCGACCCAAAGTCTTCGCAATGACATTATGCGCGCCGACGAGCTCCACGACGGCGCGAACCGCCCCACCGGCAATGATTCCGGTACCATCGACGGCAGGCTTCAGCAATACGTGCTCCCCTCCGAACAAACCATGCACCTCATGTGGGATAGTTCCACCTTTCAGCGGGACGTGAACGAGATGTTTCTTGGCTTGTTCGACGGCCTTAGAAATCGCCACCGGGACCTCAGCCGCCTTTCCTTTTCCTATCCCAACCCATCCATGGCCATCACCGACGACCACGAGGGCACAAAAGTTGAAGCGTTTTCCACCTTTTACAACTTTTGCAACACGATTGATAAATACGACTTTGTCCTTCAGGCTTAATTCATCCGGATTGACTCGCACGCTCTTACCCCTCAGTCCTACATTCGTTATGGCTTGGCAAGGAGTTCACTCATCCTCTTTGCTCGCCTTACATCCAGCTCACTAGAATTGCAAACCCCCTTCGCGTGAGGCATCCGCGAGCGCCTTGATTCGCCCGTGATACATCCTGCCACCTCGATCAAAAACCACGGTGTTCACCTTGGCGGCCTTGGCACGATCGGCGATTAATTTCCCCACTGCCTTAGCCGCTTCAATTCCACCGGTCGATTTGAGGGATTTACGGACGGACTTATCGAGCGATGACGCGGCGGCCAGAGTCACGCCTCGAATATCGTCGATAACCTGGGCATAAATATGGGCCGCGCTTCTGAACACATTCAGGCGAGGCCGCTCCGCCGTACCGAGAATGACTTGCCTCACTCGCCGTCGCCGTCTATCAAGCTGTCGAACCTTGTCTGCAGCATTCATGGCCAATTCCTATTTCCCTGTCTTCCCTTCTTTCTTGCGCAATGTCTCGCCCGCGTAACGAACACCCTTTTGTTTATAGACATCTGGCGGCTTAATGGCCCGCAGATCAGCGGCCACTTGGCCCACCAATCGCTTGTCAACGCCTTTGATGTTGATGAGTGTCTGCTTGTCCACCTTCACATCGATGCTCGTTGGCACTTGATAAAGCACAGGATTGATATAGCCCACATTAAAACTTAACGTCCGACCTTGAAGCTGCGTCTTGTAGCCCACTCCGGTGATTTCCATCGAACGTTCATATCCTTTGGTGACTCCGTGGATCATGTTATTCAGTTCCGCACGGGTCAGTCCGTGAAGCGCCCTCAACTTGCGATCGTCACTGGAACGGCCGACAACGACTTGACCGTTATTGACCGCAACGTTCACCCCGTGGACGAGCGACCAATCCAGCTTGCCTAACGGACCCTTGACGGATACGGTTGACCCTGCAACTTTGACTTCCACTCCACTGGGAATTGCAATCGGCTTGTTTCCAATGCGGGACATGGTCTGTTATATCCTTCATTCAAAATCGAGGTGATTCACCGGTTCACCATACGGAGCAGAGAACTTCTCCGCCAAGGCGACTCTTACGGGATTCCTGGTCGGTCATGATTCCTTTTGAGGTGGAAAGGATGGACACACCGATCCCATTACGGACTTTCTTAATATCTTGACTTCCCACATAGACACGGCGTCCTGGCTTGCTGACGCGCTCCAATCCGGTAATCATAGGCTGCCCCTCGCCCACATACCGAAGACGCACGGTAAGAACCGGGTGCCCGTCATGAACTCCGTCCTCGACTGCATCAACGTAACCTTCCTTCCTCAAAATCTCTAAAATGGCACGTTTCAGCTTTGAGGTAGGAACCGTGACGGTTTCAAAACGGCGTTGAGCGCCATTCTTTAAACGAACAAGAAGATCGCCGATCGGATCGGTAACCATACTATATCCTTCTCTCCTCCATTAGCAGTCACCAACGGAAGCACACGAGCTACCAGCTGGACTTTCGCACTCCGGGAATCTCCCCGCGCAGAGTCATCATTCGAAAACAAATTCGACACATCCGAAACCGACGGAGATATCCGCGCACTCGACCGCAGACTCCACATCGATGGTAGTCCCTCGTGGCAAACTTCTGCTTCGTCGCTGCCTTATTCCTCAGTGCCAGTCGTGACACACGCACTCCTTCCGTTCAGACAGACCCCATTTACTCACTTCTCTCTCACGCACGAAACGGCATACCAAGGTGCTTCAAAAGAGCTTTCCCTTCGTCGTTTGTCCTGGCCGTGGTGACAACCGTAATGTCCATTCCATGGATGGACGCCACTTCATCGTACTTGATTTCAGGGAAGATGAGCTGCTCTTTTAAGCCAAGAGTATAATTCCCACGACCATCAAAAGCCTTGGGAGAAACACCGCGGAAGTCTCGGATTCGAGGAAGCGCCAACGTGACCAGACGATCAAAAAACTCATACATCCGCCGGCTACGGAGCGTCACCTTTGCACCGATGGGCAATCCTTGTCTAAGTTTGAATCCAGCGATGGCTTTCTTGGCTCGAGTGACGACCGGCTTTTGACCGGTGATCATTCCCAATTCAGTCACCGCACTTTCCAAAAGCTTCACATTCTGAATCGCCTCACCCATTCCGACGTTCAACACAACCCGTTCAAGCTTGGGAACCTGCATCACGTTCTTGTACCCAAACTCCTTCATGAGTGCGGGAACCACCTGCTGCTCGTACATGTCACGGAGCCGCGGTCGGAATTTGGACTCTTCACTTCCTTGATCCAACTGCTGAGCGGGCTCTTTTTTCGGGGACTTTCGCTCCGACGGTTTACTCGATCGGCTTTTCGGTTCCTTGGCCATTGCGCAACCTATTCTACGGTCTCATTGGACTTTTTGCTGAAACGTACTCGACGCCCGTCCTCCAAAACCCGAACGCCTATCCGGGTAGGTTTTTGTGTGACCGGGCAGAGAAACATGACGTTGGAGATCTGAAGAGGGGCTTCTCGCTCGAGAATACCTCCCTGCTTCGCCTTCTGATTCGGTTTGGTGTGGCGCTTGATGATATTAAGCTTCTCGACGACAACCTTGCCGGCTTGCAGATCGATTGACAGCACCTTCCCGGTCTTGCCTCGCTCTCGGCCAGATACCACGACCACTGTATCCCCTTTTCGAATTCTGCTTTTTCGGAGTGCTTCCACAATGCCCCTCGTTCGTTCTGCCCTACAAAACCTCAGGTGCTAGCGAAATGATCTTCATGAATTTCTTCCAACGGAGCTCTCGGGCGACAGGCCCGAATATGCGCGTTCCAATCGGTTCGCCCTCCTTGTTGATGAGGACGCACGCGTTTCGGTCGAATTTAATGTACGACCCATCTTCCCGACGAACCTCTTTCGTCGTTCGGACAATGACCGCTCGACTCACATCGCCCTTCTTGACGCTAGCTTGTGGGATCGCCTCCTTGACGGCTACCACTACGACATCGCCCAACGAGGCATACCGCCGTCTCGTCCCCCCAAACACATGAAAACACATGGCCTGTTTCGCTCCGGAATTATCGGCCACATCCATATATGTATAGTTCTGAATCATCGCTCTATTCCTAGGCGCCCTACGCGCAACAAAAACCGAAGATCTTCATGAAATACCGTACGTTTACTTTTCAGGTTGACCTTTTTCCATGACTTGAACGACACGCCAGTTTTTTTCTTTGCTCAGCGGCCTGGTTTGCACGAGCTTGACTCGATCTCCCACTTTGCACATGCCACCTTCATCGTGCGCCTTGAGCCTTGTCACTCGCTTGAGAACTTTTTTATAGACCGGATGTATAACCGATCGAGAAACAACGACCACGACCGTCTTCTGCATCTTATTACTGACGACGTCACCGTACCAATGACGGCGCTTTACCACCTCAGCCATAGCGTCCCCTACCTCTTCGCCCCCGTTGCCTGGGCCTTCATGTGCTGGAGAACCGTTTTCACCCGCGCAATATCCCGTTTTGTTTTTCGGATTTGCATAGGATTCTCAAGACGCCCCGAGCCGAACTGAAAGCGTAGATTAAACAGCTCTTGCACAAGCTGCTTTTCTTTTTCTACAAGCTCATCTGCTCCCAATTGCCGGAGCTCTTTGACGTCCAACGCCATATCCCCTGCTCCTCTTTCTATCCTCACACCCTTCAAAAAAACCTATCCGAACTCTCCACGAACGACCAACTTCGTCGCTATGGGCAACTTGTGGGAGGCGAGACGAAAGGCTTCTCGGGCAATTTCTGGAGTCACCCCGTCCATCTCATAAAGAATCCTGCCGGGCTTCACGACCGCCACCCAGTATTCCGGATTGCCCTTTCCCTTACCCATTCGAGTTTCGGCCGGTTTCTTGGTAATCGGCTTATCGGGGAAAATGCGTGTCCACACTTGCCCCCCTCGTTTTACGTACCGAGTAATCGCAATACGTGCGGCCTCAATTTGGCGACTCGTCACCCATCCCGGCTCCAATGCTTTCAGACCGAACTCACCCAAGGTAATTTGCCCCCCTCGATAGGCCTTACCCGTCATCCGGCCTTTCTGCATTTTTCTGAATTTGACTTTCTTAGGCGCTAACACAGCTCAGTCTCCTCACCCAAACCGTCGATCTAAAGATGATTCGGCCTTCATAGGTTGAACAGGAAGCAGCTCCCCCTTGTAGATCCAGGTCTTCACCCCGATCTGGCCCATCGTCGTATGCGCTTCCGCGAATCCATAATCTATTTCGGCTCGCAGAGTGTGCAGCGGCACACGTCCTTCTCGATACCATTCAGTCCTCGCGATTTCGGCCCCACCCAAGCGGCCGGCGACCATGATCTTGATGCCCTGGGCACCCAACCTCAAGGCGGACTGGACACTTCGCTTCATAGCCCGACGAAAGGCGACTCGCTTCTCGAGTTGAGTCGCAACATTTTCGCTAACCAATTGCGCATCCAGTTCGGGTTTCTTGATTTCCTTAACCGTAATGTAGACCTGTCCGCCGTACTGCTTTTCGAGGTCGGCCTTCAACTTGTCGACTTCGGCCCCCTTGCGTCCGATGATGATACCGGGACGCGCCGTGTGTATGATCACCCTAGTCTGGTCTCCGGATCGTTCGATTTCCACCTTCGATACGCCGGCATGATACAGCCGAGCCTTGACCATCTTTCGAATCTTCACATCTTGATGGAGCAGCTTGGCATAATCTTTACCCGCATACCAACGGGAGCTCCAGGTATAGTTGTAGCCCAATCGATAACCAATGGGATTTGTTTTTTGACCCATGCGTCACATGCCTCAATAAAAAGAAATGTCTATTTTTTCTTGCCCTGCACTTCGGGTGCCGCCACGACGACGGTAATATGGCTCGTTCGTTTTTGAATTGCGTTGGCGCGCCCCATCGATCTCGCTCGCACACGCTTATACGTAGGGCCGCAATCGACGAAAGCTTTCGAGATGATCATGGATTCACTATCACCCATTTCTTTCAGCTCGGCATTCGCCACCGCAGACCGAACGATTTTTTCAACCACCCTCGCGGCATGACGAGGAGTGTGCTTCAGCATAGCGAGCGCCATCGGCACTTGCCGTCCCCGGATCATATCGATCACCGGCTTAGCTTTGCGAGGCGCCACACGAACAAACCTGAGAACCGCATGTGCTTCAGTCATCTTCAACCCTGTTACCGATCAATTCCACATGATCTGCTTGATGCCACTGCATTTTCCATCCGACCAAGAGCCCCTACTTAAGGGCGACGGCTTTTTCCGTTTTCGCCTGGCCGTGCCCTTTAAAAAACCTCGTCGGAGCGAATTCGCCGAGTTTATGACCGACCATATTTTCGGTCACGAAGACCGGAATGAACTTCTTACCATTATGAACGGCAAAGGTATGACCGATCATGTCAGGGACAACCGTAGACCGCCTCGACCACGTTTTAATCAACTTTCGATCCTTTGTCTGATTCATCTGCTCAACTTTTTTAAGCAGATGATCGTCGACAAATGCTCCCTTGCTTACGGATCTAGGCATTGCGCACCCCTGACTTACGTCGAGCGATGATAAACTTGTCCGTTCTCTTGTTCTGCCGGGTTTTGTAACCCTTCGTCGGAAGGCCCCATGGAGATACCGGATGGGGATTTCCCTGCCCGGACTTTCCCTCTCCACCACCGTGAGGATGATCAACGGGATTCATGACCACCCCTCGTACATGGGGTCTTTTTCCCTTCCAACGACTCCGGCCGGCTTTTCCAACGCTGACATTCTCGTGATCGACATTACCGACTTGCCCGACGGTGGCCATACAGGCCCCCAAAATTCTTCGCATCTCTCCGGACTTGAGACGCACCTGCACATAATCGCCGTCGCGTCCCATGACCTGCGCGAATCCCCCGGCACTTCGGATCAACTGTCCGCCTTTACCGACCTTCAATTCAAGATTGTGGATGGTCGTCCCAAGAGGCATACTGGCCAACGGAAGAGCATTTCCCGGTCTAATCTCCGCTTCGGGCCCGGATTGTATTTCATCATTCAGGTTCAATCCGACTGGAGCCAAGATATACCGCTTTTCCCCGTCTCGATACTTCAGGAGAGCGATTCTTGCGGAGCGATTTGGATCGTATTCAATCGCCTCAACCTTCGCCGAGATGCCGACTTTGTCACGCAGAAAATCAATCGTGCGATAGAGCCGCTTATGCCCTCCCCCACGAAATCGGACCGTCATTCGCCCATCATTGTTCCGTCCCCCGGTCCGAGGGTGAAAAGTAGTCAGCGACTTCTCAGGTCTCTTGTCCGTCAACTCCTCCGTGACGACGGCCGTCATACCACGGCGCCCCGGAGATGTTGGACGATATGATCTCAACCCCATGATGTGGCCCTCACCTTCCTAAGCGTCGACAATCAGCCAGGCCTTCCCTCACTCCAAGCTAGGCGCTCTCGTACATCTCCAACTTTTCCCCTTTTTTGAGGGTAACGAACGCCTTCTTCCAATCCGACCGCCTCCCCGAAAACCGTCCGAGTCGCTTGACCTTCCCACGAACATTCATGACGTTGATCTTTTCGACTTTGACTTTAAGGAGAGCCTCGACCGCCTCCTTGATTTGAATACGATTCGCTTCAGGATGAACCACGAAACCCACCGTATTCGTTTGCTCTCGCAGCCCCGTAATTTTCTCCGTCAATAATGGCTGAATCAAAACTCTGTGCCTCTCGACTTTCATGACCACACCTCGCTCACAGGACCGATCTCTCGCTCAGAAATCATGATCACGTGTGCGCGAACAACGTCATACACGTTCAGCTGATCCGCACTCAGAACTGTCACCGCGTCCAGATTACCTGCGGCCTGTAAAATTTCCGACTGCCCCTTCCCGACAACCAGCAATGTATGCCCCTCTCCACTGAATTGCCTCAAGGCTTGGGCGAGCAGCTTCGTCTTTGGCTGCTGAAGAGAGAGCTCGGACACGACAAACAACTTATTCTCCCTCACCTTGTCGGACAATGCGCTCTGAAGTGCCATTCGATACTTCTTCTTCGGCATCGAATAGGCATAACTCCTGGGCTTTGGTCCAAAAACACTGCCCCCATGACGCCAGACAGGAGAGCGAAGAGACCCGGCCCTGGCTCGTCCCGTATGCTTCTGCTTCCATGGTTTTTTACCGGATCCGCTCACCTCACCGCGACGCAACGTAGAAGCAGTCCCTCTGCGCTCACAGGCCCGCTGCATGACGACCGCTTCATGCACCAACGCAGAATGAGGTTCACAGCCGAATACTTGTGGAGATAAATCGACCGTCCCCACCTTCACTTTTTTCAAATCCACCAGATCGATAGTAGGCATACTAACTCTTCTTAGACTTTCGCACGACAACGACGCCATTCGCGGCCCCCGGGACGGCTCCCCGGACAAAAAGTAGATTCTCCTCGGATCGCGACTCGATGACCTTCAACCGCTGAACCGTGACGCGCTCCGACCCCATATGACCAGGCAGAGTCTTCCCTTTCCACACGCGAGAAGGAAACGAACTCGCTCCGATGGAACCGGGCGCCCGATGAAACATGGACCCATGCGATTCGGGACCTCCCGCATAGTGATGCCGCTTCACTACACCCTGATATCCTTTGCCCTTCGATACGCCGATGACATCGACCCAATCGCCCTTCTTGAACATACCAACCGTCACCAACTGCCCGACCGTCGTTTCGCCGTCTTTCTTGAACTCGCGCAATACCCGACTCGGTGGCGCTTGATTCTTCTTCAAATGGCCCAACTCCGGCTTCGACAGCTTTCGTTCCTTGACTTCACCGAAAGAAAGCTGAACCGCTTCATATCGATCCCGCTCTTTCGTTCTCACCGCCACCACTCGACATGGACCCGCCTCGATCACCGTTACCGGCGTCAAACGACTTTCATCAAAGATTTGGGTCATGCCCAGCTTTTTACCGATCAATCCATTCGTCATTGACTCACCGCATACATACATAATTGAGAGGACGACGGAAACCATGCCGGCCTCAATCTCAAACTCAGAGCTTTATCTCCACATCCACCCCTGCCGCGAGATTCAATTTCATCAACGAATCCATAGTTTCAGGCGTGGGCTCCATGATATCGAGCAATCGCTTGTGGGTACGCATCTCAAATTGCTCGCGGGACTTCTTATCGGCATGCGTCGACCGTTGCACCGTGATTTTTTCAATCCTCGTGGGCAGCGGAATCGGCCCCACCACCTTGGCTCCGCTGCGCCGCACGGTCTCGACAATTTCCATGACCGACTGATCCAGCACTCGGTAGTCAAACCCCCGCAATCTGATTCTGATCCGCTGATCGACTTTCACTTCATTAGCTCCTAAGCTGTCAGGCGACCACTGCCTCTTTTACGCCAGAATTTCGGTCACGACGCCGGAGCCGACGGTCTTGCCGCCCTCGCGCACGGCAAACCGCAACCCCTGATCCATCGCGATCGGACTGATCAACTCCGCCGTCACACTCACGTTGTCCCCCGGCATCACCATCTCCACCCCCGGATTCAGCTGCACGATGCCCGTCACGTCGGTCGTCCGGAAGTAGAACTGCGGCCGATACCCGTTGAAGAACGGCGTGTGCCGCCCCCCTTCTTCCTTCGTCAACACATAGATCTCCGCCTTGAACTTCGTATGCGGCGTGA